>ERZ773359.21-NODE-21-length-164091-cov-15.554768_pt1 | contig 164091 bp, 162 predicted proteins | sample MGYA00374955_ERZ773359 | MGnify/ENA primary metagenome ERZ773359 (study PRJEB29098, sample SAMN04486028) | biogas fermenter metagenome | study: EMG produced TPA metagenomics assembly of the Biogas fermentation microbial communities from Germany - Plant 4 DNA1... | reverse complement strand
ACCCGCAGCCTACGGTTTTGGAGACCGCCGCTCTACCAATTGAGCTACTCCCCTATATTGCTTTGTATTGGTTCAACAGCAGTTTATATTATATGATATTTCTGCTGACAAGTCAATAATAATTGGGCGGGAAAACGGCAGTTTAGCAGCAAATTTTCTTTTAACACGGCCTTTTTTGTGCTATAATGCAATTAACAGACAATTACCAAAACAAGGAGGGTATAACCGTTGAGCACATCAACCGGCTTAGTTAACTGTCGCCTGGGATTTATAGGGGCGGGGAATATGGCTAATGCTTTTATAAGAGGAATACTGTCGCGGGGCATTGTGCCGCCCGGCAATATATATGTCTATGATATTGATATGGACAAGCTGAATAAACTGTGTGCTCAGCTTGGAGTGCAGATGTCCGATAATAATTCCCATCTGGCATCCAATTCAGATATAATTATACTGGCGGTTAAACCCAATATGTATTCAAAAGTGCTTGACGAGATTATGGAATCCTTGTCTGATGACAAGATTTTATTGTCCATAGCGGCAGGTATTACCGTCGATTATATAAAGGATAAAATTGGAAATAAGTGCAAAGTAATAAGGACAATGCCGAATACACCTGCACTGGTGGGGGAAGGTGTAATTGCCCTGTCGACATATCATGATCTTACAAGTGACCAGCGGGAAAGGATCCGGGCAATTCTGAGCTCACTGGGTATGGTTGTGGAAGTTCCGGAAAACCTTATGAATGCCGTAACGGCATTAAGCGGGAGCGGCCCTGCTTATGTATCTATCTTTATTGAGGCAATGGCCGATGGGGGAGTTCTGGCCGGATTACCCAGGGAGCAGGCATATCGTATGGCTGCCCAGACAGTTCTGGGGACCGCAAAACTGCTGCTGGAATGGGGCCTGCATCCCGGTGAGTTGAAAGATGCCGTATGTACGCCAGCCGGAACAACTATAGAAGCAGTACGGGAATTGGAAAAACATGGATTTAGGGGAGCTGTAATAGAAGCGGTAAACAAATGTGCAAACAAGGCGGAAATTATGGAAAAGGCGGTAAGGGATTAATGAAAGAAGTTGATATATATACAGATGGTGCCTGCAGCGGCAATCCGGGTCCCGGAGGATGGGCTGCAATACTATCATATAAGGGTATTGAAAAAGAGATTTCCGGCTACCATGAGTTAACTACAAATAACCGTATGGAATTAATGGGGCCTATAAAAGCTTTGGAGCTGCTGAAAGAACCGTGCAGGGTCAGAATATATACCGACAGCACATATTTATATAATGCATTTGAAAAGGACTGGATCACCAGATGGCAGCAGCGTAACTGGCGAACTACGGACAAACAGCCGGTTGCAAATCAGGATTTGTGGCAAAGATTGCTTGAATTGAGTTCTGTGCATAAAATACAATGGATCAAAGTTAAAGGTCATAGCGACAATGAAAAGAATAATCGCTGTGATAAACTGGCCAGGCAGGCTATAAAGGATGGAAACAGACAAAGACAGGACAGGAGAGAAGCCGGTAATCCATAATTAACTATGCGCAAAATAAAAGTTTTGCGAAATGTAATGACGAAATATATGTAAGGAGGGGTACTTCCTATGCTGAAACAGGATTCCTATGATGTGCAGCAAAACCGGGAAAACATCTTAAAATTAAGAGCTGTTTTGAGAGAATTGCCGCCTTTCTGCAGGGATTTTTTCCGTGCAATTGAGCCAAATACATCTATATTGACCCGTATAAATTACGCTTATGATTTAAGGCTGTTTTTTGAATTCCTTACAACTGAAATAAAGGAGTTTACCCACATATCCCCGTTCTCACAGTTTACCCTCCGGGATTTGAATCTTGTACAGGCTGTACATATTGAGATGTTTCTCGAGTATCTAACCTACTACAGCCGCCCTTCCGCCCCCGAGATCGAACACCAGAACCATGATTCCGGCAAAGCCCGTAAACTATCCACTCTGCGTTCTTTTTTAGCATACTTCTTCAAAAATGAAAAGATCGATAAAAATGTGGCCTCACTGGTGGATTATCCAAAAATTAGGGAAAAACCAATTATACGGCTGGAAGCTGACGAAGTTGCACGATTGCTTGATTTTGTTGAAAGCGGCCAGGGTTTGACTGAAAGGCAAAAACGCTACCATCAATACACCAAACAGCGTGATATAACAATATTAACCGTCTTTTTAGGAACCGGAATACGTATTAGCGAATGTGTAGGCCTCAATATATCGGACCTGGATTTTACAATAAATGGATTCAGAATTACGCGAAAAGGCGGAAACCAGGTTATCCTGTACTTTGGCGATGAAGTTCGAAAAGCATTGCTTGATTACCTTGATGAAAGAAAAAAGATTGATGCCCTTCCCGGACATGAAGATGCCCTGTTTCTTTCCATGCAGAAAAAACGGATAAGTAACCGGGCTGTACAAAATCTGGTTAAGAAATATGCAAAAATAGTTACCCCATTAAAGAATATCTCTCCCCATAAGCTGCGGAGTACCTACGGTACTGCTCTCTACCAGGAAACCGGAGATATATACCTGGTTGCCGATGTGCTGGGACACAAAGACGTTAACACCACCAGAAAGCATTATGCAGCCATCAGCGATGAGAAAAGGCGTATGGCTGCAAGGATGGTCAGGTTAAGAGAAGATTAAGCCGGTATACATCAGTATACCGGTACATATAGCTTCTGCCCTTCATATATATTGCCCTGCTCCATATTGTTCGCTTCTTTTATCTCTATTATGTACTGGCGTATATCGGTATGATTCGGTAAAGTGCGTTTGGCAATGCTCCACAGGGTATCTCCTTTTACGACATCCACCAGTATCAGGCTTCTGTTATTAGCAGCATTGCCTTCATTCAATAATGATGCTATCAAAGATATACATAGTATCGCTAAAACGGCCAGAAATATGGAAAATCTCGACTTGGACCGGATAACAATTCTTTTTTTAACTGTGTTTTTATCTTTCATTGTATACCAGCACAGGAGATCCATCGCTTAAGATGGATTTTATTGTGCTTTTCCCCCTTTCCCAAATAGGCTTTATATTGCTGCTTATTGTGGTGCTGCTTTTATAAAAAGAACTTATGTTCGGTTTTGTTTATATTATACACGAACATAAGTTCGGGGTCAAGCACCTAATATAAATTTTCTTTATTTAAAATTCTTAGCCTTGTACCCCAGTGACTTAAGTAGTATTCTTCAAAACAGTTATAATCTGAAGATGATTATGTGAAGAATATTATGGAGCACGCCTTGCGCAAAGGCATAGAACCTGTTAACGAAGTGGAGGAAAGCCGGAACCGGTCTAACGCGTCAGCGAGTTTTGGCGGAGGCCCGGAGATGGTCATAGCGTGAAGCGAACGGAATATATTCTGCACACATTGCTCATTAGTGATCATACTATCGAAGATAGTGGTTGTGAAGAATACACTGCTATATACGAACATGTGTTTGATTTTATTCGGTTAGCATGATATAATATAGTTGGATAAGGTTAACCTGCTGTGAGAATATGTACAAGCATTAAAAAGGATAAATATAAGGAAAGGAGTCCAATAATACATGGACCGGTCTATAACCAATAAACAAAAAAAAGTGTTGGAATTTATAAAGAAGGAGCTGCAAAGCAAAGGCTATCCCCCTTCTGTCCGGGAAATATGCAACGGTGTTGGCATAAAATCAACTTCCACCGTTCATGCATACCTGGAGCGCCTTGAAAAGGAAGGCTATATACGAAGAGATCCTACAAAACCCAGGGCCATAGAGCTGCTGGATGATACCACGTTCTTTTCCAAGAAGGAGATTGTCAATATACCTGTGGTAGGCCAGGTAACCGCCGGAAAGCCTATACTGGCCGTAGAAAATGTTGAAGATACCTTTCCCCTGCCGGCTCAGTTTTTACCCAACAGCGATGTTTTTATGCTTTCGGTAAAGGGAGACAGTATGATCGAAGCAGGTATATTTGACGGGGACTATGTGATAGTAAAACAGCAGGAATATGCCGATAATGGAGATATTGTCGTTGCTTTGATTGACGATGAAGCAACCGTAAAAGCTTTTTACATGGAAAAGGACCATATAAGGCTTCAACCCAGGAATCCCTATATGGCCCCCATAATACTGGATCACGTAACTATCCTTGGAAAAGTAATAGGCGTTATAAGGTTTTTTAACTAGACAGGTTTATATACCCCGCCTTCTCCATCTGTGTCAATACCTTCATCATGGCTATCTTAACATGTTCATATGTCAATCCGCCCTGTAAATAAGCAGCATATGGGGGTATAATAGGAGCGTCAGCGCTAAGTTCAATAGAAGCACCTTGAACAAAAGTCCCTGCTGCCATTATTACCTGGTTGGTATAACCCGGCATATCCCATGGATATGGAGTAACATGGCTGTCGACGGGAGAAATGGATTGTATGGCCTGGCAGAACAACACAAGCTCTTCCGGGCTGTTAAACAGGATGGATTGTATTATATCGGTCCTGGCTTCATCCCATCCGGGCAGCACATTATACCCCAGTTTTTCAAAAACTCTGGCCGCCAGGATGGCGCCTTTAACGGCTTCCCCGACAACGTGAGGCGCTAAGAATAATCCCTGGTAAAAGGGTGCGTATGATGAAGGGTATGACCCCACTTCCCTTCCCAGTCCGGGGCAGGTAAGCCTGTATGAGATCTGTTCTATGGCATCTACAGTGCCTACAGCATATCCGCCTGTGGGAGCCAGTCCGCCGCCTGGATTTTTTATCAGAGAGCCTGCTGCAACATCGGCTCCGACATGACATGGTTCCAATAGCTCAACAAACTCACCGTAACAGTTATCAACAAGCACCATTACCTCCGGGTGTTTTTCTTTTATTGCGGCAATGGCCTTTTTGATGCGTTCTATGGACAGTGACGGCCTTAAGGTATATCCTCTTGAACGCTGAATTAATATCAGCTTAACATTATTTTTTTCAAGGAAAGACAGGGTTTTGGAGATGTCAATCTCCCCCTGGCCTGTCAATTCTATCTGATCGTATTCAATCCCCCATTCCCTCAATGAACCGGCTGCCGGTATCTCTCCAAGCCCGATAACCTGTTCAAGGGTGTCATAGGGTCTGCCCGTTATTGATAATACCGTATCTCCCGGCCTCGTTAACGCATATATGCAGTCACTGATAACATGGGTCCCGGATGCCCACTGAGGCCGTACCAGTGCATCCTCTCCTCCCAGGGTTGATGCAAACAGCTTGTCAAGAGCATCCCGGCTGTCATCCCCATATCCGTATCCATTCGATGGGTTGAAATGCCGCTGGCTTATTTGATACTCTTTCATGAATTGAAGGATTTTTGCCTGATGGTATTCCCGAAGTTCCTCTATTCCGTCAAACTTGACTTTTATCTCATCATGCGCACTGTGCACATATTTAACAATTCTTACCGGTATATTAAGATCTTTTTCATAATGATGTTCGAGCCATGTTTTCAACTGTGTCTGCTCCTCTCCCTGACTGTAAATAGAAAATTAAGGACCTTAAGCGGTCCTTATACTTAAAGTTCTATGTAATTTGAATTATTCTGTTTCTTTATCGTTGTATGATGGATTATTAGATGACAACACAACCTGGCGCGCCGGAGTCACAGTCGACACCGCATGCTTATATAACATCATCTGTTTTCCTTCATTCTCCAACAGAATGATGAAATTATCAAAACCCTTAATAAACCCTTTTAACTGAAAACCGTTTACCAAGTGAATTGTAACGGGTATTCTTTCTTTCCTTATCTGATTCAGATAAGCATCCTGTAATAGAATTGTTACTCTGTTTGCCATAATATTAACCACCCTTCAAAACATTCCTTATTTTGTTAATATTATATACTATTTTATGAACATTTAAAAGGAAATTTTATCAGCAATATACATAAGGGCACATTCAATAATATCCCTTTCAGAACTGTAGTCATCGATATTTATCCATTTGACGCCTTTTTGAGCCCGAAACCAGGTCAGCTGCCGTTTGGCATAGCGGCGGGTTTCCTGTTTAAGTTTATATATTGCTTCCTCCAGGGTCAGTCTTCCTTGATAGTAGTCTATAATTTCTTTATAACCCAAACCCTGCATTGAAACCATGTTCCGGGTATACCCCTTATCCAGCAGGCTTTTGACTTCGTTCAGCAGTCCCCTTTCAATCATTGCATCAACTCTCTGGTTTATCCTTTCATACAATTTAGCCCGGTTCATGACAAGGCCTATCATGGCGGCATCATACCTGAAATCCATGTCTTTCAGGTTCTGAACATAATGGGACATGGGTTTTCCGCTTATATGGTATACCTCAAGCGCCCTTATAACACGCCTTACGTCGTTCGGATGAAGACGTGAGGCTGTTTTAGGATCTATTTTTTCCAATTGTTGATACAGATAGTTTTTCCCCATTTTTTCGGCGGTTTTTTGGAGTCTTTTTCTGTATTCAACATCCTGATAAGCATCGGTGAAATTCATTGGATACAGCAAAGATTTTATATACAAGCCTGTGCCTCCCACAATGATTGGAAGTTTATTGCGTTTATGTATATCGCTGATAATATCAACGGCCATCTTCTGGTATTCTGCAACGCTGAACTCCTGTTCGGGTTCGATTATGTCAATCATATGGTGAGGAATATTCTGCCTTTCATTTATACTGGGTTTTGCCGTACCAATGTCCATATATTTATATATTTGCATGGAATCAGCCGAAACTATCTCGCCATCCAGCGATTTTGCAATTTCGATGGATAGCTTGGTTTTTCCAACGGCTGTCGGGCCCGTTATTACCACTGCAGGTTTCTTTTTCATAAGCCGGTGACCCCTTTACTGTATTCTCTTAAATTTCTTTTCAAGTTCATATTTTGTAATGGTTACAATAATAGGTCTGCCATGGGGACAGGTCAAGGGAATTTCATCATTTCTGAACCTCTCAAGCAAATACACTATTTCTCTGTCTGAGAGAGGATCCCGGGCTTTAACAGCCTGCCTGCAGGCAGCCCTCATAATGTCTTCCGGTTTTATCAGCATTGAAGGTTCAGGCGTACGGCTGTCAATACCCCATTGGTCCAAAACATAATGGAACAGTTCCCGGACATTGGTGCCTTTCAAAACATAAGGAACTCCCCGTACCGTCCAGGTATTTCCTCCAAAATGTTCAATATCAAATCCGAGAGAAGCTAAGATATCCTGCGCTGCCTCAACAATTAAACTTTCATCATGGGTAAGCTCCAGTATAACGGGAGGCAGCAGCTGCTGGCTGGCAGCTGTACGTTTATTAAGGCTTTCATTGAGTTCCTGGTAAATCAAACGTTCATGAGCGGCATGTTGATCCACAAAGAATACCCTGTCCTGTTCTTCAACAATTATGTATGTTGAGAAAGCCCTGCCTATTACCTTGAGTGTACCGGTTCTGAATCTATCTATATTATGTTCATGAACTTCATATTCCATACCATTATTGCCATTTTTTATCAGTTTTGAATCGCCAGGTGAATCTTTTTTGGCAATATACACATGCCTGGGTTCGCGGGAATGCTGATCAAAAAAATCAATTTGCTGGCTCTCAGCCACAGTTTTATCAATGCGTTCCCTGTTCTCCTGCCGTTGCGTGTCCAAAGCAGTATCCGGCAGGCCGGACCGGTCATCGGTTTGGCTGCCATTATAATCTGACCGTTCAAAGCTCTCACGGCTTATAACCGGTATATGGGGATGCTTTTCCAGGCACTCTTTCACCCAGTCAAATATAAGTTTATATATTTCTTGTTCCGTCTTAAACCTTATTTCCGTTTTTGCCGGATGTACATTGACATCGATCTGATCTGCCGGCAAATCAAGGTGTAAAACAACCCAGGGAAAACGGTTGACCATAAGATAAGAGCGGTAGGCATCCTCCACGGCTTTTGACAGCAGCGGGCTTTTCACATAACGGCCGTTTACTATAAATGATTCGCTGCTCCGGTTAATTCTGGACAGTGACGCTCTTCCTATATATCCGTACAGGGAGATATCACCCTCCTGGCGTTTTCTGTTTATTTCAATTACCTGGTTTCTTATATCCTTTCCAAAAACGGATATTACAGCCGAAAACAGGCTGCCATTTCCCGGGGAATGATACACGGTTTTGCCTTGGTTTATGTAACGAAAAGAGATCTCCGGATGAGCAAGTATTAACCTGCCTACCAGCTCGCTTATGTTTGCAGTTTCCACTCTGGCTGACTTAAGAAATTTAAGCCGGGCCGGTGCATTGTAAAAGAGGTTTCGAACAACGATGGTGGTTCCTTCAGGGCAGCCGATTTCCTTTTCGGATACAACTTTTCCCCCATGGTTGACAATATGAATGCCTGCCGCGGCATTCCGCGGGCTTGTAAATAATTCAACCCGGGATACTGCTGCGATGCTTGCAAGGGCCTCTCCTCTGAAACCGAGGGAGTTTATTGAGTACAAATCAGTATTGGACTTGATCTTGCTGGTAGCATGACGCTGAAAACACAGCCGGGCATCCGTTTTATCCATTCCTTCCCCGTTGTCGGTAACTCTTATCAGCGATACTCCGCCGTCCTGAATTTCAATGGTAATGGCCGAACTGCCGGCATCAATAGAGTTTTCCACCAGCTCTTTCACAATCGATGAAGGACGTTCAATTACTTCACCGGCTGCTATTTGATTAACGGTAAAATCATCCAGAATATTTATCTTTGGCAAACAATTCCCTCCTAAGACTGTTTCGCTTTTTCAACTAAACGGTTAAGAATATTCATAGCTTCTATTGGGGTGATATTAAGGATATCGATATTCTTCAGTTCCTCCTCTATCTCTGAAGGCCGTGGCTGGAAAAACGACAGCTGCTGGCTTACGGGCTCTCTTGCTGTTATATTCCGGCTGCTTTTTTTTGCAATATCAGCTTCTTCCAGCTGGGATAATATAGCCTTGGCGCGTTCGATAACCGGTATAGGCAGGCCTGCAAGCCTGGCCACCTGTATCCCAAAGCTTTGATCTGCTCCTCCCCTGACTATTTTTCTTAAGAATATAATATCATCTCCGCGTTCCTTTACAGATATGCGGTAGTTTTTTATACCCGGCAGGCTTCCCTCAAGGCCGGTCAGTTCATGGTAGTGGGTGGCAAACAATGTTTTGCAGCCTAAATTTTTGGAGGTAGATATGTATTCAATAACAGCCCATGCAATACTCAAGCCATCGAAAGTACTGGTCCCCCTTCCGACTTCGTCCAGTATAAGCAGGCTGTTGGGGGTAGCATTATGAAGAATATTGGCAACCTCGTTCATTTCCACTAAAAATGTACTTTGTCCGGCAGACAGATCATCGGATGCCCCGATACGCGTAAATATCCTGTCAACTATTCCGATATCGGCCTCTCTGGCCGGAATGAAACATCCGATTTGAGACATAAGGACGATAAGGGCTACCTGCCTCATGTACGTGCTTTTTCCGGCCATGTTTGGCCCGGTAATTATCATAAGCCGGTTCTCGGAAGTATCCATATAAGCATGGTTTGGCACAAACATGTCGTGAGGCAGGGTTTTTTCAACTACAGGATGGCGTCCGTCTTTAATGGAAATGATACCATTGGTGTTTATACCGGGTCGGACATAATCGTTTTCAATGGATACCCTGGCAAAAGAACATAAAACATCCAGTACCGATATTATGTTCGCTGTATTTTGTATCCTATGTACATGCCTTCCAATTTCCTGCCTTATCTCAACGAAAATATCATATTCAAGATTCACACTCTTTTCCTCGGCGCCAAGGATGGTATCTTCCATTTCCTTTAGCTCCGGGGTGATGTACCGTTCGGAGTTTACCAGGGTTTGTTTACGGATGTAATGCTCCGGAACGAGATCATAATAGGATTTGGTAACCTCGATATAATAGCCGAATACCTTGTTAAAGCCCACCCTCAGGTTTTTTATACCGGTTTTTTCCCTTTCTTTCTGTTCGAGGGATGCAATCCAGGCTTTCCCCTCATGCATGGCCCTGCGGTATTGGTCAAGCCGGGTATTGTAACCGGTCTTTATTATGTTGCCTTCTTTTATCGTAACAGGCGGATTATCCGCTATGGAACGTTCGATCAGTTCATATATGTCTTCCAAGGGATCCAGGTTCGTATGCGCATCCCTGAGTATGGCTGAACGGCATGATGCCAATAGTTTCTTTATATCCGGCAAATTGCTGACAGATTGCTTCAAAGAAATTATATCACGGGCATTGGCAGTGCCATATGAAATACGGGCCATCAGCCTTTCAAGATCATACACTTTTTTCAGATGGTCAGCAATATCATCAAGTAATATGCGGTTATCATACAGCTCCTCTACCCCGTCAAGCCGGTACTCTATTTCTTTGCTGTTAATCAGAGGCTGCTGTATCCATTTTCTTATTAACCGGCCTCCCATGGCAGTGCAGGTTTTGTCCAGCAGCCATAGAAGAGAGCCTTTTTTATCCTTTCCCCGTATGGTTTCTGTAAGCTCAAGATTGCGTCTTGATGATGCGTCCAGTACCATATATGATTCCAGGTAATAAGGTTTAATCCGGGTTATATGGGCCAGGGTGTTTTTTTGAGTTTCCGTGAGATACTCCAGCAAAGCGCCGGCAGCACATATCCCGTATCTCATATCCTGGCACCCGAAACCTTCCAGTGAATGCACTTTAAAATGCTGTATAAGCTTATTGTAAGCGGTACGGTGATCAAAAGCCCACTCGTGATAAAACGTAATAAACGGAGAAAACTGATGCCTGAGGGTGTCGACGAGTTTCTGATCAAGCTCGGTACCCTGATTCATTAATATTTCCCGCGGGTTGATCCTGGACATCTCGTCTGTCAGTCTTACGGCGTTATTCTCTCCCGTAAGCTCGCTTATATAGAATTCACCGGTTGATATATCGACTACCGATAAACCAAAACTCTGCCCGTCTTTAAAAATACAGGCAAGATAATTGTTGTTTTTCTCATCGAGCATGGAGGATTCAAGAAGGGTACCGGGAGTTATAACCCGTATAACCTCCCGCCTAACAATCCCCTTGGCCTCCTTGGGATCCTCAACCTGTTCACAGATTGCAACCTTATATCCCTTATCGATAAGGCGGGCAATATAGCCTTCTACCGAATGATACGGAACACCGCACATCGGAGCACGCTCATCCAGACCACAATCCCGTCCTGTCAGGGTGATTTCCAGTTCTCTTGATGCGGTTATTGCATCCTCGAAGAAAAGTTCATAAAAGTCCCCTAATCTAAAAAAAAGAAGAGCATCTTTGTATTGCTCTTTTATTTGCATGTATTGCTGCATCATGGGAGTGAGCTGTGCCATACAGGAACCTCCTGAAAAATTTCTATCAATTAATTATATCATGCGGCCTTCCAAAGTCCAAGCTTTTGGCAGGGTTATTTTTACATTAACAAACTCTCCGATAATTTCACTTCCGCCTTCAAAATGAACCAGTTTATTGGTCCGGGTGCGCCCGGACAGCATTTTTGGATTGTTTTTGCTTACACCTTCAACCAGCACCTCTACAACTTTATCCATATACAGCTGGTTCTTCGCCTTGCTGATATCGTTTTGAAGCGCAATCAGCCTGTTGAGCCTCTCTTTTTTTACCTCTGTATCCACCCCGTCCGGCATACTGGCGGCCGGCGTGCCCTTCCTGGGAGAGTATATAAAGGTAAAGGCTGAATCATACTGAACCCTTTCCATCATATCCAGGGTATCCAGAAAATCTTCTTCGGTCTCGCCGGGAAACCCGACAATGATATCGGTTGAAACAGCTATGCCGGGAATCCGGGCCCGCAGCTTATCAACCAGTTTCAGGTAGTCCTCCCTGGTATACCGGCGGTTCATTTTTCGCAGTATAACATTGCTTCCGGCCTGCAGCGGGAGATGTATATGCTCGCACACCTTTTCACATTCTGCCATGGCGTCAATCAGATCATCCGACAGATCCTTGGGGTGAGAGGTAACAAATCTGATTCTTTCAATGCCTTCAATTTTGTTTACATCCCTTAACAGATCCGGAAAAAGATATCCGTCACCCAGGTCTTTTCCGTAAGAATTAACGTTCTGGCCCAGCAATGTTATTTCTTTACATCCGTTGGCTGCCAGTTCACCAATTTCGTCTGTGATGTCCCCGGGAAGCCTGCTCCTTTCCCGTCCCCTGACATGGGGAACGATGCAGTAGGTGCAGAAATTGTTGCAGCCGTACATAATGGTTACATAAGCGGAAACATTTGAAGCTCTTTTGGCTGGAATACCTTCAACTATATTACCTTCTTCATCCAGTATCTCCACAACTGTGTGCCCGGAATTTACAGCTTCAAAAAGCAGCCGGGGAAAATGGTGCAGGTTATGGGTACCAAATACCAGATCAACAAAGGGAAATTTCTTTATTATATCTTCGGCTGTTTCTTTTTGCTGCATCATACAGCCGCAGACACCCAGGATCAGGTTTGGATTACTCTGCTTGTAGGAACGCAGCGCTCCCACATTGCCGTAAACCCGCTGTTCGGCATGCTCACGCACACAGCAGGTATTAAACAGTATTATATCAGCCTCTTCCAGCACCTGTGTCTCTTCATATCCGATTTCCTGCAGCATACCGGCCAGTTTTTCAGAATCATGGACATTCATCTGGCAGCCGTATGTTACAATATGATATTTGAAACGCTTTCCTTCAGCGTATTGCTGCAATGCCTGCATATATTTTTGCTGTTCTTCCTTTAATGACATTTGTGCCTCCTTCTTCCCTGTTGCGTTATAGAAAACCGGGTTCCTGATTTATTATACCTATGGGGTTTATTCTTTGCAAGTATGTCAGTTCTGAATACAACAGCCTTCAAGAACGTTTTCGCAGCCTACGACTGCAACAGCCCTGCGGTTTGGATCCAGTATACTGCACGCTGCCCTGATGACATCATCAATAGTTGTGTTATCAATTTTCTCCAGTATTTCCTCCGGTGTTCTCAGTATTCCCAGCAGGAGCTCGGAACGTCCTATGGCATTCATTCTGCTGCCGCTGCTTTCCAGGCTTAATATATAGTTGCCTTTGAGCTGCTCTCTGGCAGTTTCAAATTCATCCCGGTTAACACCCTGAGTTGTGACTTTCTGTATCTCTTCCATTACCAGGTCAGCTACATTTTTTGCCTGGGAAGGTTTCATGCAGGCGTATACCGTGAATTTACCCCCACAGATGTAAAAGGAAGGATATGAGAATATAGAATATACCAGGCCCCGGTCCTCCCTGATATTCTGAAACAGACGGGAACTCATCCCGCCGCCGAACAGGTTATTGAAAATCATCAGGGGATATATATCATTATGCCCGAGGTTTATTCCCGGATACCCAAAACAGAGATGGACTTGTTCTATATCCTTCCACCTAAAAAGGTTTTGGGACTGATAACCGGGCTGAGGAATGTCAATATCCACTGGCCTGTTTTGCCAGCTGCCAAAATGCTTGCGGATCAAATCCACTGCCTGCTGTTCATCAAAGTTGCCTGCAACGGAAACCACAAGATTATGAGGAGAATACTTTTCATTCAGGAAGGACAGCAGCCTGTCGCGGGTTATGCCTTGTACAAACTGCCGGTTTCCCAGTATCGGGTTTCCTAATGGGTGGGGGCCTAACAATGCTTTGCCCAACAGCTCGCTTACCAGGTCTTCCGGAGAATCCTCATACATAAGTATTTCTTCGAGGATTACGCCTTTTTCCTTTTCTATATCACCGGGATCCATAACAGAATTCAGTACCATATCCGATAGAATATCCAGCGCTAACGCCAGATGCTTGTCCATAACATTGCTGTAGTAACAGGTGCATTCCTTTGCAGTGAAGGCATTTAACTGGCCGCCCACCGAATCCATTGCCCGGGCAATTTCTTTTGCAGTACGCGTTTTGGTGCCTTTAAACAGGATGTGCTCTATGAAATGCGACATGCCGTTATCATTTATATTCTCATAAACAGAGCCTGCGGAAAACCATAGGCCCACCGATACCGAGCGAAAATAAGGGATTCTTTCGGTTACAATTCTTACGCCGTTTTCCAGCTGCCATTTTTTTTGCATCGTTTCACCTTTCCTTTGGTATTTATATTGGCTGCAGTCGATTCAATTTTAATTATCTGTTTGATCGCCGTTGGATATAAGATCCGATATACATCCGATCTCGAACCCTTTTTCACGAAGGTTGTCTATGATGACAGGCAAAGCCTTTATTGTATCCTCCGTCGGATGCATTAAAATAAAAGCACCGTTGTGAGGGTTCTTTATAACCCTCTTTACTATATTTTCAACCCCGTCTCTTCTCCAGTCAATTGTATCAATACTCCACATAATGGTTTTATATCCCAGTGAATCAGCCGCCTGGAGGGTGGTATTGTTAAAGTCGCCGTAAGGCGGAGCAAACAGGCAGGTTTTTACCCCGGCAATCTCTTTTATGACCTCTTCGGTCATGATAATTTCCTGACAGTTTTCTTTAAAACTCAGATCGCTGTGATGTTTATGATGATAACCGTGATTGCCCAGTTCATGGCCTTCCCGCACCATTCTTTTAAGCAGTTCCGGGTTTTCTGCTGCCCACTCTCCTCCAATAAAAAAGGTTATACGGATGTTCTTTTCCTTGAGTAAATCCAGCATGGCAGGCACATATTCGGTTCCCCAAACCACATTGCACTCAAAGGCAACCCGGGTCAGGAACGGATTACCCTTATAAATGGGCCTTACAGCCGTATAACCCAATACATCTACGGTTTCATCCCATCCTATAGACAGCATTATGGCAATGACCAGCGCTATGGACAGGAACAGGACAATACGTTTTTTGCGTAAAATAATAATCATTGATATCCTCCCGCCTGCTAATATATTACTAATAAAATAATTATTCCGGCGGCGGAAGGATATGTGTAAAAATAAAACATAAACTGTTAAAGTTTATGTTTTATCTCCTGTTATTTCTTGACTGGCCGTAAGCAGGTCTGCGCCGTCGGTGTGCTTCCCGGTTATTATCTCCGTTTTTGGATGCCGGTGGCGGCAGTGTGTCTTTTCTGGACAGGTTAATGCGCCCCTGCTCATCAATATCGGTCACTTTTACCGTGATTTCATCGCCGACCTGGACCACATCTTCGACTTTGTCCACTCTTTCATGAGCCAGTTTGGATATGTGGACCAGACCTTCCTTACCGGGCAGAATCTCAACAAATGCTCCAAAATTAACGGTTCTGACAACTTTGCCCGTATATATCTCCCCTGCCTCCACTTCTTTTGTTATATTTTCAATGGTTTCCAATGCTTTCTTTGCATCATCAATGCTGGGTGAGTATATATATACACGTCCGTCATCCTGGATATCGATTTTAACTCCTGTTTCATCGATTATCCGGTTGATTGTCTTTCCTCCGGGGCCAATAACTTCACGGATTTTATCCGGATGTATGGTTGTGGTGATAATCTTGGGAGCAAACGGTGACAGCTCTTTTCTTGGTTCGGGCATAACCTCCAGCATCTTGTTCAGTATGAAAAGTCTGCCCTCTAAAGCCTGGGCCAAAGCCATCTCCAGTATACTGCGATCAATTCCTTTTATCTTTATGTCCATTTGAATGGCTGTAATTCCTTTTTCCGTTCCGGCTACCTTAAAGTCCATATCCCCAAGATGGTCTTCTATCCCTTGAATATCGGTCAATATCACAACCTGCCCCGTTTCTTCGTCCTTTATTAAACCCATTGCCACGCCTGCAACCGGCGCCTTTATAGGAACTCCGGCATCCATAAGGGCCAATGTGCTGCCGCACACGCTGGCCTGGGATGTAGAACCGTTAGAACTCATTACTTCCGATACCAGGCGTATAGTGTAGGGGAACTCATCTTCACCGGGAATCATGGGTTCCAGGGCTCTTTCGGCCAAAGCGCCATGGCCTATTTCACGCCGTCCGGGCCCTCTCATGGGCCGTGCTTCGCCTACGCTGTAGGGAGGGAAGTTATAGTGGTGAATGTAGCGTTTAAAATCCTCTTCCCACAAACCATCAAGAACCTGAACATCTCCCAGGGCGCCTAAAGTACAGGCTGTTAACACCTGTGTCTGTCCACGCTGGAACAATCCCGAGCCATGAACCCGCGGAAGCAGGCCGACCTCGCAGCTGATGGGACGGATCTCCTTTGGCGTTCTTCCGTCAGGTCTTAAGCTGTCTTTTAGTATCCTGGAGCGTACGGTTTCTTTGGTAATGGTGTTTAGTACCTCTTTTATGTCGGATTCTTTATCGGGGAACATCTCTGAAAAATACTGAAGAACATCTTCTTCCACTGCCTTCATATTGGCTTCACGGACCTGTTTGTCAAATGCCTGGACAGCATCCGCTATTTTATCTGCGGCATATTCCCTCACTTTTGCATCCAGTTCGGGATCGGGCAAATACAGGACAACCTCACGCTTGGGTTTGCCAACCTCCTGTATTATTTTTTCCTGAAAAGCCACAAGTTCCTTAATATACTCGTGTCCGAATATTATGGCCTCCAGCATTTCCTCCTCGGTTACCTCCTGGGCCCCGGCCTCTACCATCAGTACAGCGTCCTTTGTTCCGGAAACAACAAGTTCCAGTCTGCTCTTTTCCCGCTGTTTGCTTGTGGGATTTATTACATATTGGCCGTCTACCATTCCAACAGCCACAGAGCCTGTAGGTCCCATAAAAGGTATGTCGGAGATGCTGAGCGCTATTGAAGAACCAAGCATGGCAAATACGTCAGGCGGGTATTCAGGGTCCACAGAAAGGGCCATTGCGACTATGTGAACGTCATTACGGAATCCTTTGGGGAACAACGGCCTGAGCGGACGATCGATCAGCCTTGCCGTTAATATGGCTTTCTCAGTAGGTTTTCCTTCCCTTTTAATAAACCCTCCGGGGATTCGGCCAACGGCATAAAGCTTTTCTTCAAAATCCACACTGAGAGGGAAAAAGTCTATTCCTTCCCGGGGTTCCTCAGAGGCCGTAGCTGCCACAAATACCAGCGTATCTCCACAGCGGACGGTACATGCTCCATTGGCTTGCTCGGCTAATTTACCTACTTCAACGGTTATGGCAGTACCTGCGATATTGGTAGTGTAGGTCTTATATTCCATCCTCATATCGTCTCCTTTCATTGTGTAATCGACTATGTATCCTACAAGAATAGTCTGTGCTTACATTTTTTTATTAAACATGCTAAAAGAATGGAGCGGGTATCCCCGCTCCCCCATTACTTTCATATTACTTTCTTAAATTCAATTTTGCTATAATAGCCCGATACCGCTCTATATCCTTTTTCATAAGGTAGTTAAGCAAACCTCTTCTTCTTCCAACCATCATGAGAAGGCCTCTGCGAGAATGATGATCCTTTTTGTGGATTTTAAGGTGTTCATTCAAGTGATTAATCCGCTCGGTCAGAAGAGCAATCTGCACTTCAGGAGAACCGGTATCCTTGTCATGCAGCTTGTAAGTATCGATTATTTGGTTCTTTAATGCCTTATCCATTACAAGTTCACCTCCATTTTTTGATACCCCCATATCCTTAGTACAGCGTCGGAGACTCGCAGAACCAAGGAAATGGTTGCTCAATAGTATAACATCCAAATGATATTTTATCATACCTTGCACATATTGTAAACGAAGTTTTTGGCAGTCTTTATGTCATCCGACAGCTGGTTTACCAGATCCTGTGCGGATGCAAACCGGATTTCATCCCTTATATGTTCGACAAAATGTATTCTCATTCTCCGGCCGTATAGTTCACCTTGAAAGTCCCAGAAGTGGGTTTCTATATGAATCCCTTTTCCATCAAACGTTGGATTGCTCCCTATATTGGTAACACCCCACAGCTGTTTTCCTTCCGTCTCCCAATAAGTTAAGTAGACTCCAAATCCCGGAATAACAATATTTTTGGACCCGATATCAAGGTTTGCTGTAGGATAACCCAGTTTTTTCCCCCTGCCTGCACCCGGTATGATTGTTCCGCTGATTGAGTAATGCCTGCCTAATAAGCGGGCAGCCCGGGATACCTGCCCGTTTTGGATCTGCTTACGTATAAGGGTGCTGCTTACCGCTTGTCCATCAATCTTGTACTGAGGCAGTATTATTACATTAAAACCCTTTTCGGTTCCGATTCTTTTCAATAACCGGACATCACCCTTGGCCTGGTATCCGAAACGGTAGTTATAACCAACCACCAGGCAGCGAACATTATATCTGGCAAGCAATAAATTGTAAATGAAGGCCTCGGGAGGCGTATGGGCAAAATTCTCGTCAAAATTGTTCAGGACAAGCATATCTACACCCAAACGATGAAACTCCAGTATCTTTTTATTCAGGTTCATTAACTGGGGAGGCCGGTTATCCGGCAATAAAAAATTCAATGGGTGCTGCTTAAAGGTATACACCATGGCAGCACATTTATGTTTATATTTGATTTTATTCAAACAGTGGATCAAAGACTGGTGTCCCCTGTGTATTCCGTCAAATGTCCCCAAAGCAATTGCGACAGGTTCACTTAAAGTATGACTATTTGCATCATTGAATATTACCTGCATAATTCCCCCTAAACCAGTACTTTTTTCATTTTAATGCTTATGCCGTTTTTGGCAGGTTTAACAACAGCTATACCGATGAACTGACCACCGCAATAGATTCTCGCCAGGGTACCTTCAGCTTCAGGATAAATATCAGCAGTTTCAGCATCGGTATAAATCAGATTACCGTTTATAAGCCTTTGACGGTGTATATGATCCAGTTCTAACCCGGGAAGCCCGTCAACGGCCCGGTCCATTGGCATAATAATTTTTTGTGTTTCTCCCCTGTCATAATACCGTTTAACCTCATCCAGCGTGTATGAATTATCCAAACCGTATTTTCCCGTCCTGGCTCTTAAAAGAAAACTCATGTATGCACCGCATCCCAGCCTTCTTCCTATATCCCGGCACAGTGCCCTGATATAGGTTCCTTTTGAACACTCAACTTCAAATAGAATCCTGTTGGGAGCAGTGTATTTCACAATTTGATTGCGGTAAATAAAAATGTTCCGGGGTGGGACCTCCAGGTTCCGGCCTTTCCTTGCATATTCATATAATTTTTTGCCTTTGTATTTGACGGCCGAGTATGCGGGAGGATATTGTTTAAGCTCTCCCTTAAATTCATTGAAAACCCGGTATATGGTTTCCAATTGAGGATATTTATTTGATGTTGCGGTAACCTTGCCGTATGAATCCAAAGTATCGGTTTCAACTCCCAGAACCATTTCGCACAGGTATACCTTTGTTTCATCGGTGATAAAATCGGATAATCTCGTAGCCTTTCCTATACAAACAGGAAGAACCCCGGCCGCACCGGGATCCAAAGTTCCTGTATGCCCTATCCTTTTTATGCCAAACAGTTTTCGGAGATAGGCAACCACATCATGTGAAGTCATCCCCGGAGGTTTTATAATACTGATAACTCCGTTCAAAGGTCATACCATCCCATCAAGCATATTTTTCAACGCTTCCAGTACCAAAACCTTTGATTTTTCCAGGTTTTCCTCAATAGTACATCCGGCTGCCCTTACATGCCCCCCGCCGCCAAACCTGGTTGCCAGGGCGCTGGCATCAATTTTGGTCTTGGTTCGGAAGCTTACCTTTGTTTTATTGTTTTCGATTTCTTTAAACAGCGCTGCACACTCAACCCCGTTTATATCGATTGCATAATTGATTAAGCCCTCGGTACTGCTGTCATCATAATTAGCATCGGTAAAACCGGCTTGTTTTATCATTGACCGGGAAACCGTCAAAAAAGCAATGGTGTCTTTCATATGCATCTCCAGTGAATTCAGTACAATTCCCAGCAATCTTACCTTATCCAGTGGAGTATTTTTGTATATAAGCCTGTTCAGTTTATCCACGTCAACACCACATTCAATAAGCCGGGCAGCTATACGGTGTGCTGCTGCGGTTGTATTGCTGAACACAAAACCACCGGTATCGGTAACAATGCCGGTATACAGGGCTTCGCATACAGGCAGGCTCAAGGCCTTGGGGTTGAGTTTCCCAATCAGGGCATATACCAGCTCAGCTGTCGACGAGGCATCGGGATCCACGATGTTTATATCAGCATATTCTGTGTTGGTAATATGATGGTCAATATTTACAGTACGAGTTGCATTGCTCAGTACAGAGCCACAGTCTCCTAACCTTGTCTCATCGCTGCAGTCCAGGCATATTACAGCATCGTACAGGACGTTTTTGTCGACTCTTTTACGGAAATCGCCCACTCCCTGCAGAAAGCTTAAATTGGCGGGCGGAGTATCGTGGCAGTACATATCCACATGTTTGCCATTTTCCATTAAAACACTCATCAATGCTGAGCATGACCCGATAGTATCACCATCGGGCATAACATGGGCTACCAATGCAAATTTGCTGCCCTGTTCCAGTATTTCAATTGCTGACAGGAACTTGTCAGATCTCATTTTTGTTTCCTTTCTCTTCTTCTGGCTTTGAACCCTCTTTCTTCTTAAGCTCTTCTATTCTTTGTGCAATATGAATGCTGTATTCTATGGAATCGTCAAGCACAAACCGCAATTCAGGAACGTAACGCAAACCCAGCCGCTGTCCCAATTCTTTGCGAATAAACCCGCTGGCGCGTTCTATCCCTGCCATAGCATTTTCTTTTTCGTTCTTGTCTCCCAGAATACTTACATAAATTTTTGCATAACGAAGATCCCTGGAAACATCAGCTCTTAAAATTGATACCATATCGTTTATACGGGGATCTTTAACATGATTCCGGAATATATCGCTTAATTCCCTTCTTATTTCTTCGGCAATCCTTATCGCTCTTTGATAGGACATTTCTCCCACCTGCTTACTATTCGTTTTGGATTTCTTCTTCTATAAAGGCTTCGATGATGTCGCCTTCTTTAATGTCGTTGAAGTTACTTATGCCTATACCGCATTCATAGCCTGCCGCAACTTCCCGGACATCATCCTTAAAGCGCTTTAACGAGCTTATTGTACCTTCGTGGACAACTATTCCGTCTCTTACTATACGTACATTTGCATTTCTTGTTACCTTCCCGTTTGTTATATAACAACCGGCAACAGTTCCAACACTGGAAATCCTGAATGTGTTCCGTACTTCCGCGAAACCTAATACGACTTCCCTGTAAGTGGGTTCCAGCATGCCTTTCATCGCAGCCTCTACGTCCTCAATAGCATTGTAAATTATTCTGTACAGCCTTATATCAATCTTTTCCTTTTCGGCCAGTTCAACAACATTACCCGGAGGCCTGACATTGAAGCCGATAATAATGGCATTTGAGGCTGAGGCCAGAATAACGTCCGATTCATTGATAGTGCCTACACCGCTGTGAATAACCCTTACTCTCACTTTATCATTTGATAACCGTTCCAATGCCTGCCTGACAGCTTCTGCTGTTCCCTGTACGTCAGCCTTTATAATAATATTGAGGTCTTTTAGCTCACCCTGTTCAATCTGGCTGAAAAGATCATCCAGTGATGCCCTGGCAGTTGAGCGGATACTCGTATCTCTGATTTTTTCTTTTCTCTCTTCAGCAACCTGCCTTGCCAGCTTGTCATCGCCTACGGCGTACAATATATCACCGGCTTCCGGCACTTCTGAAAAGCCCAGGACTTCAACTGGAACGGATGGGCCTGCGCTTTTTACTCTTTTACCATTGTGATCTATCATTGCCCGTACCCGGCCGGAAGCAGTACCGGCTACGATCGGATCTCCAACTTTTAGTGTACCGTTTTGTACTAAAACTGTAGCCACAGGGCCCCTGCCTTTATCCAGCTGGGCTTCTACTATTGTTCCCTTGGCAAGCCTGTTGGGATTTGCCTTCAATTCCTGCATCTCCGCCACAAGAAGTATCATTTCCAGCAGGGTATCTATGCCCTGTCTTTTTAAGGCCGATATGGGTACCGCTATGGTGTCCCCGCCCCATTCTTCTACCAGCAGTCCGTTTTCTGCAAGGCCTTGCTTTATTCTGTCCGGATTAACCCCGGGTATGTCCATTTTATTGATTGCTACAATAATCGGTACTCCCGCTTCTTTGGCATGGTTGATAGCCTCGATTGTCTGCGGCATTACACCGTCATTGGCAGCTACTACCAGCACTGCAATATCCGTTACCTTTGCCCCCCGTGCTCTCATGGATGAAAATGCTTCATGGCCGGGTGTATCAATAAACGTTATTGCTTTGCCGTCTATATCTACCATGTAGGCACCTATATGCTGGGTAATTCCTCCTGCCTCCTGCTCGGTAACACGGGAGTTGCGTATTGCATCCAGAAGGGATGTCTTTCCGTGATCTACATGGCCCATAACTGTAACAACCGGGGCCCTGCTCCTGAGATCATCAGGAGCATCTTCTACGTCTTCCTGTTCCAATATTTCTTCGAAGGATTTTACGGCCTTCTTTTCCAGTTCAATATCAAACTCACTTGCTACCAGTGCAGCTGTATCATAATCCAGTTCCTGATTGATGGTAGCCAGTACACCCAGCTTCATTAAACGTTTTATTATTTCAGATACCTGAATACCGATTTTTTCTGAAAGTTCCTTGACAGTTATAAACTCACCCATTGTAATGGCTTTTTTCCTCTCTGGCGGTTTTTGTTGTTCCTTCTGAGCTTCTTTACTGCTCCTTTTTCCTTTTGTCCTTCTGAGCTTATTAATAATAGCCGGATTCTCATCCTCCCAGAAGTCCTTTTTGCTCTTTCGTTCTTTGCCCTTTGGCGTCTCCTGGTAAGTTCTGGTATGCGCTTCTCCTTTTGTCCCGTCAGCTTTCTTTTCTTTCTGGGAAAAAACAGGCGGTTGAGCAAGAAATTCATCAATTATTTTATTTGACTGCCTGAACGTTTTTTTCCTTGTATCGTTTCTTACAAACTGCTTTTTAGCCGGTTTATCAGCCGGCGGTTCAGCGGGTATAGCAGTCGGAGCTGCATCTGCTTTTTCACCCTTTTCAGCTTTCCGGGCCTGACGTTTTTTCTCTGCTGCTTTCAGTTCTTCAACCTTCCTTTTTTCTTCCATTTCTTTCGCCTGTTGCTGTAAAGTATTCTCAAGCTTGTTAATCAAGCCGATATATTCATCCATGTCACGCTGTAATACTTTAACTTTATCAAGAAGGTCTGTTGCATTTTGTTTAACCTTTTTTGTTGTAACATAAACATTAATTTCTGACATTCACTAATCACCCCCATACTGGTGTTGTCGGTTTCGAATATGTTTCAGGATCATATTGCTGAAACGCTCATCATTTATTACTATAACCGTTCTGCTGTTTTTACCTATTGATCTTCCCAATAATTCTTTATATCCGGCGATAGTGTAAGTTAGCTTTGCTGGAATACATTGCCTGATAAACTTATTCTTTGTACCGGATGAAGCATCCTCACTTATTATAACAAGTCTGGCTTTTCCTGTTTTTATTGCCTTTTCACAGGCTGCTTCACCACTGACCAGTCCGCCGGCTTTATTGCACAATCCTAAGAGTTGATAGAATTTTTCATTCTTAAGATCCATCCTGTTCCATCAACTCACTTTTCAAAACATCAAATATCTGGGGGTCAATCTTTTCATTAAGAGCGCGTTCCAGCGATTTCTGCTTTATCGCCTTTTCAAGGCATTGGGCATTGAAGCATATATAAGCACCTCTTCCGGGGGCTTTTCCCTTTTTGTCAATGTGAATTTCCCCCTCAGGATCCCTGACAACCCTGATCAGCTCTTTCTTCGGTTTTGCTTCTCTGCAGCCTACACACATTCTCATGGGTATTTTTCGCCTTTTCATTCAAGATTCCCCCTTTCACAGCAAACGGACCAACAGTAAAATATTATTCCTGTGACTGGCTTTTAATATCGATCTTCCATCCCGTTAATTTGGCGGCCAGTCTGGCATTCTGTCCTTCCTTACCTATTGCCAGAGACAGCTGGTTATCAGGAACAATTACTTTTGCTATCTTCTCATTTTCGTCAAGTATGGACACAGCGATAACCTTGGCAGGGCTCAAAGCGCTTGCAATGTATTCATCGGGCTGGCTGCTCCAACGGATAATGTCAATCTTCTCACCCTTAAGCTCGTTGACAATGGGCTGAACCCTCATACCCCTCTGACCAACGCATGCGCCTATGGGATCCACTCCCGGTTCGGTAGAATGTACCGCCATTTTAGTCCGGTATCCTGCCTCACGTGCAATGTTTTTTATAATAACTTCACCGCGGATAATCTCCAAAACCTCTCTTTCGAACAACCGCTTAACCAGCCCCGGATGGGTCCTGGAAACGATGATCTGAGGTCCTTTGGTTGTCTTTTTGACATCGGTAATGTATACCCGGATTCTGTCGTTTACGCGGTATTGTTCGTTTGGCATTTGTTCATTTGGAGGCAATATCCCTTCAGCCATATCCATATCCACGTATACGTTCCTTCTCTCTACGCGCTGTACAATAGCCGGGATCACTTCATTTTCCTTTTCAAGAAATTTCTCATATACCAATATCCTTTCAGCTTCACGTATCCGCTGAATCACTACCTGTTTTGCGTTTTGAGCGGCAATACGCCCAAAATTTTTCGGGGTTACTTCAATCTCGACAATATCATCTATGTCGTAGCTTTGATTTATCTCCTTTGCCTGATCTATATCTATTTCCAGATTGGCATCATTGACTTCTTCCACAACCTTTTTTAAGGCATAAACCTTTACCTGTCCGCTTGTATTATCTATATCGATACGTACATTTTGCGCAGTACCAAAATTCTTTTTATATGCAGACAATAAGGCAGCATTAATAGCTTCCGTCAAAATTTCCCTGTCAATGCCTTTTTCTTTTCCTATTTGCTCAATGGCTTCCAAAAACTCGGTATTCACATCAATACCTCCTTAAAATAGCTAAATATCTATGACCAGCCGCACTACGGCAATATCCTGTCTTGGGAATGCATGAATCTGATCCTTATCCCGGATCACAACCTTACCCTCTTCGAGGCCAATCAGTTCACCATAATAATTCTTCATACCATTTACCGCTTTATACAGTTTAACATGTACCTTCCGCCCTTTAAAACGGACAAAATCCTTATCCCGCTTTAATGGCCTGTCAAGCCCGGGGGAAGAAACCTCCAGATAATAGCGGTGCGGAATAGGGTCCGTTTCATCCAGCTTGTCACTTATACGTTCACTGAATATCTGACAGTCATCCAGCGTAATACCGCCCGGTTTATCGATATAAAACCGTAAGTACCAGCTGCCGCTTTCTTTTTTAAATTCCAGGTCAACCAACTCGTAATTCAGCTCCTCAGCAATTGGTTCGGCCAGCGCCTGTACTGCCTTTTCAATTCTGCTCTGCGACATATCATTACCTCCAAGGGATTATTACCGGTTTTAGTTTTCCTCAAAAAAAGTATTTTCAATTATACTAACACCAGTATAATGATATTATAACAACGAAAGAGTGGGTTTCCCCACTCCGGTACACAGCTTCAAGTATTCGTAAACATCATCATTATATCATCATGGTATAACAATTGCAAGTCAAAAAAGGAAAATGATAGCGTCCGTAAATTGCAATATTAAATGCAACACATTTAATAAAATAATATGATATTAATGCTCTCAGATGAAAAATCTATGGTAAATATAGCTATATTTACCATAGATTTTTTAATTATACTAGTGTTACGAGATAACCTTAAAAGGTTAAAGTCCGTAATGATTGACAGCTAAAAGAACGAAATCTGGCTCGTTTCGGGCATATCCCGGAAACACCCGTGTTCTCGCAGAATCTCAATGACCGTTTTGGATACCTTTGTTTTTTCCCTGAAATCTTCTATGGACACAAAGCTTCCGGATTTACGCGCTTCAACTATGCTGTTTGCAGCGCTGGCCCCGACTCCCTGAAGGGCGCTGAATGGAATCCTTATTCCGTCCCGGGTTACAATGAACCTTACCGAATCCGATTTATACAGATCCGGCGGAAGTAAATTTATGCCTCTTACATACATTTCAAGGGCTACTTCATAAATAGATAACAGGTTTTTTTCCCTGACGGATAACGTGTTTCCCTTAGATTCCAGCTCCTTTATTCTTTGCAGTATGGCTGCTTTTCCTTCCAGGATCGTACCCGCGTCGAAATCATCAGCTCTTACAGTAAAGTATGTGGCGTAAAAGGCTTCAGGATAATATACCTTAAAATAGGCGATTCTGAAGGCCATGATTACATAAGCCACTGCATGGGCTTTGGGAAACATGTATTTTATCTTTTTGCAGGAATCTATAAACCATTGGGGAACCTCTTTTTCCTTCATTTTTTTCTCATACTCAGGGGTCAACCCTTTTCCCTTTCGCACATCTTCCATTATCTTAAAAGAAATAATCGGGTCCACACCTTTATACATCAAGTACACCATTATGTCATCTCTTGTTGAAATTACCTCTGACAGCTGGGCGGTTCCGTTTTTTATCAATTCCTGCGCATTGTTCAGCCAAACATCGGTGCCGTGGGACAATCCGCTTATCCGGATTAATTCTGAGAATGCGGTGGGCTTTGTTTCGTTTAACATCTGCCTGACAAACCTGGTCCCAAATTCAGGTATTCCAAAGGTACCCACGCCGCAATCAATGTCTTCCTGTGATATTCCCAGCGGTTCGGTACTTGAAAATAATTTCATTGTATTCTTTTCACCGAGGGGAACATCTTTTACGTCTACTCCCGTTATATCCTCCAGCATGCGGATAACGGTAGGATCATCGTGCCCCAGAATATCCAGTTTAACCAGCCGGCTGCTTATCGAGTTATAATCAAAGTGGGTGGTAATAACCCCGGAACTCCTGTCATCTGCAGGATACTGGATCGGGGTAAACCGATGTATATCCTGATTTTGGGGAACTATCATCACCCCGCCGGGATGCTGTCCTGTAGTTCGTTTTATACCCGTACAGCCTTTCACCAGGCGTTTGATCTCAGCGTTTCTTGCTGATTTGTCATGCTCATCCAGATAGTTTTTCACAAAGCCGAAAGCTGTTTTTTCAGCAATCGTGGCAATTGTTCCCGCTCTGAATACTTTTCCTTCTCCCAGCAGCTCCTCGGTGTATCTATGGGCTGCCGACTGGTACTCACCCGAAAAATTTAAATCAATATCGGGCACTTTCTCACCGTTAAATCCAAGAAACACCTCAAAGGGTATGTCAAAACCTTCTTTATTGTACATTGTCCCGCATCTTGGACAGGACTTGTCCGGCAGGTCGATTCCACAGCCATATTTCGAAACATCCACATCAAAATCTGAATTTTTGCATTTTGGGCATACATAGTGTGGAGGAAGCGGATTTACCTCGGTTATACCGGTCATGGTGGCAACCAGGGAAGAACCAACTGACCCCCGTGAACCAACCAGGTACCCATCTTCCAGTGATTTTTTTACTAATTTATGGGCAAGCCAGTAAAGAGCCGAATATCTGTTGTTAACAATGGTATCCAGTTCCTTCTTCAATCGCTCCTCGACAACAGGCGGGAGCGGATCCCCGTATATGGAGGCGGCTTTATCCATGGTTAATTTCACGATCTCTTCTTCCGACTCGGGTATTTCCGGAGAGTACAGCTCTTCGGGGATTGGTTTTATATCATCTATGCTCGCTGCAATCTCATTGGGCGAATATATTACGACTTCCCTGGCTTTTTGTTCACCCAAATACCGGAATTCTTCCAGCATTTCATCTGTAGTTTTGAAATACAAAGGCGCCTGCTTCTCTGCATCCTGGTATCCCTGGCCGCTCATCAATATCCGCCGGTAGTATTCATCGTGGGGATCCAGGAAGTGAACATCGCCGGTAGCCACAACCGGTTTTCCAAGCTTATCCCCTATTTCAACTATTCTGCGGTTTATATCTTTAAGTTCATCAATATCCTTCAGGCTCATATCCCTTAATAAATGCTCATTATTACACAAAGGCTGTATTTCAAGGTAATCGTAAAACTGGGCAATTTCGGTCAAATCCTTATCGGATTCTCCCTTGAGTATTGCCTGGAAAAGCTCACCGGCTTCACATCCCGAACCGATAATAAGCCCGTTCCGGTTGCTTGCAAGAAGGCTCTTTGGGATACGAGGCCTGCGGTAATAATAATCCAAATGGGATTTGGATATTATCCGGTACAGGTTTGTCAAGCCCTCCTGGTTCTTTGCAAGAATAACGGCATGATAGCTTTCAAGGGCATTCAGGTTGCTGACATGTCCAAAATACGAATTTATCAGGTCCAGCCGGTGTACACCCCTGGATTCCAAGCTGTCAAGGAGCCGCATCAGTATTTCTCCGGTTGTTCTGGCATCATCCAGCGCCCTGTGGTGCCTGGCCATCGGAACGCCAAGATATTCAGCCACGTAGTTGAGGCTGTGGCGTTTAATGTCCTTAAGCAGCTCTCTGGAAAGCATCAGCGTATCCAATATGCCGTTCTTTATTTCTATATTTATCCTTTTGCATTTTTCTTTTATAAAACCCAGATCAAAAGGCGCATTGTGAGCTACGAGAACAGCGTCGCCGAGAAAATCTATCAATTGGGGCAGAACTTCTTCAATAACAGGAGCGTCCTTAACCATTTCATCATTAATCCCGGTAAGCTTTGTAATTTCACGCGGTATTGGCGTTTGAGGGTTTACAAAACAGTGAAAGGTATCCACGACCTCTCTGTTGACTATTTTTACCGCTCCAATTTCGGTTAATTCGTTGTATCTCGGATCAAGCCCGGTAGTCTCTATATCCAGTACAACAAAAGCCTGATTAAAGTCATTATGGTTAGGGTTTTGAACTATTGGCTTGATATCGTTGATCAGATAGGCTTCCACCCCGTATATTATTTTGATCCCGTATCTTTTGCCGGCTTCATACGCTTCAGGATATGCCTGTATTACACCGTGGTCGGTTATGGCAACGGCGGGATGGCCCCACCGGGCAGCTCGTTCCACCAGTGAAAAAGCCGGTGATACGGCATCCAAAGCGCTCATTTGAGTGTGAAGGTGCAGCTCGACTCTCTTTTCCTCACACTTATCCAATCTTGTTTTGGGTGGAATCAACATGACGTCATTTGCCATAAGCACTTCTTCACGCTGGTATGTATCGTACCGGCAGTTTCCCCTGACGCGTACCCAACAACCTTCCTGAATTTTTTTCTCAATATCAGAAGCCTTGCTTTGACTGCAAAATAATTTTACAGTGACCGAATCGGTATAATCTGTAATATCCAGACTGAAAAGAGCTTTGTTTCCATTTAAGGCCCTTTTTTCAATGGCAAAGACCGTGCCTTCAACGGTTACTGCATCAAAACTCTCCTGAATGCTTTCAATTGATACAGGAGTTTCCTGTATCTGTTTTCCATGAACTACAACGGCTTTACCAGGTTTATCTTTATTGCTTAACCCGGCATCCGGAGAGGAAGCGGCGGATGTCCGGATAATATTCTTTATCAGTATTGAATTCTCTTTTTCCTGTTCTATAAAATAATCCTCATCTGTCCATTCATCAAATTCTTCGGAAAGCTCAATACTAACCTTTATCCTGCAGTTAAAGGTTTCTGAAATCCATTTTTCGATTAGCTGGTCAGCTTTTCTAACCCTGAACAGTTCAAGGGCAACAGGGTGATTGATAGTAATTTTAAGTGTGTTTCCGGATAAGGAAGGGGTGCAGTGATCTATCCAGCCATTTAATGAAGGAAGTTCCTCTTTTACAAGTTTGCATATTATTATCCATATCCTGCTAAAATTGCCTTCAAGGATTTCACTGCCGTTGTCTCCGTATGTAACAATAAATCTGATACCTGCCAATTGAGGGAACTTTGCGCTGATATGCTTCTCAAGCAATTGTATTTTTTCATGATCGATGTAGGTGCCGGCATTAACATAGATGTTCCATATCCTTTTTTTCTTATATACAACAGTTTTTACTAAAGTAAAGTTGTCCAGTATCCGTGCATATTCATCATCGAGTATTCCGGCAAGAGGGAATGTACCCCTGCTGTTATTAGTCATTCATTTCCCCCCTTAATTTGTTGCATTCTATGGCTTGTTTATTTTTCTTGCTATTTCCCAGTACATCTTCATTCTCGCTGCCATCCCGCGGGTTAACCCCAATTTTTCTTCTTTGATAATCTGTGTTACATTATACAGAGGCACCTCCATAACTCTCAGCTTATATTTTCGTGCATAATAGGATAAAGCTACTTCAATGCCGTATCCTGATGACCAGTCTTCGTCATTTAACGCTTCAAGGATCCAGCGTTTTACTGTACGCTGACCGGTTAAATAAGGGGCCAGCCTTTGTGCCAAAGAGGTTATTCCCCTGCCGGAATAAAAGATACCCAATGCCATATCGGCAGTATCCTTATACACGGGTTTTACAAGGTTCAGTATATGTTCAGGCTTCAGTCCGATTAAATCTGCATCCAGAAAAAGTATTACCGGTGCGGTGGTATTATCCAGGCCGGTTTTCATTGCATAGCCTTTGCCCATGTTTTGAGGCAGCTCAATAACCCTTGCTCCGTAAGACCAGGCTATTTCTGCCGTCCTGTCGGTAGAACCGTCGCTGACAACAATGATATCCGAAAATATGTTGGAAATCTGTTTTGTCTTGACAACCGTGTTTAGCACATGCCCTATGCTGTTTTCCTCATTATAAGCCGGTATAACGGCGGCTATACTCATTTACTGATCATCTCCCGTATTTCCGATAACAGCATCTCAAACGCCTTTTCTTCAGGGACTGTACCGATGATCTTTCCTTTTTTAAACAGGGCAACCTTTCCCTTCCCTCCGGCAATACCTATATCGGCCTCCCTGGCTTCGCCGGGGCCGTTTACAACACAGCCCATCAATGCGACCTTTAATGGATGTTTTATGTCTTTAAGTTCATTCTGCAGCTTGTCTGCCATATCAAACAGATTTATATTACACCTTCCGCAGGTCGGACATGATATTATCTCTACACCGGACGCTTTCAGGCCCAAAGCTTTCAATATTTCCAGTCCCACCCTGACCTCTTCAACCGGTGAAGCAGTCAGGGAAACCCTTATCGTGTCGCCGATTCCTTCGGCCAGGAGTATGCCCAGGCCAATTGACGACTTTACCGTACCGCTTAAAAACGTACCGGCTTCGGTTATTCCCAGGTGCAGTGGATAATTAACCCTTTGGCTGATCAGACGATAGGCTTCGATAGTCTTTATCACATTGGATGCTTTTAGTGATATGATAATTCTATCATATCCTAAATCTTCAAGAATAGCAACATGTTCCATGGCGCTTTCAACCATGCCTGAAGGAGTATTCCCAAATCTCTCAAGTATGTCGCTGCTTAACGAACCGGCATTTACTCCGATCCGTATAGGGATTTCCCTTTCCTTTGCCGCATCAACCACCTGTTTTACAGCATTGGGCCCGCCGATATTTCCCGGGTTGATCCTTAGTTTATCAATGCCATTTTCAATGGAAGCAAGGGCTAAGCGGTAATCAAAGTGAATATCGGCCACCAGAGGAATGCCGGTTTCCTTCTTAATCTCTTTTATGGTGTCTGCGCATTTTTTATCGAAAACAGAGATTCTGACAATATCGCAGCCGGCTTTCTCCAGCTCCAGAACCTGCTGAATGGTTGCTTTAACATCCCTGGTATCCGTATTTGTCATGGATTGAACGGATATCGGAGAACCGCCGCCTATTTCAACCGATCCTACCCGTATCTTTTTTGTGTTTCGCCTATTCATTGATATCCTCCAAATCAATCATCGGCTTTTCAATATTTCTTTATGTATTATTGTAATTTATCTCAATAAATCCTTGTATGTCACCATCACCATAAGCAGCATCAGCACAACAAAACCGATAAAATGTATAAACCCTTCCTTTTCAGGTTCCATGGGTTTGCCTCTGACACCTTCAAAGACCAGCATAACCAGGCGCCCTCCATCAAGGGCGGGAAAGGGAATGAGATTCATAATCCCAAGATTCAGGGTAATGAGAATGGCAAGGCTTAATACCTGCTGTACCCCTGCCTGAACAGCTTTGCCTATTTCACCTACAATTCCAACCGGCCCCATTAATTCATTAATCCCCTGGCCTCTGAATATAAGGCCGCGGAGCATATCAGCCATTAAAACCAGGATTCGTCCCGTCTGGGTAAAAGCGGTACCCAATGCAGGAAAAAGGCTGAAGCGTTTTAGTCTGCCGAATACAATCCCTATCATATACGAATCTGTTTCAGCGTTGTACTGTGGCACCAGTTCCATTATAACATCTTTTCCATCTCTATCCACCGTTATACTTAATGCATTCTTCCCTTTTTCTTTGATGAGGGTCCGGATACTTTCAACGGCTTTTTCATTGTCCGACAGATCTATTGGTGTATCATCAATCTGAACAATTCTGTCACCCGGCATCAGTCCGGCCTTCTCGGCAGGACTGTTTTCGGCCACCTCGAGTATATCGGGAGCTATTTCATAGACCCCGAAGGCCATATAAAATCCCGTCAGTAAGAGTATGGCAAGCAGAAAATTCATGATCGGGCCGGAAAGAACGACTGCAATCCTTTTCCACAGTTTGGCATTGTTGAAGGCTCTTGGGTCATCGTTCGTTTCGTCTTCCCCAAGAAATTTTACAAATCCGCCTATTGGGAGGGCCCTTACCGAAAATTGGGTTCCCTTTGATGAAAAACTGAATAGTTTTGGCCCCATTCCGATTGAAAACTCTTCTGCATATATTCCTACCAGGCGCGCAGCAAGAAAATGTCCGAATTCATGAAAAATGATTACAATGCTAAATATTAATAAAGCTACCAGCAGTGTTAACATAACGCACCTCTTTCTTTTACATCAATTGCTTTCGAACATCCCGATCCACTTCCAAAATACATTCCATATCCGGATTTTGTATTGCATTGTGGGATTTCATGGCCTGTTCAATCATTATTGGAATCTCAGAAAAAGAAATTTCGTTTTTCAAAAATTTCTCAACAACTATTTCATCGGCAGCATTTAAAACAGCAGGCATGGTTCCTCCAATTCGTGCCGCTTCATAGGCCAGATTAAGGCAGGGAAACCGATCTGTGTCCGGCTCTTCAAAAGTGAGCCGCCCCATCGCAAGCAGGTCCAGGCTTCCGATAACCGATTCGTACCTTTCCGGCCATGATAATGCGTACAGTATCGGGAGGCGCATATCAGGCCTGCTCATCTGGGCTATGATGCTGCCGTCAATATATTCAACCATTGAATGAATAATACTCTGAGGATGTATAACCACGTTAATCTGTTCCACAGGAAGATCAAACAGCCAACGGGCTTCTATAACCTCAAAGCCTTTATTCATCAGTGTGGAACTGTCAATAGTAACTTTTTTGCCCATTTTCCAGTTCGGATGTTTCAGCGCTTGTTCAGCGGTAACATACTTTAACTCTTCTTTGTCATAATTCCTGAAAGGCCCTCCTGAAGCCGTCAAATATATTCTTTTGATACGTTTAGGATCATCGCATCCCGCCAGGCATTGAAATACTGCAGAATGCTCGCTGTCAACCGGTATAATTTTACTCCCGGTCTTTTTGGCAGCATTCATTATAATATGGCCGCCGGCAACAAGGGTTTCCTTGTTGGCAAGCGCTATGTTTTTGCCGGTTCTGACAGCTTCCATAGTGGGTTCCAACCCTGAAATACCCACTACTGCTATAAGTATTATGTCAATGTCCGGCAATGAGGCAATCTCAGTAAGAGAATCCTTGCCGTCCAGTATTTCCGGATCGGTAAACCCGCAGCTTTTGAACTTTTCAGCCTTTTTATCATCCGTTATCCCAACGTACCCGGGTTGAAAATGCTTAACCTGCTGTGCCAGCAGTTCAATGTTTTCATTGGTGGTCAGTGCAACCACTTCAAATTTATCATGGTGCTGTGCAATCACATCCAATGCCTGTGTGCCTATGGATCCTGTTGAACCAAGTATGGCAATTTTCTTTTTCATGTTCTGTCCTCCATATAATAACCCGAAATACACATGCTAAACCAGGCAGATTAAATAGTATGCGTAAATAACCGGTACGGTGAACATAATGCTGTCAAAACGATCGAGGATTCCGCCGTGTCCGGGAAGAATATTTCCAAAATCCTTTATTCCGCAAAATCTCTTTATGCTTGAAGCGGCCAGATCTCCTGCCTGGGAAGCAAAGCCGCATATTATACTCATAATTATGTAATGCTCATAGCCGATTGGAAGCTGGTAAAACCGTTGCAATATCCAACCGGTAATAATACCCGATAAAACACTGCCTCCCAACCCTCCCAAACTGCCTTCCACGGTTTTTTTGGGGCTGATGCCGGGACACAGCTTGTTTTTTCCGTACCTAATCCCGATAAAATATGCAAAGGTGTCTGTAGACCAAGTTGCAGCCATTGTAAAGATCAACAGGTAATGGGCGTAGGGTTGCGGCAGATTCACCATCATAATTAATGTTATTAATGTCATACCCGGATATATGAAACCCGTTATTGTAAAACAGGCATCCATAACAGTTGTCCGGGGTATTATCACGGTGATAAACAGGGCTGCAATTGCTGCTATAATAGCTGAAGCGGGTATAATAGGACTGTTCAGCCCTGTTGCAACAAAATAAAAAAAGACTATTGTATACAGGTATCCCAGCAAAGAAACGGGCTTATGCCCCTTTTTCCGTACGGAGGCGTAAAACTCGTGCATTCCCAGCAGAGAAATGATAAGCACCGATATATTAAACAGCCATCCTCTGAAATAGAGCACTATTATAAGGTATATTATACCGGCCGCAGCACTTATAATGCGCTTTACCAACATATTATTTCTCCTCTCAGGTATTGATTCCACCGTATCTGCGCTGACGGTTCTGATATTCAACAATAGCTTCCAAATATGTTTTTTTGTTAAAATCAGGCCACAAAACATCCGGTTGTGTAAATACCAGTTCGGTGTATGCAATCTGATACAATAGAAAATTACTTATCCTTAATTCTCCGCTTGTCCTGATTAGCAAGTCCGGATCCGGTATGTTTGCAGTATAAAGGTAACTGCTAAAAAGCTTTTCATCTATATCATCGGGTGAAATCTTTTTATCGTTTACATCTTGTATAATGTTTTTAACAGCGCGAATAATCTCAGCTCTTCCTCCATAATTAAGCGCAATATTAATATTCAGGCCGGAATTATCTTTTGTAAGCTCAACGGCGCGTTCTATCTCCCGCCGGACTGAGGGATGAAAAGCATCCAAACATCCAAGGATAACAATTTTTACATTTTTCGAGTGAAGTTCCATTACCTCTTTCCTTAGGTATTCAACCAGCAGATCGATCAGCGCATTAACTTCAGAAACGGGTCTTTTCCAGTTTTCCGTTGAGAATGCAAAAATGGTCAGATGTTTTATGCCCAGATCATCACTTGTTTTGATAACATCCCTAAGGGTTTCCACACCCTGCCGGTGACCGGCTACCCTGTGCAGCCCTCGTTTTTTAGCCCATCTTCCATTGCCGTCCATGATAATGGCTACATGCACCGGTAAAGGTTTTTTCCTTACCAGCGCCATCAGCTTTGTTGTCTCATCGGTATACTTGTTATCGCCGTTTAAAAACATATAAACTCATGTCCTTTCAATATCAGGTATTAAAGTCATAGAAGAAGCAGAAAAGCTGCTCCTTCTATTCATGAAAAAATTCAAGCGATGGTTGGAAATCGTAAAATGAGGATACCACCAGTTCAATTTCATCGAAATTACAAATCCTTTGACGAATAATGCGTTCTACGCAAGCCATTTCATCTTTTTGCTCTGAAGAAACAGGAGAATGATACCTTACCACTACAGCACGTAACTCCGGATTATGCTTTTCAAGCAAGTCCAATGCTTCATGCAGGGCCAAACCCAGTAAATTGGGGATTTCCATCTAAACCTCCATTATCTCGTTTTCTTTATCTTTTATAACTTCATCCACTTTTTTAATAAAATCATCGGTCAGTTTTTGAACATTGTTTTCTTCGGTTCTTAAATCATCTTCAGTTATTTCGGAATTTTTTTGCATCTTTCTCAACTGATCATTGGCTTCCCGCCGAATATTGCGGATTGCAATCTTTGTTTCCTCCCCCATTTTCTTCACGGTCTTTACCAGCTCTTTTCTGCGCTCTTCGGTTAGTTCGGGGAAAACTAAACGGATAACTTTCCCGTCATTTGTCGGTGTTATGCCTAAATCGGACTTCATTATCTCTCTTTCAACCGCAGGTATTATTTTGCTGTCCCAAGGGGAAATAACAAGAAGCCTGGCTTCGGGTACCGTAATATTACCGAGCTGATTCAGCGGTGTCGGGACGCCGTAATAATCAACCATAATCCGGTCAAGTATCTGCGGATTTGCCCTTCCGGCACGCAATCTTGCAAGCTCTCTCTTTAACGTTTGTACAGATTTATCCATTCTTGATTCGATCTGCTCATGCAGTTCATTAATCATTTAACATACCTCCCCGATAATGGTTCCTACTTTTCTGCCCAGTACGGCAGCTTTGATGTTTTGATGATTTTCCAAACCAAACACTATAATAGGTATTTTGTTATCCATGCAAAGCGATATTGCAGTGGTATCCATAACTCCCAGCCCTTGATTCAATACGTTTATATAGCTAATCTTATCAATTTTGTTGGCGGCGGGATTTATCTTAGGATCATCATCATATACGCCATCTATATTTTTTGCCAGTAATATAACCTCTGCTTCAATTTCAGCGGCTCGCAGCGCTGCAGTGGTATCGGTTGAAAAATAGGGGTTGCCGGTCCCGCAGGCGAATATTACTACCCGTCCTTTTTCAAGATGCCTGATTGCCCTCCGGCGTATGTAAGGCTCGGCAATCTGACGCATTTCTATAGCGGTTTGTACCCTGGTCTGCATATCCTTGTTTTCCAGGGCATCCTGAAGGGCTAATGCATTTATGACCGTTGCCAGCATACCCATATAATCAGCGGTTGCCCTGTCCATTCCAACTCCGCTTCTCCCCCGCCATATATTACCGCCGCCTACAACAATGGCCACTTCAACGCCCATTTTTTGAATCCCGATTACCTGATCTGATATTAAATCCAAAACATCCCTGTCGATACCATACCCCCTTTTTCCAGCCAATGCCTCGCCGCTTAATTTAAGTATTATTCTTTTATATATTGGCTTCTCCATCAAAAGGTACCTCCATCCTTGTGTATATTTCTATGTGGAAGTCGTATTTCCTTTTTTGTGCTGGTATATAAATCAAAAAACTGTCTTCTCCAAAAAAAGAGAACACATTTTGTGTTCCCTTATACCTGTTATCCGTTCATCTGTTTTGATACTTCATCAGCAAAGTTATCTTCACGCTTTTGAAGGCCTTCGCCCATTTCATAGCGTACAAAACGCCTGATATTTATATTTTCACCAAATTTTGCTATATTCTCCATGACTACATCCTGGACCGTCTTGTCGGGGTCACGGACATAAGCCTGCTCCAACAGGCATACCTCTTTGAAAAACTTGCTTATTCTTCCGTCTACAATCTTATCAGCTATTTTTTCCGGTTTCCCTTCATTAAGAGTCTGGACTCTTAATATTTCACGCTCTTTATCCACAACCGCCTGAGGGACATCATCCCTTGACAGATACTGGGGATTGGCCGCCGCTATATGCATGGCGATATCCCTCACAAATGATTTAAAATCATCGGTCTTTGCCACAAAGTCGGTCTCGCAGTTTACTTCAACCAGCACACCGATTTTACCGCCAAAATGTATGTAAGAATCGACTAAACCTTCAGCGGCTATCCGGCCTGATTTTTTGGCTGCAGCTGCCAGGCCTCTCTCACGAAGCAGTTCTATGGCTTTATCAATGTCGCCGTTTGTATCCTGCAGCGCTCTTTTGCAATCCATCATACCTGCGCCGGTACGCTCTCTCAATTCTTTAACCATTGATGCAGTTACCATCTTAACTTCCTCCGTTTCATTATAATTTTAGCATCAGAGGGTTTACCGTATCGGTGGAAAAAAAGGGAAAGATTATGGTTATTCCCCTTCTCTTCCCCTTACTTCCCAAGTTTATTCTTCACTGACTTGTTCACCCTGCCGTCCTTCAAGGACAGCATCAGCAATCTTGGATGTTATCAATTTGATTGCCCTTATGGCATCATCATTACCAGGAATGACATAATCTACTTCGTCAGGGTCACAGTTGGTATCAACAATAGCAACTATAGGGATTCTGAGTATTCTTGCTTCCTGTACGGCTATGTGTTCTTTCTTTGGATCAACAATAAAAACTGCACTGGGAAGCCCTTTCATATCTTTGATACCACCAAGGTTCTTTTCGAGTTTATCTCTTTCATTTCGAAGCTTTATTACTTCTTTTTTGGGAAGGAGATCGAAAGAACCGTCTGACTCCATTTCATTAAGCTTATTCAGGCGATCTATTCTTAAGCGGATGGTTTTGTAATTCGTCAGCATTCCGCCCAGCCATCGCTGATTCACATAAAACATCCCACAGCGCTTAGCTTCAGTTTCAATTGATTCCTGAGCCTGTTTTTTTGTACCTACAAAAAGTATATGCTTGTTTTCAGCAGCGAGATCGCGAATAAAGTTGTATGCCTGTTCAATCATTTTTACGGTTTTTTGCAGGTCCAAAATGTATATCCCGTTTCTTTCAGTAAATATATACGGAGCCATTTTGGGATTCCATCTGCGGGTCTGATGTCCAAAGTGAACGCCTGCTTCCAATAATTGTTTCATTGTGATAACTGCCAAGCAAATCACCTCCTTAGTTAATCCTCCCCTTCCTTCATCCCGGCTGATGACCGTGTCCGGCACCTATCAACCGATCCATAAGGGTGTGTTTTTGTCACCTTTAGTAGTATAGCATAAGTGATTTTCCAGATCAATATAAATTTCAGCTGAGCCATATGTTTGCAGCTGTTTTAATATTTCTTCAGCAAAAAAGCGTCTGACAATACTATATATTCAGACGCAAATGCAGCCGCATATTATCTTTTCAATCCCAGTATCAGCCTTACCTCCCCAATTCCAATTCCCAGTTTTCTGGCGATTTCCTCTTCCGTGTTTCCTCCTTCATGCATTAGCCTGACTGCTTTTCGCTTATTGGTGTATTCCGGGTATACCGTTTCCATGCCGGTTTGCTCATCCGGTGAAGGCTTGTCCAGCGGGACGGTGTTGTTCAGCCTGACATCCCGGGTGGCAATGGCCGGATTATTGTCTGTTTTCCTCTCTTCCGCTTCTGACAGAGTATACTGTATAATATCCTCAAAAGCCTGGTACATTTCATAGAGTCTTTTTTCTTTTTCTTCCAATCTTTTCTCCGCTTCGGCTATATTGATTTTATTCTTTTGTATTTCCCATATCATAACAGAGAGAAGAATAATTCCAGTAACAAGAAACAAATAATAATCACCCACAGGTAGTATCCCCCTAAACTTTTATGTCTATATTAACTCCCTTTATCTTTTCCTTCATTTCAGCTGCGGCTGTTTCGTCCTTTCTCCTCCGTTTTCTGTCCTGCCTGCCGGTGTTGTCATGGAAAGATTGGCGCCTTTTTTCAGCCTCTTTGTTAACTTTTTTGTAATATGTTTGCCCGGTTGAGACAACTTTGCGCTGAGCATGTTCAATCTGGTATTGAAATTCCCGGGTATTGACCAATTGATTTATATTTGCTTTTTGGTTTTGCAAATTTGCTTCTTTGGTATAATCGCTGCTTCTCTGTATACTTATTTGTATATCTATCGGGCGGACCGGCATTTGTAATCCCTCCCTTAACCTTCGTATGATACGAAACGGATTTCACCTTCATCACGCATAAACGTGGCATATTTCACTGTATCTTTTACATGAAGGGATGAAGGGCCTATGGTTATGATGACCCCCGGATAAACTGTTTTTTTGCCATGGATTTTTCCATTGGCAGATTCCAGCAGTGTTTCCTCCAACTCATTCAGCCTGGCTCTAATTTCAGGGATTCTTACGCTGTATTCAATCTTGGTTGTTACTGCCCTTTGCTGTATTATTTTCTTCTCTATAGGCAGCTGCCCGGTTGATTCCATCCTGCTTAAGAGAGCCAGTATCTGCTCAACCTTGGCCATCTCTTTTTCAAGCTGAGCCAGCTGTTCCTTTAATGAATCATATTCGTCCCTTACCTCAGGAGAAATCCCTACTTCAAGCAGCGTTCTGGTAGCCATAGGTGAACCGATGGTAAGAGCTGATATGCCAAGCGTTGCATGTACCTTTCCTCCGACGATCAGAGCATTTTTTCCAACCAGCCTTATATGTCCGCCGCTTACCACATGGCTGTGCATAAGGGTTTCAGCAACAATATCTTCCTTTGCGAAAACAGTACCGTTTTCAATAAAACGCGCGGTTACACTGCCTCCGGCTTTTATTACGCCTTTTTTCATCCCCTGAAAACCTTTTCTCAGTATAATATCCCGTTCTGCAATAAGAGATGCCCCTTCAACTACGCCCCTGACCTCTATGGAGCCGCCGGCTTTTACCTCAAACCCGGATAATATATTGCCGTGTATGATAACGCTGCCGATAAAATCAATATTACCTGTGGAGTTATCAACATTGCTTCTTACCTCATGAATACTGTATACGTGTATTTTCCCGCTGATTAACTCAGCCTTTCCATCTGTTGCCGCTAACAACTTTAAACCGTCATCGGAAATTTGCGTGTTTTTTCCTTTTGGCAGGGCTAAAGGCCGTCCGGGTACGCTGGGCATTTGATTGCCGGTCACCGTCATTCCGGGAATCCCGTCGGTAGGAGGGGTTAAAACTGCAAGGATTTGCCCTTGTTTGACATTTTCAATGTTATTAAGTGAATGATAGTTTACCGTTCCATCACTGTTTATTGTCGGTTTTGCATTTTTATTTGTATCTATATGATAAGTTATTACAGCATCTTTTCCTCTTTGCGGTGCTGTACCTGCTGCAATAGCTTCTTCTTTCCCGTATTGTTTGTTATTCAATAATCGGACGATCGCTTCTTCATCAATGCCGTGTATTACACCCATATCTCTCAGCTTTTGCATGACATCCTCACAGGTCAGTGCTTTTCCGCCGTAAGGGGGCAAAAGTACTGCCGTTGCTTTCATCCGGTCCCGGGATACCGTAATTATGATCTCCTCATCTACAGGAAGTTCGGGCTGCGCTTCAGCAATTTTGACAGGATGGCCTGTATTGGAAATTGCATATAGAATTGCTTCATTATTAATTCCTTCAACTTTTTTTCGCTTTATAAACTGTTGTATTTCGGATACTTTACTGTTGTCCGCATGTTCTGATTCAAATAAATAGACTGTCAGATATACTCCGTCTTCCCTGTAATCCAAACTAAACCAGTCAGATAAATGCTGTCGAGTTTCCTCCGTATCCTGTTCAATACCGTCCTGAGCGACAGTCAGCATCAGCCTGTAGGGTTTCAGTACAATTCCCATCATCATTTTGCCTTCTTCCAACACATCCACCCTGGCTTTTCCGGGATCAACGCCAAGCTTCTTAAGCCCTTTTTCCAAAGCAGTTCTGTATGTATTGCCCTCGACAATTATGCTGTGTCTCACAATGTCTCACCCTCCATAAGATCATCCTTTATCACGCTGAGCTTGTTTTTAAGCTTGAGTAATGCCCTGGTATGGAGCTGGGATACTCTTGATTCGGAAATTCCAAGCAGTTTGCCTATTTCTTTCAAGGTAAGTTCATCATAATAGTACAGGCTTACTATCATTTTTTCATTCTCCTGAAGCCCGTCAATTGCATTTGCCAGGATTCTTTTTATCTCGTTTTGCTGAGCTGCAATCTCGGGATCATTGCTGTAGGCGGCAGAGGATACCCGTTCATTAATGGCCTCGCTGATCTTCTCATCCAGGGAGATTACCGAGAATGTATGGATATCCCCCATGGCCTTTCTCAACCTGTCAACCGGAATATTGAGATGCCGGGCGATTTCTTCATCTTTTGCCGGCCTTCCCGTATTCTTTTCAATTAAATCAATTGCTTGGCCTATTTGCCTGCTTTTTTGGCGCAAAGATCGCGGAAACCAATCCTGTTTCCGAAGCCCGTCAATGATTGAGCCGCGTATACGCAGGCTTGCATATGTTTCAAACTTAACGCTTTTTTCAGGATCAAACTTATCAATTGCATCAATCAGGCCAAGGGTACCATAACCGATGAGATCGTCGGTTTCAACCCGGGAATAGCCTTCGGCTATTAACCTGTATACCGTTTGTTTTACCAAATAACTGTATCTGGTAATTAATTCGTTGCGAATATCACTGCATTTGTTTCTTTTGTAGGTAATCCACAGATTTTCTATATTATTGGGAACTCTGGCTATTGTATTTCACTCCCTGCACATTTTATAAGGTTTTTATCCCATGTCCGATGGTTTTAACGAGTAAAAGGCCGTTGTTTGCATTCAATTCTATGGTTCTCCCGTAGTTACCGCCGGTATCTTGGGCGATAACGGGGATATTGTGTTGTTTTAATGTTTCGATAGTGGCCAGTACATTCCTTTCTCCAATATTGAGCAGTTCACTTGCTTTTTCTTTAAATGAGAACATCTGTGCTCCCCCGGCGATTTTGGCAGTTATATATTCCTTCCTGGCTTTCATATCCATCATAATTTCGAGCAGCTGTCCAACAGCTGTATCAGCAAATTTTGCTTTGTTATGGTTGTTTCTTATATGTTTGCTGGACGGCAGCATTATATGGGCTAACCCTGCAACCTTTGTCGTTCTGTCATAAAGCGCTATACCTACGCAGGAGCCTAATCCCAGAGTTGTAAGAATTCCACTGCCCGCTATAGCTTTTAAATCGGCCATGCCAACTTTGACTACTTCATCCATTTATATAACTCCCAGAGACTTTAAAATAATTGAAAACGATTTGATGTCGGGCATAACAATAAAATGACTTTTCATCTTATCGTGCCCAATTTCAAAATCTGTTTCTACAAACAGCACTTTGTCGCTTGTCTGCCCATATTGAATCAGTGGAACGCTTAAAATTGCCCCCAGCATATCACAGGCAAAATACGGTACTGAAGGTTTAATGGATAATCCGGTAAACGAAGAAATAGCATTTAAGTAGGAGGAAATGAGTATGTTGCCTATTTCCTCCAGGGCAGAAGCTTCAAGTTCGGAAAAGCCGGCATAAAACTCATCCTTGCTTTCATTGTCCTGCTTTGTGCCTAATAGCAATGATGCCAGATTCTTTGCTGATTTTGTATCAAGAATAAATAGAACGTTTCCCTTGATTTCCCCCTCAAACTGGAGGTAAACGCCGGCAACCAGGGTATCCCCGCTTCCCAGTATGCTTTCTATCATATTGAATTCCGATATCTTTACCTCGGGTACGTTCATATCAATTCGCTTTACCAGCAGTTTTGAGAGAGAAGTTGCAGCATTTCCTGCGCCAATGGTGCCTATTTCTTTTAAAACATCCAAATGCAAACCGCTGAGCTCGTCAAATGAAAAATGCATATTTATACACCCTGCTTGTCAATAATATTTATTTTCTCCAGTGTTTTTGGAATATCAATCAGCATCAAAGGCTGTTCATTCATGTTTATGATACCTGATATGTAAACTTTTTCTTTTTCGGTCAGTTCATCCATACTTAATTGTATATCATCTGACGGTACAGTCAATACATCGTGAACCTGATCGACTATCAGCCCAATCCGGTATTCTTCAAACTGGACAATAATGATCCGGGTTAAGTCTGTATAGCCTTTATCTTTATATCCAAGGATTTTTCTCATACATAGCAAAGGGACAATATCACCTCTAAGGTTAATAACCCCGGTTATCTCGGACGGGCTTTTGGGCACCCTGGTGATCCGGTGCATTCTCTCTATAGATTCGGTCAGCAATATATTTATCCCATAGATTTTACCGTCAATGTCAAAAACAACAAACTGCTGGTTTTCACTGCTTTCATTGTACGGTTTTTGAGTTACTCTCTCCATGTCACAACCTCCATCTATATATTACTTTCACTCAGCCGTCAAATTATATGGTTAATATCGAGTATCAAAGCTATTTGCCCGTCGCCCAGGATTGTCGCACCGGATACAATCTTTATACCGGAAAGGGCTTTTCCCAGTGTTTTTATAACTATCTCATACTGGCCAACAAGATTTCCTACCGAAAGGGCTGCCAGTCTTTCACCTTTACTGGCTATAACCGCTGTTACATATCCGTTGGTAACTTCTGGCTGGCCCACGGGGCATTCAAGCAGCTTATCAAGCCGGATAAAAGGTATCAGCATACCGCGGTAGTCAACAACTTCTTTATTGTGCAGCATTTTTATGTCACTATAAGGTATATCCATTATCTCTTTAATTGCGCTGATCGGAACGGCATAGATTTCTTCTCCGATGTTTGTAAGCAGCGCCTGAATAATAGATAGCGAAAGGGGCAGACGGATTATAAACCTGGTGCCGGAACCCTTTTGGCTTACAATATCTACCGTGCCTCCTAAGGATTCTATTTTGGTTTTTACCACATCCATCCCTACTCCGCGGCCCGATATGTCCGTTACCTTTTCTGCAGTGCTGAAACCGGGCTCAAAAATAAACTGGAATGCCTCCTGGAGGCTTAGATTGTCTGCTTCCTCAGGTGTGATCATATTCAACTCAACGGCATGACTTAGTATTTTTTCAACATCAATTCCTCTTCCGTCATCTATAATTTCGATAACAACGCTGTCCCCGTCATGATAAGCCTTTAATTCAATGCTGCCTGTTCCGGGTTTTCCTGCCTGACTCCGTTCATGGGGCAGTTCTATCCCGTGATCGATGGCATTTCTTATCAGATGTATTAATGGGTCGCCAATTTCGTCAATTATTGTTCTGTCTATTTCGGTTTCTGCCCCTGTTATGTTCAGCCTTATTTCCTTACCGGCGTTCCTTGACAGATCCCTGACTATTCTCGGAAATCTGTCAAATACCATCTGGAGAGGGACCATCCTGACTTTCATTACAGCATCATGAAGGTTGTTAGTAACTCTTCCCAGGTATTCGACGGACTCATCCAAGCCTTCATTGCTTTCATTATACCGGATATCCTGGATTCTGTTCTTTATAATAATCAGCTCGCTTACAAGGTTCATCAGGCTGTCAAGTTTTTCAATATCGACTCTTATGCTCTTAGCGGGTGTCCTGATCATTCCTTCATTGAGGTTCTTTTGCTCTTTAACTGCATTTTTTTCTGTTTCCTGCTTTTTATGATGTTCCAGTACTGTTTTTTGAAGCTCATTTTCATCAAAATCACCTATATGGACGCTTTTGATTTCTGATATCCTTTTTATATCATTCTCTATGTTTTCTTTTTCTGATTTTGTTACGATAATAACAGAAAAAGAAAAATCAAATTTCTCTTCCTCAATATCCTGAACTGATGGCTGTGACAGGATTATTTCTCCATACTCCTCAATAGTTTTAAAAACAATATAGGCACGGGCAGCCTTCATCAGGCATGTTTCCTGAAGGCTAACCTGTATGTAATATACATTAAAGCCGTTTCTTATGGCTTCGCGGATTATGTGCTCCTGGTACTGATCAATCGCAAATTGCTCAATGCCGGTTTTATCTGGCAGACCGGAATTATCATCGGCGGGCGCTGAAAAGGCATATGTTTCGAGCTTTGATACCAGAGCGGAATGGTCATTGCGTCGTTCCTCACCATAATTTATTATATCCTGCAGCAGAGACTCAAGGTAATCCAGGCATTCAAACAAAACATCAATTATTTCCGGTGTAAGTTTTAAATTCCCGCTCCGCACATTATCAAGAATATTTTCCACGGAATGTGCTATCCGGGTAGTGGCATTGAACTCCATACTCCCGGCTATGCCCTTTATTGTGTGGGCCGAACGGAATACTTCATTAATCACCTCCGGTTCATCCGGATACTGCTCCAGCAATAAAAGGTTTTTATTTATGTTTTGCAAATGGTCCCTGCTTTCTTCTATAAACAATTCCAGGTATTGGGCATTGTTCATTTGAACCCACCTCCATAAATAATTGCCATTTGTTAGTCCCATTTCCTACAAATTACGAAACTTTTTATCTCTTATCCGTTTTCTTTGAATTTCAAATATAAACTGAATTATTTCACGCCGTTTGCTCTCATTGATTTTATCAAACAGAATACCGGTAACGTATTTATAATCCGTCGCCGCGGTATCACCTGACTCATCAGTCCTGACAACAATCCCCTGTACCGTAACATCCAGCATATCCTGAACAGATATGGAACATTCTATACGGGTACCTACATCCAGCTCTTCGTCTGTCAGAAGCCCCATTCCCCCACCGCTTATATCGGTGATCAGCCCATCGTATGTTTCGGTATCATCTTCAGTTTTGTTATCCTTTACAATTCTGAACAGCACGGGTATTCGTGTTTTCAATCTGTAATAATTCCGCCTCTGCAATCGGAATATCTGGGATGTCTGCTTAAGCCGTACCAGCCGCATAACCTCGGTTCTAAATCTGTCAACCGTTTCAGCAAAGAAATAATACTGTCCCCTCTCACGGAAGAAATTGACCCTTATATTGCTGCCAATCCGTAACGCTATGGGCCTGCCTTGTGATACGGGCTCTGTTATAATTATTTCATCATCGGACGGTATATCCTGGACCATGCTGTAGTAAACCTCTGCAGGCTTGTCCGGGGTATTCGGAATTAAGATTTCAATTTTTTCCCCAATTTGCATGACTTCTTTTACTGTCATATGATACAGAATCCTCCTGAATTAAATTTTTCTTGTCCTTAAGAAGTTCATCATGTGGAAAATATACCCTTTTATACCGGAATGCTTACTGCTGTTACTCTCAAATGACGTAGATGTCAATACATATGCGATATCGTTTAACTGTTTTGCAGCATGGCTCTTTGGATGCTCGATTATAAAGGGTTTTTGCTGTTTTGTGGATTTCACTATCAGATCATCATATAGTATATAGCCCAGGGGATCAATTTTCGTATTAAGGAACTTTGCCGATACTCTTACAAAATTATCCATTATAATCTTTGCTTCCTGCCGGTTCTCAGCCCTGTTTACAACTAGTCTGAAAGCAACATTTCTGTTCATGGCAAGCGAAGATTTCACAAGGGCATATGCATCGGTTATGGCGGTTGGCTCCGGGGTTGTCACAATAATTACCTCATTTGATGCCAAAACCATTCTGAGTATCTTCTCAGAGACGCCGGCTCCCGTATCAATCAAAATTATATCGGCTATATTATCAAGCCCTTCAAACTGACGGATTATTGTTTCCAGTTCATGGGATGATAGGTTAATCAATTCCCAGATGCCCGAACCACCTGATATAAATTTAATACCACATGGCCCGTCTGTTATAACATCCTCAATTGATTTTTTTCCGTCAATAACATGAAACAGGCTGTATTCAGGTATTATTCCCAGCATCACGTCTATATTTGCCAGTCCAAAATCCGCATCAATTATCAATACCCGGTACCCCATATTATTCAATGCAATGCCGCAGTTTATGGAAAAACTGGTTTTGCCGACGCCGCCTTTACCGCTTGTAACGGTAATGATCCGGGCCTTCCTTGTTTCCCGGGCATTTCTTTTTTGCTTTAGGTCTTGAACAATTTGCCTTAGCTTTTCAGCTTGGTCCATTCGGATCCACCCTTCTGTCTTTATACCTTCTGTCCATATAGGATAATAACTTATCAGGGTCAGCTATTTCAATATCATCGGGTACGTTTTGCCCTGTGGTAATATAGGATATCGGTTTGCCTGTCATGTACCGGCAGTTAATGATGGTTCCAATATTGGATGCTTCGTCTATTTTAGTAAAGAACAGTTTGAAATCCGGAAGAAAACTGTAGCTGTCTATAATATTCTTGCATCCTGAGCAGCTTGTGTTACAGCTTATAACAAGGTAGATTTCATCTGCTTTGCTCAAATTTATAAGCTCCATTATTTCTTCTTCCTGAACCCTGTCCCTGATACTTTTACCTGCGGTATCAATAAATACCACATCTTTGTCTTTATGTTCCTCCAGCGCAGGTACAATCTCCTTTGGGGAATAGAGTATGCTTAAGGGAATCTCCAGTATTTCAGCATATATCTTTAACTGATCAACAGCAGCTATTCTATATGTATCGGCAGTAATCAGGCCTACTTTCATCTGCTGCTTGATCGAGTAAATTGCAGCCATTTTTGCAAGAGAAGTTGTTTTTCCTACTCCGGTTGGCCCGATAAACATGACCGTTTTTCTCTGATTGTCAGGAATTTGCAATGGCCGGGAAGGCCCAATATATCTAAGCAGCACCCTGTTCAGGCAGTTTTCCGGTTCAATGCCTTCCCTGTCATATATCTTTTCAGCTTCCTCTATTATTGCCTTTGCTATGCTTTCGTTAACTTCATTTTCAATCAGCCGTTCATAGTACGGCAGAAACGCCGGTTTCACCGGCAGTATTGATGTGTTTTCGATAATATTTACACCGTCCGTCAGTTTATTAACCAATTGGTTAATAGCTGCAATTTGGTTTTCCAGTTTTTTTATAACCTGAGAAGCATTCCCGGTATTTTGAGCGGGTGTATTTCGGTTAACAGCAAATTCATTTCCTTGATTATACCATTTTTCCATCTGCTGTTGCAGCATTCTGTAATTAAAAGATACATGATCGTCAACGGCAGCTACCACTTCTACCAAAGGTTTTTTAAAAAAACCGGCAATCCCTTTTTGCCGTATTTTCCTGGTATTAAGTATAACGGCATCTTTACCCATCTCGTCACTTATTTTTTGCATTGCTTCCTGGGTGTTTTGTCCTATGTATCTTTTTACTTTCATATGCTACTCACTCACCACCCCAATTGATTGTATTTCCGCGGAACCATCCAGTTCATTGTATGACAAAACAATGAGATCCGGAGCAAAATGTTCGGTAAGCTTTTTAAAATACGCTCTGACAACAGGCGCCGTGACTATTATTGGCTGCAAACCTAAAGATGTTATCTTTTCCATCTGCTTTGCCAGGCTATTGAGTATACTGTGGGTTTTGCCCGGCTCCATGGAAAGATAACCGCCGTGTTCGGTCTGCTGTACGTTATCCATTATGGTTTTCTCCAGCTCCGGGTCAAGGGTAAGCACTTTTCCTTTCTTATCAGGCATAAACCTCAATGTTATAGTCCGGGACAGAGCCTGGCGCACATACTCGGTCAACATGTCCGGATCCTTGGTTATATTGCCGTAATCCGCTAATGTTTCCAAAATAGTGACCATGTCACGGATGGGAACATTCTCTTTTATTAAACTGGCCAAAACTTTCTGTACGTCACCAAGGGTCAGTGTCTTGGGCACCACTTCTTCAACCAAAGCGGGATACTTCTCTTTTACATTATCAAGAAGCATCTGAACATCCTGCCTGTTTAACAGTTCGTAACCGTGTTTTTTTATTATCTCAGTCAGATGAGTTGCCAAAACGGAAGGTGGATCTACAACGGCATACCCCAGCATCTCAGCTTTTTCCCTGAGGTGTTCTTTTATCCACTTTGCCGGCATGCCAAATACAGGCTCTACAGTGTCAATACCTTCAAGCGGCTCTTCTATGGTGCCCGGATCCATAGCCAGAAGATGATCGGCCATTATTTCACCCCGGGCTACCTCAACACCTTTTATCTTGATGACATACTCATTGGGGTTCAGTTGTATGTTGTCTCTTAGCCTGATTATCGGAACAACGAGCCCCAGATCGAGGGCAATCTGCCTGCGTATCATTACTATTCTGTCCAGAAGGTCTCCTCCCTGGTTTACGTCAGCAAGAGGAATGATACCGTATCCAAACTCCAGTTCCAGTGGATCCACCTCGAGAAGCTTGATTACATTCTCGGGTTTCCGCATTTCTTCTATCTTTTCAAGTTCGGCGGTTTCATCCACGGCAGGCAGCGGCACCCTGGACAGCCGCAGCAAAGTATAACCCAGATAAGCCAGCCCCAGGGATATAAAAAACAACAGCCACCGGGGGAAACCCGGCAGAAAACCCATAACAAACAGAAAAACAGAGGCCAGGACCAAAACAATCGGCTGGGACGTTATCTGCTTATACAAATCCCGTCCCAGGTTTGATTCCGATGCTGCCCTGGTGACGATAATACCGGTTGCCGTAGAAATGAGAAGCGCCGGAATCTGGCTTACCAATCCGTCGCCGATCGTTAATATGGTGTAACGTTGAAGAACCTGGTTAAAAGGCATTCCGCTTGCAGAACCGATTATAAGCCCGCCGACTATATTGATAACGGTAATGATAATACCAACAATAGCATCTCCTTTAACAAATTTGCTTGCGCCGTCCATTGCGCCGTAGAAATCGGCTTCCATCTGGATTGCATGCCTTCGCTGCCTTGCCTCGTTTTCATCGATCAGGCCTGAATTCAGGTCAGCGTCAATTGCCATCTGTTTACCGGGCATGGCATCCAATGTAAAACGGGCAGCAACCTCCGCTACTCTTTCTGCTCCTTTTGTAATAACAATGAATTGTACTACGATAATGATAAGAAATACAACAGCACCTACCACCAGGTTTCCCTGAACTACGAAGTTGCCAAATGTTTCAATGACTTTTCCTGCAGAACCCTTTCCCAGGATTAGCTTTGTAGAGGAAATATTAAGAGCCAATCTGAATAAGGTTGTTAACAGCAGCATGGAGGGAAATATAGAAAAATCCAGCGGCTCACTTACATATAATGTAATAAATAGTATAATGAGGGATAAAGAAAGATTGACGGTCAAAAGGATATCCATCATAACTTCGCCAAGCGGAAGGATAATCAGCAGTACAATAAATACTACTACAAAGGCTATAAAGATATCTGCAAATTTCAAATCAAAATCACCCTCCCCTCACACCTGTTTCCCTTTAATACTGTAAACATAAGCCAGCACTTCTGCAACTGCATGGAACAACTCCGGTGGAATTGCCTGTCCTATATCTGTAGAGTTATAAAGCGCTTGAGCCAACGGCCTGTTTTGCACCACCGTTACGTCATTTTCTTTTGCGATTTCTTTTATTCTCAACGCAAGATAATCCTGGCCTTTGGCGACTACAACGGGAGCATCATTTTCATCGGGATCATAGCGCAGGGCTACAGCATAATGAACGGGATTTGTTATTACAACATCGGCTTTTGGGATTTCCTGCATCATCCTGCGCATGGCCAGCTGTCTTTGCCTTTCTCTTATTCTGGAACGTATCAAAGGATCCCCTTCCACTTGTTTATATTCTTCCTTCAGCTCCTGTTTGGTCATTCTGAGACTTCTTTCGTATTCCCACCACTGGTAGAAGTAATCAAATATACCAAGCAAAAGGAGAATCAAGGCTATTTTCATTCCTGTTCTGAAAGCGGTCTCCGATATATATAAAAAACTCCTGTATAAATCCCATTCAGCAAGCCGGGTTAATGTCCTCACACTATTTGATAATTCGGAGTATGCAACATATATTATTATTGCCAGCTTGAAAAACGATTTCAGCAGTTCAGCGAAAGCTCTTTTCGAAAAAATCCGTTTGAATCCTTCAATGGGGTTTAAACGGTTTATATTCGGCACCAAAGGCTTTGCAGTAAAGAGAAAGCCAACCTGCCAGTAATTGGAAGCCAGCCCTGAAACCATTATCAGGCTGAGCACAGGCATTAACACTATAAAAAGAGTATAAATAAGCTGTTGGGTCAGCCTGGCTATACCGGAAATGGTAAACAGATCATCTGCAGGCGTCTGGCTGCCTATATATTGGACATATACCGACTGCAGCTTATCCTGCATATATGACGACAGCAGTTTTAAAACTAAAAACCCGGCAATCAGGATAACGGCCGAATTAAACTCTATGCTTCGAAACACCTGGCCCCTTTGCCTGGCTTCTCTTCTCTTTTTTGGAGTGGCCTTCTCGGTTTTTTCTTCTGCAAACAGCTGCAGATCTATACTGTTTATAAGTATCATTGAATGCCCATCCCTTGAATAACACTTCTTATAGCCTTCAGCATGTTGTCAAAAACTCCTTCAAACAAGTTTACATAAACCGGAATCATAAAAAACAACATGGCCAGTCCCAACAGAATTTTAAACGGCAGGCCAATTATAAATATGTTCATTTGAGGCATAACCCTTATCAGTATCCCGAATACAACCTCAGCCAGAAAAGCTGAAGCGATTACAGGAACAGCCAGCTTAACCCCGAGAACAAAGTATTCTATAAACATGCCCAGTATTACAATGGATATATTGGAATCAATGCTGACCTTTCCCGGCGGCATAACTTCATAACTGTAAACCAGCAGCCGTATAAGGGAATGATGGCCATTCATTGCAAAGAACAAAACTAAAGCCAGTACATTATAAAAATTCCCGATCAGCGGTATCTGAATATTATGATGGGGATCGAGCACATTGACGACCCCAAACCCTATGTGGGTATCTATCAGCTGTCCTGCCAGAAGCAGTGCGGAAAACATCAAAAGACTTATATACCCTATAACTGCGCCTATAGCTAATTCTCTTATTGCCAGGAATCCCAACCGGATATATGAATTAATCTGCAGTGGATTGCGCTCGAATAAAGGGTAATAAGCCACCAATATAAATGTCAGGCTGACAATCAGCCCTATGTAGAAAACAGCCGGCACATTTCTCCTGCCGAATATCACTGAAACAAACACTATACCTGAAATACGGGCCAGCACCAGGAGCATAATATCAAAATTCGCAAATATTAATTCCAGAACCGAATTCATATTTGATTCACAGTCCTATAATAGTATTGATACTGTCAAAAAGCCTTACGGTAAATCCGGTAATGGTCTCCAGTATCCATGGGCCAAAAATCAGTAATGCAACGGCAACTGCCAGAATTTTTGGTATAAAAACAAGGGTATGTTCATTAATTTGAGTAACAGCCTGGAAGATGGCAACCAGCAACCCTACTACCAGGGCCAGGCCCAATATCGGGGCTGATAGAAGAATACCCGTATATATAGCCTGCTGAGCAATAGTTATTATATCCCGTTCACTCATTGAAGACCTCCTTATCGAAAACCTGCAACCAAATTCTTAATAACCAAATCCCACCCGTCTACCAAGATAAAAAGCAGTATTTTTATGGGAAGGGATATCATTACAGGCGGCAGCATCATCATACCCATGGACATCAGTGTACTGGCAACTACCATATCGATTACTATAAAGGGTATATATATCAAAAAACCTATTTGAAAAGCGGTTTTTAATTCGCTCGTGATAAATGCCGGAATCAGTATATGAGTCGGTATATCATGCGGAGTTTCAACCTGATCCCGCCCTGAAAGTTCAAAAAATAATGATAAATCCTTATTTCTGGTCTGTCTTAGCATGAATTCCCTGATGGGTTCCATAGCCCGGTCTACGGCAGCTTCCTGATCAATCCTTCCATCCAGATAGGGCTGAACGGCCTGCCGGTTTACCTGGGAAGCAATGGGGGACATCACAAAAAATGTTAAAAACAGGGCTAATCCAATCAACACCTGGTTGGGAGGGGTTTGCTGGGTTCCCAGGGCATTTCTTACAAATGCCAGCACTATAATAATGCGGGTAAATGATGTCATCATAATAAGTATGGAAGGCGCCAGCGCCAGTATCGTCAGGATACCCAGAATTTCCATACTGTCAACCACATCTTCAGGAGACTGGGCTGTTTCAATATCAAGCCGGGGTATGGGAATAGATGGCTGGGCATAGGCAATGCGGCAATCAAGGGAAAGAAACATAATTATGCTTATCAAAAAAAGAATTTTAAATGCTCTTGTGAGCTTTTTCTTATTCATGCCCATCCGTCCTATCTCCAAACCGCTTGTTTATATATTTGTTCAGTATACCGGAGAACAAATAATTATCTTTCGCAGGATCCAACGGGACAAGGTCTTCCTCGCTTATCTGCCCGATTAACTCCATATTATGGCTGGATGAGCCGACAATGTAATAGTTTTTCCCTATCTGTATCAGGCAGATCCATTTATCTCTCCCCAAAAAAATCCTGTCAATGATCTTTATGTATTGCCCGTATCCGTATTTGGCAAACTTATTCCCGGCAAAACGCGTTGTTATATAGGCTAACAACAAAATGCCCAGGAAACTTATTAAAATAGTCAGGACTTTAACAAAATCATTCATGATATCACTCATCCGATGACCTTATTAACTGCCTCTATAACTCTGTCAGCCTGGAAAGGCTTTACAACAAAATCCCTTGCACCTGCCTGAATTGATTCAATTACCATAGCCTGCTGCCCCATAGCCGAGCACATGACTATCTTTGCCTCAGGGTCCAGCTTTTTTATCTCCTTGACTGCCTGAATTCCATCCATTTCAGGCATGGTAATATCCATAATAACAAGATCGGGTTGGATTTCTTTGTATTTTTCAACCGCCCTTATGCCATTTTCCGCTTCACCCGCTACAGTAAAACCGTTTTTGGTAAGTATATCCTTTATCATCATACGCATAAATGCAGCGTCATCTACTATTAAAACCTTTTTTGACATAGCATCATATCCTCCCCTGAATTTTTATTTTAAGTTTGATATCCTTTTAGCCTGGCTGATAATATCAGTTATCCTGACGCCGAAGCTGTCATCGATAACAACCACTTCGCCTTTTGCTATTACCTTTCCGTTTACCAATATATCCACAGGTTCACCCGCCATTCTGTCCAGTTCTATCACGGAACCGGAGGTTAACCCAAGGATCTCTTTTATCGCTTTGCGCGTTCGTCCCAGTTCAACCGATACCTGAAGCGGGACATCAAGCAGTATATCAATATTGCTTTTTTCGTCTCCTTCGGACCTAATCTCCAGCGGTTGAAAGGAAACCGGCCGTACGTCCACTGGTTCCGGCTTACGGCTGCTTGCTGAAGGCGGCCCTGCCGGTTCTTCCTCTGGTTCGGGAGCCGGACGGGATACCTGCTGCTGTGAAGGCCTATCGATAACGTCCTGCTGTGCCTCATTGCTGTTCAACAGCTTATCCAGCAGTTCTTTGGCAAAATCAATAGGCAGAAGCTGCATCATGTAGCTGTCTATTAACCCTTCGACAACCATTCGGAAAGTAATATTTACAATTTGTTCATCACTGTCAAAAATAGCATAGGGAAATTCACTGCTGAAATCCATTACAAAAGTATTTGGAGGCGATATTAAAATGTTCTTATACAGCATTGTGGATAACGATGTACAGGCCGACCCCATCATCTGGTTCATTACTTCCCCTATAGCGCTTAAATGCATATCGGTAATATCGCCTTCTATATTGGTACCATCTCCACCCAAAATAAGATCGGATATTATTTTAACATCTCGTTCCTGAATAATTAGTATGTTGGTACCTTCCAGGCCTTCGGTATATTTTACTTCTGCTGCCACAAAAGGAATGGGGTACTGGCGTGCAAGTTCTTTTATGGTGGTTATGGCTACTTCAGGGGTTGTTATCAGCACTTTTTTATTAATCAGGGTTGATAGCGTGGTTGCTGCAGTTCCCATTATTATATTGCCTATCTCCCCTATAGCATCAGTTTCCTTAGATGTTAGCAGCTGTGCTGATTGAAATTTAAATTCTTCATTTTTCAGCAAGGCATCAATTTCATCCTGAGAGAGCATGTCGTTGAAATCCATTAATACTATCCCCTTTCACAGAGACTGGTAATTTGTACAGCTAAGCTGCGGTCCTTCAGTCCTACCATCCCATAGAATTTTTCTATATCACCGATATAGATCGAAATATCCTCGTCAACTTTTTTCTTCAGTGTTATAACATCTCCAACCTGAAGCCCCAGAAGATCCTTCATATTTATTTCAGTCTCCCCAAGGACAGCTTTTAATTCAAGTTCGGTATTTTCAATCTGAGATGCAATAATGCCGGACTGCTCTTGTTTGTCGTCTTCGGCATAGTTTGAGGAAAACCAGTATTTTGAGCTTAACTGAGTGATAATAGGCTCGATGACAAGATATGGAATGCATATATTCATCATTCCTTCAACGTCGCCTATATACACCTCAAGAGTAATGATCGCTATGGTTTCGTTTGGCGAAGCCAGCTGGGCAAACTGGGCGTTTGTCTCAATCTGCTCCAATCTGAAATCAGCATCTATGACATTGGCCCAGGCGTTGTTCATAATCTGCAGCACCTGTTTAACAATGCGTTCAATCAAAACAATTTCAATTTCCGTAAAGCCTCTTACTTTCTCAGGGGCCACTCCTATCCCGCCCAGCATTCGATCAATTATTGCATATACTACATTAGTTGATAATTCAAGTATTATTGAGCCTTTTAATGGTTTAAATTCAATAATACTCATTACAACCGGGTCGGGAAGCGAATTTATGAATTCACTATAGGTTTGCGGTTCTACCGATATCAGATTGATCTGGCTGTAAACACGCAGAACACCGGAAAAATATGATCCCAAAAGCCGCGCCATGTTCTCGTGTATTATCTGCAGGGTGCGCAGCTGATCCTTAGCGAACTTTTTAGGCCTCCTGAAATCATAAACGCTGATCTTTCTTTCCTGCGCCTGTTCCTGTATATCTTCTATACTGACCTGGCCGGAAACAAAAGCATTTAGAAGCTCATCTATTTCACGCTGTGATAAAACCTCGGACACCGGATTGTACCCCCTTAATTAACACATATCCTACTGAACTACAAAATCATTAAAATATATACCAATTATTGTATCAATTTTTAGGTTTTCTTTTAAATCCTGTTTTATTTCATTTTTTAAACTTTCCTGAATATCACTGCGTTTCATGTCATCTTCTGACACATTTCGCAATATTTTAATGACTCTGTCCCTCATTTTGTACATGTTTTTCTTTAAAATTTCTGCTTCCTTTGGATCTTCAATCTCAATTGATATATCCACCTTCAGATATGAATCACTGTCTTTTAAATTAGTAATGAAGGGGTTATTATCATGGACCAGTATGACTTCTTTTTTCTCTTTTTTATCAGCTCTGTCTTTCGTTTGCGGCAGATTCCATACAATATAAACAGCTATTGCTATGCCAATGATCAGAATCGCTAATATACTGAATATAATAATTAATTTCTTTCTCATATCAGAAACATAGCTCCTTTACTCTATTGTTTGCACATCGTCCAAATTCACGGCCCGGACAATCTGAACATCCACCCGCCGGTTTCTGGCTCTCCCTTCGACAGTATCATTGGATGCTATGGGATAATATTCGCCATAACCTTCGCCGGACAATTTATTACCGGGAAATCCATGGTGCTCCTGAAAATATCTTACTACCTTGACCGCCCGATCAGCTGACAGTTCCCAGTTAGTCGGATAAAACATGGTGTTGATTGGCCGGATATCCGTATGCCCCTCAACCCTGACCCTGTCAATCTGATCCGTATAATGCAGCAGCACACCGGCGATCCTATCCAGGATTTCCCTTGCTTCTTCCTTAAGATCCGATTTACCGGTATCAAACAGCACGTAATCTTTGAACCGGATAAGGATTTCGGTGTGTGTCGGGGATAATTGAAGTTCTGCCGGAATACCGTTTATATCAACGTATTCCTGTATATCCTGGTACAGCTTCAGAAACGGGTCCTGCTCGGCTTTATCCATTTCTCTTTTTTTCCTGAATCCCTGGAGCTGTTCCAGGTCTACATTGGGAGCGGAGCTTTCGTCAAGGCCAGGCACCGGGTCAAGACTGGCTCCTCCCTCCAATACACCAACGTTGCCCCGGAGAGATTGAACCAGGGCTTGCCATTTTTGAGCATTAATTGTTGAGAAGGAATACAGCATTATAAAAAAAGTCAATAACAGGGTTACCATATCCGAATAGGTAACAAACCATTCTGCAATCCCACCTGATGAGCTTTTGCTTCTACGTCTTCTTTTCATTTTACTCTTCACCTTCAGATGTATTCTCATTTACGCCTTTTCTTTCATCCGGCGGTATAAAGGCTTTAAGCTTCTCTTCAATAATCCTGGGGTTTTCCCCTGCCTGTATTGAAAGCATTCCCTCCAGCATAATTTCTTTATAGAGTACTTCCTGTGAACTTCTGTATTTAAGTTTGGTTGCCATTGGTGTAAAAAACAGGTTCGCAAGTATAGAACCATAGAAGGTGGTAACCAATGCTACAGCCATGTTTGGCCCGACTGTAGAGGGATCCTCCAGGGTCCTTAGCATATTAATCAGGCCGATAAGGGTACCGATCATTCCAAAGGCAGGCGCTAATGACGCCATAGTTTCAAAGATAGCCTGTCCCTGGTTGTGCCGTTCTTCAAGGAATGAAAGCTCGGCTTCCATTATGTTTCTGACCAGCTCCGGATCCGTACCGTCAACTATCAGCAAAATTCCCTTCTGCAGAAACGGTTCATCCAGCCTATAGGCAGCCTCTTCAAGAGCCAACAGCCCTTCTTTTCTGGCAATATTGGCCAAATCTATAATTTGGTTTATTATAACTCTTGAATCTTTTAGCCTGGAAAAAAACAGGTTTTTTGATATTCTGAAGATTTCTAGCAGCCTCTTTAGGGGATATGATATCATTGTTGCTGCAAATGTTCCGCCCAGAGTTATCATAATGGCAGCAGAATCATAATAGCTGTTTAAATCTCCGGATATTGTGATCCCCGCTATAATAAATGATATCCCGGCAATAATTCCTGCTAGTGTTGCTATATCCATTTATTACACCTCGCCCTCTGACCTTCCATCATCCCCTTGCTGAAACAAATAAATCCTCCGCTTAAACTCGGTTATGCGCTGAATTATTTCATCGACGTCTTCTTTTACCACTACTTTTCTGTCATTGGTTAAGGTTATAACCGTATCAGGTGTCTTTTCAATGTATTGTATAATATCCGGGTTTATATAAAACTCTTCACCGTTCAACCGCGTTACTCTTATCATTACTGCACCCCCCACCGGCTATTTCAGGTTCACAGCCGGGTTTAAACCGGCTGTGAACCTGAATAACTCTAACGTTTAATATTGACCAGCTCCTGGAGCATCTCATCTGCCACGGTAATAATCCTTGAATTTGCCTGGAAACCTCTCTGAGCAACGATCATATCGGTAAATTCTTTAGCCAGATCCACATTCGACATTTCAAGGGCGCCGGAAATTATAACACCCCTGCCGCCAATGCCTGCTCTTGCATAATTGTCATCCAGGCCGGCATTAACGGTATTTTGGAACAGATTGTTGCCTATCTTGTTTAAACCGCCCGGATTTCTGAATAAAGCTATGGCCAGCACCGCATCCTCCCGGGATTGGCCGTTGGAGTAATATCCAATGATTCGTCCTTCCTGGTCAATGCTAATTGAGTTCAGGCTTCCCGACCGGTAGCCGGATGCAGCGCCCCTGATCACTGTAGCATCTGCATATTGAGTAAACTTTTCAGAACTAAACTGGAAACTGTCACCGCTGAGGAAGATATTATTTGCACCGGACTCATTGGCATTCATAACGATGCTGATACCGGTATTGATCAGAGATTGCAGTAATTTTCCGTCTTCAGAGAATATCAGGACACCATGGGCAGTGCCGGCGGGAATATCATCATTTCCGTCACCGTCCAGATCATATCCCTGGGCCGCGCCAGGCAGCGATGGATCTATGCCTACCATTGGCTCAATGTGGCTTATGGGATATTCGTTAAAATCAATGAGTACAACATCATCAGCGGCCAGGTCGTCGCCAAATGCCACCCGGACATGCTCATTGCCGTCAATCAGCACCACAGCATGTCCCGGGCCAAGATTATTAATTTTTTCATCAAACTCTGCCTGACTGCTGACAACGGTATATTCATACCGGGTGAGACCGGCGGCTGTCTGCACCGATATGTTTTTTATCTCGTGGGCATAAACGATAGGTTTTCCTGTATCTATCGTGGTTGAGCTGCCCATTGGCAGGCCGCCTGATGTATGTTCCACCTGCCATGTCCGGGCAGAGCTTACCGGTGCAGGGATCATCTTCCATGACCATACATTGGGGGCCTGTTTTGTAAATACAAAGTCAATTTTATGCTCGTTTCCCTGGGAATCAAATACGCTTGAGCTGTAGGTTATCTCATCTCCGATGCTGCTGTTCCCGTCAAGATTTCCTTCAAACCTGATAATATCGGTAGCCTTTGCAGTCATTGAAAGGCCGGAAAGATTAATGGGGCGGGGTATGCCGGTTGTATTAACATGCTCAATCCCGGTTTGCGGATCACGGGTTAATTCACTCCACCCCAGAACTTTAAAACCGCCCGGATATACCAGGTTTCCTTCAACATCTATGTCAAAGCTGCCTGCCCGTGTGTAGTATTCATTGATGCCATCCGTTACAACAAAATATCCTTCACCGTCGATTGCAAGATCGGTAGCTTTATCCGTCCTCTGAACACCTGTACGTGTGTGTAATACATCGATTGTAGCCAGTGATACGCCCAATCCAATCTGCTGAGGATTTGTACCGCCCCTGTCTCCAATCTGGGACGGAGCTGAAGCATTTTTAAGGGTTTGATTGAGTATTTCCTGGAAAGTAACACGACTGGACTTATACGCAATGGTGTTTACATTGGCAATGTTGTTTCCGATGACGTCCATCTGGATCTGGTGTACTTTTAATCCGGATATACCGGAATATAATGATCTCATCATATTGTATATAACCTCCTTTGGATTCCGGCGCAGCTCATCCCGTCTGTCATTCGGGGATGATACAGCCTCCTAAAGAGGTCCGGCTATAGTAAAACTGCGCCATCAATATTGGTAAATACGTTATCCCTGATATTCTCACCGTCAACGGCGGTGACAACCGTCTTGCTGGGAATATTGACTATGAAAGCAAGATTACCCATCAGAATAAGGGAATCCTTAACTCCTTTGGCCCGGGCTTTTTCAACGGCAGTGTTGATCTTGTCAATTTCGGTGTTAGATAGTGATATACTTCTTTGACTTAATCTTTCCTGTGCATGTTTACTAAACTTAACGGACTTCTCCTGACTTATGGCATCCTGCAGTATGTTTTTAAAATCTATGCCATTTGAAGCCCTGCCCTGTCTTTTTGGCTGCTGAGTGTAGGGGATTCCGTTTATTCTTCTTTGAACAACAGGCCGGTTGTATTCAATTCTACCGTTATCCATCATTTACCACTTCCTTAATGCTGCCATCGGGCATATCGGCTTCTTCATCGGAATATACCGTTACTATATCGTCCATGCGTATATCCTGACCGTTCACATGCAGGTATACATTTCCGTCAAATATTGATACCCGTTCAACCCGGCCGAGTACGGTAACTATATCCGGTGAATTGCCTATCCTTTTCTCAGCGTAGACCATTTTTCCGACCAAACTTAAAGCTTTCATTGAGCTGAACTCACTGCTTAAGTTCTGCATCTGCTCCAGGGCGCTGAACTGGGCAAGCTGGGCGATAAATTCCTTGTCCTCCATCGGACTCAAAGGATCCTGGTATTTCAACTGGGTTACAAGGATTCTTAAAAACTCATCCTTCCCCAACTGGCCGGGTAGTTTTCTGTCGGCGTTTTCAGCCTGGTACATTTGAGAATATACAGTGGATTCTACCCTCATCCTATCCCTCCTCTCTTATGCAAAACAATCTATTTGATTTTTCACCTGGCCGGCATAAACAATCGACGCTTCATTTAGGCTGATTACCCGCTCTGTATGATTTGCTTTCAGCTCCGGTTTTGCGCTGCTGCCCGGCCACGCTGTGTTCCGGGAATCATCCCACTGGGACTGGTGGTACATTTCACCGACATTTACATCAAGACGGGCCAGGTCATAACCTTCCTGGGCCAGCAGCGATTCCAGATTGCGTTGGTTTGATTCAAGCAGATTTTTGACAAGTTGGGACTGGGTTGTTATTTTAACCGATAATGCCCCGTTTTCTAAAGCGACTTTTAAAATGATCCTCCCCAGCTCTTCAGGTTTTATCAGGATTTCCATTTCCGAGCGTTTACCGTCCGTCAGCATGCTGATTTTTTCTGCTAACCGGATGATCATTTCCCGGCTGTCATCCGGACCCGCTGCTGATCCGGCGGAAGCCGGGTCCTCCTGAAGCTGTTTGCTGCTAATCATGATATAATCCCGGAGGAAGGATTGCCCGTCCTGACTTGCCGGCAGCCTGCTTTCAGATTGGCCGGACCGGCCTTCTGCCGGCTCGTTCGTGCTGACTGCGGATATAAATTCATTGGGGCTGCCTCTGTTGGTCTGATTGCCTGGATCCTCGTCCGGCTTCCAGCCGGCATCCTGTTTATGAACCGGCTTTGCTCCGGTAAGGCTGTGTGTTTCGTCAGCCGGATGGCCTTCCGGATAAATGCCTGTGTTTGGCGTGCCTGCTTCATGTCCGGCTTGTACTGATAAAACAGCGTCTTCACCTGTATCTGCAGCAGCTGCGGTCATAGGCAGAGGCTTATCCGTCCGGTAGTGCAGGTGTGCGGTATCGGAAAGCGGCGTCTCAGGAAACGGTGATATTATCTCCTGAATCAATACGGTTTCACCAGGTGAGGAAGAAAGCTTTATGTCTGCCGGTGCGGTATCCTGAAATTCTGAAAGAAGCTCCTGGAGCATTTGTGTACCAGGTATTCCGGTTTGAGTAAAGTCAGTATGTTCTGTGGATAAATTTTTCAGTCTGCCGGAAACAGCCGCCGCTATATTACTTTGCAGCGTTTCCTGGGCGCTGTCGTTATTTACTCTGGTAGAACTCATACCGTCAAAAAACATAAAAGACGGGCCAGTCAAAATATAACCTTCCCGGCCTGCTATGCCGTGGTTGTTTACCACACCACAGGCGGTGTTATCATTATCATCATCTGCGGTGCCTGTACCGGCTTGTTCTGTATTCTTCAACATTGCATTTTCCAGCAAACCGTAAAACATACAGCCTTCGTCATGAGGATGTGCATCAGGCGAAACACTTTTTGGAGGATCATCTTTCCGGGGCAGCACATGTTGTGTCATGACCATTATCATCGGCCGATCACCTCCTTTCATTCTGATATGTCTCTATGAGTTGTCATCTGCCCCATAGGGCAGTATAACACTATTGAAGCATTACATTTGTTATATCGGCAGCTCTTTTCGGTTCCATTAGCCCCAATATTTCGGCGCTTTTTTGCCTTGACATATTCTTTAGTATTTGAATGACTTGGGTATTGTCCTCTATTTCGGACAATACCAGGGCTGCCTGTTCTGAATCCATGTTTTCGTACATCTTGGCTATTTGTTTTATATCATCAATCCGGGTTGACAGTATATTGTGCATTTCATCAATTTCCTGTTCTTTTTGCTGCAGTTCGCTTTCCTTCTGTTCCAGCTCCTGCTGTTTGCTTTCCAGGTCTTGTTTCAGGCTGGCTAACTCACTTTCTATCATTTTCAATCTTGCTTTCTCATTTTCGATATTCTTCCATTCCTTTTCTATCCTGGCATACTCCTCGGCAAAAGCATCTTCGGCCTTTCCGGTCGATTGATAAAATATCGAAGTTAATGCGTTCTTAAATTCACCGATACGAGAATCTGCATCGATACCAAACAGATGCCAAAGATCAAATAAGTACAATAATCCTGCTGCAACAATAATAAAAAGGATAATAACAATTATGATAATTCCTGCAATCGACTTTTTACTTTTTTTGTTTGAGTTTATGTTCTGTTTAGCCATGTAATAATCCACCTTGCCGATATACTTTAAATCCGGTAAACTCATCAATAATATTCTGCTGATTTTTCTCTAGTTCAAAAATATATTCCCTGTATTTCTTTTCTTTAAGCTGGTTCAACACGTTAATCCTTTTCATTAAATCCACCAGCCTTGCCATAATGTCCTGTACTTGCTTTTCAGCGCGTTTTACTGTCTGTTCCTGTTGTTTTATATGGCCCCTCATGGCCTGTGTATAATCGGCATAAAGTTTGAAATTATACACCTTTGTTCCATTGAGCACCATATTTGCCATATTGGCAGCAATCAAATCCATCTCCTTTTGCATATCGGAAAGAACCCGGTATTGCTGATCCAGATACTCTTTGGCACGGGTAAACTCGGTTTCAGCCTGCTTTTTCTTCAGATTATTTACTTTTAAGACTGCTTCCAGGGAAAACTTAAACCTACCCATAATCAGCATCCCTTCATAAATAAAGAAACTTATGAGTTTGCTATTCTATATAAACGTTGGCAGGTATCGTCAAAATCTGTCATATCACCAACCGTTTGCTGCAAAAATTTGTTTATTTCCGGCATCTTCTCGATTGCCTTATCAATATCCGGATTGCTTCCCCGCCGGTAAGCCCCGATGTTAATAAGATCCCTCGCCTCCGTATATTCAGCCATAAGGGTTTTTATCCTTGCTGCCGCCTGGTAATGCTCTGTGCTTACAATGTCCGGCATCAGCCTGCTTACGCTGCTTAGCACATCGATGGCCGGGTAATGATTCCGGTTGGCCAGATCCCTTGACAGCACTATGTGCCCGTCCAGTATACCCCTGGCGGCATCGCTTACAGGTTCGTTAAAATCATCGCCGTCTACGAGTACGGTATATAATCCTGTAATAGAGCCTTTTTCACTGCGGCCTACCCTCTCCAGCAGCTTGGGCAGAATCGAATACACCGACGGAGGATAACCCCTGGAAACGGGCGGCTCCCCAATGGCCAGGCCTATTTCCCGCTGGGCCATGGCAAACCGGGTTAAGGAATCCATCATTAACAATGTATCCATACCCCGGCTCCTGAAAAATTCAGCTATAGCCGTGGCAACAAAAGCAGCTCTTAAACGCACCAGGGGAGGCTGGTCCGATGTCGCAACAACCAGTACCGAACGCTGCAGCCCTTCTTCTTTCAAATCTTTTTCAATGAATTCCCTGACTTCACGCCCTCTTTCGCCTATTAGCGCAATAACATTGACATCCGCCCGGGTGTTGCGCGCGATCATGCCAAGAAGCGTGCTTTTGCCCACACCGCTTCCTGAAAAAATCCCTAACCTCTGCCCCCGACCGCAGGTAAGCAAACCGTCTATGGCCCTGATCCCCAATACCAGAGGGGTTTGTATACGCTGCCGGTTCAGAGGATGTGGTGGCATATTGCTGAGGGTTGTCCATTCCTGGGCTTCCACATGCCCCTTCCCGTCAAGCGGATTCCCAAAACCGTCCAGTATTCTTCCTATTAAGCCTAAGCCAACGGATACCATAAATTTTCTGTTTGTAAGCAGTACCTTACTTCCCGGCCCGATTCCTTCGAGGTCACCGTAAGGCATCAGCAAAATCCGATCGTCCCTGAACCCAACTATTTCCGCCTGTATATATGAAGTTTCATCTATATTGTATATATAACATATTTCGCCGATCTCTCCGGAAGGCGCTTCAGCTTCTATCGTAAGCCCTATGACTATAGCTACCTGCCCAATACATTTAACTACCTCTGTCTGATTCAGGATTCCCCTGTATTTCTCAAGCGAAATACCTCTGCCCATATCATCCTCCGCTTAAAGCCATTTCGATTTCTTTAATACGGGTTTGCGCGCTTCCGTCAACTATGCCGTTTTCGGTTTCAACAATGCAGCTGCCGGCGGCTAAATGGGGATCGCCCACGATTTCAATATCTTCAATCTGCTGCAGTTTGGACATAAATTCTTCTTTTAAATATTCTATTCTCTGCTGATCATCTGCACTGATTCGAAGTTTTACCTTTGCTTTACCCTGCACTTTTTGCAGTGTCGATTCTATTACACTCCTTAACGCTTCATCATCATGATGCAACCGGTTGTATATAACCTTTTTTGCTATGTCCATTGCCAAATTTACCAGATCCCGCTCAAACTGATAGTAAAGTTTTTCCCGTTCCCCGAGAATTTCGCTCTTTAATCTTTGGACCTCCTGAAGCTCATCAAAAAAAAGCTGTTGGGCTTTTCTTGTACCTTCCTTTAATCCGGCTTCGTATCCTTCCTCCTGAGCTTTTTGTTTTATCTGCTGTGCTTTACGTATGGCATTATCAACAAGGGAACCGGCTTTTTTTTCAGCCTGAGCCAACAATTTTTCAGCCTCTTTATCAACTGTTTCCAATAATTTGTTATGATGCTCATATGAGCCTTCTTTGACCACTCTCAATTTCTGACCGCAGCTTCCTTTAACAGAATCAGAGCTGATTCCATTTTTTAACATATATCTGTTGCTGTTATTTATAAGTATTTCATTGGATTTAAATATTTTAGACAATGATCTCGTCACCGCCTCCGCGTGATATAATTATTTCACCGGCTTCTTCAAGCTGCCTTATGATATTTACAATTCTCTGCTGTGCGTTTTCAACATCCCTTAGACGTACCGGCCCCAGGTATTCCATATCTTCTTTGATCATATCCTGTAAACGTTTTGACATGTTTGCAAATATAACCCGGCTGACTTCTTCACTGGCGCCTTTCAATGCCAGTATAAGATCGTTATTGTCGACCTCACGCAGAAATCTCTGTATGGAACGATTATCCAGGGTAACTATATCTTCAAATACGAACATCCTCTGTCGTATTTCTTCAGCCAATTCACTGTCTCTGAGTTCAAGATTCTCCATTATGTATTTTTCGGTACCGCGATCTACCGACAACAGTATATCAACCAGCGCCTGTACACCGCCGGCGTTGGTAAAATCCGTGGTAAGCATGGAAGACAGCTTTTTCTCGAGTATCCTTTCTACTTCCTTAATAACATCGGGAGACGTTCTATCCATTAAGGCTATTCTGGTTGCTACATCAACCTGCTTTTCCTGGGGCAGCGAAGAAATAATCGCAGCCGATTGCTGAGGCTGTAAATATGCCAGTATCAAAGCAATAGTCTGGGGATGTTCATTCTGGATAAAATTTAAAATTTGCGAGGGCTCGGCTTTTCTTACAAAATCAAAGGGCCGTACCTGTAAAGATGAAGTCAGCCTGTTTATAATCTCAAGAGCCTTCTGGCTTCCCAAAGCCCTCTCCAGTATTTCCCTGGCATATACAATGCCGCCTTCGGCTATGTAATTCTGGGCTAGACAAAGCTGGTAAAACTCTTCAATTACCTGGTTTTTGATGTCAGAGTCTACTCTGGAGAGATTGGCAATCTCCAGCGTTAACTGTTCAATTTCATCCTCGGTCAGGTGTTTATATATCTGGGATGCCCTTTCCTTACCAAGGGCAATGAGAAGAATTGCGGCCTTTTCCCGTCCTGTCAGCGCACCCCTTACTCTTGCCATACTGCACCTCCCTACTCTTCGCTAAGCCAGTTTCGCAGCAGCTGGGCCACGGCATCCGGCTGCTGAGTAATCAATCTTTCAACCTGCTGTCTGAATTGATTCTGATCTTCAGTGCTTATATCCAACTCCGGCATTTCCGGCTTCTGTTCTCTTTGTGCTGCTTCTGCTAAAAGCTCCTGAGCTGCGGCCGCTTGAGCACGGGCACGGCGCATTCGTATCCATATAATTATTAAAGCAATAACTAAAACTGCTGTGCCTGCCAGTAAAAATGGAATTATACCAGTCATCAGCCAGGTACCGTCTCTCCGTTTTTCAAATCCGTCAAGAAGTTTATCCTGGAATGAAGTATCAAATTTCATACTATGAACAGTTATTCTCGGAAGATCCGTTCCTATAGCAGTTGCCAGCAGTTCTTTTACCTGCTGCAGAATCTGCTGGTCCAATGCTTCATTGTCAATGATTACGGAGATTGAAAGATCTTCAACTTTTCCATGCTGCTCTTCTATAGTCTCTTTTATCTCATTTATCTCATAGTTAATGATTTCATGGCTTTTGTCATAAGAACTGTTTTCGCCCTGTTCAATTTCAGGGTATTCCGGTGTGTTGGACGGTTCTCCTGCCGCTCCTTCAGCAGCAGCATTTCTTACTTTTTCCCTTAATACCTCTCTGCTGGCAATTATTCCATCTTCATCGGTAACAGGTTCGAATGTCACGGATTCTCTTAGTTTTTTGTCGAAGTTCAACTTTACATTGACGGTTGCTACTACCTTTTTGTATCCGAAAACCGGTTCCAACAGATCAATTATCTGTTTCTTAACCCGTTCTTCAACAAGGTTTTCCAAATCAAACTGGCTGCTTACTTCCTGGCTGTCATCGTTTGAATTCCGGCTCAGAACGTTCATGTTTGTGTCAATAATCGTGATATTCTCGTCTTTAAGGCCAGGAACACTTTTGGCTACCAGATGGATTATATTGTTTGCCTGTCGGGCAGTAATTGTGTAGCCGGGCTTTGCTTTTATTATAACTGATGCTGTAACCGGAATTTCCCGGCTTTTAATAACAAAACTATCCGATTCAGGCATTGCTATAGTGACAACGGCGTCATCCACTCCCTCCAGAAAGCGAATGGATTGGCTTAACCGTTCCTGAAGCTGGATAACTTGCAGAAGCCTTTTCTCATCGCTGGTCTGCCCGAAGCTGCTGTTATCAAACAGTATATCGTAATTAAAACCGGAGCGCGGATATCCTTCTGAGGCAAGCTGCATTCTTATTTCAGCTTCTTTGTTTTTTGGAACCAGTATGGTGGAAGCGCCTTCAATCCTGGGTTGTACACCCATTTCTTTTAACCTGGAATATATCTCTGCCGCCTCCTGGCTGTTTAACCCGCTGTATAATACGACAAGATCTTCCCTGGACAGCAGAAAAGCGGAAATGATAACAACTATAATTAAAGCGATAATAACTGTGATATAAATTCTCTTCTGAGTATCGTTCAATTTATCCCAGTATTGATTTAATTGCTGCTTTATAGCAGTCAGTGATGAAGCCATGTCATCCTCGCTTTCATATTAACCCGTTATATACCAGAATATTCCTTATGTTTACTATATACCAATAGTTAATTTTATACTAAATCACTAATATATGAATCAGCCTTTTTTCCTATATTTCGACCTATTTTTTTGCAACTTAGCGATAATCCTCAAAATTTGACAATTTTGGACAAATATTACATATAATACTGAATATAAAAAAGGCCACTGTTAATTGAACAAATTATGTTTTATCAGTTCTTAAATTTGCATCCGCATTATTTCCTGATATGCATCCAGGACCTTATTCCTGACTTGAATGGTGAATTGTAGGGCAATATCCGCTTTTTCGGCATCTATCATAACATTATGTATATTCTCTATTTGCCCTGCTGATAATAGGTAATTATTATGCGCATTAATCTTTTGTAATTCGTTAACGCTGTTTATAGCCTGTTTTAAGATATCGCCAAATGATGTTGCTGCTGTATTATTATCGGTTTTATCTTCTGCCCTGTTATTTATGCTGCGGGATAATAAAGCCGGATTAACTCTCATATCTGAACATCCTTTCTAACCGTTCTACCGCCCGATCTCCAAAGCTTTCATAGCCAGACTTTTTGAAGCATTAAAAGCTGTAACATTAGCTTCATATGATCTGGTGGCTGATATCATATCCACTATTTCCCTGGTAGTATCAACATTTGGCATCAACACATAGCCTTCTTCGTCAGCATCCGGGTGGCCGGGATCATAGACTCTTTTGTATGGGGATGGATCCGGTTGAATTCGGACTGCTTTTACACCGCTTCCTGAAAATCTGACGCCGCTCTCGGCAAGGTATTGGGAAAATGATTTGGCAAATTCTTTCTCCCCGACTACCACTACCTTTCTTCTGTACGGCTGGCCGTCAGCGGTTCTGGTGGTCTGCGCATTTGCTATGTTTTGTGCGATTGTATCCATGCGCAGTTTATTCATGGTAAGCGCTGAGGCGCTGATATCAAATGCCCTGAACAATGCAAATTACCTCCTTCCTTCATTGATTACGTTCTTTATTCTTTGAAATTCACCGGAGATTTTTTGAACAAGAGCGTTGTAGATAATTGTATTCTTTGCCAGATTTGCCATTTCCACATCCATATCAACATTGTTTTCATCAACCCGCATTTTGGTAAAATCTGAACGCTCTATCCTCGGCGTTACATCATTTATGGAACCAGCTCCGATATCCATATGCTTGCTTCTTGTTTTTTTCCCTTTAATGCTGCTTGCCATTGCCGCTTTAAGCTCATCTTCAAAGCTGACCTGGTATTTTTTATAACCCGGTGTATCTGCATTGGCAATATTGTGGGATATTACCTTATTTCTTAGCCAGGCAGCATCCAAAGCTTTTTCTAAAAACTGGGTTTTCGAAAAAAGCTTCCCGAACAAATTTATTTCCTCCCTTAATTTCTACATTTAACCACATTATTTCGACATAAGTTTATGAAATCCTCTTTTATATTCTATATAAGCAAATATATTATTTTTAATCAGAAAAATAAAAAAAGCGCAAAATGCGCTTTTTTAGGTACTTCATTCAAACTTCACATATAAAATTTTTTATTCTGAATCATTTTTAGTTTTCGACATCATCTTCTGCTTCTTCTACGAACTGGACAAAAGCCTCATATACCTCATCCAGTTCATCTTCGTCTTCGATGGGAACAAATATATCGTCTCCATTATCATCCTGTTCTACGCGAAGAATGACAACCGTATCCTCCTCAAAACCATCCATTGGCTCCAACGGCGTTATTATTATGTACTCATTGCCGTCGTAATCCAATGTGAGAAGGTGTTCAAACCTTGTGACATTATCATTTTCATCAATAAGCTCTATAATATTGTCGTTTATTTCCATAATATTAACCTTCTTTCCTTGTATTATTATAAAAATCAAGATAGCTCTGAAGTATAAGGATAGCTGCTATTTGATCGACCTTCTTCTTTCTTTTTTCCCTTCTTACACCTCCGTCGATCATTACCCGGTGAGCTGATACGGTAGTAAGCCTTTCATCCCAATATACTATCTCTCCTGAATAAATGGACTCTAAGGCCTGGCCAAACCGCTTTACTGCTTCCGCCCTGTATCCTTCAGAACCATTCATATTAAGAGGCAGGCCAATAATGATTTTATCGGGCTTATACTCATCGATAATTGTTTGCAGTTTTGCATGAACGGCGCTTTTTCCGGTATTCTCTATAGTTTGCAGTCCTTGAGCGGTCCAGCCCATATGATCGCTTACAGCCACACCAATGCGCTTATCCCCTATATCCAAACCAAGAATTCTCACTTGGGTTTTCCTCCCTGTAATGTCAAATTACCTTAATGGCCAGCTGATCACAGACTGATCCGCAATAGCCGCAAAGCAAACACTTATCCTGCATTACAAAAGCCTGTCCTTCTGAATCGATGCTTAGGGCACCCTGGGAACATCTTTCAACGCATTTTCCGCATCCGATACACCAATCCTGTATAAACAGTTTTCTATCATAGGATTCCAATGCTGCCTGCAAATTATTCGGTATGGTGCCGCTTTCAAAGTAACTCACATTGGCATATACTTCTTCAATTCTCTGCATACCGACAGCAATTGAATGGGCGTACGGGAAAGACAATATATAATCAAATGCCTGCCTGATATCTGCAATTAAATGCCCGCCGCCCAGAGCCTTCATAATATATATGCCTTTGCCGCATTCATAAGCCAGCTTTATGGCTTCTTCCATTTCCTGGCGGGTTCCATCAACAATACCCAATCCCTTATAATTGAGAATAGGATGTATTATATCTACCTCGCTCATTAAAGCAGCGGCTTTCACTGCAGCTGTGTGGTGTGTGGATATACCTACAGCGCGTATAATTCCCTCTTGTTTTCTTGCAATAAAATATTCGAGGGCTTCCCTATGGCCTTTCAGCGTAAGGGGCCCCTCTTGTTCATGAAGAAGGAATATGTCGATATAATCCCGGCCTGTTTCACGCAAGGCTCGTTCCAACGTCTCACTGGCGGTTTCGGTATCATAAGCATAGGATTTTGATGCTACTATAAGATCTTTATGGGTTTTTAACACTTCCCTTATGTAGGGATAGGTACCATAAAGATCAGCCGTATCGATAAAATTGACACCCAAATCTACAGCTTTTTCTATAACTGCTGCACCATCTTTAAGCGGAAGATTTTTTTGCAATGGCCCTAATGTCAGCGAACCATAGCAGAGTTTTGAAACCAGTATATCAGTATTTCCCAGCTTGGTGTATTGCATTATTGCATCCCTTCATTTGTCTACCGATGACTATCCACATAGAACCGGACCAACTCTTCCAGCAGTTCATCCCTTTCCATTTTCCTTATTAAGGAACGGGCATTTTTATGGCTGGTAATATAGGTTGGATCTCCTGAAATAAAATAACCAACCAGTTGGTTTATAGGGTTGTAGCCTTTCTCTTCCAACGCCTTATAAACGCTTAAGAGTATCCCTTTTGGGGTATCGGAAAGCTCCTTTTTAACATTAAACATCATGGTTTCCTGAGGATCACGGTTCATGTTATTTACCTGCCTTCTAATCGAGTTCTTCAATGTTATCATACTCGATTTTACATCTTTTTTCAAATACAAATCGGTATTTTTGTAAAATATTTTTGGAAGAATATTCTTCACACAACACATCTTTGACAGTCCAATGAAAATCGCATGACTCATAATACGCTTTTGCAGAATACTATTCCAATCACTGGTGCTCAAGGCTAAGAACCTATGCCCAGCTGTTTGGCGAGTATAGCTTCCACCTGATTTAATGCCTCTTCCAGCCTGCCTGCATCCTTTCCGCCGGCCTGCGCCATATCAGGACGGCCTCCGCCTCCGCCTCCGGTTATCTTTGCTGTTTCTCTCAGTAAATTGCCGACATGGACGCCTTGAGCTACAACGTCTTTTGTAGCGCCTGCCGAGAAGATAACCCTGTCGTCATTCACAGCGGCCAGCACAATTACACCTGACTTCAGCCTGTCTTTCAGATTATCTACCATATTGCGGAGCCCTTCAATGTCCAGCCCTTCAACCCGGGACACTATGCAGTTAACCGCTCCCACCGCTTTTTTTGACTCCAGCAGTGAGTTAATGCTGTTTGCAGCCACTTTGTTCCGAAGCCGGTCAATTTCCCTTTCCTGCTCCTTTATACGGTTCAGCAGGCCCTCTACCCGTTTTTCAATGTCGGAAGGATTTGCTTTCAGCTGGCGGGCAGCATTGTTTATTAACTGCTCCTGGTTCAATATATGGTTGTAAACCTCAAAGCCGGTTACGGCTTCAATCCTGCGAATTCCGGCAGCAATCCCTGATTCGCTCAATATTTTAAACATACCGGCCTGGCCTGTATTGGTAAGGTGGGTTCCACCGCAAAGCTCCATGCTGAAATCTCCAATTTTAATCACTCTTACTTTATCCTCGTATTTTTCACCAAACAGGGCAATGGCTCCCATCTCCCTGGCATGGTTATATGTTGTTTCTATCACTTCAACAGGAATAACCCTCATAATCTCCCTGTTTACCAGTTTTTCAATTGTTATGAGTTCCTCGGTGGACAGGGATGCAAAATGGGAGAAATCAAAACGAAGCCTGTATGGCGATACCAGGGATCCGGCCTGTTCAACATGGGCCCCCAGTACATTTCTCAGAACCCGGTGAAGCAGGTGGGTAGTGGTATGGTTGCGGGCAGTTGCAGTCCTTAAATCCTCGTTGACCTGCGCCATCACGGTTTCACCGCTGTTTAACCTGCCTTTGACAACTTTGCCGAAGTGGATTATCCTGCTGCCAAACAGCCTTTGAACGTTATTAATCTCGACAACGCATTCAGATGTTTTCAGATAGCCCTGATCAGCAACCTGTCCGCCGCCTTCCGGATAAAAAGGAGTTTTATCCAGGATAACGGCAATTTCATCACCCTGACAGGCAGTATCCACCCGGGTATCATCTTTAATCAGATAACATACCCTGCTTTCGGCATTAAGGGTATTGTATCCGACAAATTCGGTCTGAATTTTTGAATCAATAAACTTGTATATATCACTGTCCATACCCATATAGTCAGTAGCCTGGTGGGCTGCCCTTGCTCTTTCCCTCTGTATCCTCATCTCTTCTGAAAAACCTTCTTCATCAACTTCCATACCATGTTCCCGCAGGATTTCCTTTGTCAGGTCAAACGGGAATCCATAGGTATCATAAAGCTTAAAGGCTTTTGTGCCATCAAGGACCTTTTGGCCGCTCCTGACCATTTCATCGATATAGCCGTTCAAATAATCCAATCCCTGATCCACCGTTTCATTAAACCTTTCTTCTTCAATATCAATAATTTTGATGATGTACTCTTCCCGTTCCTTCAGCTCCGGATAGGCTGTATGAAACTCATTGATTACAGTCTTGGCCAATTGGCTCAAAAACGGCTTTTTGATTCCCAGCAGTTTTCCATGACGGGCCGCTCTTCTCAATACCCTTCTGAGTACATACCCGCGGCCCTCATTGGAAGGCAGTATACCGTCCGATACCATAAAAACGGTGCTTCGTATGTGGTCGGTAATAACCCTGAATGAAACATCAGCCTTCCCGGAACTTCCATACTCAATTCCAGCAATTTGACTTACATTTTGTAATATGCCCCATATAGCATCCACCTCAAAGATGGAGTCGGTTTCCTGCATTATAGCAGCCAGTCTCTCCAGTCCCATGCCGGTATCGATGTTCGGATGGGCAAGCCGGTGATAGTTTCCATCTTCGTCTTTGTCAAACTGTGTGAAGACCAGGTTCCAGAATTCTACATAGCGATCGCAGTCGCAGCCTAACCCGCAGTCAGGTTTTCCGCACCCTTTGTCAGGCCCCCGATCATAGTATATCTCCGAACAAGGGCCGCAGGGACCCGTGCCGATCTCCCAGAAATTATCCTCTTTCCCCATCCTGACGATCCTGTCCTTTGGAAGTCCTATATCCTTGTGCCATATTTCAAAAGCTTCATCATCTTCCAGGTAAATGCTTACCCACAGACGTTCCTCGGGAAGCTGCAAAACCTGTGTCACAAACTCCCAGGCCCATTCGATAGCTTCCTTTTTAAAATAATCGCCAAATGAAAAGTTGCCCAGCATTTCAAAAAAGGTCCCATGCCTGGCCGTCATCCCTACCCGTTCAATATCAGGAGTGCGGATGCATTTCTGGCAGGTGGCAATTCTTTTCCTGGGCGGGGTTTGCTGCCCGGTAAAATATGGCTTTAAAGGAGCCATTCCTGCATTGATAAGTAGAAGGCTCTTATCATTTTCAGGTATTAAAGAAAAACTCGGTAAAATAAGATGATCTTTGCTTTCAAAGAATTCCAGAAACTTTGTGCGCAATTCATTTAAGCCCATTTTGTTCATGATTTATTCCTCCTTAAACTTACAAACCGGATAAATTAAATATGCGCCCCTTCCCAGCGCATGGGAGGGGCGCATTATACGCGGTACCACCCTCATTACCGTAATATATACGGTCACTCATAAAGGTAACGGACATTTGCCGTTGCAGCATACTCCATTCAGCCGCACCACTCCGGGACTGCTTCAATCGTCCATGGCCAGAGGGCTTACACCTTTCCCCTCCTCTCTGAAGACCTGGGTCTGATCTACTATTTCCCTTCACTGTGTTTTATTATACTGTTATTTATCCTAGATTATATAGAAACGGTGTTGTTTTGTCAATGATCTCACTGATTAAAGCGTATATAGTATGAAGTGAGTATGAAGAATATTATTCCGTTCGCTGGAGCTTAAGGCCAGGAACCTGTAAAACCTGCTCCGGGCCTCCACCAAAATTTGCCTGCGCGCCAGACTGGTTCCGGCTTTCCTCCGCTTCGCTAACAGGTTCCAGGCCTTTTCACAATGCGGGCTCCGCAATATTCTTCGCATAAATAAGGCTGGGTTTTGTACCGGTTGTGCTGCATGTTTAAGGCGATATGCTTGCTATATTTATGTAGATGTTTTTCACAATAACACGGATTACAAGCACCACCGGCACTGCGAAAAGCATGCCAAGGATCCCGAAAAAGATGCCTCCAAGCCACAGGGAAATAATGATGTATACCGGATGGAGCCCGACATGATCTCCCATAATTTTCGGCGTTATAAAGCTTCCTTCCAGCTGCTGGACAATTATGACCACAATTATGGTCCAGATAATCTTTGTCGGAGCATTTATTATAGCGATAATGACCGCAGGGATTGCCCCTAACCAGGGGCCGAAGTACGGTATGATTTCAAAAACACCCAGTATTATTCCCAGGACCAGCGCATACGGCAGTTTTATAGCCAGAAATCCTATGGTGGTAAAGATACCGATAACAAGTGCAGTAATTAACTGGCTCCTGATAAAACGGTTAAGTATGCGGTGAATCTCGGAAAAAGTGCGTATTATGCTTTTTCTGTGGTGAAAAGGAATAAGCCTGATGATGTTCTTCTTAAAGTATTTCCTGTCTCTCAGGAAGTAAAAGCTTAGTACAGGTATCAAAAAAAATCCCGGAATACCGGCTGCGCCGTCCATAATCCTTTCAACGATACCCGGTGTTATCTTTAATAAACGTTTTTGCAGAATATCCATGCCTTTTTCAAAACTTTGCTGAACGACAAAATTTATTCCTGCTTTCTCCAGCCAGGATTGAATGTCCCTGGAAAATGCCTTAAGTTCGGAGACAAGTTCCGGGATGTACGCACTCAATGAAGCAACCTGGTTAATAAACGGCGGCACAATCAGTATGCATATAACGGCTATAATGACCGACAATGCAGCGAATAACAGCAGTATTGCCGCCGTACCGGGCATATACCTTTCCAGCCATTCAGCCGCCGGCACCAGAACGTACGAAATTACGGAAGCATACAGCATAATTCTAAGCACGCTGAACAGTTTTTCCCAGTATGCAAATGATATATAAATGAAAATAAACAGAAAAAAAGAAAACAGGCCGGCATAAATAAGCTTTTTATATGATTTCACCTGCTAGCAGCCCTCATTTTATATTGCATAATTTGAGATAGACCCATTACCTGGGCCTATCTCAAATTATTTGTTATGTTTCATATCGGTTATCATATCTGCCATCATCTGCGCAGCGCTTCCTACAATGTTCTTTCCGTTACCGAATACCTTCTTTTTCACTTCCCCGTTTCTGTTCGGCATAAACAGTATCCCTGCCGCAATACCCATCATACTTCCTGCTATAAAGCCCCTTAGATATTTATTCACTAATTATCCACTCCTTTCTTAATTCCTGTTTTCATCGAGTATATTTCTGATTCCTTTGTTATAGGGTTGAATTTGGTCGGTCTGTTCAATTGAAACAATTACCGCATCATCACTGACGGAATTTGAGGCATCATACGGCAGGATGGAACGGCCTTCAATAATATCTTCTATTATCCCTTTTGAAACTTCATATCCTTCTATAGTCCCGTCATTGGGGTTAAGTATTATGTCGCTTATTTGCCCCAGTTCCTGTCCATCGCCTCTTACAAGCTGGTATCCGACCATATTGCTGCCATACCGCCCGCCGGACCGGCCATAAAGCCCGGAGGATTTGCTGTCATCAGAAAAAGTTTCCTCAATAATAACCGCATGTTTCCCAATGGTACGGATTTGCTCAAGGGGAATATACCTTTTTCGTTCCAGCAAACCATACCCGGATATAATCAGGCCGTCGATTTTTTTCCGGCCGGGTTTAAGGATAATATCAACAACCACTCCCAGGTTTTTGCCGGTTTTTGCAGATATAACCGGCAGTCCCGACAGTGAACCGCTTTTTATTCCATTAAGCATTTTCCCAATATACCCATCAACTCCGGTTTTTATTTTGTATGCTTATTATCCCTCATTGCAAAAAAAAGATAACGTATTTAAAAAATAAATTTTTGGCAAAAAAAAATCCGGTCATATAACCGGATTCAAACATTAATCTGATTTATAGCTTTATAAGGCTGACTTTAAATATATTATCCACTTCTTTGATACGTTCAATTGTTTCGGGAGTTACGTCATGGTCAATATTTAAAACCATCAATGCTTTCTCCTCCCTGCGGTTCTGGCTGACCCGCATTGTAGCAATATTTACATTGGCTTCTCCCAGGATTGTTCCAATCTTGCCTATAACTCCCGGCTTGTCATAGTTCTGTATGATAAGCATATAAGGAGTCGGCTCGAAATCTACTTCATACCCGCCAAAGTTGACAATCCTGATCTCATCCTTGCCAAATACGGTGCCGGCGAAGGTTACTTCCTTCTTATGGTTAGTAACTTTTACCGTAACCAGGTTGGTATAGTGGTCCACATCGCTGCGCTTGCTTTCCACCACTTCTATTCCCCGGTCCTTAATCATCATTCCTACGTTTACAAAGTTGACCCTCTCCTCCATTATGGGATCAAGCAGTCCCGACAGGTATGACAGGGTAACCAGTTTAGTCTCCTGGTTTGTAATGTCGCCGCTGTATATTAATTCAACTTTCCGGACAGGGGATTTTTCTGCAATATAATACAATCTGCCAAGGATTTCAGCCATTTTCAGGTAAGGAGAAAGTGCGGCCATATTCTGTACATTCAGGCCGTGCAGGTTAACGGCACTGACTACATGCCCTTTTAACGCCTTTGACACCTGTTTTGCAATGTCAATGCCGACATTCTCCTGTGCTTCCCGGGTTGAGGCGCCAAGATGAGGGGTATAGATGACATTATCAAGCTCCAGGAACCTGTGATGGAACTCAGCGCCGCCGGCAGATTCTTTTGGCTCATCTTTAAACACATCAACAGCGGCGCCGGCTATTTTACCGGTTTTAAGGGCATTGTACAAAGCATTTTCGTCCACCAGGCCGCCGCGGGCGCAGTTGATAATTCTGAGGCCCGGCTTAGCCATATCCAGCTCTTTTTCTCCGATTATGCCTGTTGTTTCCGGGGTTTTTGGCAGGTGTATGGTAATGAAATCGGCAGCTCTCATAACATCTTCTATTGAGGTTACACGCTGAACACCGAGCCTTTCAAATCTCTCATCACTGATATAGGGATCATAGCCCATGACATTCATGCCGAAGCTCTTTAAACGGTTTGCCACGTTGGAACCGATCCTGCCCAGGCCAAGTATTACTACCGTTTTATTATACAGTTCTACTCCTTTAAACATGCTGCGCAGCCATTTTCCATTTTTCAGAGTGCTGTATGCCTGGGGTATATTTCTCGCCAAAGCCAGCATCAAGGCTATGGTATGTTCCGCAGTGGATATATTGTTACTTTCCGGAGTATTTACAACTATAATTCCTTTTCTTGTGGCAGTATTTACATCGATATTATCCGTTCCCGTACCTGCACGCCCTATTACTTTTAGTTTGGTTCCCTTTTCAATAACCTCCGCGGTTACCTTGGTTGCACTCCTTACAATCAGGGCGTCATATTCCCCGATACATTCCAACAGGGCTTCAGGTGAAAGGTTGTATTTTTCATCCACTTCAAAATCATTGCGTAAAAGTTCAATACCGCTCGCTGCTATTTTTTCCGGCAGTAAAATCTTCATTTTGCTTATCACCTCACATCTTTAGTACCTTTAGTGCGGCTGATACAGATGTTCCCGGCTCAATGGGATACCCTTCCCTGGCCAGCGACAGCTCCAGGGCAGCCAGGGTCCTTATCAGGTCAAAACCGTCAACATATCCCATGTGCCCGATTCGGATGATCTTGCCTTTCAGATGCTGCTGGCCGCCTGCGATCATAATATCATACTGCAGGTTCATGGCCTTTCTTACCTTTTCTATGTCTATTCCCTCAGGAGCTTTGATAGCTGTAATTAAGTCCGAGGCATACTTTTCATCAGCAAATAGCTGCAAACCCATGGCCTTGACGGCCGCCCTGCATGCTTCACCCAGATTCCTGTGCCGCGCAAATATATTATCCAGGCCTTCTTCAAGCATCATCTCAACGGCTTCGCTGGCAGCAATAACCAAAGAAGCAGCGGTAGTGTAAGGGGTTGTCTTGTTCAGCAGGGATTTTCTGTATGCCAGGAAATCAAAATAGAATTTGGGCAGTCTGGATTTTTCAATCGCAGCCCATGCCTTTTCGCTGACGCTTACAAAAGCAAGGCCGGGAGGCAGCATAAACGCTTTTTGGGATCCGGCAACTGCTATATCTATTCCCCATTCGTCTGTCTTAACCTCCAATCCGCCCATAGAGCTGATTACGTCCACAATGAATAAGCAGTCGCGGTCCTTTAACAGTTTCCCTATAGCTTCAATATTGTTGGCCACACCTGTAGAAGTCTCGTTATGGGTCATCAGGACACCTTTTATCTTGTCGCCGTCCGGCCCGTTCAGGCGGTTTTCAATCTCTTCAGGTTCAATCCCGTTTCCCCACGGAACGCATATAACATCAACATCCAGTCCGAACCGTGACGCTATTTTTACAAATCTGTCACCGAAGACTCCCGTACTGGCAGCGATAACTTTGTCGCCAGGGGAGAAAGCGTTGGCAACAGCGGCCTCCATGCCGCCGGTCCCCGATGAGACCAGGGTTAACACAGGATATTGTGTTTGGAACACCTTTTTCAGGCCTTCATTCATTTTTACAAAATATTGTTCGAACTCTTTTGTACGATGATGAATTATCTGTCTTGCCATTGTCTCCCTGACTCTGTAAGGTATCATGGTGGGTCCGGGAGTCATTAATAATTTATCTCTCTGCATTTTAAACACCCTCCCTGAAAAAATTTAAAAATAAAACCCGTCCTTACAATTCAAGGACGGGATTATTTCACGTGGTGCCACCTTGTTTCGCCTTTATTACAAGGCCTCTGCAGATATAACGGTCAAAAACCGGTTATGGTTAAGTCCCATACGGCTCCAAGGCGGATTCGGCGGGGTTGCCTGATAGCTTGCACCTGCCGCTATCTCTCTGAATAGGCAGCGTCCCATCTACTGCTCCTCTTCATAGCCTTTTCAATATATAAAATAAATTTTTTGTTAATTTTACAACAATACTTATGTTATGTCAATTACCTTGTGAAAAAAATTATTATATTCCGAACTATTTTTTCAGAATCTTTGATATTGTTCCTCCGCCAACCACCAGATCATCCTGGTAGAAAACAGCAGCCTGGCCCGGCGTGACAGCCCGCTGAGGTTCGTCAAATACCACTTTCAGTGCATTTTCTTTTTCAGGATATATTACAGCCGGCGCCTCCCTGGCTGTATATCTTATTTTAACATTTGCTTTAATCGGAGAATCAATGCTTGGTATCGATATTAAGTTGATATCCTCAACCAGCATTTCTTTCGAATATACATCACAATCCCGCCCGAGTACGACCGTATTCTTTTCCGGATCAATATCCACAACATACATTGGATGGCCAAGAGCTATTCCAAGGCCTTTCCTCTGTCCAATGGTATAGTGGATTATACCCTTATGCTTACCCAGTATGTTCCCATTTGTATCGACAAAATACCCGGCCTCGATTGCGTCTGAAGCTCTCTCCCGGACAAAGCCGGCATAATCATCATCCATAACAAAACATATCTCCTGGCTGTCGGGTTTTTGCGCTGTGACCAGCCCTATACTTTTTGCCATATCCCTTACCTGTTCTTTTGTATAATTGCCTAAAGGCATAAGGGTATGCTGAAGCTGGTACTGGGTCATTGTGTAGAGGGCATAGGTTTGATCCTTTGCCGGTGTAGCGGACTTTTTGAGAAGATAACGGTTGTTTTCTTCATCATATTCTATGCGGGCGTAGTGTCCGGTGGCTACATAATAGGCATCAAGAGCCATTGAACGGCGCAGCAGCTCTTCAAACTTGACGTACCGGTTGCACATTATGCAGGGGTTGGGTGTACGGCCTTTAAGATATTCGTCAACAAAGTAACAAATGACCTTTTCATCAAACACCTGCTGAAAATTCATTACATAGAAAGGGATATCAAGGTGATTTGCTACTCTCCTGGCGTCTTCGACAGCCGTCAGAGAACAGCAGCCTCCCTCCCTTTCCACCACATCCGGGTCATCACCAGGCCATATCTGCATGGTTACACCTATAACTTCATAACCCTGCTGTTTCAGGATGTAAGCTGCCACAGAGCTGTCCACTCCACCGCTCATTCCCACAACTACCCGGTCAGTTTTCATCGGTTCACCTACTTGCTTTTTACCAGCTGTTTGCTCCTGTAATCCTCTATTGCGGCCTTTATAGCCTCTTCGGCCAATACCGAACAGTGCATTTTAATCGGCGGCAGCCCGTCCAGGGCATCTGCCACAGCCTTATTTGTCAGGGCCAGGGCTTCCTCTATCGTCTTACCCTTAACCAGTTCGGTAGCCATGCTGCTGGTTGCAATGGCAGCGCCGCATCCGAAAGTTTTAAACTTAATATCTACTATCCTGTTATCCTCTATTTTTAAGTAGATCTTCATTATATCCCCGCATCTGGCATTTCCAACCTGCCCTACACCGTCAGGATTTTCAATTTCTCCTACATTTCTGGGATTCATAAAATGATCCATTACTTTTTCACTATACATAATACTTTTCCCCCTTATGTTGTGCGAATAACGGCGACATATTCCTTAAACGCTCCACAATACCAGGCAAAACTTCAAGCACATAATCAACATCTTCATCTGTATTATCATCACCAAGTGTCAATCTTAGAGAACCATGGGCAATTTCATGGGTCAGGCCAATGGCTAACAGTACATGGGACGGATCAAGGGATCCTGATGTACATGCAGAACCGCTGGAGGCGGCGATACCTTTCATATCAAGGCTGAGCAGCAAAGCTTCGCCTTCAATAAACTCAAAGCTTAAATTTGCATTGCCTGGCAAACGCTTTACGGGATGGCCGTTCAAACGGACATGATCAATTTTTTCCATAATGCCCGCAATCAGTCGATCCCGCATTGCTGCCAGCTTGCTGTTGCTTTCCTCCAGGTTTTCATAAGCCAGTTCTATTGCCTTGCCCAATCCCACTATGCCGGGAAGATTCTCCGTTCCTGCACGCCTGTTGCGCTCCTGGGCGCCTCCGTGAAGGTATGGATGTATCCTGACACCCTTTCTTACATACAAAGCTCCCACACCTTTAGGGCCGTAAAACTTGTGGGCCGATAGCGACAGCAGGTCAATGTTCATATCCTTTACGTCAATGGGCACATGCCCGACAGCCTGAACAGCGTCGGTATGAAAATATACGCCGTGTTCCCGCGCAATCCTGCCTATCTCCTTTACAGGCTGAATTGTACCTATCTCATTGTTGGCAAACATTATGCTTATCAGTATTGTCTTATCGGTAATTGCCTTTTTTACATCCTCCGGGTTTACCAGTCCGTATTGATCAACAGGGAGGTAAGTAACCTCAAACCCCATCTTCTCAAGATACTGGCATGTGTAAAGCACTGCATGATGTTCTATCGAGGAAGTAATGATATGGTTACCCTTTTGCTTATTGGCCAGGGCAGCTCCTTTAATGGCCCAGTTGTCAGACTCGCTGCCCCCGCCGGTGAAGTATATTTCATCGGTAGATGCATTCAATGCTTTTGCCGTTCTTTCCCTGGCCAAATCTACGGCTTTTCTGGCTTCACGCCCGAAACTGTGTACGCTGGAGGGATTACCATATTTTTCTGTAAAGTAAGGCATCATCTCTTCCATGACTTCTTGTTTAACATATGTTGTGGCTGCATAATCCATATATACTCTGCGTTCCATTTTTCAGCACTCCTTTTATCCGGTACCATCCGGTACAACGTATTCCACGTACTGCATTTGCTGTTTTATGCCCTGGTTTTATAATTGCTGCTTCTACTGCCCCTTATGAATGCTGCTGTAATCGTTTATCATATCCTGGAGGGTTATAGAATCCACCACCTGGTTTATACTGTCGCGGATCTTCCTCCATACTATTCGCGTGACACAGTATTCCGCCTTTTCGCATTCGCTTACCTCGCCTTCGGTAACACAGTCAACAGGGGCCATTGAGCCTTCCAGGCTTCGGATTATTTCCCCTATCGTTATATTGTCCGGCGAATGGGCGAGCATATACCCTCCCTGTGCACCGCGAACGCTGTTGACCAGACCGGCTCTTCGCAAACCGGCCATCAGCTGTTCCAGGTAAGCTTCTGAAAGCCCCTGGCGCTCGGCGATTAATTTCAACGGAACGGGTTCGCCGCTGCTGTGCAGCGCCAGGTCAAACATGGCTTTTACCCCGTACCGTCCTTTTGTTGAGAGTCTCATCAAGTACCACTCCTTAAAACCAAGTAAACTACTTGGTTTTATTTCAGCTTCAGAATAGCATATCCGAGTATTTTTGTCAAGATTAAAAATAAAGAATTTTCCATAGATCAGATGAAAGCAATGAACTATATATTACTTTACTGAAAAATTAATGGAAATGGCATACCAATGGGGAAGATACTTATCAATACTTTCACCGCAATTGATCCAGCACCTTTTTAATATTGGCTTCCCAGCCCGAGTTTTTTGGGGTATAGTACTTAACGCCTTTAAGTTCACGGGGCAGATACTGCTGTATTGCCCGTGCTCCCGGATAATCATGGGAATACTTATACCCTATCCCGTGTCCCATCTCTTTAGCGCCCCTATAGCTTGAATCTCTCAGGTGTATGGGTACAGTACCCACATTTTTTGTGCGGACATCTTCCAGGGCTTTTTCTATCCCCACACAAGCCGAATTGGACTTAGGAGAACATGCGACAAACAAGGCCGCCATAGCCAGCACGATCTTCCCTTCCGGCCAGCCTATCCGTTCCACGGCCTGGGCAGCAGCAACTGCCACCTGTAAAGCAGCCGGGTTGGCCAACCCTACATCCTCGGCAGCGGAGATTATTATCCTCCTGGCAATAAACTCGGGTTTTTCTCCCGACTCGACCAGCCTGGCCAGCCAATGAAGCACGGCATCCGGCTCCATATAATTGCGCATGCTTTTTATGAAAGCGCTGATAACATCATAGTGGTTGTCCCCATCCTTATCGTATTTAATGGCTTTTTGCTGTATACAATCCTGGGCAACCTCCAAATCAATATATATCTTTCCATCCTCATTCGGGGGTGTGGTCAGGACTGCAAGTTCAAGGGCATTCATGGCCACCCGCGCATCGCCATCGGACAGGCGGATTATATGATCCACAGCCTCATCGGTAATTTCCACCGTATAATTTCCCAAACCCCGTTCTTTATCTTCCAGGCATCTGTCAAGGATAACTTTTATCTCCTGCCAGGAAAGCATCTCAAACTTAAATACCGTTGATCTTGATAAAAGCGCTTTGTTTACTTCGAAATAAGGATTCTCGGTAGTAGCGCCAATGAGTATAATTGTCCCGTCCTCCACATAGGGGAGCAGAACGTCCTGCTGCCCTTTGTTTAAGCGGTGGATCTCATCGTAAAACAGTATAACACGCCCTTTTGGGTTCAACAAATAATTCTGCGCCTCTTCTGCCGTTTCCCGGATCTCCTTTACACCGGAAGTTGTAGCATTCAGTTTTTTGAAAGGATATTTTGTTTCCCGGGATATGATGTGGGCCAGGGTGGTCTTTCCGGTCCCCGGAGGCCCATAGAAAATCACCGAGGACAAACGATCGCTTTTGATGGCCCTGTACAGCAGTTTATTCTTTCCGATTATATGCTGTTGGCCAACAAATTCCTCTAGGGTGTCCGGACGCATTCTTGCTGCTAAGGGCATATTCTTATCCATTTGCATCATTCCCTTTTATTGTAGTTTTAACTCATGAAGTCCTGTATGCCCTGCTTAACTTTCACAGAGCATTTAGAAAGGATGATCTTTGAAGATCATCCTTTTATATAAAAACTTCTTCGCTGCATATCGGGTTATCTTAAAACTCCATCGTTATACAGGGGAAACCTGCTGCACAAGCTGTCCACAATGGATATTACCTCTTCCTTATTGGCATCAAAATCCGATAAGGCAAGGGAAATAGCTTTGGCAATCTCGTACATCTCACTCTCTCCCATTCCGCGGGTTGTAACTGCAGGCGTACCGATCCTTATACCGCTGGTGACAAACGGGCTTTCGGGATCGTCGGGAATTACATTTTTGTTTACGGTAATCCTTATCATATCAAGATTCTTCTCGGCAATCCTGCCGGTAATGCCTTTGCTTCTAAGGTCTACGAGCATCAGATGGTTATCGGTACCGCCGGATACCAGGTTAAAGCCCTCATCCATCAATCCCCGTGCAAGGGCCTGGGCATTATTCACTATTCTCTGCTGGTATGCTCTGAACTCCGGTTTTAGCGCTTCACCGAAGCAAACAGCTTTGGCAGCGATAATATGCATCAGGGGGCCGCCCTGCGTTCCCGGGAAAATTGCTTTATCAATTATCTTTGCATATTTTTCTTTGCACAGAATCATACCGCCCCTGGGGCCTCTTAATGTTTTATGGGTGGTTGTGGTTACAAAATCGGCATAGGGTACCGGATTGGGATGCAGGCCGGCCGCTACAAGGCCTGCTATGTGAGCCATATCCACCATCAGGTATGCCCCCGCCTCATCGGCAATTTCCCTCAATTTTTCAAAATCTATTACCCTGGGGTATGCGCTGGCGCCGGCTACTATCATTTTCGGTTTAAACTCCCGGGCCAGCAGCCTCAGTTCATCATAGTCAATATATCCGGTATCAATGTCGACGCCATAAGGCACGATCCTGTAATATGTACCGGAAAAATTGACAGGGCTGCCGTGTGTCAGATGGCCGCCGTGATCCAGGTTCATTCCCATTATTGTGTCCCCGGGTTTCAGTACTGAAAAATACACCGCCATATTTGCCTGTGCGCCGGAATGAGGCTGAACATTGGCATGTTCTGCCTGATAAATTTTCCTGGCTCTTTCGATGGCAATGTTTTCTACAATATCGACGTATTCGCATCCGCCGTAATAGCGGCGGCCGGGATATCCTTCAGCGTATTTGTTTGTTAAATGGGTCCCCATAGCAGCTAATACAGGCAAACTGACAAAATTCTCGGATGCTATAAGCTCAAGATGATTTTGCTGGCGTTTCAATTCCTTTTCTATCGCATCTGCTACATCCGGATCTGCCTGATAAATCTCTCTCAAATCAATCATAATCTTATTCCTCCCATATGTTTATCTGAACAAAACGAAACGCTAAATTTTATATTATTATAATGATAATATCTGGATTTTACAAGTTTATTATCAAAAATCCTCTAATAAACCAATTTTATCATATTAAGCATTTAAGGCGCCATCATTAAAGGATAAAAAAAAGACCGGTTATAACCGATCTTCTACATTACCTTTTGAATAATTTTATCCAGTTCAGGTTTTGGGCGTACCCCGACTACCCGTTCAACCTCTTCGCCGTTTTTGAAGAATACCAGGGTAGGGATGCTCATAACCCCGTACTGTGCAGCTAACTGGCCTTGTTCATCAACATTTACCTTTCCTACTTTCAGCTTTCCCTCATATTCATCAGCAAGCTGATCTATGATCGGTGCAATCATCCTGCACGGACCGCACCAGGCTGCCCAAAAGTCCACCAAAACAGGGTGTTCGGATTTTAAAACTTCACCATCAAAACTATCCTTGGTAAGATCAATTATATTTTTACTTGCCATTGTTGATCTCCTCCTTATTTGTATTTATTATTGACACCATTTTAGGCGTAAACTGGTTGCTTTTCTTAAGCAGCGGCTCTATAACCCGAATCAGGACAAAAGACAGCCCGGTAAACAAAATACCCGTTACTGCTCCCCATAGCTGGCGTTCTATCCCGAGAATATCGCCGGTCAGATAGCCTATAACCACTCCCAGAACTAAAGCCAGAAGGGGGAATAAGTACATAACAGCCGATGCTTTTATAAACTGATTTGAATCCAGGCTCAATTCCACATGGTCGCCGGGCTTTGCCTCCAGGGGATTGGGTATTGTTATCAGCATTTCGTTTGAGCGGTAGCCGAATTTACACGCACCGCACCTGTCGCACGCCGGACTCCTTTGGATCTGAACCACAGCCTGCCGGCCCTCTGTGCTGACTACTTTTCCTATTTCTTTCAAACATATCATCTCCCCGGTAAACTAGTTCCTGGGCCAATCGATAATATCCTTAATCACTTCTGCTGCCATAATAAGGCCGGCAACAGGCGGAACAAATGAAATGCTGCCCGGAGGATTCCTGCGTCTTTTTGCCCCTTCTTCATCAGCGCTGTCAGAACCGCCGTCAGGATAACCGGGTTTGGTTGGAGTTTCGGTAGAATAAACTACCTTCAGACTCCTGACGCCGCGCTTTCGCAGCTCACGGCGCATTACTTTGGCTATGGGATCAATTGAAGTCTCGTAAATATCTCCAACCTTAAAAGCCGCCGGATCCATTTTATTACCTGCGCCCATGCTGGAGATTATAGGGACACCTTCCGCCTTACACCTCAATACAAGGTCGATCTTTGAGCTTATCGTATCGATAGCATCAATCACATAATCGTAATGTGAAAAATTAAATCTGTCTGCCGTATCAGCCCGGTAAAACTCAGCATGGCAAACAACATCGGCATTTGGGTTTATGCCTAAAACTCTCTGCCTCATTACCTCAACTTTTGGCTTACCGACAGTGGATAAATCTGCATGAATCTGACGGTTCAAATTGGTAATACAGACGTCATCATGATCGATAAGTACCAGTTTACCCACTCCGCTCCTGGCCAGGGCCTCAACAGCAAAACTGCCGACACCTCCGATTCCAAACACTGCAACGGTACTGCGGCTTAACTTTTCAAGCGCCTGTTTACCGATTAGCCATTCGGTCCTGATAAAAGCATGCTGCATAACATCTCACCCGCGTTATAATTATATTTAACCATTTGCCTGTAAATTAAACAGCTTTTAACTGTATGCATACCGGGCTTATTCATCAACGCGGATATGCAGTTCCTTAAGCTGTTTCGGTTCCACCTCGGATGGTGCGTCGGTCAATGGGTCGGATGCATTCTGCATTTTTGGAAACGCTATAACATCCCTGATGCTATCCCGGCCCAGCAGCAGCATTACCAAGCGGTCCAGGCCGTATGCGAAGCCGCCGTGGGGCGGGGTCCCGTATTTAAAGGCTTCCATCAGAAATCCGAATCTTTCATAGGCTTTCTCATAGGAAAAACCTAAAACGTCAAACATCTTCTCCTGCAGCTCGGCTGCATGTATCCTGATGCTTCCGGAACCAAGCTCTACCCCGTTTAGCACAGCATCGTATGCTTTAGCTCTTACCTTGCCGGGATCAGTATCAAGAAGTTCAATATCCTCATCCATTGGCGATGTAAAGGGATGATGCACTGCTACGAATCGCTGTTCCTCATCGTCGTATTCAAGCAGCGGGAACTCGGTAATCCACAGCAGATTGTATTTCTTATCATTAATCAGGCCCAACCGCCTGGCCAGTTCAAGGCGAAGCTGTCCGAGAGCCTGGAACACCACATCGTTCCTGTCAGCTACAAACAGCAGCAGGTCTCCTGTTTCAGCCTGCAAGCGGCCGAGCAGGGAGCTTATTTGCTCCTGTGTAAAGAACTTTGTTATGGGGGATTTGAGGCCGTCCTCTTCTACAGCAATCCAGGCCAGGCCTTTTGCATCATAGTTTTTCACAAAATCCACCAGCGAATCAATTTCACGCCTTGAAAATTTCAATGCGCACCCTTTTGCATTAATGCCCCTGACGCTTCCTCCCTGTTCTACTGCGTTGGCGAAAACCTTAAAACCGCAGCCGGCAGCAATATCGGATACATCTTTAAGTTCCAGCCCAAACCTTGTGTCAGGCTTGTCTGATCCGTACCTTTCCATGGCTTCCCTGTAGGTTAAGCGGGGCAATGGAAGGCTGATATCCACATCCAGAGTTTTCTTAAAAACTTCGGCCAGCAGCAATTCGTTAATCGATAAAACGTCTTCAACATCAACAAAGGACATTTCTATATCTATCTGCGTAAACTCGGGCTGGCGGTCCGCCCTTAAGTCCTCATCCCTGAAACAGCGGGCAATTTGAAAATACCGGTCGCAGCCCGACAGCATCAGAAGCTGTTTAAATATCTGAGGCGACTGGGGCAGGGCGTAAAATCTGCCTGGATGTATCCTGCTGGGTACCAGGTAGTCCCTGGCGCCTTCCGGAGTGCTTCTTGTGAGCATGGGAGTCTCTATTTCATAAAATCCTTTGGAATCCAGGAAATCCCGCACACACTTGACAATCTTGTGGCGGAGTATTATGTTTCGCTGCATTTCAGCCCGCCTCAGATCCAGGTAACGATACTTCAGCCGCACCAGTTCGGATACGTTTGTATTATCTTCAATGCTGAAGGGAGGCGTAGCGGATGCCGAAAGTATCTTGAGCTGTTTTGCCGATACCTCTATCTCACCCGTTGGTATTTTTGGATTAACGGTCTCGGGATCCCGCTTTACAATTATTCCTTTAACAGCCAGGACATATTCGGAACGTACCGTTTCAGCTTTTTTGAAAAAATCTCCGCAGTTCTGCTCATCGAACACAACCTGTACAACCCCGGTTCGATCCCTCAAATCAATGAATATTAAACCTCCAAGATCGCGGCGCTTATGAGTCCATCCCATAAGGGTCACTTCTTCGCCTATATGCCCGGTGTTTAAAATTCCGCACATATGAGTTCTTTTCCAATCACCCATCAATTCAGCCATTTTATTATTCCTCCGTTTCATTCAATTGGTATGGTTGTTTCTGCAGTTATTTCAAATTATCTTTTAAATATGGGATCAGCCGTTCCATGGAAATGGCTGATTCCTGGCCTGTTGCCATATCCCTTATCTTAACCTGTTTGTTCTCAATTTCATCTTCACCGAGAATACATACACAGGGCACCCCTGTTTTATCGGCGTATTTAAACTGTGCCCTCATACTTCTGTCCAAATGATCCATATCGGCCGGGATTCCTTCCCGCCGCAGACTGTCAAGCAGTTGGAAGGCTTTGCGTCTGGCCTTGTCCCCTTTGGTGATAAACATCACCTTGAGATTATCCGATTCGGGAATCATGGCCTTCCTTTTTTCCAATACCATAATCAGCCTTTCCAAGCCCATGCCAAATCCCGCGCCGGGCGTATCAGGCCCTCCGCATAGTTTAACCAGTCCGTCGTACCTGCCTCCGCCGCATACCGTAAGCTCTGATTCATCTTCACTGAATATTATTTCAAATACGGTTTTTGTATAGTAATCCAGACCCCTTACAATCATGGGATCCACTTTATAGGGTATATCGGCAGCTTTCAGGTACTGCTGCAGCTCATCAAAATGCTGTTTGCACTCGTCGCAGAGATAATCCAGTATAACAGGCGCGTTCAAAGCGATTCTTTTGCAGTTCTCCTCCTTGCAGTCCAGGGAACGCAAAGGATTTCTCTCAAAACGCTGTTTACAGTTGGAACACATTTCATCCAGATGACCGGCCAGGTATTCTTTAAGGACTGTATGGTACCGGGGACGGCAGGCAGGACAGCCAATGCTGTTGATACGGAGTTCAAGGCCCTTGATATTGAGCCTGCTAAACAGCGTCATAGCCAGTATTATAATCTCTGCGTCCACCGATGCCTCGGGTGCGCCAAACACCTCTATCCCAAACTGATGATGCTCCCTCAAACGCCCGGTCTGAGGCTTTTCATACCGGAAAACAGGAGTCAGATAGTACATCTTTATGGGCTGGGCCATTGAATGAAGCCCGCCTTCTATATATGCCCGGACGGCTCCCGCTGTCCCCTCCGGCTTCAGCGTAATGCTTCTTCCGCCTTTATCGTCAAAGGTATACATCTCCTTTTGAACAACATCGGTGGTTTCACCTACGCCGCGTTCAAATAATTCTGTGTGTTCGAAAGTAGGGGTGCGGATCTCTTTATAGCCAAATAACCGCGTTATCTCCCGGATATTATCTTCAACATAATGCCATTTGTATGATTCATAAGGCAAAACATCTTTTGTGCCTCTGGGCGCTTTTGCTATCATATTACAATGTTCCTCCTTTTAAAAATAAAACCTCTCAAATCCCTCAACATAAAGGGACGAGAGGTTAATTTACCCGTGGTACCACCCTTATTGGAGAATTGTTATTCTCCCACTCTTCCCGTAACGCCGGGCCGCGGATCTGCCTACTGCCCTTCAGCAGACCGGCTCAAGGATGTCTTTCTCCGGACTTCCGTAAGGGACGCTTCCAGCCGGGGCATCCCCTCTCTGATACTTCCACCCGGGTACTCCTTCCTTTCACTGCCATTTATGGGTTTTTGATTATATGTATTATAACCCCGGCATATGCCGTTGTCAACCATTGATTTTGCAGGTTTTAGCCGGTTCAAATGCTCTTTGAGACGTATAGTACGTTGTGAAGAATATTATGGAGCCCCGCCTTGCGCAAAGGCTTAGAACCTGTTAGCGAAGCGGAGGACAGCCGGAACCAATGTTTGAGCGAAGCGAGTTTTGGTGGAGGCCCGGAGCGAGTGCTACTGGTTCTTAGCCTTAAGCTCCAGCGGGCGGAATAATATTCTTCACACTCTAAAGCATGCTGTCAATAATCGCTTTCTTGCGATGTATGGTCCCCTGAATCCTGTTTATATATTCGTTTATATCCTTTGCATTGGGGAGGCGCTGTATGCGGTCCTCAGATGAATAATATATCTTGGAAACGGCACCGGCTCCAAAACCCCAAATGGTCTGCTTCTCTCCCATCATCTGTATATTGTATATGCATTCTTTTCCTCTCCTGGAATACCCGACATTCTCCAGATTCCCAACCATATATTTTTGCCGGTAAAGGTAATAGGGAATCATGTCCATTTCCTTAATCCACCGATGGCATACCCGCAGCATCTCTTCGGCCGTATCATCTCCGGCCAATGGATATTCTTCAAGGCTTTTTTTCAGCCGGGAAGCCCTCTTTACGGCAAGGGTATGAACCGTAATATTTTCAGGATTCAAAGAAGCCAGAGAGGCCATGGTCTTTTCCATGTGTTCTGCATTTTCCCCCGGCAGGCCTGCTATAACATCCATATTGATACAGTCAAAGCCGATGTATCTGGCCATATTGATACCCGATATAACTTGCTGTACCGTGTGTTTCCTCCCGATTTTGTCCAGTGTTTCCTGGTTCATGGTTTGAGGGTTAATGCTGATACGGTTTACCCCGAAGGCTTTAAGGATGCTGAGCTTATCCAGGTCCAGGCTGTCAGGGCGGCCGCATTCAACGGTATATTCTTTAATTTTCCGGCCGTCCATAACAAGATCAACAGCGCCCATCAGCCTTTCCAGCTGTGAATAGGTGAGGGCTGTCGGGGTTCCGCCGCCGATATATATACTCTGGATCATTATCCCCCGCTGGACTAATTCATTTACAGCCTGATCCAGTTCCATAATAAGACAATCCAGATACTTGTCTGCAATATCGCTTTTTCTGTCCAACACAACGGAAGGAAAGGAACAGTACAGGCATCTGGTAGGGCAAAATGGAATATGAATATAAAGCGAGACCATGTCATCACTGTTTTCCACTAATATGTGACGCTGGTTCCCGGCGGTTCCGGTCAGCAGTTCAGCCTTATCCCGTTTTACCCTGTATCCGGAAGTCAGGATATCCAGTACCTCCATGTCGTCAAAACCATCATCCATCAGGTTGTGTACCACTTTCAGCGGACGTACTCCGGTAAGTGTTCCCCAGCTTGGATAAATGCCGGTATGTTCAGCCAGCGCATCATATATACACCGGCCTAAAATCTTCTTTATTTCTCTTTTTTCCTTTATCGGCTGCTTTTTAATATGTTCATTTATGCTAAACCGGTGTATGTTGTATTTCAACGGCTTATCCGTTTTATTTTCCAACTTGGTATGCACTTCTATTTCATAATCATTTACATACGAATACCATACCGTTAACAGAAAATCTGCCGCCAGGCAATCCTGTGCGGCCATGTCTCCGGTAATCGGGTGCAGCACCTTTGCTTCCCTGCCCGGGAAAAAAATCCGGGTCAGTTCCCAGATTTCATGCCCGAATTCGCCATTGGGCAGATGGATCACAACGTTCAATATATATAAACCTCCGAATCATCATTTATCTGATAAATGGATTTGTCAGCCTTTCTCTTCCAATAGTGCTTGCAGGTCCATGCCCGGGATAAACTATGGTGTTATCATCAAGGGTCATCAGTTTATCGGTTATGGAATGGATCAACTCTTTGTAATTCCCTCCCGGAAAGTCACTTCTTCCTATAGATCCGCAGAATAAGGCATCCCCGGTAAAAACAGCCCCGGGAGCAGCGAAGCTGACGCTTCCCCTGGAATGGCCGGGGGTATGAAGCACTTTCAGTTCTATATTGCCAATACAGAGCCTGTCTCCGTCTTCAAGAATTTTTTCAGCAGCACCCTGGCTGCCGATATCCATTCCCATATAGAAGGATAAATTCATGCTGCTGTCGTTTAAGCATCCGGCATCCTCAACATGAATGGCAGCAGGAGCATTAAACTCTTCTTTTATAAGTTTTACTGCCCCTATGTGATCAAAATGCCCGTGGGTCAGCAGAATATACCGGACATCCAGTTTGTTGCGCTTTATCAGGTTAATGATCTGCTCGCCTTCCGCGCCGGGATCTATAACGGCAGCTTTATTGGAGTGCTGGCAGTATAATATATAACAATTCGAAGAAAGAGGCCCGACCTCCATCGAAATTACTTTCATTCGCTGAACTCTCCTTAATAATAAACACTGTACTTTAAAAAGTTTTTCTGCTGTCCAGCAGTATTGTGACAGGGCCATCGTTGATTAATGATACTTCCATCATGGCCTGAAACACACCCTGGGCAACGGGAATTCCCATACCACCTATTTTTTCTATAAATAAATCATAGTACCGCTTGGCAGCATCCGGCTCAGCTGCCCGTATGAAGCTGGGCCGCCTTCCTTTCCGGCAGTCGCCATGCAGTGTAAACTGGGACACTACCAGTATGGAGCCGCCCACGTCCTGTACGGACAAATTCATTTTGCCGTTTTCGTCTTCAAAGATCCTGAGGCCGGCTGCCTTATCTGCAATATAGTTCAGGTCACTGTCGTTATCGTCCTTTTCCACACCCAAAAAAATGAGCAGGCCTTTATCTATCTGCCCTACTGTTTCACCCTGTACAGTGACCCGGGCATGTTTAACCCTCTGTACAACTGCTCTCATACATACTTCCTCCCGTTACGGCTTATATGCTCGTTTTATTGCTGCAGCGGCTGATTCAAGTATGATGTTTATGCATTCATCCTGTAAACATCCAGTACATCCTGCAGTTTTTTAAGCTGCCTCATCACTTTTTCAAGCTGCTGGGTATTGCCTATCTCCACACCAAGATTAATGCTGGCCAGCCTGTTCCTGTTTGTCCTGGCATTAACGGCAGTAATGGTAATATCCATATTTGCAATTGCACTGGTAATATCCGCCAGGAGAGACTGGCGGTCTCTTGCAATAATCTGTATTTCAGCATTATAGGAAGCCCGGTCCTGTTCGGTCCATTCCACATCGATAAACCGATGCTGTTCTTCGGTGATCTCTGCCAGGTTAATGCAGTCAACCCTGTGGACCGAGACACCTCTCCCCTTTGTAATATAACCTATTATCTCATCTCCCGGTACAGGATTGCAGCACCTGGCAATCCGTACCAGGATATTGTCAATTCCCTTTACCTGTATACCCTTTCCATAATGCTTTTTATGCCTGTCATCTTTAGCTTGCTTTGCTCCCGTGTCGTCAGCAGCCTCGGGCGCTGCGGCCTTTTGGGTTCTCTTATACTCATTGATAAGCCTTAGCAGTATTTGATTGGTGGTCAGTCCCCCGTAGCCGATTGCAGAATATACATCATCAAACGAGTTGAAGCCGTATTTTTTATATATTGGCTCCAGCCACTCATTTTTCATTAGCTGTGAAAGCACATATCCCTGCCTCTTGGCCTCTCTTTCAAGCATTTCCTTGCCTTTATCAATATTCTCTTCCCGTCTTTCCTTCTTAAACCACTGTTTAATCTTGCTTTTCGCCTGGCTGGTTTTTACGATTTTCAGCCAGTCCCTGCTTGGCCCGCGGCTGCTGCCGGACGTTAAGATTTCAACTATTTCGCCGGTTTGAAGCTGATAATCCAGCGGAACCAGCTTGCCGTTAACCTTTGCGCCGACACATTTGTTTCCTATCTCAGTATGGATGGCATATGCAAAATCCAGCGGAACCGCTCCCTTGGGCAGGTCAATCACATCACCTTTCGGAGTAAAAACAAAGACTTCATCGTTAAAAAGATCTATTTTTAAAGTTTCTACAAATTCCCTGAAATCCTTCAGTTCGCTTTGCCATTCCAGTATTTCGCGGAGCCAGGACAGTTTATCATCCAGATCGGTTGAAACCTTGCGCCCTTCTTTGTACTTCCAGTGGGCGGCAATGCCGTATTCCGCGGTACGGTGCATATCCCAGGTCCTGATCTGGATTTCAAACAGCTCGCCTCTTGAATCAATAACGGTGGTGTGAAGGGATTGGTACATATTGGGCTTGGGAACTGCTATATAGTCCTTAAAACGTCCTGGAATCGGTTTCCAAAGGGTGTGGACAATGCCAAGAACTCCATAGCAGTCCTTTACAGTATTCACAATGACCCGGATAGCCAACAGATCGGTTATCTCATCAAAATCTTTATGCTGCATATACATCTTCCGGTAAATACTGTAAAAATTCTTTGGCCGGCCGTCTATGTCAGCCTCGATGTTCATTTCATTCAGCCTTGCCTTCAGGGTCTGTATTACTTCCTGAATAATATCTTCCCGTTCTTTCCTCTTGGTAGCAACTCTTTCCACAAGATCATAATATCCCTTTGGATCGATATATCGAAGTGATATATCCTCAAGCTCCCATTTTATACGGAATATCCCCAGCCTATGGGCCAGAGGTGCATAGATTTCCAAACTTTCATATGCCTTCTCCCGCTGTTTGACTTCATCTACATATTCAAGCGTTCTTAAATTATGCAGCCGGTCAGCCAGCTTTATGATAATAACCCTTATGTCTTTTGCCATGGCAACAAACATTTTCCGTAAATTTTCGACCTGCTGCTCTTCTTTTGTCTTGTACTCTATCCGGCTCAGCTTGGTGACACCATCAACAAGCTTGGCGATTTCCGGACCAAACTCATTCTCAAGTTCCTGGGGAGCGCTGCCTGTATCTTCAACAACATCATGCAATATCCCTGCAGCAACGGTATCGGCATCCAGTCCCAACTCCAACAGAATAAGAGAGACTTCCAGAGGGTGGATAATATAAGGATCGCCGGAAGAACGTTTCTGGCCCTCGTGGGCCTTCTCAGCATAATCGTAGGCCTTTAATATAATTTCGACACTTTCTTTCCCGTACACCGATTCTGCCCTGCTTTTCAGCTCGGCCACTTTGCTTTCAATATCAACAATTCTGTTAGCGCTGCTGTTATTCACTGTTCCACCCCTTTCTGATTGGTAGTTCAAACGAGATTCGGGACAAAGATATTCCCCGAAAAAAACGCTATGTATTTTTACCGCTGCATACAGCCAATCAAACATGTAAAAATGCCGTACATTAAATATTTCATGTGATACAGGCATAACAGCTTTTTTATACAAAGAGTGGTTGGCAGAAAAGCTCACCAACCACCAGCGGATTATCGCGGATTAATCATCGTAACTTACAACGGAATAGACATCGTAACCTTCCAAGGTTTTTCTTCCGTCCAAATAGCTCAATTCCATTACGAAAACAACACCTACAACGATACCCCCCAATTTTTCAACCAGTTTCACAGCCGCCAGCGCGGTACCGCCTGTTGCCAGCAGATCGTCAACCACCACGACTCTCTGGCCGGGCCGGATGGCATCCTTATGAATTTCCAGGCTGTCCATACCGTATTCCAGCTCATATTCGTACTTGACCGTCTCTGCAGGCAGTTTTCCCGGTTTTCTTACCGGAACAAATCCGACTTTTAACGCATATGCAACCGGTGCGCCCAATACAAAGCCTCTTGCTTCAGGCCCGACTATTATATCGACACCCTTCTCCCTGCAGTAGTTTACAAGGGAATCAACGGTATAAACATAAGCTTCAGGATCTTTCAGAAGAGTTGTAATATCCTTAAAGCTGATACCCTCTTTTGGAAAATCCATAACAATCCTTACTTTCTCTTTTAACTCCATTTATTATCCTCCTTTGTCCCACGGCTTATCATTTTCTCCATCCATGCCATATAGCACTGGTAAAGCTTACTCTCCATAAGCTCCCGGTTGCGTGGGTTCAGATTGCATTCAACCGAAATATAAGCCGGTTGGACGCTTACTTTTATAAACTCCAGCTCATGAAATACACCAAGCATTAACCGGAGTTGAAACATATTGATATCCTGTGCTGCAGCCTGTTTATAATTATGCAGCATGGTGGACGTATCAGGCCATATATTCTGGCGTCCACGCCGTGAATACAGCCATCTGTACAATACGACAAAATCATGTCTGCTCAGTTTAAGCCTGTCTGAAGCGCGGTCGAACAATTTGTCATCATCGGTCCAGCCGTTGATTATGTATACCTTTTCTTTGTATTTCTCCAGTAACGGCAGGTTACTGTACAGGGGGATCTCCTGATCAAGCAGATAAATCCTTTCGTAGTGATTATACGGGACCTTGCCTAAGCAAGGAGCTAACAGTATGGCATTCAGCCCCATACTGCGCGTATTCTGAAAATAACCGTATTCGAAAGCAGACCAGGGCGGTTCACGCTCCAGAACCCGGGCCAAAGCCCATCTTCCCCCCTCAGGAGTATTGGTCAGAATCAAATTGCCTAACCGTACCTCTTCGAAATAACTAACCGCATCTTCACAGTTTATGGTTTTGAAAACAGCAGTATCCATCATATAACTGCAAACATCAGCATCAGTTTTATTATACATAATTCCTTCAAAAAAAGCATCAAAAAATTTTAAATAAAAGGGTTCAAGGAAGCCGTCAATATCTTTATGATCTGTTAAGGCTGCCTTCATTGATTTTACGTTTAGCTGAATCTTCTTTATGCCATTCCATACATTTTCCTCCAAAGCGGCTATAATATCCAGTTTGCTGCTGCCGGCCTCAAGATAATCCTTATTCCATCCAAATCCAAAACCTATGGCGTCCCACAACCGCTGTTCAATTGAAACAGCCATCTTTAAATGCTTTCCTTCGTTCCCCACAGCCCTGCAGTTATTCACCTCCACATCGCTGAACAGAAATTTCGGATAGGGATTTCCGGCGCCAAAGGGTTCCATTTGTTTTAATTCCTGTATTAATGACATGGTGATATCCCGGGTTGCCAAAATATCATCATAGTATTCCCTGGGATTCAAAAGGGAGCAGTCTAAATTATTATTACAGTAACCGGCAAGCTGCTGTTTTAGTTCCGATATAAGGTTTACCGGTATGGTAAACCCTGCTGCCATCTCATGTCCGCCGAACTTAACAAACAGATGGCTAAAGCTGTTTAAAGCGGTGTATATATTAAACCCCTCTATGCTCCTTGCCGACCCCACTCCAACATCACCCTGACGGGATATCAAAATACACGGGCGGTAAAACATCTCTGAAATCTTTGATGCTGCTATTCCTATCACACCGGTGTGCCAGTTCTCCCCGTCAAGGACAATAATCCTGTCCCGGCTTAAGTTTCCGCCTTCCATAACCCTTTTCCGGCATTCATCAATCATATCATTTTCTATCTGCTGCCGGTTTCTGTTCTGTTCGTTCAGTTCCTGGGCAATCTGTGCTGCCTCCTGCCGATCCCGGGTTGTCAGCAAAGAAACCCCCAGAGATGCATCCGCCATCCTTCCTGCTGCATTTAGCCGGGGCGCAAGCCCAAAAGCAATTCTTGATGCATCTATACTGTCTCCCTGTAACCCGGCTGCTTTTATCAATTCGTCAAGCCCTATATTAGGATCGGTTTTCATCTTTTCCAGACCCTTTGCCGCAAAAGTTCGGTTTTCATCCAGCAAAGGAACAACATCGGCTACGGTGCCAAGAGCGATCAAATCCAGATACTCCCTGATACCATCAATTCCTGCCATGGCTTGTACGAGCTTCGCTGCCACACCTACTCCGGCCAGGCTGCGAAAGGGATATTCATGGCCGGCCCTGGCGGGATTGACAACTGCAGCGGCGTTGGGAAGGGCGCTGCCGCAGGTGTGATGATCGGTAATAATCACATCCATACCCAATTGTTTTGCCAGTTCAACCTCTTCAATGGAAGTAATGCCGCAGTCAACGGTTATTACCAGTTTTGCCCCCCGGCCGGATATGACTTCAACAGCCTCGCAGTTCATTCCGTATCCTTCGGCATACCGGTTAGGAATGTATACTTCAACTTCAGCGCCTCTTTCTTTCAAAAACAAAAAGAGCATTGAAGCAGCGGTAATTCCGTCCACATCATAGTCGCCGTATATCACAATCGGTTCCCGCAGCGCAATGGCATTTTCGATTCGTTTTACAGCTTTATCCATGTCGGGCAGCAGATATGGATCATGTAATGATTCAAGAGAAGGGTTCAAAAACGACGCAGCCTGGCCTATATCCGTTATACCGCGGTTAACCAGCAATCTGGCAGCAACCCGGGATATTCCAAGCCCAATTTGAAGTATATTTATATGGTATTCCATTCCGGCTGTCTCCGGCATCAGAGGCGTATATATTGCCATTTCCCTTATGAGTCCTCCTTTGACCAAGTTAACAATAAAAGCTTCCCGAAGGAAGCTTCATGAACAATACACGGGCCAAACAGCATTTTCGTCAGTTTGTCTACCTGACAGCCGCAGGTTTTTTCGCTGCCGGCTGTTCGGTCCATACGGCCCAGACAGGGCCTGCAATGAATATGCTGGAGTATGCTCCGGCCAGTAATCCTACTATTATCGGAAGTGTAAACTCCTTTATTGACTCCACACCGAATATATAAAGGGCCAACACCGTAAAGAGGGTTGTAAGAGCTGTATTTATGGAGCGTGAGAGAGTCTGTCTGATGCTGGCATTTGTTATTTCAGCCCTGGACATCTTCCGCCCGAATCTCTTGGCATTCTCCCGGACCCTATCGAAAACCACGATTGTATTGTTTATGGAATATCCTATAATGGTAAGCACGGCTGCAACAAAAGGACTGTTTATCTGTGTCCTCATCAGGGCAGCAGCAGCAATCATGATGAATACATCGTGGATTAAAGCAATAATTGCAGCCACTCCTGACTTTAACTCAAACCTTATCCATATATATATTAAAATGAATGCCCAGGCAATTATGATGGATTTAATGGCATTTAAAGTCAGGTCCCTCCCTACAGTAGGTCCTACCGCTTCCACACTGAATTTGTCATCCGTCAGATCATACTTATCCTTCAGGGCAGCTATCAGATTTTGCTGTATTTCATCCTGGTTTTCCATATAACGCATTCGTATCATTGCGTCTGCTTTGTCTTCTCCAACCTGTACCACGGTGGCATCAATTCCCTCAGATGATAATATGCTGCGTATATCATCGGCAGAATACTGCTTTCCTATGTTAATATATATCAGACTTCCGCCTACAAAGTCAACGCCGAGGTTCAGCCCCTGCCATAACGTGACTGCCAGTCCGGCTAAGATCACAATCAATGATATTACCACAAATATTTTATACTTTCCAACAAAATCAAACGCCATTTTCCGCTGCCCCCTTTCTTAAACCGTACAGCTTAAGGTTAGTTACGCCAAAATCAACCATAAGCCTCAGCAGATACTTGGTAAAAGTTATTGCCGTCAACATGCTGGCCGGTATACCAATCAACAACGATATGGCAAATCCTTGAATCGGGCCTGTCCCAAAAAACAGGAGTACAAGGGCAGCGATAACCGTTGTTATATTGCCATCCAATATGGCGCTGAAAGCCTTGGAAAACCCGGAATCAACCGATGACCTTATGGATTTTCCGGTTCTCAATTCCTCTTTTATACGTTCAAATATTATAACATTGGCGTCCACCGCCATTCCTACAGAAAGAACAAGGCCGGCAATTCCGGGCAGGGTCAGGGTAACTCCCAGCGCAACAATTGCCGCTACTACCAACAGGGCATATACCACAAGAGCCAGATCGGCAACCAGGCCCGGAAGCCTGTAATAGACAAGCATAAACAGAAATACAAGGCCAATCCCTATAGCAGCGGCAAATAAGCCCTTTTCAAGAGCGCCTGCACCTAATGTAGCGCCTATGGTCCTTACTGCAGCCTGCTTTAATGTAACAGGGAGGGCTCCGCTTTCGATCAGGTTAGCAAGCCTTGTGGCTTCCTCTATGCTTGCCATTCCCTCTATTATACCTTCTCCGGTAGTTATTACGGCATTTACTGTGGGCTCGGATATTGAATTGCCGTCCAGGACAATCTTTATAACCTGGCCGAAGTATTTTTCAGTAGCCTCTGCAAACTTATCGGCGCCTTCAGAATGAAGCTCAAACTGGACAACCGGCTTCTGTCCCGTAATATATGCGGGCTTAGCTGTCTTGACATCTTTGCCGGTGATTATAACATCATCATTGGGGCCGATAAATTCAAGAACAGCAGGTTCTGCCAGTATATCGGCAAGTTCCTGCGGGTTATCTACCCCGGGAATTTCTACCACAATCCTGTTGGTACCCTGGGGTGCTATGGTTGCTTCATGCTGGTTTGCCTTATCAAGGCGGCTGCGCATAACGCGAATAGCTCCCGATATTTTGTTGTCCGCCTCAGTATCCCCGGGTTCTATTTCGGCTTCGTATACAACATACAGGCCGCCTCTTAAATCAAGGCCTTGTTTTATCTCATTTATAACAGGTACAACATTGTATAGCCCTATTTGGAAACCATTTAATGCAATATACCAAAGTACAGCTATGCAGGCAATTATTAAAAGCAGCTTAATGCTACTTTTCTTCTTCATTTCCTGTCCTCCCTTACCAACAAACTTACCTAACCATTATAATACGTTATCCTTTTGCGCGTCAATACAGAATGCATGATGCATGTCCACTAATAAGCATTATACCATAGTGAAATAAAAAAAGCAGTAGCTAAACTACTGCCCTGATGTCATAAGCCCAATATGCTGTTTTATTTATTGCAGCTTTGGTTGGCCACAGTACACGATGTCTTGCATGCCGACTGGCATGCCGCCTGACATTCTCCGCAGCCGCCTTTTTTCAAACTTTCCTTCAGAGAGCCTTTATGTACTACTTTAATGTGTTTCATAGCCATCATCCTCCTTAAGTTATCAGCCTTACCAGAATGGACTGATTGGAATAATATAATGTTACGTTCCGTATCCTGTTTATGATTTATAAAACGCAGCTTTTAATGCCGTTATTATTATAGCAGTAAATTTGAACTAAAACAAGCCCTGAATTATTGCATTAACAGGGGCTAAGCCTTTTCATAAGGTAAGCTCCATAGTATTGTGCAAACAATACTCATCGGTAATTTTGCTATCACGTTTAGTGGTTGTGCAGAATATTATTCCGCTCGCTGGAGTTCAAGGCTAAGAACCTGTAGCACTCGCTCCGGGTCCCGCCAAAACTCGCTAACGCGTTAGACTGGTTCCGGCTTTCCTCCGCTTCGTTAACAGGTTCTAAGCCTTTTCGCAAGGCTCGCTCCATAATATTCTGCACATAATACTCAGCGGTAATCTTACTATCGAGTATAGTAAATATACAGGAGACTATTCCGTTCGCTGGAGTTCAAGGCTAAGAACCTGCAGCACTTGCTCCAGGCTTTCACTAAAACATGCTTTACATACGCATAGCGGGAAAATAAAGCCTGTCCAAAAATTATGCAATATACATTCCCGATGCAGTTTATTGCCCGTTTTGGGAAGATCCGGCACCGGGTTTATCCTTAATGACGTACTACTCAATATTGATGCCGATAATTCCGCCTATGGCGCCCACAACAATGCCAAGGAGTACATCCGAAAGCAGAACGGTATCGAATATGTATCCGCCGCCAAATATACCGCTTATAATGAAAGCCCATACAATATACAGCAATCCGGTTAGTGCGCCTTTTAACCATCCTTTTGATTTGCTGCTCCGGGCTGCAGCGGCTCCGCCCACCACCATGCTGACTATACGGATTGCCTGATTAACCGGGGGAATTATGCTTTCCTGCAGATTAGCCAGTTTCATCACCAATGCAAATAACACAAAACAGATTAAAGATATAATGACTGCGAACAGAGAGGCTTTCAAAATCACAAGAAAATTATGTATAACGCTGTTTTCCACAGGCTGCGAAGAGCTTTTTTTAGCGATTTTCATTTATATTCCCCTTCCCTTCAAAAGGTCCTCACTCTACTTTATGCAGCCTGAATTTGAAGTATGACAGCTTCACGGCCTGTTTACAAAAAATATGAAAAATGGGCCTGTCCGGTCTTTCAAGACAACAGCCCATTTCCAATAATTTAATCTGCTGAGATGGGTTGATCTACGCTTCGTACAGCCCACCTCTCGATCACCAATTTTACTTTATCGGCACCTATTTCAATTGTGAGTACATCATCGCGGATGCGGACAATTTTCCCACATATACCGCCAATTGTAGTAATATTGTCTCCTACTTTCAGGTTAGCCAACATTTCCCTGGTCTGCTTATCCCGCTTCCTCTGGGGGCGAATAATCATAAAATAGAATACGGCAATCAGCAGTATAAAGGGAAGCAGTGTTGAAAACAAAGCCGCAGCTGTAGATGTATCTTGAGGCATGATATTCCCTTCCTTTCTTTTTTTATCTATTTTATCGATAAATGTGTATTTATTCAAGGGAAAACGCAAATTTTTCCCTTTAACAACCGTATTTTTCTAACATTCTTTCCCTGAACCTGACAATTGAATCATTTTTTATAGCTTCCCTGATGTTTTCCATAAGTTTGATCAGGAACCTTATGTTGTGGTGAGTTATAAGCATGGCAGCCAGTATTTCCCCTGCTTTGACCAGATGCCTGAGATAAGCCCGCGAAAAGTTCATGCATGTATAGCAGTCACACTCGGGATCCAGGGGTTCAAAATCATCCCGGTAATCGGCATTGCGCAGCATTACCTTTCCCCTGCCGGTCATCGCCAGCCCGTTTCTGGCCACCCTGGTGGGAAGCACGCAGTCAAACATATCCACCCCTTTTATAACTCCCTCTATAAGGCAGTCAGGGGAGCCTACACCCATAAGATATCTGGGCTTTTCTTTCGGCATAACCGGGACCAGATGCTCCAGCATGTCATACATCAGCGGTTTGGGTTCGCCAACGCTGAGGCCGCCGATGGCGTAGCCCGGAAAATCCAGTTCAAGGATCTGCTCCGCGCTTTTTATCCTCAGATCTTTATATAAGCCGCCCTGGATTATGCCGAACAAAGCCTGGTCATCCCGTTCATGGGCGTTCTTGCAGCGTTTGGCCCACAGCGTTGTTCTTTCCACCGCTTTTTCCACGGTTTCATATTCACAGGGATACGGAACACATTCATCAAAAGCCATTATTATATCAGCGCCGAGGGCGTTTTGTATCTCTATGGCCTTTTCGGGGCTTATAAAATGTTTTGAACCGTCCAGGTGGGAGCGGAAATGCACTCCCTCATCAGTTACCTTTCGCAGCTCATTTAAGCTGAATACCTGAAAGCCTCCGCTGTCGGTCAATATGGAACGTCCCCAGTTCATAAATTTATGAAGCCCGCCGGCCTGCTTTATAAGTTCGTGCCCCGGCCGTAAATACAGGTGATAGGTATTGGACAAAATTATCTGCGCATTTACCTCCTCCAAGCCCTTTGGGGTCATGGCCTTAACGGTAGCCTGGGTACCCACCGGCATAAACACAGGAGTTTCAAAACTGCCGTGAGGAGTATGTATCTTTCCCAGTCTGGCACCGGTTGTCGGGCACTGTTTTATCAGTTCAAACTTAAAACTCATGTTACACCTCATTTGCTGTATATACTAAATAATCAACATGCTAAATTATCAGCATGGCATCGCCAAAACTAAAAAAACGATATTGCTCCCTGATAGCTTCCCGGTATACCCTCAGGATTTCCTCCCGGCCGCACAGGGCGCTTACCAGCATAAGCAGGGTGGATTTTGGCAGGTGAAAATTGGTTACTGCCGCGTCTACCACCTTAAATCTGTAACCCGGATATATGAACAAATCGGTGCTGCCCTGCTGCAGAGGCATCACTTCCCCCTCCGGGGAGGCTGCTGATTCAAGGGCCCTGATGGAGGTGGTGCCTACCGCTATTATCCGGCCTCCTCTTTTTTTGGTATCATTTATCAGCTGCGCAGCTTCTGGGGATATTTGAAAGCATTCGGGATGCATCCGGTGCTGCTCTACATTATCAACCTTGACGGGACGGAAAGTCCCCAGTCCAACGTGGAGGGTAACCCTGGCAATATTCACTCCTCCGGCCTGTATTCTGTCCAAAAGGGAGGAAGTAAAATGCAGCCCGGCAGTCGGGGCTGCCACCGATCCCCTGTGCAGCGCATATACCGTCTGATAGCGTTCCGGGTTATCCAGCGGCTGGTGGATATATGGAGGAAGGGGCGTTATCCCCACCTTGTCCAGCACTTCATTGAAAATGCCGTCATACTCAAACTCTACTACCCGCCCTCCCTCTTCAGTCCTGTCAATTACCCTGGCTTTTAATAATCCGTCCCCAAACACAAAAATTGAGCCAATCCGGGCTCTTCTACCGGGCTTAACAAGAACATTCCATATATCGTCCTGTATCCGGTTCAGCAGAACAAACTCAATTTTTCCGCCCGAGTCAGCTCTTTTGCCCAAAAGACGGGCAGGAATCACTCTTGTATCATTGATAACCAAGCAGTCGCCCGGCTGTAAATAATCTGTTATATCTTTAAATACCCTGTGCTCAATCATCCCTGACTGCCGGTGATATACCAGCAAGCGGGATTCGTCCCGCTTTTCAGCCGGATGCTGGGCTATCAGCTCCTCGGGAAGCTCGTAATCAAAATATTCAACTTTCAAACTGTATCGCCACCTGATCCTTCCTGTTTATCTTTTGGTTAAACTCTATACTCTCTACTATATCAGTTTCTCCTGTTCCTGGTAAGGTATACGGAGATGACGGTATGCCAATGAGGTGACAACCCTTCCCCGCGGGGTGCGGGCGATAAAACCCAGCTGCAGGAGAAAAGGTTCATACACATCTTCTATAGTAGTGTTTTCTTCTCCGGTTGAGGCAGCCAGTGTGTCCAGCCCTACGGGACCACCGTTGTATTTTTCGATTATGGTCTTAAGGATTTTTCTGTCAATCTCATCCAGGCCGACCGCATCAATCTGCAGCATGTTAAGGGCTTCCCTGGCTACTTCCAGAGTAATAATGCCATCGGCTTTTATCTGAGCATAATCCCTTACCCTTTTGAGCAGACGGTTTGCGACCCTGGGAGTGCCGCGGGAACGTCTGGCAATCTCCCCAGCGCCTTCGGCATCAATTGGTATACCCAGAATTCCGGCCGAACGAATGGCGATTCTCGTAAGCTCTTCGGTATTATACAGCTGAAGCCTGTGTATAACTCCAAATCGGTCCCTTAAAGGAGAAGTCAACATACCCGCCCTTGTTGTAGCTCCCACCAGTGTGAATTTTGGCAGATCCAGCCGGACTGATCGGGCGCTGGGCCCTTTTCCTATTATAATGTCCAGGGCGTATTCTTCCATTGCCGGATAAAGAATTTCCTCCACAACACGGTTCATTCTGTGAATTTCATCAATAAACAATACGTCCCCGTCACTTAAGTTGGTCAGTATGGCTGCCAGATCCCCAGGCCTTTCTATTGCAGGGCCGGAGGTTATGCGGATACCTACCCCCATTTCATTGGCTATTATGGAAGCAAGGGTTGTTTTTCCCAGCCCCGGAGGGCCGTACAGCAGAACATGATCCAGGGGTTCCTTTCTCTTTAATGCAGCATGAATAAATATACTCAGCTGCTCTTTTATCATCTCCTGCCCGATATATTCATCAAGGGTTTTAGGCCTCAATGTAAGTTCGGCTTCCCGATCCTCCTGCAGCATCATGGATGTCACCATTCTGCTTTCCTGTTCAGCCAATATACTTCCTCCTTTACCTCTTATCCAGGGCTTTCAGCGCCAACCATACCAGTTCCGGTGTGTCCTGCCCCTGGTCCCTTACCATCCTTACCGCCTGATGCGCCTCAACCGACTGGTATCCCAACGCCATCAAGGCTTGCACGGCTTCCTTTTCCATATCCTGTTCAGCTGCCAGGTCAACGGCTGCATTCAGCCCATCCATAGCTTCCTTCTCTATTTTTTCTCTCAATTCCAGTACAATCCTCTGGGCCGTCTTCTTACCGACTCCCGGAGCTGTAATTAGTGTTTTGATATCCCCTGTTGCAATAGCTAAAGCAAGCTGGGTGGAAGATAGTGCCGACATGATTGAAATGGCCGCTTTTGGCCCGATTCCTGTAACGGTAATAAGTTTTTCAAACATCTGCTTGTCTTCACGGGTCAGAAAACCGTAAAGCTCAACGCCATCCTGACGTACACTGAAATATGTATGAACTTTTATTTCGCTGCCCCTTGAAGGCAAACTGCTTATCATTGATGTAGGAACCGTTACCAGGTATCCGGTCCCCTGAACCTCCAAAACAATCTTCTGCTGTGAGTCCACTTCAATCAGAATGCCTCTCAAATAAGCAAACATGCGATCTCCCCAATCATATAGTGATACCCGTTTCATCTTTTATTTTTCTCTGATAACCTATGGAGTGAATATGGCATATGGATACCGCAAGCGCATCGGCCGCATCGTCCGGCCTGGGTATTTCCCTCAAGTTCAGCAGCATCCGCACCATCTGCTGAACCTGCTGTTTTGATGCCCTGCCGTATCCTGCCACGGCCTGTTTTACCTGTAACGGGGTGTATTCATATACATCTATACCCTTCAGTGCGGCTGCCAGTATTGCCACACCCCTGGCGTGCCCTATGGAAAGTGCCGTTTTGGCATTTTTGTTGAAAAACAGTTCTTCCACCGCCGCTGCTTCTGGACGGTACCTTTCTATAAGCTGCCCCACCGCTTCAAATAAAACGGTCAGGCGCTGCGACGTCTTCATATCCGATGGTGTATTGACAACTCCGTAGTCAATAACTTTCAGAGAATTCCCGATCTGTTCCACCACTCCATATCCAAGAATGGCCATCCCGGGATCGATACCCAATATAATCATTTCTATCTCCCAATTCAGTTAAATTCTTAGGTTTAGCTATTCTATACAATGTTTATTCTACATCATATTGCCATTGCTTGTCATATACGCTATAGTAATATTATGATTTTTTTAACATTCTGTCAACAAAGATAAGAAATAAGGTATTGTATTATTATACATAAAGATGTATAATTATTAATAGAATGATTTAACGGAGGTTGAATATTATGTCTGAAAAACAAAAGGTAGTACTTGCCTACTCTGGCGGCCTGGATACATCAATCATCATTCCATGGCTGAAGGAAAACTTCGATTATGAAGTAATTGCAATGGCTGCTGATGTAGGCCAGGGAGAAGAGCTGGAACCGGTTAAGGAAAAGGCAATCAAAAGCGGGGCCGGCAAGATATACATTGAAGATCTGAAAAAAGAATTTGTTGAAGATTTTGTTTTTCCCGTATTAAAAGCTGGCGCCGTATACGAAGGGAAATATCTGCTGGGAACATCCTTTGCCCGGCCGGTGATAGCAAAACGCCTTGTTGAAATAGCTGAAAAGGAAGGCGCAGTTGCCGTTGCCCACGGCGCTACAGGAAAGGGTAATGACCAGGTACGATTCGAGCTTACCGTAAAGGCTCTTAATCCTCACCTTAAAATCATTGCGCCCTGGAGGATGTGGGATATAAAATCCAGGGAAGATGCCATTGATTACGCCCTGGCGAGGAACATCCCCGTTCCGGTTACTAAGGAGCATCCTTACAGCATGGACCGGAATCTATGGCATCTCAGCCACGAAGGCGGCGACCTGGAAGATCCCCGCAACGAACCGGGCGATCATTTATACCTCATCTGCAACCCGCCTCATAAGGCGCCGGATGAAGCCGAATATGTTGAGATCTATTTTGAAAAGGGTATTCCGGTTAAAGTAAACAACAAAGAATATGACAGCGTTGAGCTGATACAGATTTTGAACGAGATAGGCGCCAAACACGGGATCGGGATAGCGGATATGATTGAAAACAGGCTGGTGGGAATGAAATCCCGCGGAGTGTATGAAACACCCGGCGGCACGATACTGTACAATGCCCACGCCATACTTGAAAGCCTTACACTGGATCGGGCCACCTTCCAGTATAAACAGCAGGTTGCAATAAAATATGCCGAGCTGGTGTATGACGGAAAATGGTACACACCGTTGAGGGAGGCGTTAGCGGCATTTGTTGACAGCACCCAGCGAAGCGTTACCGGTTGGGTAAAGCTTAAGCTATACAAGGGCAACTGCATACCTGCCGGTGTTGACTCTCCCTATTCCCTTTACGATATGGAGCTGGCAACTTTCGGACAGGATGACGTATACAATCAGAAGGATGCGGAAGGATTCATCAATTTGTTCGGGCTTCCGCTGAAAGTACAGGCGCTTTTGCGTGAAAAAGGGAAGGATGCATAATTATGAAACTATGGGGCGGAAGGTTTGAAAAGGGGACCAGCCAGGATGTGGATGAATTCCACTCCTCCATTCATTTTGACTACCGCCTGTACCGGCAGGATATACTGGGCAGCATAGCTCATGCCGCCATGCTGGGCAAACAGGGAATTATATCACCCGGGGAAGCGCAAACCATCTGCAAAGGATTGGAAGAAATTCTGAAAGACTTTGAGGAAGGCAAAATTGAATTAAGCGCCGCCCATGAAGATATACACATGAACATTGAGGCGCTGCTCATTGAAAAGATCGGTCAGGTGGGAAAAAAACTGCATACAGGCAGAAGCCGCAATGATCAGATAGTACTGGATACCCGGATGTACACCAGGGAAATTATACATGAAGTGATCGGACTGCTTATTGGGCTTGAGGAACAGCTGCTTGAGCTTGCAGATAAGCACAAGGATACCATAATGCCCGGATATACCCACCTTCAAAAGGCTCAGCCGGTCACACTGGGCCACCACCTTATGGCATATTTTGAGATGTTCCGGCGGGATATCCAAAGGCTTGAAGACTCATTAAAAAGGGTTGACATCATGCCCTTGGGTTCGGGCGCGCTGGCCGGAACCACTTATCCACTGGACAGGCAGGCCGTAGCCCGGCAGCTGGGTTTTTCCGTCATATCCCGCAACAGCATGGATGCCGTTGCAGCCAGGGATTTTGTGGTGGAATTCTTAAGCTGTGCTTCAATCATAATGATGCACTTGAGCCGGTTCTGCGAAGAGCTGATACTTTGGTCAACCGATGAGTTCAGGTTTGTTGAGATGGATGATTCATACAGCTCCGGCAGCAGTATAATGCCGCAGAAAAAGAATCCTGACGTAGCTGAGCTTATCCGCGGCAAAACCGGCAGGGTTTACGGGGATTTGATCTCGGTACTTACAACAATGAAAGGGCTTCCCCTGGCCTATCATTCGGATATGCAGGAGGATAAGGAGCCGCTTTTCGACGGAATGGATACCGTAAAGAGCTGCCTGTCAATATTTACCGGTATGCTGAAGACGCTTAAATTTTGTCCTGAAAACATGCTTAAACAGGCTTCAAGGGGATTTATCAACGCCACCGATGTTGCCGATTACCTGGTATTAAAGGGTATTCCCTTCCGCGATGCCCATTATATAGTTGGCAGGCTGGTGCTTTACTGCATACACAATGACAAGGTATTGGACGAATTGACCCTGGATGAATACCGCGAGTTTTCGGAAGTATTCCAGCAGGATGTGTATGAGGCCATATCTCTCAAAAATTGTGTTGAACGCAGGAATCTGCCCGGCGGCCCGGCACCGTCGGCAGTTACCAAAGCTGTGGATGAAGGGCACGCATGGCTGCAGGAGATAAAAAGTCGTTATAAACAGGCGTGAAGAATATTATTCCGCTCGCTGGTACTCAAGGCCAGGAACCTGTATCGCTCGCTCCGGGCCTTCACCAAATCACGCTTATAGTTGTTTCCTGAATACTCTTCAAGAAATGAGGCATGAGCATTCGCTGAAATTGTGAAGTACAAATAGCCTTGAAAGACATAAAAAAAGGGGTGTGCATAAACACCCCTTTTTTCATTTATCTGTATCATCGGCCGGAATGAGACATCCGGTACAGTTCATTTCCTTGTCTGGCCATCTCCTTGTATTACGTATTTTATGGTTGTCAGTTCTTTTAGCCCCATAGGCCCGCGGGCATGCAGCTTCTGGGTGCTGATACCTATCTCAGCGCCGAAGCCAAACTCAAAGCCGTCGGTAAAGCGGGTCGAAGCATTGACAAATACGGCGGCTGCATCAATTTCATCAAGGAATCTCTGCGCTTTAAAGTAGTTGTTTGTAACAATGGCTTCCGAATGGCCTGTTCCGTGCTTTTCAATATGCTCTATAGCTTCATCAATGCCATCTACAACCTTAACAGCCATTATATAATCAAGATACTCGGTATCCCAATCCTCCTCGGCAGCAGGGACGACACCGGGTACAATCTCCAGGGTCTCCGCACATCCGCGCACTTCAACGCCGTTTTCCTGCAGTTCCTTCACCACAACAGGCAGGAATTCTTCCGCAATCTTCCGGTCAACCAACAGTGTTTCTGCAGCATTGCAAACCGCAGGCCTGCTGATTTTTGCATTGACGGTGATATTTACTGCCATATCCTGATCGCATTCGCTGTCTACATAAACGTGGCAGTTTCCCACTCCCGTTTCAATTACGGGCACGGTAGCTTCTTCTATCACTGCCTTTATGAGGCTGGGGCCTCCTCTTGGGATAAGTACATCCACCAGGCCATTCAGCCTCATCAGCTGTCGGGCGCTGTCGCGGCCGGTATCTTCTATAAGCTGAATGGCTCCTTCGGGAATCCCGGCTTCATACGCTGCCTGTGACAAAACCTTTACAATGGCTTTATTGGATTGAATTGCCTCGGAACCTCCACGGAGTATGACTGCATTTCCTGCTTTGAGGCATAATCCTGCTGCATCGGCGGTCACATTCGGCCTTGATTCGTATATAATCCCTATTACGCCTAATGGAACCCTGCGCTGGCCAATCCGGAGGCCGTTGGGGCGTTTCCACATGGCCACCGTCTCACCGACAGGATCCTGAAGGTTTTGTATTACCCTGAGCCCGTCGGCCATATCCTTGATCCTCTTTTCAGTAAGCGTCAGGCGGTCGATAAAAGCCTTTGCCTTCCCGCTTTGTACAGCAGCTTCTACATCGAGTTTATTGGCCTTCATGAGATATCCGGCTTGCTCTTCCAGGGCCTGTGCCATCATCCCTAATGCTTTGTCCTTGACATCCGTTGAAAGCTGTGCCAATCCGGAAGCGGCTTTTTTAGCAAGTTTTGCTTTCTGTAATGCCTCGTTCATGTATTAATCCTCCTCCCCATTCGGAACAAAAACGGTTCCCACCGGCTCTCCGTCTATGATCCTGCATATATTGTAAGGATTGTCCCCGTTAGCTATTACCATGGGTATACCATGGCTGTTGCAAATCCTGGCGGCAGCCAGCTTGGTTATCATTCCACCGGTTCCAAAACTGTTGTCAGTATTCTGGCTGATTTTTTCTATTTCATTGGTTATGCCGCGTACAACCGGAATAAGCTTTGCATCCGGGTAGTGTTTCGGATTTTTGTCATACAATCCGTCTATATCCGAAAGCAGTATGAGCAGATCGGCATTGATAAGTACTGCCACTATGGCAGATAACGTGTCATTATCGCCAAATTCAATTTCCTCAGTGGCAACCGTATCGTTTTCATTTACAATAGGAATGCTGCCGTATCTGAATAAGGTATTGAATGTGTTGACTGCATTTATTTTTCTCTGTTCATCTTCTATAACATCTTTGGTAAGCAGAACCTGGGAGGCAATCTGCCCGTATTCATTAAGGAGTTTTGAATATACATGCATTAAATTAACCTGCCCGATAGCGGCTAATGCCTGCTTTTCAGGAAGTGAATCAGGTTTTTTGTTAAGCCTCATCCTGGAACATCCGACGCCAATAGCTCCTGATGTAACCAAAACTACATTCTTGTTTTCATTTTTTAAATCGGACAAAACCCGGACCAGCTTTTCAACTACATAAAAGTTTATGGTGCCGTTATTATGTGTTATGGTTGATGTCCCTACTTTGATTACAATAGTCTCAGCTTTTTTAAATTCCTCAACAATATCCCCCATCTAACTCTTACCCCTTTATCCTTTGCATTATATTTATTATACCAGCTCCATATGCAGGAACAATATATTTTATTGTCAACTATCCCAGCTTTCAATCAAATTCTCCACATCTTCCAATGAGTCAACTATTATACCTTCCCTTACCTGGTTCCTGGTATCGGTTTCAAGGAATGCAACATTCATCCGGGTCTGGCACAGCATCAATACCCCTTCCCCGTTTTCTATGGACTGGAATACAGCTACATAGCCATCCTTTTCCTTTATTAAATAATGATCCGGGCAGGAGCCGTCGATCTCCTTTGTTAATAAAACCCTGGAAGATGAGAATTCCGTAATCCGCCACTCCGGGTGAAGCAGCTTAACCTCATCTTCCGGCAAACCGACCTCTTCCAGGGTTGCATATCGTTCATGCTCTTTGTCATGTCCGCAGAGCTTGTAATGCCGCCGGAATACAAACAGGGTTTCGGCTGAAACAACCTCCGGCGGTTCAATTGCCTGTTTGTCCAGGGTTATATTTTCCATGGAATCCGGCAGCATCCCGGCCTTATTTATCTGCAATTCGTCGTTTCCCGAACCTTTATCACGAAACTTTTCTATCAGATAGCCGTACGAATAACCTATCACTATTCCAAGTATCATTAAAAATAAAACCAGTACAACGCCTTTTCCCCTTTTTTTCGTTATAAACACTATAATCCCTCCAAAAAAATGGATTCGGATTATAGTCTTTCCAGTTTTTCATTTATTATACATATAAGCATGCAGGTTCAGTTTATTCTGTCCGTACGGTTTGTCCGCATCTAATCTATATTTAAATTGGTGAAAACGTTCTGGACGTCGTCGTGATCTTCCAGTCTCTCTATCAAAGACATTATCTTCTCCTGGGCAGCCTCGTCAACATCAACATAATTCTGAGGAATCATGGCTATCTCTGCTGATGCAAAAGAATATCCTGCATTTTCAAGGGAATCCCTCACTGCGGCAAAATCGGAAGGTGCTGTTATGATCTCAAAAGCATCGTCTTCATCCGATATGTCCTCAGCTCCTGCATCCAGGGCCAGCATCATCAGTTCATCTTCGTCTATATTCTCATTCTTTTCCAGTACAAGAAGGCCTTTCCGGTCAAACATCCAGGATACGCACCCGGTAGCGCCAAGGCTTCCCCCGGCCCTGTCAAATATATGGCGCATATCACTTGCGGTCCGGTTGCGGTTGTCGGTTAAAGCTTCCACTATGAGGGCTACCCCGTTGGCCCCATACCCTTCATAAGTTACTTCTTCGTAATTTACGGAACCCAGTTCGCCTGCAGCCTTTTTTATATTCCTCTGTATGTTATCATTTGGCATATTTGCAGCTTTGGCCTTGGCAATAGCATCCCTGAGCCTGGGATTGGCATCCGGGTCGCTTCCTCCCTCTTTTACAGCCACAGCAATCTCTCTGCCCAGTTTTGTAAATATTTTGCCCCTCTGGGCATCGGTTTTTTCCTTTTTTCGTTTTATATTAGCCCATTTTGAATGTCCGGCCATAATCTTAACCCCCCGTAACAATAGGTTTTTTAACCATTCTATTATAGCTATTTAATAATATCATAAGTCTGCTGAAGTGTAAAATAGTTTTCATTTTGTTTGCCATTATATGTATATAATAACGGGTTTCTTAAATTTTCAGGGGTCCGGAACAAGGTTCAGGATTTGGTCCGGATCTGCATCTTCAAGATTTATATAGTAATCGGGCACATCACCGACTATGATTGTTTCGGTAACCGGCACCCTTGTTTTTATATGCGCTGTTTCGCTGCCGAGGGGAATTACGATGCGCACATTTGCTTCCAAAATCATGAAAATTTTGTGACGGGTCTGGTTTATGCCTGCATTTTCAAACTCAGTCGCAAAATCCGTGGTGACCGATCCTACAGGAATAATGGTGACCTTTATTCTGGGGCCAAGCCCGGCCAATATCTTGCTGTCAAATATAGCGCCTAAGGGTATGTATATCCCTTCCTGCCCCATCACGCGGATCTCCTCCTGGGCGATGCTTGATGTCTCGGAACCCAATGCATTCATCCTTATGGTATTTGCCTGTATCAATGATATCTTCCCGTCCCTGTCGGTCATAATATTGATAAGGTCGGTATACTTTATATTGCTGTTCAGAGCCTTTCTGACCGCATTGTTCAGTGCCTTTACCGTAATATACCGGACCTGTGCTTCTGACATGGCAATAACCGTGGGTTTTATCCTCCTGTCAATCAGTAAAAATATAAGCGACAACAGTACTATGATAATCAAAAAAACGGTCAAAACAAAGTAGTTGGTTCTCCGCCGCCTGTACCTTCTCAAGGCTAACACCCCCCCTACATTCTATGAAGGCTGCAGCCCCAATGTTACAATTTATATATTCCCGCTGATGAATACTTTCAGCCCCGGTTATGCCCTGCCGGAAAAAATTCCGGCATCAATGGCAGCAGCAGAAGATTTGGATAAAATAGTTAAGACAATTGTAATGGGATTTTAATCATTTTTATGCTATAATATTATGGGTTACGATTCCTAACAGGGTGCCTGGTGAATGGGGATGCCGCCTATTTGTTATATAATTATTAAGTTAACCCTGTTATTAGGTAGGAGGTAAACATGAAAGCCAATAAAAAGAGTGAAAAAGAAAAAAATAGTTGGCTGAAAAAATTTAAAGGATGTTTTCAGAAAAGAAAAAAACAGCCTAATTTTTTTCTGTCAATATTTATAACTACGTTGAAGATACTGTTAGTTTCATTTATAATACTGGGATTTGCAGGATTCGGTACCTTTGTCGGCATAGCGAAAGGGTATCTTGACTCAACTCCCGTGCTGGATCTGGAGCGCATTGAAAACCAGAGTGAAACCTCGTTTATATACGACAGGTACGGTAATCTTATTACACCGTACTACGGCCTTGAAAACCGTGTCTGGGCGCCTCTGGATGAAATCCCCAAAATGCTGCAGGACGCTGTTCTGGCCGTTGAGGACGTACGCTTCTATGTTCACAAAGGCGTGGACTTTAAACGCCTTATGGGCGCTGTGATTAACAATCTGAAGAATGAATCGGTACAGGGTGCCAGCACCATTACCCAGCAGCTGATTAAGAATACCCTGCTTACTCCCGAACGTTCTTATAAGCGCAAAATCCAGGAAGCTTACCTTGCCTTCCAGCTGGAGCAGAATTACAGCAAGGAGCAGATCCTTGAAGCTTATCTTAACACCAGCTATCTGGGCAGCGGCAACTACGGGGTAAAAACAGCGGCAAAGGACTATTTTGGAAAAGAGTTAAAAGATCTTTCATTGCGGGAATGCGCTATCCTTGCAGGGATCCTGAAAAATCCCTATTACTATGATCCGCGCAAAAATTTCTATGACCCGAACCGGAAACCTGATATTACCTACAACCGCACCAATCTGGTGCTGCGCTTAATGTATGAAAACGGGTTTATATCCAAAGAGCAATACGAAAGCGCCAGGTTTTTTCCCAACAGGAATCCTTTTTCGGACGGCTTTACCATTATAGAAAAATCCAGCCGTGAATCCCTCTATCCCATGCCCTATTTTGTGGAATATGTGGTACTGGATGTCAGGGACAGGCTGATGGAACAGAACGGATGGACCGGTGATGAAGGCCGTCAGAAAGCTATGAAGCTCATTCAGGAGGGCGGCCTGCGAATATATACCACCGTTGATCCTGAAATACAAAAATCTGTGGAAGAGACGGTATACAATTATAAAAACCTTCCCAAGCTGGCTAACAGCAATGACAGGATATTGCGGGACAGCCAGGGCAATGAGATCGAGCAGCCCCAGGCGGCAGCTGTTGTTATGGATCATAATACCGGTGAACTGCTTGCCCTTGTCGGAGGCCGGAGCTCTCCGAAAGGCCAGTTCTGGACCAACCGTGCCAACTTAAGCTGGTCCCCCGGCTCATGTATAAAACCCATTGCGGTATACGGCCCGTTTATCGAAGCAGGGTACCCCGGAGGAATAGTTCTGGAAGACATACCTGTCCCTATAAAAGGATGGCAGGATAGTGACAAGGGCTATCCGAACAATTACGATTTTAAGTTCAGCGGGCTGGTGGATATGCGTACCGCCATAAGAAGATCCATAAATATACCGGCTGCCAGGATTGTTGCCGAAAGGGTTTCAACCGATTTTTCAGCAGAAAAGCTTTTGGAAATGGGGATCAGTACCAATGCCTATATAAAGGATAAATTCCCTGCCAGCCTGGCATTGGGCAGCGATGCCATAAATATGGTGGAAACCGCCGCAGCCTATGCAACTATAGCAAATAAAGGCGTTTATCAGAGGCCTATATCCTTTACGAAAGTACTGGATAAAGACGGCAACGAGATTTTAAGCAGGGAAACCATACAGGTTAACAGGGTTGTCTTTAAGGAAAGCACCACATTTATATTAACCGATTTAATGGAAGAAGTAGTCAGAAGCGGTACGGGAACAAGCGCCAGATTTTCAAAACCTATGCACATTGCTGCGAAAACAGGTACGGTTAATGATTTGAAGGGAGTGTACTTCGCCGGGTTTACTCCTTATTACACCGCAACAGTCTGGATCGGCCACGATCTCTGGAAACCCCTTGAAAGAGGCACCCAGAGTTCCAGGTATGCCGCCCCCTTATGGAAAGCTATCATGGAACCCCTTCATGCGGGCCTTGAGAATAAACCCTTTTATGACAAGGTGCCGGATGGTGTGGTAAGGGTAACGGTATGCAGCAAATCCGGAAAGCTCCCCAACGGGACCTTGTGTGAAAACGACATAAGCGGCCACGGGGTAATAACCGAGTGGTTCCCGCGGGAGGCAGTACCGAAAGAAAAGTGCGATATGCATAAAGAAGTAAGTGTATGCAAGTTTTCCGGTAAACTGGCTTCCCCTTACTGTCCCGAAGAACACATTGGCAAAAAGTCCGTCATCGTAATACCTGAAAATTCGCTGCTGCGTGAATTAAGCGATGAAGAACTTGAGAAGTATGTTCCCGGGGCATTCAAGACATCGTCAGATCTTGACCACCTTAACTACAATAACCCGGATGACAGAGAGCATTTTTGTCAGCTGCACACTCCTGAATGGCAGGAGGCTGAGAGAAAGAGAGATGCGCTCTACCAGCAGGTTGAAGATCTAATCAACCAGGTAAGAAACAATATGAACTATCCGGAGTACAGAGAACGCTTAACCAATGAGATGCGGAAGAACCTGGAAAAAGCAATTGAAGACCTGCTGAAGAGTATTGAAGGAACCGGGCTGGAACCACCTAAAGAGGGGGACGAGCCTGTAACCCAACTGCCGGTTTTTGATCCGAAACCGGTAGAGCAGAATATGATTAAACTGTCAGAATTGAATAAGAGCATATTTGATGCTATACGGAAACAGATAGAGGAAGAAAACAATCAGAATCATCCGCCTCCGCCCGGACATGATGAGAAGCCCGGACATGATGAAAACAATAACAATTCCGGCGATTAGCGGTAAAAAGAGAGTTACAGGCAGATAAAAGGGATGCTTAAAAATAAGCATCCCTTTATATGTTATCTTTTCATTTTGGGGTTAAACAAAACCGCTATCAGGTAACCGAAAACTATGGCTGCGGTGATCCCTCCTGCTGCCGCCCTGACACCGCCAGTAAACGCGCCCAGGACTCCCATTTCATTTACAGCTTTTATTGCGCCTTTGGCCAGGGTATACCCAAATCCGGGCAGAGGTACCGTTGCCCCCGCGCCGCCAAATTTGACAATTGGTTCGTATACGCCAACCGCGGTAAGAATAACCCCTGCCGTAACAAAACTGACAAGGATCCGCGCAGGTGTTAAGCTTGTTTTATCTATAAGTATCTGTCCGATAACACAGATTAATCCGCCTACAATAAACGCCCTTACATAATCCATATATTCATCCCCTATCCATATCTATCACTATGCCATGTGCAATTCCGGGTATGGATTCTCCCTGCTGTATGCTTGTCGTACTGAGCAGCGCGCCGGTAGACAGCAGAAGAATACGTTTATAACGCCCCTCTTCCATATTCTTTAGTATGTATGCTCCAAAAACAACAGCAGAACATCCGCAGCCGCTTGCTCCTGCGTGCACATCCTGTTCCCGGCTGTATATTTCGCATCCGCAGTCAATTAACCGGTCGGATATGTCATATCCATCTTTTTTTAACAGATCAATGGCTAATTCCCGGCCAAAAGAACCCAGATCTCCCGTAACAATTAAATCATATGCATCCGGTCCCTGCCGGGTATCCTCAAAATGGGCTTTGATTGAAGCCGCAGCAGCAGGGGCCATTGCAGCTCCCATATTGTTTGTATCGGTAATGCCGTAGTCGATCACTTTACCGGTGGTTATGTATGTTATATATGGCGACTTATCATCATTTGACAGCAAAAAAGCTCCCGCTCCCGTTACCGTCCACTGGGCTGTCGGAGGGCGCTGGTTCCCCATTTCCAACGGATACCGGTACTGCCTTTCAGCCGTACAAAAATGGCTTGAAGTGACACACAGGGCCAAATCGGCGTATTCGCCGCTGATGGCTATTGAAGCCAGAGACATGGATTCGGTAAGGGTTGAACAGGCGCCGTACAGTCCAAAAAAAGGTATGCTTAAGCTTCTGGCTGCATAATTGGCCGTTATTATCTGATTGAGCAGGTCACCGCCAAACAGGTAATTAATGTCCTGGGCCTGTTTCCCTGCTTTTGAGATGGCCAGCCTTGCAGCCTCCTGGTACATACGGCATTCTGCCTTTTCCCAGCTGTTCTCGCCAAAATAGTCATCCTGTAAAACCATGTCAAAAAATTCACCCAGCGGGCCTTCTCCTTCTTTTTTGCCCACTATGGTAGCTCTTGAGAGAATACAGGGCGGGTTCTTAAGTTTTATAGTCTGGCCTCCCAATCTGTGCTTTGACATTTTTGTCCCTCACTTTATAAAAGAATATATAAGTCCTGCCAGCACCGATGCGCTGATACCGTAAATCAGCACGGGCCCGGCTATCGAAAACAGTTTAGCTCCTACTCCAAACACATATCCTTCTCTTTTGAACTCCATGGCAGGTGAAACAATAGAATTTGCAAATCCGGTAATCGGCACAACCGAACCCGCACCGCCGTATTTACCTATATCATCATAAACACCCATTCCGGTTAACAGGGCGCCCAGAAAAATCATTGTTATGGAAGTAAAAGCTGAAGCCTCTTCGGTGTTGAAGTCAAAAACCGTTTTGCCCAGGTTGCTGACAAGCTGGCCGATGGTGCAAATTATACCCCCCACCAAAAAAGCCATTATACAATCCCTTAACAGATTGGAGCCCGGCATCTTGCGCTGTACGTATACCTGGTATTCCTTTTTTATTTTTTCCTGTTTAATATCCATTAATGTGAACTCCTTTCTGCTGCCTTTTCACACAGCATTAACCATCCGCTTTTTTTCCTCTGTTCCTCATACCTCTGCCGGCTGTCATTTTACTGGTTATATCCTGGCGTTCTTCCTTCTCCTCAATATTTTTTTCTTCCGGTTTTGTGATTTTTATTTGGTGGTAAAATAACAATGTCCGCACCTCTTGTTTTCAACCGGGTTCTGATACACATACTTTGCTCCCGAAAATGATTTATCCTGCTGGATGCCCTTAAACAGGAACATCCACAGGAATATGCCCAATATCAGTATCACTAAGAAAGAAATCAGCATAATTGTTGCGGTGTTTTTTGCTCTTATTCTCATAACATCTCCACCTCGCATTTTACCGGCCATGCATTCCATTAATTTTATTATGTTCCTGCATAAGAAATTTATCCAAAAAAGATAAAAGCCCGGCAAACCGGGCTTTTTACAGCATTTTCCTCATCTTTGACAGTACCTTTCTTTCTATACGGGAAACCTGCACCTGGGAAATACCCAGCTTATTGGCTATATCGCTTTGAGTCCTGTCCTGGAAATACCGCATTATGATAATGGCTCTTTCCCTTTTGTCCAGCTTTAAAAGCATCTCTTTCAGCAGTATCCGGTCAATCAGTTTCCCCATCTGGTTGCTGTCCTGATGTATTTTATCAATTAGAAGTATTGGATTATCTTCATCTTCATAGATAACATCATAAATAGAAGAAGGCATGCGGCTTGCTTCCATGGCATGCACTATTTCTTCCGGCTGGCATCCGAGCTCATTTGCTATCTCATTGATGGTTGGTTCACGGTTAAGGGTATTTTTAAGCTTTTCCTTGACGATTTGTACTCTGCCGGCCAGTTCCTTCATAGAACGGCTTACCTTGATTGGGCCGTCATCCCGGAGAAATCTCTTTATCTCGCCCATGATCATGGGAACGGCATATGTAGAAAACTGCACATTAAACTCCGGATTATAATTATTTATAGCTTTAATAAGGCCAATAACCCCTATCTGAAACAGATCTTCGTATTCGTACCCCCTGTTTAAAAATCTTTTTACTATGCTTTTTACTAAGGCAATATTGCTGTTTACCAGATCCTCTTTTGCTTTTGCGTCACCGTTTTGCGCATATTGAATAAGCCTTAACGTATCATTGTACCGGTTTTCTTTTTTCTCATTATTCCGGCCCTTTGCTTCAAACGTATCCATCATTCTCTCTCCAGTTCTCCGTTGAAACTGCCCAGATATTTTACTAGTTTCACACGGGTGCCTTGTCCGGGTGCAGAGACCACCTCCATCTCATCCATAAATGTCTCCATAACCGTAAATCCCATACCCGATCGTTCCAGTTCAGGTTTGGAGGTGTACAAGGGCTGCCTGGCTTTTTCAACGTCTTCAATTCCAACCCCCTTATCCAGTACCTCTACCTCAATCCTGTCTCTGTACAGCCTGGATGTTATGGTTACAATACCTATAGTATTTTCGTAACCGTGGATTATTGCGTTTGTTACAGCTTCTGACACAGCAGTTTTTATATCCGCAATTTCCTCAAGGGTTGGATCAAGCTGGGCTGCAAAAGCTGCAACAGTTACCCTTGCAAAAGCCTCATTCTGCGATTTGCTTAAGAACTCCAGACGCATTTCATTTACAATGTCCACTACCTATCGCACCCCCCTTATGTCAGCCAACGCTTCCTGCACATCATTGTATTTCTTTATGATGGTATATAAGCCTGAAACTTCAAATACCTTATGGATCTGCGGTTTTAAACCGGCTGCCGCAGCAACCCCGCCCCGCCGGGATATTATCTTATATCTTCCTATAAAAACGCCAACACCGGAACTATCCATAAATTTTAGATGACTTAAATCATACACGATATTCTTTATGGTTGGATCTTTAAGGGCATTATCCACTTTATCCCTGAAAACATCGGAGGTATGATGATCCAACTCTCCCTCTATATCTACCACAAGCGTGTGTTTATCCCTGCTGCATTGAATCCGCAAAAAAATCCCTCCCTCTGCCTACAGCCCAAGGAATCAATAGAAAACACAGTTAGTATATTCTTCATCGAGACAATTTCTCCTCCTTCGAAAATTGGATATTTATGTATTTATTATTAAAATAATACAAAAATCCCTTCGTTTTTTGTCGAAGGGATTTTTGCTTAATCAATCTCTACTTCCTGTATCTCCACTTGTATGGACTGATATTTATTCATATCTTCTATTATCTTTCTTTCATCAGTCCAGTTTCTGTATCTTTGCTTTTCCTCATCGGTCAGTACAACTTCATCCAGCAGCTGCCGTCCGGTCATGGGTTTGTCGCTGACATATGTCTGCATTATAGGGTTATTTTCAACAACGGTTAAAATGGCGTATACGTACTTCATAGCTTCCTCCAGGCTTTTCATGTATTCTTTAGTTTATATTTTTAGTTTACACCATTTAGCCTTAAAATTCAATAACTCACCCGGTTCAAATTCTGTATAATCAAAAAACGCAGAGCCCTGATTCACAGGGAAAATAAACAATAACTGAAAAAGGGAAGGCCCCAAGGCCTTCCCTTTTTCACAAAGAATATCCGCCGGTGATCTTCAATTCTGTCCGAACCGATGAATAAATCAGCCTGTGGTTGCCGCTGCCAAACACATTATGCTTTTGACAGCCTGATCACATTCCACGATAATTTGGGCAGGGCAGCCAATACTTTGCCGTCCACAACCGCAGCATTTCCATTGCTGTGGGGTTGGACATTGTATGGGTTGTCCTTTGTATTTACCGCCTTAATATCCTCATGTTCCAGGACAATATGCTCTATCACACGGTATTTATCCATTCCCCTGATATCGCACTCCAATTCAAGAGCGCTATCTGTATCCCGGTTTACTGCAAAGATTGTAAGGGCATCATTTTCCTCGTCCTCAACTGCAATGGTTTCAAGCACCGGCACTCCTTCGAAATCCTGACAGTCATATACAGGAGTATCCACAACTGGCTGCAGCGCATTGCCTCTGCCGTAAACAGAAGCGTGCATAAGGGGATAGAAAATAGTCTGACGCCATGCAGCTCCTCCATTTTCGGTCATAATAGGAGCTATTACATTGACCAGCTGTGCCATACAGGCTATCTTTACCCTGTCAGCATATTTGAGCATTGTAATTAACATACAGCCTACCAGCAGAGCATCTTCAAAATTGTATATATCCTCAAGCTGCGGCGGAGCAATGGACCATGGCTCAATTTGTTTATCAGCTTCACGGGAATGATACCATACGTTCCATTCATCAAATGAGAGATTAATTACCTTTTTGCTCTTCTTTTTGGCTTTTATGTAATCGCAGATCGAAATCACCGATTTTATAAATTCGTCCATCTCCAGGGATTTGGCAAGGAAGTTCTTTACATCGTTCTCGTAATTGCCGTAATAAGTATGAAGGGATATATAATCTACATGCTCATAGGTATGATCCAGCACCGTGGCTTCCCATTCGCCAAATGTGTTCATTCTCATATTGGAGCTTCCGCAAGCCACAAGTTCGATGGAGGGATCCACCCACTTCATAACCTTTGCAGCTTCACAGGCAACGCGGCCGTATTCGTTTGCCGTTTTATGCCCAATCTGCCACGGCCCGTCCATTTCATTACCAAGGCACCAGACCTTGATGTTATGGGGATCCTTGTAGCCGTGGGATTTTCTCAAATCACTCCAATATGTGCCTTCGGGATGATTGCAGTATTCCACCAGGTTTCGCGCAGCATCGGGGCCCCGCGTCCCCAGGTTAACCGCCATCATTACTTCGCTGTCAACCAGTCCGGCCCATTCGGCAAATTCATTTACGCCAACCTGGTTGGTTTCAATGGTTCTCCAGGCAAGTTCAAGGCGTTTTGGCCGCTTATCCTTGGGCCCTATGCCGTCTTCCCAATTGTAACCCGAGACAAAATTTCCGCCGGGATAGCGGACAATGGGCATCTTAAGCTCTTTTACAAGTTCTATTACGTCCTTCCTGAAACCTTTTTCATCAGCCTCCGGATGGCCGGGCTCATATATCCCGCCGTACACAGCGCGCCCCAGGTGTTCGATGAATGAGCCGTAAATGCGCTTGTCAATGCTCCCGATTTTGAAATCCTTGTCCAGTATCATCTTAGCTTTTTTGTTTGCTGCCATGTCCCTTCTCCTTTCTTTTATTTAGCATTTTCTATATTATTATATATTATACCCTAAAAAACTCAAACTGTGGAGCCATATAATCGATAATTATGCTATAAAGGCAATTAATTCCCGTCAGTTTGGTTTGAATACAACGCCGGGATTATACTTTTCATTGTTAGTATTCTCTTTATTTGGTATTACTTGTTCCAAAACAATATCATAGCAGTTTGCCAACGCTATAGCATAATATATCACGTCCCATAATTCCTCTTCAATTGTTTCTTTTACCTGGTTTTTATCAACAGGACGCAAATTCTTTCTCATTGCCCCGGCCAGTTCTCCTACTTCTACGGTAAGCTTTAAAAAATAATCTTTTTCAGCCCCTGGATTGTAGTCCTTTGATTTTATATACTCCTGCAAGTATTTTATAGTAATATTTCCCTTTGACATATAAAACACCTTCCTGATTATAACTGACCGGGATAAACTACACCGTATGCAAATAACAAAGAATGACAAACCCTGCCAGAATACAGGAAACGGCAAAAAACAACAAAAAAATGGACAAAGTACCACATATATACTATAATTAGTTTATAATAATGATATTGTTTTGTCTGCACATCCTGACTTTTATCCGGCAGGAGGTGACTTAAATGAATGTGCTGATTGTCGATGATCATCCGCTTGTTTGCCAGGGAATACGAACCATCCTGGCGGCGGAAAATACTTTCGACAATATATGTGAAGCCAACGATACAGAAACTGCATTCCGGCTTATGAAAGAATATGAGTTTGATCTTGCCCTGGTAGATGTAAGGCTGAAGGATGAAAACGGTATAGATTTCATAAAAACAGCAAAAAAGGATTACCCAAATTGCAAATTTGTAATCCTTTCATCATCTTCAGCGCCGCGGGACCTTGAAATGGCCATGCAGGCAGAGGTGGACGGATATATATTAAAAGATTCTCTGCCTGAGGATATTATATATGCTGTAAGAAGTATACTTAGGGGCAAAAAGTATTTTGACTCCGTTTTTGTAGAAAAAGCAAATTCCTTAAATCAACAGCAGGCACCCGCTAACCTGCTCAACCAGCTCTCCCCAAGGGAAATGGAGATACTGAAATGCATCGGGGAAGGTTTGTCCAATAAGGATATAGCGGATAAACTGTACATCAGTGAAAATACAGTAAAAAAACACGTAAGCAATATTTTTGCCAAGTTAAATATAAACGACCGGCTGCAGGCTGCCCTGCTTGTAAGCAAATCTATTGGCAATTATCATAACCATACGGATTAGCCGGCTGTTTTATTCATTGTCCCAATTTATTTTGCTCTGTCCGACACTCTCCAACTCATTTATCAGGTCATAAAGCGGGTCAACTCTGTTCTTCCAAAGGTCTTGCTGCAAATCCCACAGATGTCTCTGCTGATCCCAAAAATCCGGAACCTCATTCTTTTCCTGCTGGGAAGAATTATTGTAGAATCCGGTCAGTCCGTTTATGCATTCAGCATACTGGTCCACACATCCGCGCAAATTGGCCATTAAGACACTTCTGTAATAGCTTAGTTCCTGGGCAAGTTCATTAAATGTTATACCTCCATATGGAAGGTCCCCCAATTCTTGTATACGGTCCCGGAGGTAGGCGTCGAAAGCTTCTGTTCTGCCGCGTATTTTATTATACTGATGATCCCTGAGCAAAATTATACCTTCCTGAATAGTGGCATATGTCCCACAGACACATTCATAGTCTGCAGGCCACCATATAGTCAGCCTAAACCTCACTTCGGCTCTGCTGCTCCACAATCCATAGCCCGCATTTATCAAAAATGCCGATATAATCAGTACTACGGCCGGGATTACAATCTTTTTAATTCTGTTCTTACGGATAGCTTTACGCATAAGACGCTCCTTTAACCTGTTGCCTGCACAAACCTGAAAAATGTACTGAACTCAAAATCTCTGCAGTATCCCTTCTTAAATCTTACCTTGATATGAGCTGTCTGTCCGGCGGCAATGATATCAGGCGCATCCACTATCTCAACCTGTATCTTGTCCGGGATACTGGCGTCAATTCCTTCACATGCCACCGGTATTGTACCATTATTCTCAACAACAAAGATTAGTACGGCATTATATGGATATGCACTGGTCAGAATATTCATATCAACCTGTTCCAGCGTACCGTCCGGTATGTCCTTGTTTAATGACAGGGATGAATAGTTGTCCGAGCTGTCATCAAATATAACATCCTTTACAATCACACTGATGCTTCCGGTATTGATTGAGCCAAAAATAGTAAAGGGCTGGGACCATGATGCATAGCTTGCCCCAAGAAACCCGAATGCGGCAATAAGAACTATGCAAATAGTTCCTATGCTCAAAAGGTTTCCAACCCTTCTCTTCTTTCTTCTCCCATATTTCTTTATAAAACGTCTTACAGTCATATCTGATCTCCGGTTAAGTCAACATTCTCGGTTGGAAAATACTGCACAAAGACAGGCATCAGTTCATAAGACAAGCTGCCGTCCAGAACCAGCCGTCTTTCATCACCATCAAACTGATGGTCCAGTTCAATTACCATTTCCTCGGTTATATCAATCTTTCTGTATTTCATGATATTTGTAATATGGTCAGCCAGTTCAGTAATACCAACATTTTTAAAGGTGCCGATAATATCATAATACTCGTTGTCGCTTCTGTATATCATAATACTTCCGGAGAAGTACAGTGAATCTGCCAGTGAATCGCTGTTGTTGTTAATACTGAGCGTGCAGCCATCGACGGAAATGGGAATAGTGCTGATATTTTTAACAACAATCCTGTAGGACACATTGGCTCCCGCATAGACGTTGTCTGCCAACAGTCTGACATATGATCTATCAACAATATTCCCAGTTTCGTCGCGCCTGAATTCTATACTGGCATCAATTCCGTCACTTAAATCTACGATTTTGCACTTTTCAGGAACCAGCTGCATCAGGGAGGTATTGAGCTGGGACTGATCCTTGATTTCCTGTCCTACTCCTATTGTATACCCTAAACCGATTAATATCAAAGCTGCTATTGAGAATAATAAGAGAGTTTTTCCTCCTCTATACAAGCCTGGCACCACCTTTGCTTAAACCCATATTATGTGGTACTTACATCTTAAGTCTCAAATATTATGCTGCAAACCCTTTGTTTGCCTTATCTTAATCTTAGTTCTGCTGGCCAAATACGATCGGTATGGTCCATGTCAAACTGAGGTTCTCTGTTGTATCATCACTATCATACGGCAGCTCGAATACAATTTCAACACTAACAGCGCTACTTTCCGTATCAAGTTCTTCAACATACCCTATTATAGCATTCTTAAAGTTATCAAACTTAACCTGTCCGCTGCCCTCAATAGTGGACCCGCCTACCGTTATGTCAAGGGCATCCCAGAGTGTATAATCTGCAGGATAATCAACTTCCCCGACAGACGCAACTGCTTTAATTGAGCCGAGGTTTTCAAACGATATTGTACTGCTTATCCTTGTGCCGGGATACATATTACTAAGATTAAATGTAAGCTCAGTTATCGTTTCTCTGTCACCTTCTCCATCAGTTTCGGTCTCTACATCAAAACCCGGATCATCAGCAGCATCTGCAGGTTCGCCGTTTTCATCCAGCACTACATATTCATGATCCTCTGTAATCTTTATAAACAATTCACCGGTGCTGACATTGCCGCCTAAATTAAACGCCTGTGTCCAGGCAGCATAGCCGGCGCCCATCAGTGCCAGGGCTACAACGACTGCCAGTAAAGTAAATCTTGTCCTTTTCATATATATCATCCTCCTAAAATTATATACGTTGTTTTGTCGTTATTATAGCTGTTTTATTTACTTTGCACATCACACAAACTAGTAATTCTGACATATATAATATTGATTATTTTTGAATACTACTAAAGTAGTATATAAACCCTACGATTCTGTTTCAACCTTTATATCACCGAATATAACCATATAATAGGTACGCATATTATCAAACACAAAAAACTCAATTTTCCTCTCGGTACCATCGTCCACTTTGTAATAAAAAATTGGCTGCCCTATCTCATCTGCAATCTTCACCATATCTTCAATACTGTTGATAGTTATACTTTCAGAAATCTGGTATGACATGGTATGCTCCAATCCAGCCAGCCTTTCGGAATATTCCTTAAAAATATCCGCTATCTGCTTCTGAAAACTATCGGGCGGAGGGGCCTCTTTCACATAATAACGCGTGAATACAGCCAAAGATACGAAAAGCAATGATATGGCCGCAAATGCAATTACCCTGCCCATGTTTACGGGGACCCTGATTTTTACCATTTCTTTTATACTGTTGTTTCCGGTAACTACCGGTTCCCCTTCAATTTTGAATACACTGCTCCCAATCGGAATGGTGACCGAAGGGCTCATATCATCTTTAACTGTTCCGTGTTCTGTTGATGCAGTTGTATTTATATTGAAAGCAATATTCAAAACAACCGGCGCATTAACCTCGGAATCAAGATATATGCTTTGAGCTATTTCGGCAAACTCATCAAGATTGATGGATATGCTTTTATTAATGCTAAGTTTGGAGTTTTCCTCCGTCTGAGTTGTACTCGGAATAAGAGGAATTTCCTTAGTCCATAAAACTTCGTTTTCCCTGCCGTAAAGCCCCTGCAGACAGGCTGTAACACTATATTCATTATGCAGCTCAGCCGTTGAACCGGATGCATAATCATATATGAATTCCATATCAATGTAGTCAATATATTTAAGCACATAATACCTGTCTTTTCCAAGGTATTCCTCATTAAACATAATACTGGGCTTAAGGTATACCTTGTAATCAATACTGCCTTTACTGTTATATGTATAATGAACGGTTTCCGCTTCAACATAACGTACGAAAACAAGGTCAAAAACAGCAAAGAACAGTGATGTAAAGGCCAGCACAATTGCAATTATGGTTAATATCCTTTTTTTTGTCCTGTTTAACTGCACATTTCCACCTCATATAGCCTAGAATTCCAAAGCTTCGTCCGAAATCAGGTTGTATCCCCTGAACCATAAACTTATATGCCCGACTTTGGGAACAACAGCAATCACTTTGCCCATCAATTGTCCGGGCTCAACAAGGCTTGAATCGGGTGAGATGTTATTATCCCCTTTGGTCTGGAATTCTCCCGTTTCCTTAATATCAATAACCCTGTGTATGATAAAAATATCTCCCCGCCAGTACTGAATGATATCTCCTATTTTTACATCACCGGCTTCAGCTTTGCGGACAATAACCACATCCCCCGGATCTATTGCCGGTTTCATGCTCCCGGTAAGGATTACGGTTGGAAAAACCGGGAACACGCCGGCAGCAAACCAAATAATCATAATAGAAATTAAACTTGACGCAATCCATACAGCGGGCTTCTCTGCCTTTTGCTCCCTGAGTTTAACTTCCCTGGACTCTTTTTTATATACCCGGCGCAGAACAATAAGAAATATAACCGGCGCCATTATGCCTATAAAGGCTTTTGAAATCCATGTTAAACCCGGCAGAACCGGAGAGAGCCATATGGGTATGTTGGTAACAGCAGAATACAACGCTGCAGGAAATGCCCCGCCTATATATACCAGGTAAGTCAGCAGTATATTGTTCATCATTTCCGGTATGGCATATTCGCCCAGGTACTGCACCATCTGCGGCCAGGTTTCAACTGCTGACAGCATTCTTAAGTTCAGCTTGTACAGGGTAAAAACAGTTACGACAATAACGCTGAAAATAATTGTATATTCCTTTTTTACTTTGTTTATTATATAATTCCTGACCCATTCCATCATGACCAGTACGCTGCCAAACCCCAATATATTCATAAGCATCCCCTTTATGCTTCTGGCGTATGGACTGGTCCCGATTCCGTCTATAAATCCTCCGGCGAAATAAACTGAAACGTACACAATACCGCAAATTGCACTCCACAGCATTATAAATCTGAAGAGCTTCAACTTTCCCTTAAACCTGACCCTGGGCTTTTTCCATATATAATAGGACAGCAACAGCCAAAAAGCAGGCTTCAGTATAAACTGGTATACAGTGGAACCCAGCAGGGGCATTAAAACCATCTCACCAATTACCAGCGAAAGAATTATAACTCCAATAATTATCAGGGCTTCATACTCTCTTTTTCCCATATATGCCCACCTTTTACCCGACTAAGGACTGGTTTTTGAATATATCGGAATTTAAGAAAACCATTTCGATTGACGTACCCATTCCGCTTTCAGAATTAATTTTCATGGTACCGTTGAAAATCCTGACCAGGCTTTTTATATTATACAAACCAAGCCCGTTTTTCTCCTTTTCAGCCTTCTCCAGATCCAGCCCTATACCGTCATCACGAATGGATAGAAGGGTCTGCATATCGGATATATTCATGCTTACCCAAATATTTTTGCATTTTGCGTGTTTGATTGCATTCCCCGTACATTCGGTTATAATCCTGTACAGCGCTTTCTTTGCGCTCAGAGAAAGATTATCGGTATCTCCTGCAATGTCCAGGCTGATATTTGTATTGCTGAGCCGTTCCATATCCTTCAGAAAGTTGTATACACTTTCATTAAAATAGTGTATTTCCTGCTTTTTGCTGCTCAAATTGTATATGGTGGATCGCAAATCTTTCAGTGAACTCTGTATATTTTCAACGATGAGAGTCAGCTGCTCTTTCTTGGCATCATCGGAAATCTCGTTCCATTTGCTGATAGTGTCATAGCCAAAACATGATGAGGCAAACAGCCTTTGTACAACGCTGTCGTGTATGTCATCGGCGATACGGTTCTGTTCGTCCGCAACAGCCAGCTCAGTGCTGATAGACTCGGATTCGATTTTGTCAAAGAAAGTGGCTCCCAGCTGTGAAAACAAAAGCAGATTGGCTTCATACTCGTCCCGGTAAGCCATAAATTCATCCTGTGGAACAAGCAGCCCAATAATACCATAACTCCTAATGCCTAAAACCCTGATAAATGCTGCTGCCAGCCCCTGTCTGACCGTATGCACCGTAACATCCTTTGTTAAAGCACCGGAGTTCATATCTTTTGCTTTGTCTACAACAGCATTTTGCATATCCGGCTCTATACCCTTTGATGAAATCAGGCATTCGGCTTCCTCACAGCCTTCCGGCACATAGAACGCAATGTTCCGGGGCAGCACCCTGTTTGCGAAGTTAAGGATCATGCCGGCTATTTCTTTTTTGTCCTGCCGGCTGGAGACCGACTGTACAGCTTCGTACATATAAAGAATATCATGGGTCATTCCCTTTATTCTTTTGTTGTAGTCCTCCAGCTTCCTGTATGCTGCCTCAAGCTGCTTCTGATTAGCCATTATTCTTTTGTTGTATTCAAAAACAATATTTACAAGGATAAGAATAAGGGTATAGCTTAATATAATATTGGAGTTTGATATCAGGTATTCCAATATGTCCATTGATCTTTCAACATAGTACCCGATACCGCATAAAACAATAAAATTGGCAGCCAGATACATGTTCTTTTGATAGAATTCCATATGATACGAAATGATTAACAGCGGGTTCAAAAAACACCATATAAAAGGGCTTTTCAGGCCTCCCGTAAACAGCATGAGAAACGATATGCCAAGTATCTCCATAAACAGCAGTAAATGGATTCTTGCTTTAACATGGTAACTTATCATATACAGATAATGCAGGATGAAGTTAGACAAAACAACACATATAATAAGAAAGACCATTACTGTAACATCATACTGCATGGACAGGCCATGAACCGCGTATATGAATACCGTCAGCAATATGGATATAAACCGGTACAGGCGAATCAAACCAATAATATTGTTTTTTTCAATCTTTTTTAACAAATGGGTTCCCTTCCCCCCCAATAACTAATTGTATGTCTGTTTACAAAAACAGAGAGCTTCATTCTACATATTCAGCCAGCTTTCATCTATGGCGCCGATTCTGTACAGTTCTTTTACAGAATCCTCCATTGTTATCATACCCAATGCTTTGCTGGCTTTGATCAGCGCAGGAATCTGGTGTATTTTGTTCTCAATTATGAGGTTCTTCATGGCCTGGTTTGCAAGCATCACTTCCGCCGCCAGTTTATATGAACTGCCGTCTTTTGCAGGAAGCAGCTTTTGAGATATAATAGCCTGCAGCACATTACCCAGAACAACCCTGACATGCTCCCTTCTTTCGGCCGGGAACATGGATAAAATATACTCTATTGTAGAGATGGTATCAACTGTTTGAAGGGTGGCTATCACCAGATGGCCGTTTTCGGCAGCGGAAAGCAGAGCCGAGAAAATCTCCGGCGATCCGGCAAAACTTGTCATAATGACATCTGCATCCTGAGTCATTGCACAGTTTAAAGCTTCTTCAAAACTGTTTACATCAAGCCCTATTTCAATTTGGTTGACAATTGCTTTATCGTGTTTATGCAAATACTGGATCGGATCTTCAATGGTTATGATCTGGCACGCCCTGCTTGTACATATTTTCTTTATAATAGAAGTTACGGTGGTTGATTTTCCGCTGCTTTTGTTGCCGCAGATCAGGATAAGCCCGCTCTCCTTTTTGTGCAGATCAATAACAACCTGAGGTATTCCCAGTTCCTCAGGTGTCTTCAGACGCTGATCCAGTATCTTGATATTGAGGGCGTAGGAGCCCCGCTGTTTAAATATGTTGGCCCGGACCCGGCCGATATTATCCAATACTACGGTAACACATAAATAGTTCTGTTCTTTCAGGACTTTCTTGTGTTCATCATTCAGCATCTGATCAATAATATTCCATATGTCATCCGGCCGGATCATGCTGAACCGGGTAGTATATGAGAGTTTCCCGTCAATACGTACAGCCGGAACGGTTCCCGCAGTAAGATGAATATCCGTGACATTCGAACCATTAACAGATTCGAGAATTTTTGATATAATATCCAATGTATACATAAACATCCTCCGGTGCTGCCTTAATTGTCAACAATTGCTCAGTTAAAACAGCCTGAATCTGAATAAAAAATCCTGCTACATCAGTGTAGTACATCCAAACAAAGATTTATGGCATTTGTTGTTAAGGAAATACGTCACTCATATTCTACAATATTCTGTAAATTCTTTCAACAAATTTGTTATTATTTTAGCCATTTCTTATAAAAAATCACCATAATATAACAATATTTATCAATATAACATATTCATTATCCTGAGGATTATCAGGTTTTCTTGTATATTCTCCGTTTATACTATTTTATATATATTCATATAAGTATAATGATAACCGGTTATATGGGAAGGAAAACAAAAAGCGAGTATAACAGTACCCGGATTTATAATAAAAATATTGAAATAAGCTGAAACAGAAGGATAATACATGATCTGGCCAATATATAAAATAAAAAAGCTCAGCATAACGCCGAGCTTTACTCAATTGCCTGTACGCGTATCAGCGATACTCCGTGTACAGGCAGGTTAAAACATAGCGACAGTTTTCCACCGTCCAATTCCATTTCATCAGGCGGACAGAGCATTTCCAGGTCGGCCCTGGCTTTTAACTTCTCAATCTGGCCTGGTGCCGGATAATCCGGAGAGCCTACAGATTTCCATACGGTATATGCATTGCTGTGCTCATCATCGATACGGTAGTGCAGTACCTTAACCTTATCATTATTAAACGGTATATTGGTTATCTCCATCGAAAGACTGTATTCTGATTTGTCAGCCCAAATATTATCATGGTGGCAGTATACCAGGATATCGATGGAACGGCTGCTCATGGCTGCAAAGCCGTTGACCTCCGGTTGTTTATGCCCTTGATATGGCTCAGAGAATTCATTGATATCAACAGCAGCGCTGCTCACAAACCCTATTTTTGTATCACCCATCAGAGCGTACATGCGGAAAAGATTCAATATGGGCTTATCAATACCACGGGTCTGGAATGCGCGGGTACCTTCAAAACAGCGTTCACCGGGAAATACAAATGCCCAGCTCATCGGCCGCACATCCAGGCCCCGGGCATCGGCAAGCTGCTGAATATGGTGGAAGCCTGATGCCACAAAACTGGCATAGTACGGTGTATTCCGGAATACGAGGTTTATATTGTCATACATTCCACCTGCAGCCCAGCCGTCCGGATCCGCTTCCGACAGTACAATTTCCAAACCGGCATAGCCGTTTTTTTCGATTATATCCAACCCGCAGGCTGCCTGCTGGACCATGCTGTGGACTGTTGGATGGCCTTTAGCCGGACTAACGCTGAATGAAAAACCCCCGCCTTTTGTATGGAACGTAACAAAATCCAGCCTGGTTCCGGTCTCCCCTGTAACATAGTTGCGTCCGTTACGGCAGTGATTAAGAAACACATCCAGGTATTCCGCAGATTTGCTTCCCGGCATGGGCCCTGTAGTGGCCGGTCCACCTATCCGCGCATCGGGAAAGACATCTTCTATCCCGGCAACGGTATAATCGTATAATTTACAGAAATCTTCTATGCTTCCCTTCCAGTAAAAAGCGAGATCCGGCTCATTCCAGAGTTCAAAATACCATGTTTTAACCTCATCAGCGCCGTATCGTTCAACAAGATGCTGTACGACCGTTGAAACAAGCTGACGCCACCGGTTATAATCCTTTGGAGGGCATGCCCAGCCTGCCCGCCTGTACAGATTGTACAGCGCTCCTTCGTCAAGTCTGCTGTCGGCATAGCAGGATGTATCCGCCAGGTGAAAAGGCATGAAGCCCAGTTCTACGAAAGGCTTACAGCCGGTACCCAGTATTGTGTCAAAAATCTTATCAAAAGTGGTGAAATCATACACAGGGCTGCCATCGGCGTCTTCGATGTAAACGTTTGTCGAACCCCATTTTAAGAAACTGCGGCGGTTTCCCGTACAAAAAAGATGATGAGCGCGCACATAATAGGGTTTCTCGGCGAAACGGCCGAACTCTGCCAGTAAAGCCTCGCCTTCAGGTTCACAGATATAGTTGCACTCATCGGTACCAATATAGTTCCAGTTATGATGCAGCTGCCCCTGCCAGGCTGATGCATCAACTTTGACATGTGCTTTTAAATCCGGTTTTTCACTCATATTGGCATTTCCTTTCGTTATTATAATACTTCGTTAAGTTGTTGTGCAGAATATTGTTCCGCTCGCTGGTGCTTAAGGCGTTTTACATTTGGATGACGGATGAGCGCCTATATTACACCATATCTTTTAACAGCACTCTTGTACAGCCATTCTTCGGCCACCCACCAGGCTTCATCCAAACCAATCCATCCATCTTCCACTTTTTTATAAAGGAAGTCTGCAAGGATTCGTTTTATCAGCAAGGATTTCCCATAACACCATTCTATACACCTGGCGTCGGATATTATGAATGAACAGGCAGAAGGCGGCAGTGCTTCAAACCGCTTTTGCATGGCTTCCATGAAAATACTGTACCTGAATGAAAACCACCATAAGCCGCCCAGATTGACATTTGAAAAAGTTCTTGCCGCCTGCACCGCATCCATTACATTTATATCCGCAGCTGTAACAATTTCAAAATTACAATTATACTTATCAAAGGCACCATGCAGTTTAAGTATGCGGTATGGATCGTTTACTGATGTGGCCCTGCGGCTCCATCCCATCCTGTGTACACCTAAAAACAGCTGAACAAAAAATCCGTATTTTTCAGCCAACTCACATACCCAATGGAACAGGTATATGATGATTTCATCCCTGGAATTTTGGGAGAGTTTGAAAGACGTATCGTAGTCGGAAGCCTTTAAGCCAAAATCCGGCAAATCTATCATTATGCCTCTGCATCCCATGTTCTTGTACTTTATCAGCAGATCGTCCATCTCTTCAAGAACGGCATCTGCGGTTTTTGATGGGTTTTGGGATTTTACTATTCTATAAACCCATTCATTGAACTCATAATCTATCCTGGGAATAAACACGCATGTATCCGGCAAATTCACAAAATTTATATCTTTTTCCTCATTGACGGCGATTTTCTTAATGGACAGCTTACCGGCAACCTGCAAGGCCCAGCCTTTATCCGCTGACGATGCCTTTACCGCCTCATTAGCTTCCAATATGCTTTTTTCATCTTTTATTTCAATGTTATATAAATCGCTGAAGATTCTTCTTACAACCCAGTTCATGCAGGTGTTCCTCGTAGCGTTAAATGCCTTGAGGTATGCTTCAGTCTTTTCTTTTTCCGGTATTATCTTTCTTTCTTCCGGCGGTTTGAAAAAATCGAAGAAGCTGCCCGGATACCCGCTGGCAAAAAGTTCTTCCAGGAACCAGAAGTATTCGCCGATTTCCCAGAAATCCCTTGCGCCTAATCTGTCACCTGTCAGGTGGGAATGGGTATCGAATATATCGATCTCCATAATCCTGGCAGTAAAATCATCTTTCTTTATCACGCCTCTCCCTCCTTCCCTTTTATTAGTAATAATTTTCAAACGTATCTGTTAAGAATCAAAAATCTATGTCTTCGAAAAACTTGTACTTCGAATAGTCAGTTGACGGGGCATAGAAACATATGGCCCTTAACTTCTCATCCCGGGTATTTTTCAGCATATGGGGAACATTCTTAGGGAACAGGATAACGCTGCCCTTGCATACATCATAAATTTGTTCCCCTATTAATACCTGCCCTTTTCCTTCCACTATATAAACTATTTCATCTGCGTCAGGGTGCGCATGGGCAGGCCTCACGTTTTCCCTGGGCATAACTTCAATATAACACATTGACCAGTTGTCCTGCTTCATACTTTCGTCTTTGAAAATCCATCCCAGGTCTCTGCCGGGCAATTTGTCCAACTTAATATCTTTTTCATTTATCACATACATGATCCTTCATCCCCCTAATCTCTTGCTTATAAGTTCAGCCAGGCTGTTGGCGTCCAGAGAGAGGCTTTTTACCAATTCCTCATAGGTACCGGAGTGGATAAACTGCGGCCGTCCGTTTTTATCCAATGCGTTAACCGGTATCAAATTATCGGTTGAAATATCCTTTTTCCGGCTAAACAGTATCTTCATAAAACTGTTCCATATATACCCGTTATTCTGTTCTGCGAATATCAAGGGAATATTCTTTTCGTAAAGATTGAGCAGCAGCTCCTCATCGATTGAAGGCATATCTATGACTCCTGCCTTTATCCCCCGTTCCGCCAGGATATCCGATGTCAGGCAGGCCTCATGCACACCGCGGCCGCTGCTGATTATTACCGCCTCGGCACCGTCACAGGGCCTGACCTCATACCCCTTGTTGTATTCAAATGTATAACCGGAATCATACAGGGCGGTTCCTGTCCCACGCATTACCCTGAGATAAACAAGCCCTTTATTGCCTTCAGCAATCCATTTCATAACAGCTGCTAACTGCTGGGGACAGCAAATATCTATAATTTTCATATGTCCGATACTGTCAATAAGCATGATATCGTCATTACCCATGTGGGTAGCCCCGTTGGTCTGCGTATCCAGGTTTGAGGCAGTGGCTACAAATGTAATATCAAGGTTATGCCCTTCGGTCAGCCAGCCATCTTTGGCCTCTATTGCTTCCATTCTTTCCTGGTATCCTATGGCAATTCTTCGCAGAACCCTCAGCTCAAAGAATGGACAGAAGGTGCTTACCCATACGTTGTTTCCCAAAACTGCAAAACCCTCACCTATCCCCATCATATTTGCTTCGGCTATACCCACATTAAAACCTCTTGTGGAATCAACGCTCTGCACTCCTTTCAGCAGGCCGCTCGTCGAAGCAAGATCGGCGTCTATACTTATCACACGGGGATCAGCAGCAAGAGCGCTCATAACATTGGAAACAACATCCGTTAACTTGTATGTCTTACCCTTTTCCAATACGGGAAGTTTGCCGGCATCATATTTAATTTTCTTATCCCTTACAGGAGCTTCTTTTGTTTTAACGGAAGGCTCCACCATACTAACCTTTACAGCATTGCTGCTGAATCCGCTGTCATCTGTTTCAAGCTGCAGATTCATTTTTTTCGCATATTCACACAGAATTCCGAATACTTCATTGCCGCAGCTGTATTTCAGAAGTTCATGCAGATATGCTTTAAGATCATCTATCCTTTGATTTCTTTCCTTCTCATGAAGTTGAATCTCCAGGTTAACAACTTCATCGCTTAAGGTAACCTTATGGCCTGTGATAGCATCGGAAAAACCGCCAAAACCTTTTTTGGTCCTGCTGATAATAACGGTTGGGCGCCCGTCCCTGCTGCCGTATTTGAAGCGGCGTAATGCCTCATACACCGGCATATACTGGGTGCCATCCACATCATAGACGCGCCAGCCAAAGGATTCAAAGGCTTTCCCTACATCGCCTTCATCTATAATCAATGTTGATACGTCATCCAGCTGCCCTTCATTGGCATCGATAATAACGCATAAGTTGTCCAGCTTTTTATATCCGGCATACATGACCGCTTCCCAGATTATACCTTCCTGGATCTCTCCGTCTCCAAGTATACAATACACGTCAAAACTGGGTATCTTTTTACCTGCTATGGATAAACCGGTTGACGCCGAAAGCCCCTGCCCAAGCGGGCCGGTTGACACGTGAATTCCCGGCAGCAAGGGTCCCGGGTGGCCGTTTAGTATAGAGTCGATTGACCTGGAATTCTTCAGAATATCCTTGCCAAAGTACCCCAGATCGGCATAAACAGAAGCCAATGCCGCTATTGCATGCCCTTTGCTTAAAATAAACATATCCTGTCCTATCCTGGTAGGATTTTCAACATCTATATCCATTATTTCACCGTAGTATAATGAAACAAGGGGAATAATACATGAAAAAGCGCCGCCAGCATGAACGCTTTTATCTACTGCGTCCCTGCACTGTTCCAGCGTCATAATTCTTATATCCGAATCCTTTACCATAAGAAGCTTGATAATTCCCTTTTTCAGCAAGTAATCTCTTTCGTTAACAAAACCGATTCTGTCTTTCATATCTAAAATTCTTACCTCCTCCTACAAAGGGGCATACAATACCCTTTCTCCATCAGTACTCAAATAATAAAAAGCAGGCTATCCAAACACAGATAAAGCCGATTATACACTCTATCTCTTTCATCTGGATAACCTGCTCCCAATAATATTTCTTAGTGTCCTGACTTCGGATACCCGGCAAAGGCCGGCAGGACATCAGCCGTCCGTCAATACCGGTACGGGACCAGCATGAATATTGGGATAAAAATATGAACTTATTCATAAAACAAAACATGATACCTTTTCATAACACTGGATCACCGCATAATAGCTTTAATTCTGCAGATATTTATCCTGTCCTCCTTTGCTTTAAAGCTGCAAAGGAGGACAGGAATGTTTAGGTTATCCAACCAATAAAAAGCTTAAACAAGAGATCTTATATAATCGGCTAATCCAATACCTGCCTGATTTGACCATATTGGTGTACAGTTCGGAAACTCCGGTGTGCTTCCCCAAACCTGGGCGTTGGGATAGTAGGGGAGCACGCCTTTAGCGCAGTCTCCATATACTATTATGTTGCCTTCTGCATTCTTAATATATGGTTCAAACTGCTTCCCGACAAATATGGTAATGGGCTCTTTCAGCTTATTCAATGTTCCGTCAACCCATACGGCGTCCAAAGCCATTCTTACCAGGGCTTTACAACCCGGTTCGCATGCAGAGCCGATTATGACGTTGACATTCGGGAATACGCCCTGCATTGTCAGATCCTGTCTCTTGAATTTCCTCTTGACTTTCTCAATAGGCACTCCTACAACTTCAATCTCTTCCATTTTGTTGGTGCCTACTCCTTCAGCTGCAGCCAATACCGTAGCAGGAGCGTTGCGGCCGGGATTTTCCCAGTCCATTATAGCTTCACATACGGTATCAACAGCAACGGGGTCTCTTCCTCCCAGCAGAACGTTGAAATCCTTGATTAAGTCTTCCGGATAGGGGCTGAACGGCCCGTTCCCTTCACATGAATACAGCGCGTCTACCAGGAACCATGTGGGTTTGGCGGCAATGGTCAGATTGACTATCTTTTGATAAATGTCATCTCTGTGACATCTTGCCATCCAGTCATAGTCCGGCAGGTTGCCAAACTGGAGTTTCAGCGCGCATGTCAATGCAGTATGAATATGCACTTTCATTTTGGGAAGGCCGATATATACGTCTGCATCCAGTATGGGCTTTGGTACCGGGAATTCATTAAAGCTTACCGGTTTATCAATCTTGAACATTTCAAAGGGTACATTGTCAAAGGGTACCAGTTCCGCGCCGGTCCTGTCTGCGACGTCCTTAATGCCGCACTCAATCATAGCCTTCATAGTATCGGCTCCCTGAGCACAGCGTTCACCTATCTGTATTTTGGAAGGATTCTGTTCCTTTATCAGTTCAATTAACGCTTCAAGAACTCTTGGATCGGTTGTAAAACCGTTCTCCGGAGGAGAAGGAACAACGGTATTGATCTTGATAAGGACTTTGTCTCCTTCTTTGACTATCTTGTCCATACCGCCCATTGAACCTTCTGCCACTTGCCGTATCATATCCTTAACTATATCCAGTTGTTCCCTGGAATAACTACCCGGACCCCCAATGTCAGAAGTAGTATGAGCTATAGCTACTTTTTCCTTGACCACACCAAATCTCCCCTTTCAATTATTTCGCAAAAGATCTTAAGCTGTTATCATTCTTCGACAGGAACAATAGCAACCCCTCTAAATGGTGAACCGGTAGCACCCCTGAATTTTAACGGCAGGCCTACATACCAGAATTCGTGTGAAGGTATCAGGTCAACGTTTGCCAGGTTCTCAATGTTTAGGATCCTTCGTTCCCTGCATACTATATGAGCAGGCTGTACCATTACAACCTTTACTTCATGATAGCTGTCTATGCTGGGAGCGTCAGCTCCGATTATAACGGCCCCTAAGTCGGATAAGTATTCCGTTGCTTCCCTGTCAAGGCCGGGATAATTCTTGATGTATTCGTACCTGTCTTTCCATTTCTTGTACCAGCCGGTGTAGTACAATACTACCGACTGCGGCTTTATTGTAACACCGGTTTTTTCAAGGGCCTCATCAATATCGGCCCTGGTGATGTAGCTGTTTGGTTCTTTATGGGAAAAATCAAACCAGACACCGGGAGTCATAAACCATTCCAGGGGAAGCCTGTCTATAGAAAGTGCGTCAGGTTCCGTTACAACATGGTTAATAGCATCCACATGAGTACCCGTATGGTCACATATAGTGATACCCACCACTTTATAAGAATAAGGCGGTTTAGTTAACCCCATTTTTTGGGTTTCTTCATGGGTAAGGTGATCCCACATGATAGTTTTCTGATGACCGACAAAAACCGGGTCATCCTTGCTTATATCATGGCTCAGATCGGTGACAATGCATTTTTTGTCCATAAAATTTATTTCGGTCTGAATTTTGAATGATGGGCATTCCACAATCATTGCACAACTCTCCTTTTTTCCAGGTTCATCTTTAACCTCTGCTTATCAGGGTGCCGTCCCATGTATCAACATCTTCGGCCTTCTTTTCTTTTTCATCAAACCATCTTGTGGTAACGGCTTTAGTTTCGGTAAAGAACCTTACTCCGTCTTTACCCAGCGCATGAAGGTCTCCGAAGAAAGAATCCTTATGTCCTGTAAAGGGGAAAATCCCTACAGGTACCGGTATGCCTACATTTACTCCGACCATACCTCCGTGGATTCTCTTCACAAACTCTCTGCTGTAATATCCATTCTGGGTAAAGATAACCGCTCCGTTGGCGTAGGGGTTTGAATTGATCAGGTTTACCCCTTCTTCAAAGTCTTTTACCCTCTTTATACACAGCACCGGCCCGAAAATCTCCTCATCGCCGACAGTCATACCGGGTTCAACATGATCCAGTATGGTAGGGCCAATATAAAAACCGTTTTCATAGCCTTTTACAACGATGTCTCTGCCATCAAGTACCAGACTGGCCCCTTCTTCGATCCCTTTATTGATCCACCCAATTACATTTTCCTTATGGTCGGCGGAGATCACCGGACCCATTTCGGATTTTTTGTCATAAGCAGGCCCGACAACCCGGCTTTGTGCAAACTCTTTTATCAGTGATACCAGCTTGTCGGCAATACTTTCCTGTACCACAACAACCGGCAATGCCATACATCTTTCACCGGCACAGCCAAAGGAAGCGTTGATAATAGCTCTTGCAGACTGTTCAAGGGCTGCGTCTTCCATAACAAGGGCATGGTTTTTAGCTCCGCACAGGATCTGGACACGCTTCCCGTTAACTGCTGCTTTTTCATATATTATTCTGCCTACCGGGGTTGAACCGACAAAAGATACACCTTTGACAGCCGGATGTTGAATTAACAAATCAATCTCTCTCCTGCTGCAGGTTACTATATTTACAACCCCTTCCGGCAATCCGGCTTCAACCAGCAGTTCGGTTATTCTCATGGATGTCATGGGAGTCATGCTTGCTGCCTTCAACACAAAAGTGTTGCCGGCAGCAATACACAAGGGCATCATCCATCCCATTGGTATCATGGCAGGGAAATTGAAAGGTGCAATTCCTACGAATACTCCCACGGGTTCCCGGTATAACACGGTATCGAACCCTCTGGAAGTGTCCAGCAGGGATTCACCCATCAAAAGGGAAGGCATACTGCAAGCGTGTTCAATATGTTCGATAACCTTTTGAACCTCCCCTTCGGCTTCTCCCCATACTTTGCCGTTTTCTCTGCAGACCAGTTCGGTCAATTCATCCAGGTGTTCAAGCATCAGCTCTCTGAGCTTATACAAAACCTGAACTCTTTTCATTACCGGAGTATTTGACCATTCAGGGAACGCTTTTTCTGCAGCTTCAACAGCTCTCAGTACTTCTTCCGAAGTACATTGGGGAGCCTTTGCTATAACTTCGCCCGTGCTTGGATCGTACACATCCATATATCTGTCGGTTTTGGATTCATGCCATTCCCCATTCACGAAATATTTCAGTTTCTTTGCTTCAGGCATTTTGCATCTCTCTCCCTTAACTATTCTATGTTTCTTTCTACAAATTTGAAGTTCAGCTTCTTTAGATACTCGGCATTACGCTGTACTGCCTCTTCTGCAGATATGGGCATCTCCGGCCCCCTGTCCAGCTCAGCCATAATATAGCCGTCGAAATCGGAGTTTTCCATTATGTCGAGAATCTTCGGCAGATCAACTACCCCTTCTCCCAATGGACAATAGGCCAGGTAACCCGATGTGTCAATTTCCCGTCCGTCTTCGTCATACTCGACCTTTCCGCAGAAATCTTTAAGATGCACAAGCTTAATGATGGACAGGTATTTGTTGACTATATCTATCGGATCGCTTCCGCCTTTTTGTATCTGTCCCACGTCAGGAGAAAAACCTACATAGGTTGTGTCAACGCTGTCCATAAAGCTTTCAATCTCTTCCCTGGTTTCGACAGGCGTGCCTGTATGAGGATGGAAACCTAACACTAAGCCCATATCGTTCAATATTTTGCCTATTTCATTGACAAAACTTACGATATAGCTCTTATGTTCATTGAAATCGTAACCTTTTCTGTTGAACATGTCTCCGCCCAACGTTACATACCTGCCGCCTTTTTCAACCAAAATCTTAGCCCACGTATCAAGCTTCTGAAGGGCTTCTTCTTTCTTTGCCGGATTCATAATATCCAATGAGAAATAGCTTGATACCAAAGGCAAATCGTATTTTTCAAACAGATCCAATTTACCTTCCTGTTTCATTGAATTCAGAACCCAGCCAAATATTTCAGCTCCGTGAAACCCGAGCTTGGCAATTGTTTTAATTGCATTTTCCGCCTCATTATCGAACCATGTAATTCCGGTATGTCCAACCTTAAGCCTTCTGTACAAAATGATCCCTCTCCTTTCAGTTGTTAAAAATCGCTGCTCTCGTTCTTACCATCTCTCCAGGAATAAGCAGGTTCGTATCCTAACAACCTTCTTGCTTTATCAAAGCTGATAATACCCTCTGTTCCGGGTATGTCCTTGCCCATTTCAGCAAGATTGGGCCATCTCTTTGCTATAACTTCCGTTGTAGGCTCGGTATATACTGAATCTGTTATCGCATAGAACACTTCAAAGGGATTAAGGTTCTTTGCTTCAATTGAAAGTTCAACCAGCCTTGCTATATCTCTGGCATCAACATATTGGTATGTGTTTCCGACTATATATCCCTCATTTTCATTTTCAATCGGAGGTACGTTTACACCAAACTTATATACCATTTTTGCGAACTCGCTGTCAGGATAATATACACCGAGAAGCCTTAATACAACAGCATCTATCCCGTAACCATTGGAGAACGACCTGCAGATCTCTTCTCCAAGGAGTTTGCTCAGTCCATAAGTATCTTCAGGATCGCAGGGATGCTCTTCATCTATTGGCAGGTATTCGGGCATAAAACGTTTGCCGCTGAGCATGAAACCAAACCTGAGAACATAATATGTGCTGGTGAAAACGATCTTTTTAACGCCAAGCCTGCGTGCAGCGTCCAACAGGTAATATGTTCCCATTGTATTGGTTTTCATGGTAAGATCTTCATCCATCCTCTGCGTGAACCTTGCACCGTTTTGCAGGTAACGGTCATATTCCTTTGCATAAGGAGCCTGTATCTCAGTGTTAAAAGGAATAGCTCCCAGATGAACTATGACATCGGCTTCCGCATGAGCAATTGCCCTCATGCAGTCACCCAGTGATAAAAGGTCGCCTTTGACAAACGGTATGTGTTCCTTGGCATTTCTTGAATCAGGAGCAGGTAGATTGATATCAAAAGTTGTTACCTTATACCCTTTGCTCTTTAAATAAGGTGCTACGTAATTTCCTAACCTTCCTGCACCGCCTGTTACCAAAACTTTCTTTGACATGTTTATCTTCCCCCTGACCTCATTTATAAATATATTTTCATTTGTTAAGTTAATGATTGGTTATATTGCTTATTACTTTTTCAGCAGGTCATGTAAGTATACCAGGCACTTTTCGGTCAATTCTCTGTTCTGGATATCCCTGGGAACGTCATCCACATAGTTGGCCCATCCAAGTTCCAATACCAAGTGTAAGCCGTTTGCATGGGGACACTTCTGGTCAAGTATATCAATGGTGCGCGGTATGTCCACATTTCCTTCTCCGAGAACGACTCCTCTTGCCTGGAAGGGTATCAGGTCGCCCTTGGAATCATACGGAATAACAGCCATATCCTTGATATGGGTGGTTATTGTGTACTCAGCCAATACTTCAACATCCTCATTGGGGTCGCAGTAAACGGTGTAACCGTTTCCGGTATCAAGGGCACAGCCTATATAAGGAGAACCGACTGCGGCGAAAACCTCTGCCCATTCTTTCCCTGTAAAGTCGCAATGATTTTCTATTGCGCAATATACCCCTTCATCCTCAAATATCTTGGCTGCTTCTTTCAGATTGTTTGCAAGGGTCTCCAGATGCTGTTTCACCGGAATATTTTTGCTGAACCTTGTTGTATCAATATGGAATCTTCCATATCCTGTACGCAATATATTAGCGCCTATCAGTTTGCCCTTTCTGATTCCTTCTTTTATGGCTGCAGCAGCTTCTGCTGCATTGGGGCCGGCAGCGCTGAATATTTCGTACGGAGCCCTGAATTCCAGCTCAATATTCTTGGATCCGGCATAATCTCTGAGGTATTTTAAAGAATCATCGTCTTCCGGACAGGGGAAACCGGGTTGAAAAACAGTACACCCCAGTTCTTCCGACTTGTCAATCTGCCACTTTACGATGTCCATTGGCTCCCTTAACCCCAATTCCTTCGGTGGTGTGTACACCCATCCAATAAAACCTGTTTTCATTGTGCTCTTGTAACTCACGTTCATTACCTCCTCTTTTATTTTTAATATAAAGTTGAAAATAGTTTCCTGAATGATACTGTTTCTGTTACATAAACGTTACAGCTTCCTGTTGTGTTTCACTCCTCTTTTTCTTCATCGCTCTCCTTTTCTTCTGAATTTGAACTCTTAATTATTTTTTTAATAATACGCCTGCTCAAAAAAATGCCGGCGACTGTAAGACCATTTATTATCAGAGACAAAATCAATACATAGTACTCAGCAGTTCCGCTCTGAACAAACGGTACAGCTATCAAAGACAAAACGATGAAAACACATACGGAATGAATAACTATCTTTAAAAACCTGTTTATTGTCCCCATTTCCATTCCGGAATCTTTTCTACCAGATGACATGCTACAAACCTATCCTCCTCTACAGCTGCTAATTCAGGCACTTCCCTGCTGCAGCGCTCTTCACCGTACGGACACCTTGGATGGAAGCGGCATCCGGAGGGAGGATTGGTAGGATCAGGCATATCCAGACTCTTTAGAGGAAGCGGTTTCATGGATCTTGCGATTTTGGGGTTGGGGATCGGAACAGCAGACAATAAAGCCTGCAGATAAGGATGCCTTGGCTTGCTCAAAACATTATCAAGCTGGCCATACTCGACAATCTTACCCAAATACATGACTGCTATATTCCCGTTTGCGGCTATATACCTGGCAGTGGCCAAATCGTGAGTAATGTATACAAATGAAATACCAAACTTCTCATTCATGTCCAGCATGAGATTCAGCAGCGATATCCGCAAAGAAACGTCTACCATCGATACAGGTTCATCAGCCACAATGAGCTTGGGTTTTATCGACAAGGCCCTGGCTAATAGGATCCTCTGCCTTTGCCCGCCGCTGAGCTGGTGAGGATATTTGTACAGGAACTGTTCAGCCGGCGTTAAACCTACCATTTCGAATAATTCTTCCAAATGCTCGTAAGCTTCGTTTCTGTTTTTTGCTATTTTATACCTGAACAAAGGCGCGCTTAAGGATTGGAAAATTGTCCTGGCAGGATTCAAAGCCGCATAGGAATCCTGGTGAACCAGCTGTACGCTTCTTCTGTAATCAGTAAACTCTTTTCCCCGCAATCTCCATACGTTTTTACCGTTAAAATAAACTCCTTCCTCTGAGGGTTTCAACAAACCGCATATGATTTTGCCAAGAGTAGTTTTCCCACAACCACTTTCTCCAACCAAAGCATATATCTGGCCTTCTTTTATTTCCATATCAACACTTTCAATAGCCTGTACCCGACGCTTTTGGGCAAACAAGCTGCTTCTGTTTTCAAAAATCATTTGAATATTTTTTAATTCAATCAAAGGTCCCATTTACTTAACCATCCTTTCCCATTCTAAACATGTCGAAAATCTTCCCGGCATTACTTCTACAAGGTCCCCCTGCACGGTTCCGTCGCAAAAGCCTCCCAAATGATAACCGCATCTGGGTGCAAAACGGCAGCCGTCCGGCAGATCCAGCAAATTCGGAGGTGAGCCCGGAATAGGCCTTCTGGCTGATAAATCGTCAACAAGAGAAGGTATCGCATGTATCAGACCGCTAGTATAAGGATGTATCGGATTATAGAATATATCTTCCACAGTGCCTACTTCCACAATGTTCCCTGCGTACATTACCGCCACTCTGTCAGCAATTTTTGCTATAATAGACAGATCGTGCGTCAGGAACAACATGGTAATATCAGAGTCGTTATGGATATTAGCAAGCAAATCTATAATATAAGCCTGTGTAATAACGTCAAGGGCCGTAGTAGGTTCATCGAGAATGAGAATATTAGGATCCAGCATCAGACTCAAAGCAATTATAACCCTTTGCCTCATTCCGCCGCTTAACTGGTGGGGATAAGAATCAAGAACCTGCTTTGGCTGTAATCTTACATATTCCATAAGCATACATGCTTTATCAACGATTTCCTTTTCCGACATGTTTGAATGTGCTTTTACAGTATCGAAGAAATGATCTCTGATTGTAAGCACGGGATTCAATGCATTTTGTGCCGCCTGGAAAACCATTGATATATCGCGGCTGCGGTACTGCCTGTACTCTTCTTCGCTTAATTTTAACATCTCTTTATCCTGATAGTATATTTCCCCGTTTTTTATTATTCCGGGAGCGGATACCATATTCAGTAAAGTAGATGCTAAAGTGGATTTTCCGCTGCCGCTTTCACCGACTACACCTATAATTTCGCCCCTGAATACATCAAGCGAAACGTTGTCAACGGCTCTTATTATTCCTTGTCTTAACTGAAACTCTACTGTAATATTTTTTAATTTTAATATCTCTTTTCCCACATAATTCACCCCATTACTATTGTGTACGTAATCTCGGATTCAAAGCTTCGTCCAAACCATTAGCGAAGAAAAGACATCCCATTTGGAATAATGTGATAGCTATTATTGGAACCAAAAGGTATATAATCGCGCTTGAACCGTACATCGCTCCGGACGTACCTACTGCCATCTGCAGCATCATGCCCCAGTGGGTAGATGAAAATGGAACTAAGCCCAGTACCATTAAACCTACACTGGCAGTTATGGCATTTCTCATTATCATTATGAAATTTATAGCGATGTATGAGGTTATATTCGGCAGTAATTCTGAGAATATTATATGGGGAACACTCAAGCCCAACACCCGGCTTGCCTCTATAAAATCTCTCTGTTTTAACGAAAGGATTTGTGAACGAATAGCACGGGCCAAACCTGCCCAGGACCAAATACTCAATACCAGTCCGAATGATATGGGATCTGTAATTGTAACGGCTAAAGACAACACCATCATTACAGGGAAACTCGGAACGGTTAACATTATATCGGTTATAAAGGTAATTATGGTATCAACTCTTCCACCCATGATACCGGCCGTCGTACCAACTATGAAAGCAATCAGAATAGTAAAAATCGCCGTAACAAATGATACCGTGATAACATTTCTCGAACCATGCACAAACTGCTGGAATGTATCACGTCCGGCATAATCGGTTCCAAAGGGATGTTTTAAAGAAGGTAATTGATATCTTTGTGAATAATTTGTAGCTGTTTCCAAGGGAACAATTATTGGTCCGACAATGGCTATCAAAAGAAAAATTCCTAACAGAATCATTCCCACAAGAGCTCTTCTGTTTCTGCATATAACTGCAAAGAAATCTTTCAACTAATCTCCCTCCTATCTCAATAAAGCAACTTGGTCAGAATAATGTTATATGACCAGGCCCGGATTACGATCTTAGCCTTGGATCTAATACTGAGTTCAATATGTCAGCTAAGAAATTAGAAATAACTACTGCTACAGTAATCGTTAAAAACATGCCCTGCATCAGCATGAAATCTCTTCGTCCTATCGATTGGTTTAAAAAGTATCCGATACCGGGATAAGCAAATATGTTCTCTATTAGAGGTGAACCTCCAAACATCATTCCGAATGTAATTGCCAGGTTTGTCACCAGGGGTAACAAAGCATTTCTTCCTACATAACTGAATATAATACGTCTCTGGCCTAACCCTCTGGCTCTTGCTGCATTAACATAGTCTTCACCTAATACGCTGATTGCGTTACCCTTCATTGCTAATGCCCAGTTGCCAACCGTGGTCAGGAAGAAAGCGCCTACCGGCAATATTGAATGCTTAAATACATTGGCAAAGAATTTCCAGTTGAATCCGGGCTCAACAGTGGAATCATATGCGCCTCTGCTTGGCAGAACTTTAAGCCCGACAGCAAAGATAAGAATTAACAATAAAGCCACAATATAGTTTGGTATGGAACTCATAATAGAAGCATAAACCGACATAATAGGATCAATAATGGTTTTTCTTTTCCAGGCAACATACATACCAATTATTATTCCTAACATAAATGCCAGAAATGTTGATATTGACAATAAAAAGATTGTCCAGGGCAATGACCCTCCGATAATATGCATAACCGGTTTTTTGTAAATCATTGAATTGCCGAAATTCAATGTAGCCAACCCTCTTACAAAGCTCATATATTGTTCCAGTATGGGGGTCTCCGGATCATAGTTAAGTGCCGCTTTTGCTTGTTTATATGCTTCTTCAAAGTTCATACCCTGAGTTCTTACCATATCCATAGCCAGCGTTTCAACCGGATCGCCGGGCATTATTCGAATTAAAATAAATGTCAAGGTCATCGCGAAAAAGACAGTAACTATCATGACTAATATTCGTTTAATCCATATCAACTTTTTCTCCCCCCATTAATTAACATAGGCAGATTTTTCAAATAAAACTCTTATTATCGTATTTTGGGGAAGAGAGTTTACCCTTTTTAGGTAAATCTCTTCCCCAAAATACTTTAACCTGTTATGAAATCAAGCAATTTTTTATTAGTCTGCGAAATACATCAGACCATGCTTGATCTGTCTCAGCCATACACGGTCGTTAGCACCGCCGTACCATTCAGGTGCAATCGGGTCTTCAGGATATGTCAGCTTCTCGTTGTAAACCTTGAACGGAGCGGTCTTTTCACCGATAGGCATTATTGGTACCAAGGAGTTGGTAGCTTCAGCAAGTTTCTTAACGATTTCAACCTGCTTATCCCTATCCCTGGTGTAGAACAGGTCATTGACCAATTGTACACAGTCTACCTCTTCACCGGATGACAATTTAGTCTTTACTTGATAGTCTACAATCTGACCTGTTTTCTTAGGATCCTTGAATCCTAACCTGATATCTCCGCCTAAATAGATGGCCTGATAGAATTCCCACGGATGTACACCGAATGTCAGACCACCGGGACGGAAGTCAAAGCTGATCATATGCTCAGCATTATCCAGGTACTCCCAGTATGCGCTTATCTCCATCGGCTTGAATTCTGTCTTCAGACCGAATTCATTGAGCTGATTGGTGATAGCTTCACCGCCGAGGAAGTATATCAGCCAGGAGTTCATAGCAGAAACTTCAAGCTGAACAGTTTGACCTGTTTCATCTTGCCAGAAGCCGTCTGCGCCTTTCTTCCAGCCGATGCTTGTCAATATTTCCTCAGCCTTTTGCGGATTGTATTCATAGTTCTCGAGCTCGGGCAGGAAGTCCTTAATCCAGCCGTCTCGTACTGTGGGTGTTAATCCGCATACATAGGTATCGGGCATCATTGTTCCCGGTTCAAGTACTTCCAGGAGAGATTCCCTGTCAATAGCGTAAATTATAGCTTTTCTTACTTCTACTTTGTCTACAGGAGATTTTCTTGTATTGAACTGCATTGAAGGCTGGCTGTACTCAGGTGACCATACTATTCTCATGTTGGGATTAGCTTCTTTCAGCTGATTCATTATATCATGAGTGACACCGCCGGCGTCAAAATCAGCCAAACCCTGCATCCTGTTGGATACATATGCTTCAGTTGAAGGTTCTCTGATTAACATCAATTCGTCGAACTTGACATTGTCAGAGCACCAGGCGTCATCTCTCTTCTTGAGAACTGCTTCTGATGCTGTGACCTTTTCAACTGTGAATGGGCCTGTGCCAACAATTTCTGTTACATCAGGCTTGAAAGCATACAGATCTTCTCTTATCTTTGTCAGCTCTTCGTTGGCAGCATCGTCCAATGCTCCTCTATCGTCTCTCTTTTCGGTCAGAGGAATTACCTGATCAGCCCATTTTCCGAAGATGTGATAGGGCCCCTGGACCAGGTTGGCAAATGCAGTGGGAGCCATCAAAGCGCTGTCTTCTCTCCAGGTAATCTTTACAGTGTAATCATCCGGAGCTTCGATCTTGTCTACATACTTCCACATGACCCAGTTCCTGATAAACCCTAAATAATAGGTACACAGAACGTCTTTGCTAGTAAAAGGTGTACCGTCGCTCCATTTTACATCCTTCTTCAGATGGATGATAGTTTGTTTTTCAGTATCTTCGAAGGATTCACCCAGCATAGGAATATACTCAGTTGTACCTTTTCTTACGTCAGGAACAACTTCAAACAACCTGTCAAACTGCCATTCGGCAGCGATTCCAACCAGACCGGACCAGGACCATGGGTTACCATGCTGTGCCGGTGGAGGATCCCAGTTTCCTCCTAAGACTAGTTTTTTAGGCCCGTCATCTGCCGGCTCCTCGGCGGGTTCTTTTTCATCGTCTGGTTTGTCATCATCAGAAGGTTCAGTTACCCCACCCGGTTCAGGCTTTGCAGGTTCTTCAGTCTTGCCGCAGGATGCCAGAACCAAAGTTACTGATATAAGGAGCGCTAGAATTATCAATAACTTTTTACTGATTTTGTACATTTAATTGTACCCCCTTCTACCAATTAATTCTTGTTTTACAAACAACTGCTTTCTTTTAAATATTGATTTCCCCCTACTTTTTTCATATCACCCCCCTGAATTTAATAAATTTTATAGCAAGAAATGATATTTTTTTATATTTTTCCAATAAAAAGCTTTGGTTTATGGAATTATTCAGAATTCCTTGAAAACCATCTCCGATATACTATATTCATATTTTCTGGTTGATATTATAAGAATTATTGTGAAATTCAAGATTTAAGCTATCTCCTACTTCCCCATAAACTATACTGATATACTTCTACCACTGCACCGTCTTGCCATAATAATGAAAAGATATATTTTATTTTTGATTTATAAAACAGTTGTCAAAGATCATATAAATTTATCGGGTTTAATTCAAAAATAAGCATAAAATACTGGTTTGACATATTACAACGAATGGTAGGTCTGTTTCTGCGAATTATGCTTCGTGAAATGCGTTTTTTGCGGCATCTATAACTACATATATTAGATAATAACTTAGAAAGAATACTGTATAAATATACTTATATTACTTACAAATATTAATATATTAAACTTTTGTTTAAATTCTTAATCATAGGATATCAGATATAGCTGCCCTTGTCAACAACTTTTTTTTGCTCAGGGTATGTATCGATTTTTGCTGAATATATAACTCATGATATCATATACGCGTATGTAATGTATAGATTGTATGATCAGCTTTATGAACGGGCGGTTCCTGATGTCGGAAACCGGATTATTCATTTAAGATGTATAATATTACACCAATGAAATATACATCACTCAATATTTGTGTTATACAATATTATATAATGCCGGGTAAACCGGGTTGAAATACAGAAGGTTGGGATGATAAAGTATCCCAACCTCCTTAAACACATTATTCCATGCGCAGTATAATGCCGGTATCGGCCATGTAAGGGAAGAATACCAGCTGCAGATCTGAAAACGGAAGTATTTCTTCCGGCAGGTTTACATTAAGAACATTTCGTATGAAATCCCTTCTTGCTTCAATACGCTTAAAACATGAAGGTGACAAGGCTTTTACCTCATCGCGGAGCTTGTCATCCGCAACTGCAAAACCATCCTCAATATGGACGACCAGATACGGATCCCTGTGCATGGCCGTATAATCGCACTGGACCAGCATACCCGAACGGATCGGTGTGGCGGAATTCTTCACAAACGGGGAATTTGTCCATTCTTCGGTATGGATCAAATGCCCGGGATTCAATCCGATGTTGAATTTCTTTATGCCGCCTTCCTTCCCCCCGCCCAGTATGCGATCAACTATATCATAGATATCACCGCAGGTATTTCCTATCTTGAAATTCTCGTAATAAGCTGCCACGGATTCAAAATAAGTATGGTAGAAATATTCTCTGACTGCCCTTTGTTCTTCGGTCAGATCGTCGGGGGTTCTGATATAAACACCGGCTTTATGTACCAGGTTGCCCCTGTATCCCATTCCAACCCCTATTGTATCCCCGAGATTAAGCTTTTTATAATAGCTTGGGCTGGCAATGCCGCAGGATGTATTGAAATCGCCAAAGTTCAGAATTGGATGTATGGATGCAGGTTCACCGTCTATGTTCAGAAAATGGGAGGCTTCCATTTCCGTCATGCCTTCCCTTAAATTCTTGAGCACATTATAGACATTCCTGGAAACCTTGGTTCCATTAAGCTCGAAATGCACAATTTCCTTTGCAGATACAGTATTCCTTAAACCGTATTCATTGCTTAAGAATATATCAGCTGCATTTTCCAGGTTTTCCCGCTTTGTGATGCGGCACAGGGTTTCCACGATGTAGTTTGGTATGTCCAGTATGCTTGCCTGCAGGGTGTGTTTCGAGGGATCATAGTATTTCCACCCTACAATCCCCAGCTTTGATGATGCGGTAATTCCGCAGTCTCTGAATATATCTTCAAGATAACGGCTGTCGTCACTGGGCTGGCCGATAAGGCTGAAGGGCTGATACAAAATTTTATCAGCATCAATTTTAACCTTTTTTGCATAGTCCATACATTCATTGCCCAGAATTAATTTTGGCCTTTCCCCTTTTGCAAGAACCAGCAGAGCTTCCTCAAATCTTGGATCCATACCGGATAAATAATGGATATTGGAAAAGTGTTCCCTGTCTCCATAGACAATAAGATGGGTATAACCCCTCTCTTCACATATCCTGTTCACTTTTCCGATCCGTTCTTCATAATCCTCTTTTGTAAATTCGGGTACTTCCTCATAATTGATGGGAATTGGATTCTCCAGTAAATCCAGTACCACTTTCTCTTCTACTACTCTTCTGGCCATAAATATATCACCTCTCCTTATCTTGTTATATATACTATACCATAAAATCCTTTCTTATGCTGCCATACCCGGGATAATGATACATCATTCATGGCAGATTTTATTCCTTGCCTGCATAGCGCAGGGGATATACCGGAGGAATAATGTTTTTGTATTCCAGGTTTTCCACCAATTGATGGGTAGCACCGGGAGTCAGCGCCAGTATGGATAATTCGGATATCTCTCTCAATTCCGGAAACAGGTAACCCTGCTTCACAACTATAACATGGTAATCACTGATATTCAGGCCTGCCCCTTCAAAATGCCCGACTGTTATAAAAGATCCCGGCCTGTCGGTTATAACCACATCCACCGGCCCGGCCGTAATGGTAACGGCTTTCCCGACAGCTTGCTTTTCATTGCCCATAAACCCATACAGGCTGCCTTTCTTCTTTAATACACCGTTGACGGTAACCGCCCTGGTGTTATCATCATAATCCTTTCCAATGGAAACTGTAATCCTGTCCCCTTCATTATACCTCATGCAGTGCTCAACCGCTTTTTCATCCCACACCGTCGTGACAACAACCCGCTTCCCGTTATAATCACTGCATTCCAGGTATTCCCTGAGCATAACGGTGTGGTCCCCGACAGCTCCGCCGGTCGTATTGTCTCCGGAGTCGGATACAAATACAGGGGATTCCTTACAGCTGATTGAATGCCGCACGGCTTCACGGGGGGACAAAGGCAGCTGCTCAAACTCAAAGCTGTCTCTGAATGAATATACATAATCTGCCAATTCCCTGGCCAGTTCCATTGCCCTGTCAGTATATCGTTCCTCGGCAGGCGTTACGGCCACATTAGTAGCCAATGACGCGCAGTCGCACCAGATCATCCCGATGCCCAGTGTGGCAATGGCCACTTCCTCCATCCTTTCCAGCTCATTGAGCTTTTGAAATATGGCGGACAGAGGCCATGCCTCCCCCAGCGCCTTCTCAGGATGAATGGCATAAGGAAGCCTTACAAACTGCGGGATAGTTTTCTTATGATTCTTTATACAGTCTACCATGTGTTCGGCTACTGCCTTCTCGGTAACATCCTGATCCTGGTGCGGGACAGTTCGGTAGTTTCTCATTGCATTAACCAGTGCGGGAAGCCTGGGATCGGTATTGGCGTGGGCGTCAAGGCACAGCCCGATGATAACGTCGTCTCCGAGAAGATCCCTTACGCTCTTTACCAGGTGGTATTCCCCCGAACCCAGTTCATTTACCTCCATACTTCCGTGAAGGTGCAAGAAAACACCGTCAACATCCTTGTTCTCGCTTAATATGCTTAAAATCCGGTCTGCATAATAGGTATATGCATCTTTGTCCACTATTCCGTTAGGCAGCGTTGCTGCGTATATCAAGGGAACAATTTCCGCATTTTCCCTTTGAAATACTTCCGATGCATAAAGGCGCTTTATTACTTCCTCACCTTCACAATATACAAAGTCTTCCTTCTGTACCAAATCAGGGTTAAAAGAATTTGCCTCATGATAAAACATGCCTGCTGCAATTTTCAATACAAATTCACCTCGTGCATTCTTTTTTACGTATTTTTACGGCCTTTTCCAGCCAAAACGGTATACCTCTTTGTACAGCGGTTTGTTCAGCAGTTCAAGGCCCGGCGATTCTTTGCCGAAAAACTGGTAATCTGCAAAGTCCAGCAGTGCCAGCCATTCTTCCCGGGAATAATAGTGAGGTCCTTCCCGGTAGAAGAATGCTGTCTTGCCTTTTGCATCCAGGAAATCATAAACTTCTTCAGCAGCCAGATATGTAATATAATCGCCGTAGAGGTTACCCCAATCGTCGTCCAGAGCATTGGTTGCGATTAACGGCCGCGGTGCCATCAATGCCCGTGCAAAATGCATATCAAAGGGCAGCCGGTATTCGTTCTTTACGTTATGGGGCGGCTGTATGCTGCAAAACGGCAGCATTTTTTCAGAAAACCAATGCGGGAACGCATACATAAGAGATCCCATGGTCTCTGTCCTTTTCGGGTTCTGGTCAGGGCCGTTCTTGTCTCCCAGTATTCTGAAACACCCAAGGCCGGCACAGCCTGAACCGGCAATCCCGGCCAGGGCAACCCTGGTATCATGGATAGCGGCGCACAAAGCCTGTTTTCCCAGCCTTGAACAGCCGGTTACTATTATTCTATCCGGATCGATATAATCGCAGGTTAACAGGTAATCGATTATCCTCATCAGGCCCCATGCCCATGCCATAATCGTTTTGCCTTCCCAGTCCGGGTAAGCGTCATATATGGGCCCTCCCCCTTCCCGCCTGTCAAAAGCAATCTCATTCACGGCAAAAGAAGCAAGGACATATCCCCGTTCGCACACTGCTTCCCACTCAGCCGGCATGGTGCCGAAAACCTTTGAAAATGTGGTGTAGCATATAGCCGGAAACCTCCCCGGTTTATTCGGCCTCATAACATCGATATTGAAGGTAAAACCTTCAAAACAGAGTTTTACGGTTTCATATACAACATCACCGCCAAAACGGCTTTCCCGGGACAAAACCTCGCCTTTTAAAAATGCAGGCACCGGGGGCATAGGCCCATACAAGTAGTAGTCCAACATGCTGAGCAGGTATTCCCGCTGCTTAGGCCATTCTTCCTTGCTTGTAATCCTCTTCCCGTCCGGGCCAATGAAAGGATCGGGCAAATCATGGATTACAGGCAGTTCTTCAAAAGGTTTGAACTTATAGCTGCTCATCTGTTTTTCCCCTTTCCATTTAAATTATCAGGCCAAAAAACCAAAAAAGGACCCGTGAAATCACACAAGGTCCAAAAAACACTAATCCTCGATCAATTGGTTAAGGCGTCTCCAGTAAGTAATAATTCCGGGCTGAAACCAATCAGGATCACCATACTGCTTTGTTGTTTTAAATATTTCATGCACAAAACTGCATATAGGAATATAGGCTCCACTTTCATGAGCCATATCCATCAGGTAACCCAGATCCTTATAATGAAGGGCTAATTGCCCTCCGCTCTCAAAATCATCGCCGAACAAAGCATCGTTTATATCAAACTCGAGAAAATCCTTTAAAAGATGCGGATCCACACCCTGCTTCCCGGCAAGCTCAACAACTTCCGCTTCAACAGCCCACATTGCTGCAAGGTATGCCTGGTTAATCAGCTTAAGCACTTGCCCGGATCCAACAGGGCCGACATGCTTAATTTTATAGCTGATGCATTCTAAAATTTCCTCAACCTTTTTATATGTATCGTAATTACCGCCCACCATAATAATCTGGCCGGGTTTTCTCCAGGTTAAAGGGGCATCTATAAAACCAGCGCCTTTCTCAGCACATATTTTTTCATACTTTATATCAGTCTCAGGCCTGCTGGTACCCGTATCAATGACAACCTGGCCTTCCACCAAGCTGCTTAGTATCCCATCCTTACCCTCCATTACATCCTCAACAGCATTACTGCCGGGAAGGGATAGTATGATCACCTGTGATTTCCCGGCCAGATCGGCAGCATTAACAGCCGCCTGAGCCCCCAGCCTTACAGCATATTCAACTTTTTCCTTGTCAACATCAAAAACCGTTAACTGATACCCGGCATCCAACAACGTTTTGGCATAAAACTTCCCTATATTCCCTACTCCAACCAAACCTATTTTTTGTTTCATAGTATTCAACACCTTCTCTTTCATTAAATTATAGGCTAATTGAAGTATAATATCATGATTTACATTACACTAAAACTTTCAAACTCGCCTTCTTCTACAGCTTCAACCTGTACCCCTTCAGCTTCGGGCGCCAGTTCCACGAATTCCTCAGCACCTGCTTTTTTCAATGCTTGTATGGTCTTCTCAGGTTCAAGCGTCAGTGCTATTATGGTGCCTCCGCCGCCTGCTCCTGCCAGCTTGGCAGCCAGCGCACCGTTTTCCATGGCCGCCTTCATCATGTAAAGGTTTTGTTCGCCTGAGTCAGCCAAACTGTTTTGTATCTGGTGGTTTTTATTCATAAGGTAAGCAAGCTCGTCCCAGTCCTGGTTTATAAGGGCTTTTTTGCCTTCCCGGGCTATAGAGGCGATCTCTTCATAACCTTCAATTGCCGCCCTGTCGCCCTCCAGCCAGCGTTCCCTTAAGGGTTTATGAAAATTGCCCGAGTGATGCTTTATCCCTGTATGGGCTACTACAAAGGGGAGCTTGTCTACAAACGGGTGAAGAGGTTCAACTGTTGCGTATATTTCCCTGTCCAGATCCTTGTAGTATTCCTTGCCCCTGAAATCAAGGTAATTCAGCCCGCCAAAGGTGGTCATATAGGCATCCTGGTAACCGCATTGGCATTTCATGTAATGAAGCTCAATAATCCTGTTCAGCTCAGCAAGATGGTATTTGTGAAATTTATATCCCAAGTAAGTGGAAACCGCTGCAAGAACGGCAGACAATACGGCTGTGGACCCTGCCAATCCTGCCTGAACAGGCACATCGCTGCGAATGGATATCCTGGCTTTCATATCATAAGCCTTAAAATATCTCAGTATTGACCGTACAACGTCAAAATAATCCCCCTGGTTTTCGAAATCGCTTTTCCACAGCAATGCCTTCCTGCCAAAGTCGTTTTCTATAACAAGGTGATCGGCTTTTTCAATCGTTACCAGGGCACGGTTTTTTATAGAACAGGCAATCATGGTGCCGCCGTACCCATCGGTAGGGTTTCCTATAATACCAGCTCTCCCTGGCGCTGTTGCTGTAATCATACCTTTCCTCCATTCCATTACGTCAAAAACTATAAACCAAATTTACGTATTATATACTGCTTTAAGCTGTAGCCGTATTTGTCATCATTCATTGCAAAGTCCACAAAAGCCTCAAAATATGAATTAATATTCCCTATATCGTATCTCTTCTCTTTATCTGTTAAACTCACTGAATAGCCCTTTATGCCTTCTTTGAGCAGCAATCTAATTGCATCGGTAAGCTGAACCTCACCGCCTGTACCGGGGCTTGTCCTATCCAAGGCATCAAAAATCCCGGGCGGCATTATGTATCGAGCTGCTATGGCAAGGTTAGAAGGAGCACTCTGCGGCGCCGGCTTTTCCACCAAATCTTTTATTTCAACTATACCATCAGCCACTTTTTCCCCCGGGTTTATAATTCCATACCTATGCACAGATTCAACAGGTACAGTCCGTGTTGCTATAACAAATGAATCTTTATGCTTATTATGCCAGTCAATCATTCTTTTCAGCAATATGTCTCTTTCCTCGGAATATATCACAGAGTCACCAAGGGCAACGATAAAGGGTTCATCATCTACAAAATCCTTAGCACAGCTCACAGCATGCCCAAGGCCTGCCGGAATGCTCTGACGAGTATAAAAAAAGGTTATATCCATATCCTCAAATTTCATTTCTTCCAAAATATCCTTTTGCCCGCTCAATGAAAGCATGCGTGTAAGTTCGCTATCCTTATCAAAATGATCCTCAATAGCCCGCTTTTTATGACCGGTAATAAACAGTATCTGGGTAACACCAACACTGGCCAGTTCTTCCACTATATACTGTATACAGGGCTTTCTCCCCAGCGGCAGCATCTCCTTGGGCTGGCTCTTGGTAAGAGGAAGCATACGTGTACCCAACCCAGCTGCCGGTATTACGGCTTTTCTGATCAAACTACTCACCTGCCTACCGCATTTTTACGATAACCATGCATTTATCTACATTATAATATTTTACTTGTAGTATTGCAAAGGTTCTATTGTTAATTTTGGAATAATCAAGCAGAAAAAAAGAAATAAAAGGATGAATATGAAGAGCAGATACGAAATGACACTTATCCAGGAAGTGTAAAGCTTATTCTAAATAGTCTTTCTCTCCATTATTATCATCTTTCCGTCAATATTTTTAAGCGAATTGCCATATAAAATAATTTTGTTTGTCAAATTTTTGCCCTGCGGAAAGGTAATTGTCCCAAATTGAAATAACCCCATCGGGAATATATCCTTCTTAAATTTTGCTATAGTTTTGAATCCCTCTTCCAGGTTCCCAATCACCAAATGGCTATACCAGCTTTTTATACCTTTACCTCGTTTATAGGAAATTATGTCAGTTTTTCCCCATTTTTCATTAGGATCACACTCTACTACTGTAGAAAAAATATATTTATTTTGATATTTAGCACCATAGAGCGATGGGCCTTCAAGCTCAAATAGTTTTTTTATTTCTTTATCTTTGGAAACTATATAAATGCTATTAGTCTCCATAGGTGTATCAGTAGCATATATTAAGCCATCCTCTGTTGGCATCCCGACACGCGCCCTGTATTGCTGATTACCGAATAAATATCTGTTCACCGTTCTGAAATCATCATCGGTATACCAAATACCTGCTGCGTCACCAAAATCACCTGTAAAAATCCATACTTTTTTCTGATAAGGATCCGGAATAATAGAGTGTATATGATTAATCTGTCCTTTTTCGAAACGATATATCTCCCGCCAATCAGATAGATCTCCATAACAGCCATATATACTTATTTCGTTTTTTTCATTGTTTGTAAAATATTCACTATAACAGTGCTTTACAGTAAATCCTCCCAAATCTTCTATTGTTGTTAAATATACAAGCGCACTCATATTATTTCTGAATTTATGTATGGCTTTTGACTCTTTCGTTGCAATATTTAAATGATAAATATACCCTTTTAATGAAAACAGAATACTGTTGTTATCTCTTTTTGCCACTCCTCTGGGCTCCAATCTTAAAAGCCTGGTTAACAGCCGGTTCTTTGAGAAAAACAGGGTACTTTTGTCTAAACACAAATTGCAAATGAATTCTTTACTAAAATCATACAAATCCATCAGAAAAATATTTCCGTATTTATAGGTTACCAGTTTATCATCAATGAAACATAGCGTCTTGTATCCTTTAGCAACAAAAACGATATTATATTCATCAGATATATTAAAATCAGCAAAAAGCATGGGTTTATTTCCCCCAAATAACCCTGTTAACATAATCAGTATAAGAAATAATTATTCTCAGAACCTTGTCGGATACGTTTGGCATGCTGTAATCCCTTACAAGCCTTAGTGTGTTTTTTCGCTGTGTTTCCAAAACTTTAAGTCCTTGCAAAACCCTTTCCTTTTTAAGTCCTACCATCATAACCGATGCTTCTTCCATTGCCTCCGGCCTTTCATGGGCCTGCCTGATATTCAATGCCCTAAGTCTCAATATTGAAGCTTCTTCGCTGATCGTTCCGCTGTCGCTTAAGACAGCCTTTGCATTCATCTGCAGTTTTATGTAATCATTGAACCCCAGCGGTTTTAGCGTCTATATCAATGGGTTAAATTTAATCCCTTTTTCATCTATCATTTTTTTTGTCCTTGGATGAGTGCTTACAATTTTTTTATACAACAATCTATATATCAATTATTTGCACCGCCATTTATTCGAATATTCTGAAATTTTAGCACATAAAAAATCATAGCCAGCGAGCAGCTATGGCGTAAGCGTCAAACAGAAAAGGATATGTAATTTTTTAAAAAGTGTATCACAAAAAATAATTTATAGAGATTTCATTGCTCTTCTTCCCAGGCATACTGCTCCAAATCTTTTTTAGATGTTGGTGCAAAAAACACTTGCGCTTTCATAGGGACATTGTATCATGAAAACCATATACAGGCAATGTTTTACCCATTTTTTTATG
>ERZ773359.20-NODE-20-length-166790-cov-21.842960_pt1 | contig 166790 bp, 156 predicted proteins | sample MGYA00374955_ERZ773359 | MGnify/ENA primary metagenome ERZ773359 (study PRJEB29098, sample SAMN04486028) | biogas fermenter metagenome | study: EMG produced TPA metagenomics assembly of the Biogas fermentation microbial communities from Germany - Plant 4 DNA1... | reverse complement strand
ATGTAACGTTCTTATTAACATTATAGCAATATGTATGATATCTTGCAAATAGAAAGAAATAACAAAACTTATCTTTAATTTAGTCTAATTTTAGTTTATTATTAATAATGTGGCATTGATTAAATAATATTTATTGTATAAAATAAAATATATGTTTTTTATTAATTTATATGGTTTGTAAAAAATATATAAGGGTGCGAGGATATAATGAAAAATAAGCATAAGAAGATAAATAAGTTTAGTCTTAATAACTATAGAATAAGGACAAAATTACTGTTGGTTTATTGCTTCTGTGTTTTGATTCCTATTATTTTTACGGATGCTATCATTATTTATACAGTTCAAAAAAATTATAGGGAAAATCATATAAGGGATCTTACATATTCTATGGAGCGAGTAAAAACCAACCTAGCAGACAAAGTAAACAATTGCATATTATTCACATACAATCTATATTCAAATGAAAAATTAAATGAGTTTTTGACTAAGGAATATAAAAATCATCTGGATTATTATGAACATTATATGACAATGCTAAAATATAATAGTTTAAATTTTAATTATAATTATGGCCGCATTTATAAGATTATAATTTACGCAGATAATGATACCTTGGTAAGCGGAGGGAGCATTGCTAAATTAGACTCAGCTAAGGACACTAATTGGTACAAGGCATTTTTGGAAAGCGGACAAGACATATTTATATATAGCTATTATGATAGTGCAAAAAAGTATATACCGGGTAGCGGAACCAGTAGGACTATAAGTATTATACGTAGATTAAACTATTTTGACAAACAGGATATGAGTAAGATTTTAAAGGTGGATTTAGATTATAGCTATATGCTTAAAGATGTCCTTAATGAGAAAATAGACGGAGAAATTTATGTTAAAAACAAGAAAAACATATTATTTTCTAACAAACCTAGTGCCAGCGGTGTAAGAGAATATGAACCGGCAAGTAGTATAAATTCAGATCAGGCCACTATGTCCATGACCTTTCAAACCGGTTTTGAAGAGTGGGAAATACTTATAGTGGCTAAAGAAACACCTTTTTGGTCCGTCATATCTAAGAATATATGGCTAATACCTATTGTCTTATTTAATTTTTTTATTCCTACTATATTGATTTTCTTGATAGGTAAATCTATAAGTGGACGATTAAAGTTGGTTTCTTCTTATATGGGTAAGGTGGAAAACGAACAATTTGAACTTATCAAAATCAAAGAAGGGGAAGATGAAATAGGTAAACTTATCACCCGTTATAATATGATGGTAACTAAGATTAAAGAACTTATTGAGGTGGTATTTAAAGGTCAGGCTGAAAAACAGGCCTTGGAGCTGGCAAAAAAGAATGCTGAATTAAAAGCCCTCCAAAGTCAAGTTAATCCTCATTTTCTATTTAATACTTTAGAATCTATCAGAATGAGAAGTTTAATTAAAAATGAGCTTGAGACAGCTGAAATTATAGGAGGACTGGCTGTTTTATTCCGTAAAACAATGACTTGGGGAGACGATTATATAACAGTAGAAGAAGAAATGGAATTTGTAGAGAAATATATGGATATACAAAATTATAGATTTGGGGATAAGATTAGGTATTATCATTACGTAATGGATGAATGTAAAAAATGCTTAGTCCCTAAATTATCCATAAGTACATTTATCGAAAATGCCTGTGTTCATGGTATTGAGACAAGGGATAAGGAAGGTGTGATATCTGTAACCGTTACTAAGAAGGAGGAGTATCTTTTAATTGAGATTTCTGATAACGGAAAAGGTATAGATGATAATAGACTAAATGAGTTAAAAAATATGATAGAGGGTGCTGACAGTAGTATGTTATATAACACAAAAAGCACAGGTATACTTAACGCTTATTTACGGTTAAAGATGTATAGTAATAGTGATATTCTTTTTGATATTGATAGCAAACCTGATAGTGGTACTGATATTTTGATTGGGCTGCCTTTTAACAAAAGGGATAAATAGGAGGAATATATAATGATAAAGGTTATGATCGTGGATGATGAACCATATATACGCCAGGGACTTAAGTTATTGATTAACTGGGAAAAGTATGGCTTTAATATATGTGCAGAAGCAGCTAATGGGCAGGAAGCTATTAAAATCATGGAAGAAACAGAAATAGACTTGGTTATAACTGATATAAAGATGCCGGGGATAGATGGATTGCAATTAATTGAGCAAACCAGAAAAAAGTTATCAAAAAAAGTTAGATTTATTATACTTAGTGGCTTTTATGAGTTTGAATACGCAAAAAAAGCTATAAAATATGATGTTGTAGATTATGTTTTAAAACCGGTTCAAAAAGAGGAGTTAATTAAAGCTCTAGATGAATATAAGGAATTTTATTATCATCAGATGGAGAATGAAAAGAAACAAGAAATATCCGACAAAATTATTTTTGACCGTCATTTATCAGGTCTAATATCAGGAGTAGTTGACAGTAATAGCATAGACTATATTAAGCAACATATAAGGGATATAGCAGATGTAAGGTATATAAGAATTGAATATGATAAGGCTTGCGAAGATTATAATCATTTATCCGATGAGGAAAAAGCCAAAGAACATGTAAACTTATATGAAGCTGTGAAAGCATACTTAGGTGATAATTGGTATCATGTTTATATGCCCAGTAAAGATAATAATGATTATTCTATTGGTTTTATATATGTAAAAAGTATGGCAGATAAGATGCAGCTAGAGGAGAAGGAATACATAGAAGAATTCTACATAGCATTAAGCGCTTCTTTATCTTATAAAATTAATTTTTATATAGGTAAAATGGTAAATAATATTAAATCAATAGACGAAAGTTATAAGACGGCGGATATGGTAAAATATTATTATTTATACTCTGAAGTTGCAGGGGTTGCTTATTATGATGAAATTAAAAATCAAATTAATACAGATAAGTATACTGTAGATAAGAATTTAATAGATGAACTAATTAAAGTTATTGAAAAAAATGATAGAGAACAGATTGAAGAAATAATTGAAGACTTGTATCAGAATTTTAAAGAAATGGTTGCTGAGCCAAAGATGATTAAATTAAGCATGGACTACCTTTTATTTAAGTTAATTAATTTGGCTAAGGAAATGTATTCTGATTTTAACCAAGACGAAATACATAAGATGTTAAAGCAGGAAAGATATGGACAAGTGTCAATTCCCGGAAGTATTAGGCAGTTTAAAAAATTTGCCTTGGAATTTTCTGACTATCTAAACACTTTAAGAAAATATGCTTTTAGTGGGGTTTTGTTTGATGTAGAAAGGGAAATTGTAGAAAATTATAAGGAAAACTTAAGCTTAAAATACTTAAGTGAGAAATATTATATCAATAGCGCATATCTAGGACAGATTTTTAAAAAGCAGTTCGGGATTTCTTTTAAGGATTATTTAAACAATTATAGAATTGACAGAGCATGCGAAATGCTCCTGCGTTCAGATTATAAAATTTATGAAATAGCAGAAGCTGTAGGTTTTAACAATACAGATTATTTCATTAGTAAATTTGTACAAATTAAGGGAACTACGCCACTTCAATACAGAAAGAAGTTTTTAAGCAAACCATAGAAAAACCACAAAAAATATATATAAAAGTAAGCAAAAATATAATTTTTTGTATTTATGCTATAGTTTATACATTGAAGTTATTGTGCAATAATGCTAATATTGACTTAACCGGACATGAGTTATTGTGCAGTATTAAGACTCATTTTCGGTAAATAAGTATAGGGAGGAAAGAACATGAAGAAATTCAAAACGTTCTTGGCTCTGATACTTGTAGTCACAGTGTTTGCTGCTCTTTTTGTAGGTTGCGGAAAGAAACAGCAGAAATCTACTGACAAGGGTAAAGTATCAGATGAAACAAATGATCAGAAAGACAATGGAAAAAAAGAAGAAAAAGTCTTTACGGCATTCCATGCTGTGCCCGGAACAGAAGTACCGGATGACAACCGTATGCTTAGAAAAATTGCAGAGAAGATTGGTGCTTGGGCTAAGGTTACTTGGTTAACCGGTCAAACTGCTGACGAAAGAATCGGTATTATGATTGCTGGAGGAGAATATCCTGATCTTATTACCGGTTCCACAGGTACACCCTCATTAATTGAGGCAAATGCATTAATCGCAATTGATGAATACTGGGATAATTATCCTAACATTAAAAACTACTTATCTGAAGCAGATTGGAATAAGGTAAGACATTCTGACGGACATATTTATCTTATTCCTCAGTTCGGTATTATAAAAGGAAAAGAAATGGCTACTGAACATTGGGATGAAGCATTCTGGATACAGAAAAAAGTTCTGATTTGGGCTAACTTCCCTCAAATTAAGACTATTGATCAGTACTTCGATTTGATTGAAGACTATATGAAGGAACATCCAACAACAGCAGATGGTCAAGAAACTGTTGGATTTACCATGAGTACAGAAGACTGGAGATATTTCGGTATTGAGAATCCTCCGTTATTCTTAACTGGTTATCCAAATGACGGTGCTTGTATCATAGATCCTGAAACAATCACTGCTATTGACTATAATACAATACCAGAAGCTTATCAGTATTATAAGAAGATGAATGAGGCCTATAATAGAAAACTTGTTCATCCTGAGACATATACTATGTCTTATGACCAATACATATCCTTATTATCCACAGGTAGAGTATTAGGTACTTTGGATCAGTTCTGGAACTTCAATACTGCTGTTGAGGCATTAGAAGCCCAGGGTAAATTTGAAGATACTTATGTTCCCCTACCTATAACTATTGACGGTGAGAGAGTAGACAGATGGCATAGCCCTGCAGCTCTTGACGTATCCAATGGTTTAAGTATTACAAAGAGTTGTAAAGATATTGAAGGTGCATTACAGTTTATAAATGACCTTCTTGATGATGAAATTGCCAAGATGATTTACTGGGGCGAAGAAGGCGTAGACTACATGGTTGATGAGAACGGTGTATTCTATAGAACAGAGGAACAAAGAAGTAATATCCGTAACACAGACTGGGTTACTCAGAATATGGTAAGTTCAGCATATGCATATTTCCCTCACTATGAAGGTTTATTCGATGATGGAATTAATGCTATCGATCCTAATCAGCAGCCTGGCGAATATTATGACAGCCTAGAGCCTGTTGAGAAAGAACTTCTTGACGGTTATGGATATAAGACATTCCTTGAATTCTTAAGTCCTAGCCTACCTAATGAGCCATGGTATCCGATGTGGTCCTATACTAATACTTGGACAACAGATACTGATTATGGTAAGGCCAGAGCTAAGATTACAGAACTTAAGCATGAATACTTACCTAGAGCTATGATGGCTTCTCCTGAGGAGTTTGAAGATATCTGGGAAGAGTACATGGAAGTTTACAGAACCGAAGTTGATATTGATGCTTATCTAGATGAACTAACAGCAGAAGCACGTAGAAGAGCAGAACTGGCTGAGTAAAGTAGAAACTAAGGTTACGTCTTAAAGTAAATCTTTGGTAAGATTACAGAAAATAGGGGTGTCAGATTATGGCATAGTGCCATATAAGGCACCCCATATTTAAAGCAGATAGACTTATGAACTTAGAGTGGAGGCACTACTATGAATAAACGAAAACCCTATTATATTATTATAGCTGCCTTATGCTTTGCAACTATAATAAGTTTTTTCCTCCCCTATCTACATCTTCCTAAGCAAAATGATGTAGAAGGTGACGGATATAAAATTGATACTGCTATGGCAGCACTTAATAGTAATATTATAAAAAAGGTGGCCAAGGAATCAGGCATTCCAAAGAATATTGTATATAATACAGCGAAAAATATAATTAACGGTAAGGATAGACAGACAATTGAAAGCAGATTAAAAGAGAATGAGTATTACATTATTGATATTCTGACAGAAAAGATGAATGAGAAGGTAGCCGAGTTAGATGAGTGGGGTAGTCTTGAGAAGAGAACATATTCTTATTTTGATATGATAGATTTATCAGCCTCCGTTATTAAATATCTTGAAAGAGATATTGTAAGTGCGTTTTTAGTGATTTTGACATTGATAATGACAGTGGTATTATCATATATATCAGGCTTTGTTATGTTATTTAGAAAGAAGCTTACGTCATATAAAGTGGTTAAGATATTATCGCTGATAAATATATTTATGTCTTTTGTAGGAATTTTGTCAATTAATGCAATTGGTATTGGGGCTTTGCAAGTTGATAAATTCTATAAAGAAAACTTTGGTATTGGGTTTTTAGTTATTGCTGCCATGAATTTCGTAATACTTTTAATTGCTGTAATAGGTAATTTACATGAAAGTTGGGCAGGAATAGTAACTTTCAAGATGATAATGAGACAAAAGCAGCTTATGCTGATGACATTACCCTTTATAGTATATGTAGTTGTATTCTATTTTGGGCCTTTAACCGGTTGGATAATGGCTTTTCAGAATCATAAACCGGCAGCCGGTGCTAATCAGATGTTTGTAGCATGGGATAAGTTTATTTACTTATTAACAGAAAAAGATTTCCTTTTAGCCTTTAGAAATACCCTGGCTATGAGTTTGATAAATCTGGTATTTAGTTTTATATTTGCTATAGGATTTGCACTATTACTAAACGAAGTAGTAAATGTGAAAGGCAAGAAGCTTGTTCAGACAGTTTCTTATCTTCCCCACTTCCTATCTTGGATTATAGTGGCAGCCATAGTAAAAAATGTATTGGCTGTAGATGGAGGAATTCTTAACGAATTGCTTGTTAATTGGGGATTTATAGATGCTCCTATAAACTTCTTCGCCGATGGTAAATATTTCTGGTGGATAGTTGGATTAGCTGTTGTATGGAAGGAAACAGGATGGAACAGTATTATATATCTGGCTTCCATAACATCAATTAATCCTGATCTATATGAGGCAGCCTCCATTGACGGCGCAGGTAGATTTAAAAAGATGATTCATATTACACTGCCGGGTATTAAAGCAACCATATTTGTATTGTTGATTATAAATCTTGGTATGGTTATGAATTCGGGATTTGAAGCACAGTTACAATTAAAAAATGACTTAATAAAGAATACGGCAGAGGTAATAGATACATATGTACTTAATAAGTCCTTCTTCCAAGGTGCAGATTTCTCGATTGGTACTGCAGCAGGTATATTTAAGAGTGTAATCAGTATCCTCCTGGTTTCTATAGCTAACAGAACGGCTAAGGCCTTTGACCAGGAAAGATTATATTAGGAGGAGGGATTAACTTGAGTAGAAAAAACAAAAATCATATAAAAAAGAGTCCTTTCGATATAGCATTTATTATTGTAAATACCATAGTACTAACGCTTTTTTGTGTAGTAACTTTGTATCCTATATTAAATACCTTAGCTATATCATTTAACGAAGCAGTAGATACTTTAACAGGTGGAATACGACTCTTACCTAGAAAATGGACTTTGCAGAATTATAAAACTGTGTTTAATATGAAAAGTTTGGTGAGGGGTGCTTATATATCAGTACTTAGAACAGTTATAGGAACCTTTTTGCAAACATTTGTAACTGCTATGCTTGCTTATATTCTTTCTAGAAAAGAGTTTTACTTTAATAAACAGGTATCCTTAATATATGTTCTTACCATGTATGTAAATGCCGGAATAATACCGACACTGTTATTATATCAAAAATTACATTTGACTAATAATTTCTGGGTGTATATAATTCCGGGTTTGGTATCTGCATTTAATATGATAGTTATACGAACATTTATGAATGGTCTGCCGGATAGCTTTGTAGAGTCAGCTCAAGTTGACGGTGCGGGGCATATAAGAATATTTTTAAGGATTATATTACCCCTTTGTAAACCGGTATTAGCTACAGTGGCATTATTTGTAGCAGTAGGTCAATGGAACTCATGGTTTGATGCTATGATATACAATGCACAAAGAGAGGATTTAACAACCTTACAGTATGAGCTGATGAAACTGTTGTCTGCAATAAATCAGCAATCCGGAGATCCTAATGCAATAAAACATGCTTCTAGCATGGTAACACCGGAATCAGTAAGGGCGGCTGCAACTATGGTTACCGCATTTCCCATAGTATGTCTCTATCCTTTCTTACAGAGATATTTTGTAACTGGACTGACTATCGGTGGAGTTAAAGAATAAAGAGGAACTTGTTTTAGTATATCTACATAAAGCCATTTCAAAAGATTATATATGTTTTTTGAAATGGCTTTTTCTTTTGCTTGAAATCTAGTAAGTTTGTTTGTAAAATGGTAACTAAGTTTATCATTATAAAATTTTTAATTAGGGGAAAAGTATGAGAATAGGATTATTAAGGCATTTCAAAGTCGATTGTCCTCATAAAAAGATGATGACCTCTCAGGAATTTCTTGAATGGTCAAGAAGATATGATATATCACAGGTGATTAAAACTAAGGTTGAAATGAATGGAGTAGAATGGGATGTCTGTTATGTAAGTGATATGCCAAGAGCAATTATAACTGCCAAAGAAGTATATAAGGGAAGTATAATAATAGACAAGCTTCTTAGAGAAGTAGACAATGCTCCTTTTATAAATACGAAAAGAATTAAGTTGCCATTTGCCTTATGGCATATATGTGGGAGGATTGCTTGGTATTTAAAATTAAAGAGCCAGCCTGAAAACAAAGAGGAAACCAGAAAAAGGATTCATGAGTTCCTAGATCGTATTGATTGGTCCAAGGAAAATATACTGATTGTATTTCATGGTTTTATGATTTATAATTTTCAAAAAGAGCTACGTAAGCTTGGCTTTAAAGGTGATAAGCTTAAGAAAGTAAAAAATGGCGTATTATACGAATATATAAAAGAAAATGAAAAGGAAGATATGGCAAGTGAAAGTCTCTCTGATTTGTGTGGGTAAGCTAAAAGAAAAATATCTAACCATGGCAGTAGATGAGTATAAAAAAAGACTTAGCAGATACTGTACCTTGGATATTATAGAGCTTCCCGATGAAAAAACTCCTGATAATGCAGGAAAAGCCTTGGAAGAAGCCATTAAAAAGAAAGAGGGCCAGAGGATATTAAGGGTACTAAAGGAGGATTCCTTTTGCATTGCCTTGGCTATTCAGGGTAATATGTTATCATCTGAGCAATTGGCATCTTATATGGAAAAACTATTTGTATCGGGAAAAAGCCATATAAGTTTTGTGATTGGGGGCTCCTTAGGTCTTTCAGAAGAAGTCCTAAAGCGGGCCCATTATCAACTTAGTTTTTCAAAAATGACCTTTCCACATCAATTGATGCGGCTTATTTTGTTGGAGCAAATTTATAGGTCTTATCGGATTATTAATAAGGAGCCATATCATAAGTAAGATTCTAATACTAATAACAAAATATAATAATGAAAAGCAGAAAGAAAGGGATAAGGATGGGCATAAATAAATTTATGTAACCTTATCCCTTTTTATATCTATAATTGATTAGTTTATTTACTATCATCATAAATTAAGTAGGTGAAAAACCAAAATACCTTAAAATACCAATATACATACCATAAGCAAATTGATATTGATTATCCCTTAGTTTCTGTGCATCTGAGGGATTGGTTAAATACCCTAATTCCACTAGAATAGAAGGCATTGTAGTACGTCTAAGCACATATAAGGTCTGATTAATTCTAATTCCGTTATTTCTGGTGCCAACGGTTTGTACAATTCCATCCATAACCTGTTGTGCCAGCCAGTTTGCCTGTGTACCATACTGATAAATATAAACTTCTGTACCGTTAATTGCCGGGTTTGGATTAGCATTACAATGGATACTTATAAAATAATTAGCAGGCCATTCATTGGCCATCCGAACTCGTTCGGCTAAGCTGCTTGCATTATTTGTACCCAGTACAGTAGTAGGAGTAGGTCTAGATAAACGGGCCTCGAATCTGCTGTCATTATTCAATAAATTGGCAAGAAACACCCCAACTTGATAAGTGATATCCTGCTCAAACAAGCCATGGCCTACGGCTCCGGCATTATGATAACCGGTAGGATTATGACCTTGGTCTATAAATATCTTAATAGCCATGAATTTTCTTTCCTTCCGAAATAATAAAGTTAATCATAATATCATATTCTTTTTTAAAAAAGTTGTTACTGGTACCGGATATCGTAAACAAACCACGAACGAATTATGAACAAAAATAAGCATTGTGTTCATAATTTGTTCACAGAATGTTTACGAGAACTGGTACCTTTGTTATGGAAATAAATGTAAAAACTGTAATAAGATTAATTGAACAAGTTTTTTTATTAATAACTTTCAAAAGGGAGGATTTTTTATGAGAAAAAAAGTGCTTGGTATTTTACTATGTGTGATGTTGGTTTCTTCTTTACTGGGGGCCTGTAAAAGTAAAGATACTGCTACCGATAGTAAAGGTAAAACAGTAGGAGTATGTATGCCCACTAAAGATTTGCAAAGGTGGAACCAAGACGGTGCCAATATGAAGAAAGAACTAGAGGCGGCAGGTTATAAGGTTGATTTACAGTATGCAAACAATGAAATTGCAACACAAGTTAATCAGATTGAGAATATGATTACCGGAGGTGTGGATATTTTGGTTATAGCCTCTATTGACGGTGCCTCCTTAGGAACTGTCCTTACAGATGCCAAGAAAAAAGGTATTCCTGTAATAGCATATGACCGGCTGATTATGGAAACCGATGCTGTGTCATACTATGCAACTTTTGATAACTATATGGTTGGTACTATACAAGGGGAGTATATAATAGAAGCCCTAGATCTTGAAAATCAGCAGGGTCCCTTTAATATTGAGCTTTTTACGGGATCCCCTGATGATAATAATGCCCGTTTCTTTTTTGCCGGAGCAATGGATGCCTTAAATCCTTATATTGAAAGCGGAAAACTAAATGTAGTATCAGGCCAGAAAGAATTTGAAGAGGTGGCTACTTTAAATTGGTCTACAGAAGCTGCCCAAAGTCGTATGGAAAATCTTATTACAGCTTATTATGCTGACGGTACCCCCTTAGATGCTGTTTTATCAAGCAATGACTCTTGTGCTATTGGTATAACAAATGCACTTGTAAATGCTGGTTTTTCAAAGGATAATTTCCCTATACTTACGGGCCAGGACTGTGATATCACAGCAATGAAAAATATTATAGCTGGGCTTCAATCAATGTCTATATTTAAAGATACCCGTAAACTGGCATCAAAGGTTGTTGAAATGATCGAAGCTATTGTAAGTGGGGATGAGGTTCCGGTAAATGATACAAAGACCTATGATAATGGAACCGGTATTATACCTACATATTTGTGTGAACCTGTATTTGCCGATATTAACAATTATAAAGAGTTATTGATTGATTCCGGTTATTATACAGATGATCAATTAAAGTAAATGTACTCATATTTTCTCGCAGAAAAGCTTAAGAGTTAAAATAGCTTATTAGTTAATTTAATATGCTTATGAAGGGGGTGTTAGTTTGGCTGATTTAATATTGGAAATGAAAAATATAACCAAGAGATTTTACGGCATAAAAGCATTGGATAATGTAAATCTTAGGGTGGAAGAAGGGGAAATCCATGCCTTGGTAGGAGAAAATGGAGCCGGTAAATCCACCTTAATGAATGTTCTAAGCGGCATCCATCCATATGGAAGTTATGAGGGACAGATATTCTTTATGGGTAAAGAATGCATGTTTAATAACATTAGGGACAGTGAAGATATGGGCATAGTTATTATTCATCAGGAGCTGGCCCTGGTACCTTTTATGACAATAGGAGAAAATATTTTCTTAGGAAATGAATGTGGCTCATTATTTAAAATAAATTGGGAAGAAACTTATTCGAGGGCGAAAAAATTACTGGAGATTGTAGGTCTGCAAGAAAGTCCAAGAACTCTTATTAAAGATATAAGTGTTGGTAAACAACAGTTGGTTGAAATTGCAAAAGCATTATCAAAGAATGTAAAACTTCTTATATTGGATGAACCAACAGCCTCTTTAAATGAAGCAGATTCAAGAAAACTTTTGGATTTACTTTTAGAATTTAAAAAGAAAGGTTTAACCTCAATTATAATTTCTCACAAACTAAATGAGATAGAGTATGTTGCCGATAAAATTACAATTATTAGGGACGGAGCCACCATAGAAACCCTAGATAAAAATAAAGATAAAATAAATGAAGACCGTATTATCAAATGTATGGTAGGAAGGGAGATATCAGATAGGTTCCCTAAAAGACAGGTAAATATATCAGAGGAAATAAGTTTGGAAGTAAGGAACTGGACCGTATTTCATCCTATTTATGAGGGCCGTAAGGTAGTGGATGATGTATCATTTTACATAAGAAAGGGAGAGGTTGTAGGCATTGCAGGCCTGATGGGAGCCGGCAGAACCGAACTGGCATTAAGTATATTTGGTAAAAGTTACGGAAGTAAAATAACCGGTAGCTTATTAATTAACGGTAAGAAGGTAAGGCTAAATAGCCCAAGGATGGCTATTGCCCATAAGCTTGCCTATATAACAGAGGATAGAAAAGGAGACGGCCTGATTTTATCAGCTCCAATCAGAGTCAACACAAGCTTAGGAAAAATGAAAAAAGTAAGCCGGCATAATATTATAGTTAATAATCTAGAGCGGAAGGCTGCCAATGATTATGTAGAGAAACTTAAGACCAAATGTAGCTCAATTGAGCAGGAGGTTGGTAGCCTAAGCGGGGGAAATCAACAAAAGGTTCTTGTGGGTAAATGGATGTTTACAGATCCGGATATTATGATACTTGATGAACCAACCCGGGGAATAGATGTGGGAGCTAAATATGAAATTTATTGTATAATTAACAGCTTGGTTGCAGAAGGAAAATCTATTCTTCTTATTTCATCAGAACTTCCTGAATTAATCGGTATCTGTGACAGGATCTATATTATGAATGAGGGAAAGATGGTAGGAGAAGTAGCAAAAGAAAAAGCAAGTCAGGAATATATTATGGGACAGATATTAAAATCTAGTAAAGGAGCGTAACTATGGATAAGGTAAAGAACATATTAAAGAAGAATACGATGCTTGCGGCGCTTATTATTGTAACTATTATCTTTGCCATAGGTACAAATGGGAAGCTACTGTATCCTAGAAATGTTGCCATATTAATAGGGCAAAACAGTTATGTGGTTATACTTGCTGTGGGTATGCTCTTATGTATACTTACAGGGGGAAATATTGACTTATCTATAGGATCAATTGTTGCACTTATAGGAGCTATAGGGGGAACTTTAATTGTAAACATGAAGCTAAACATATGGGTAGCGGTTATAATCTGTCTTTTAGTAGGAATTCTTATAGGTATATGGCAGGGATTTTGGATAGCATATATTCGAATACCTGCTTTTATCGTAACCTTGGCAGGAATGCTAATTTGGAGAGGATTAGCATTAATAGTCCTAGATGGTTTGACTATCAACCCGTTTCCCGATAATTATTTAAAGTTATTTAACAGTAATATACCAGATATTTTTGGAGGCAGAATTAATATAACATCTATATTAATCGGTTTTCTAATCTGTATCTTCTACATAGGTATGCAAATATTGGGAAGGATAAATACAATTAAAAAGGGCTACCAGCCTAAAAAACTTTCATCCATACTTATAAAAACCACGGTACTATGTTTTGTTATTATGCTTCTTGCATATACCTTGGCAAAGCATGAAGGTATACCTGTAATTCTACTTATTCTAACGGTGGTAATACTGATTTATTCATATTTTACAAGAAAAACCGTACCCGGCCGTTATATATATGCCATGGGTGGAAATGAAAAGGCAGCAAAGCTTTCGGGAATTAATACAAATCGGATTTTATTCTTTACTTATGTAAATATGGCCTTTCTAAGTGCTTTAGCTGCCTTGGTCTGTGTTGCCCGGTTTAATTCTGCCGCACCTACGGCAGGCCAGAACTACGAGATGGATGCCATAGGATCCTGTTTTATAGGGGGAGCTTCCGCATACGGTGGCATAGGCAAGGTTTCCGGAGTGGTTATAGGAGCAATATTTATGGGGGTCCTAAATAACGGTATGTCTATAATGGGTATAGATATGAATGTACAAAAGGTAGTAAAAGGATTAGTTCTTTTGGCAGCTGTAGCCTTTGATGTAATATCAAAATCAAGACATCTTGCATTCCATCAAAAAACCTGATAGAATTGTCTCAATTATCCGGTGACAGGTACTTTTAAAAGTACCTGTCACCGATCAAACAGGAGGGTAAAACATGAATGAAGAATTAAGTTATCTTGATGCTGATCTAAAGGGTTTATTTGTGGAAACAAAATATGATGATATGAAAAAATTGTTAGATGAAAGGTCCGATGAAGAGGTAAAAGAAATATACAATCATAATTGGGGTATAATAAAAAAATATTATGACAATGAGAATTTTGATTTACTGCAAAAACATATTAAATTTGTGGCATATTCATGTTTTGTAATAGAATATGCCCAGGGTCGGGGATTAATTGGTGAAGATGTATTTGGTATTATGATGGCTGTATTTAATGATATATATGAAATAAGAAATAAAGAGTAACAGTTGACAAAGTTCCCTTATAATTGTAAAATGTGCTACACATTCTTTTTTATAATAAACAAGGGATGAAGTAAGGATTGGGAGGTAGTAATGAAATTTGTAATCCCCGAGGGCTATAAGCCACAATTAAGTATTAAAGAAACAGAAATTGCTATTAAAGAAGTAAAGGATTTTTTTGAAAGAGAACTGGCAAAACAGTTAAATCTTATTAGGGTTTCGGCACCATTATTCGTAAAAGCTGAGTCTGGCTTAAATGATAATTTAAGTGGCGTTGAAAGACCGGTTGCTTTTGGAATTAAGGAGCAGAACGATCAAATGGTTGAAATTGTACACTCCCTGGCAAAATGGAAGAGACAAGCCCTAAAGCGTTATGGTTTTGAGCTAGGTGAAGGTTTATATACAGATATGTATGCCATTCGCAGAGATGAGGAGACCGATAATATACATTCGATTCTAGTGGATCAATGGGATTGGGAAAAGATCATTAATAAAAGTGATAGAAATGAAGAAACCTTAAAAGATATTGTAAGGCATGTATATAAGGCTCTTAAAAACACTGAAATATTTATTGCAAATAAATATGATTATGTAAAGGAAATTCTTCCTGATGATATATACTTTATTACATCACAGGAGCTTGAGGATCGCTATCCTAACCTTACTTCTAAGGAAAGGGAGTATGAAATATCAAAGGAAAAGAAAGCCGTATTTATTATGCAGATTGGCGGTGCTTTAGCTTCCGGTAAGCCCCATGATGGAAGAGCTCCTGACTATGATGATTGGAAATTAAACGGTGATATTATTGTATATTATCCCGTACTTGATATTGCCATGGAATTTTCTTCTATGGGTATCCGTGTAGATGAAGAAAGCCTTAAAGAACAGCTTACCATTAGCGGTTGCCTAGACAGAGCCCAGTTGCCATTCCAAAAGGCACTGCTAAATAAGGAACTTCCCTATACCGTAGGTGGAGGTATTGGTCAATCTAGAATATGTATGTTCTATCTGCGTAAAGCCCACATAGGAGAAGTTCAAGCCTCTGTGTGGCCTGAGGATGTTATGAATGAAGCAGAAAAAAGAGGAATTATCCTTTTATAGTATTTGGATAAAATCTATTATATAAAAATATGTATGTAATATAAGAAGATGCTGTAAAAAAAATTAATCTCCATAAATTAGATTTTTCAGTCTAGTTTATGGAGATTTTTTTATAAATTATTAAAATATATCATTAAAATGGTGCAGTATCAGGGTGGGATCCGATTGATCCCTTGGCTTCAAGAACTTTCATAGCCTCTATATCTTCATCGGATAACTGAAAATCAAAGATATCAGCATTTTCTATAATTCTCTCCCTTTTTGAAGCCTTTGGAAGAGGTATAAATCCATGCTGGATACTCCAGCGTAGCAATACCTGAGCCACTGATTTATTATATTTTTTAGCAGTTTCAACTAATACAGGGTGGCTAAAATCTCCTCGTATTAAGGGACTATAGGCCTCAACTATAATTCTATGATTCTTGCAATATTCCACAATATCCCTTTGGACAAATTGGGGATGTAGTTCCAGCTGATTAACCATAGGGGCCACGGTTGCAGTTTCTAGTAAGGCCTCCAAATGAGTTTCTAAAAAGTTACTAACCCCGATAGCTTTAATCTTGCCTGCCTTATAAAGTTCTTCAAATGCTTTCCAGGTACCTTCATTTGCTTCTTTCCACATATCCCTTATAGCCAGAGGTCTTGGCCAATGAATCAGATATAAATCCAAGTACTCAATATCCAAATTCTCCATTGTCATTTCAAATTCTTTCATGGTCTTTTCGTAACCGTGGCTATTATTACTTAATTTTGATGTTACAAATAACTCATTTCTTTTAAGACCGCAAGTACGGATAGCCTTACCGACAGATTTTTCATTACCATACATAAAAGCGGTATCAATATGTCGGTATCCGCAGTCAATGGCTGTCTTAATAATATCCACAGTGGTATCTGCTTCAGGGAGTTTCCATGTTCCGAAGCCTATGCAGGGGATTTTTCCTCCGTTGGATAAAACATAATAGTCATTGATGCTATTCATAGTAGTTCCTCCTTCCAAAAAGCATAATCTTTTGCTGCAGGCTTAAATTTCAACTTTTTCTTTAATCCATAGGGCTATGGAATCTTCTGTATTTCTTCCTATTATTCCATCTGCTTTAAGTTTCAATTCCTTTATTGCATTCTCCACAGCATAAAATTTATCGCAGGCCTTAAGTAAGGCTATATCATTTTGATTATCACCAAAACCTATAATATTCTCCACTGAAAGATAGCTGCGGAGAAATTGTACACCATGGTATTTTGAGGCTTTCCTAGAGAAAATCTCAAGATACCACATATCCTTTGCGTAATTATCCCTATAGAATACACTATTTATATTAGGAAAAGTCTGAATTATCCGGTATATAGGCTCTAACTTCTCTTTATAATCCATTAGAACAAAATATATAAGGGGTTCATCCATTAAGAGGGAAAATTTATTGACAGCTATAAAAGGTTTATTGTATCTTTTAACCCTCACTTCATAAAAATCTATAAGGGCCTTATTGCTTAAATCTTCATAGTAGGTGGAAAGCTCACCCTCTTTTATAGTATACATAAAACCTTTCAAACTATTTTCTTCAATTATAGATATCAGTAGACGGATATCTTCCTTATTAAAAGCTTCAATATTGATATATTCCTTCTTTATAGGGTCATAGATACATACACCGTTCATCAAAATTATTGGAAGGGTCAGTTTAAGGTCATTTATTATATACTTAACAGAGGCAATACTCCTTGCGGTGGCTATGGTAAATAGAATCCCCTTATCCATTAAACTGTTTAATATATTTATGGTTCTATGGGTAAGTTTAGCTTCGTTGTTAAGGAGAGTTCCGTCTAAATCAGAGACATAAAGGGTCTTAGACAGAAGCTTACTTTTCATTGGAACCTCCCAAATCATCCTTAAGAAGACCAAAGATATAATAATCTGTCATTACATTTAAAATAGCTCCGTTTCTTATATGGCCCTCCTGTCTAAAGCCTAGTTTTTCTGCAATTCTTGCAGAGGCGGGATTATTTGTAAAACACCGTATTTGCAGCCTCTCAAGTTTTAGAGTCTCAAAGGCAAAGTTAACAATTGCTTGTCCGGCTTCTGTAGCATAACCATGGCCCCAATAGTTCTTATTTAGCCGATATCCTATATCAGCCTGAAGGTCAAGCTGAAAATCATATAGAACAATTTCACCGATAACTTTACGGTTTTCTTTTAATTCCATAAGCCAGGTCAGTTCTCGGCCGGCTTTGTATTCCTTCATAGTTTCGTTATAATGAAAATCCAGCTTAAGTTGCTTTATAGGCCTTTTATCCGGATTTCTTTTTTCGTCATAAAGTCCCCAAAAACGGTATACACTGTAATCATTAATAAATTCTAAGCTATCCCTACCATCACTGTCACTTAAAGTAATTTGACGTAGAAGCAGGCGTTTGGTTTCTATAGAAGGCAGGGTTGGGAAGTATTTGGTAAAATCCAATCTTATTCTCCTTTCTCACATAGGATTTCCGGTCAATATAAGCTTATTATCCTACATAAGGAAAGAATTATCAATCTTATAGCACAGAAATATAGGAATAAATATTAATTATCATGTTAAATAACCCTATAATACAACTAAATACAACTTTCAACAAAAATTTTAACACCGATTAAAATTAATAAGATTCCCCCGCCTAATTTTGCCCTGATACCTAACAGGACACCGAACTTACGGCCGATGTAAACCCCAAATGCACAGCAAAGAAATGTAATAATTGCTATTATTATAGATGTGGTTGCAATATTGGCATTAATTGCTGCTAAGCTGACACCAACAGCTAATGCATCGATGCTGGTTGCAATACCTTGAAGGGTTAAATTCTTTGCGGAAAAAATATTCTTTGTACCACATACATTTTCAGTATCTCTATGCTCTTTTATAGCCTCAACTATCATATTAATACCAATTATACCAAGTAAAAATAGGGCCACATAGTGTTGATACCGGGTAATAACATCAGTAAAAGTATTACCTAATACGTAACCGATAACAGGCATAATTCCTTGGAAGCCTCCAAAGGTAAGGGCAGTGGTGTAAACATTTTTGGCAGTGATTTTTTTACTGCACATTCCGTTGGTAATTGATACAGCAAATGCATCCGTAGCTAAGCAAAAGCCAAGAAGTATCTGAGTTAATAAATCCATATAAATATCCTCACATATTCCGCATTTTTTTATGGTGGGAATATATATTAAGACTCACAATAAAACTCATGCATGGTTATTTAAGCCATACATGAGTCTCGTTCTTTAAGGCAAGCCAGATTTGCACGGTGTACAAATCAAGATGTTGACTTACACACATACCTAATATACAAGGTATGCAAACTACTCCCTCATAATATTATATTAAATAGAAGTTTAGCATATCTATAATTTAAATTCAAGGTTTTACTTTTTTACAATAAATTTAAATTTTTTCAAAATAGAGCAGTAAGATAAAGAATATAATTTTCTTTTAATGTAATTTGCTTGATAAGCAAACTTATATAATATAAAATATTTATTATAGGTTTTGATTATAAAAGGAGAGTAGAGATGAGAGATTATGTTATTGTAAGTGATGCAACATTAGACTTGCCATATTCTATAATTAAGGAATATGGGATTAAAGTAATTCCCATGGGAATTGTTATAGACGATGTTGCTTATAACTATCATCCTGATGAAATAGAATTAACTATTGATGATTTTTACAAAAGACTAAAAGAGGGAGCTAATAGCCATACAACTCAAATAACACCGATATTATTTATGGAATATTTTAAAAAGCTCTTAAATGAAGGGTTAGATATTATATATATAGGGTTTTCATCAGGATTAAGTGGTACATACAGTGCCGCAAAACTTATAGAAAAGGAACTTACTGAAGAATATCCAGAAAGTAAGATATATTGTATCGATTCAAAATGTGCCTCCATAGGAGAAGGTTTATTGGTATACCATGCGGCATTACAAAAGAAAAAGGGATTAACAATTGATGAGCTAAAGACCTGGGTCGAAGAAAACAAATATAATTCCAGGCATTGGTTTACCGTCAGTGATTTATTTTACTTAAAACGTGGAGGCAGAGTTACATCCTTTGAAGCAGTTGTAGGAACGGCTCTTCGTATCCGTCCGGTTTTAAGTACCGATGAGGATGGCAAACTGACAGTTGTTTCAAAAATCAGAGGTACAAAGGCTGAAATGGAATTTTTAATATCCAAAATGATGAAAGAGGGTATAGAACTTTCTGAGCAGACAATTATTATCGGACATGGAGACAATCTTAATCAAGCAAAAGAATTAGAAAGCCAAATAAGAAGCAAAAATATTGTTAAGGACGTTATAATATCTCAGATTGGTCCTATTATTGGTACCCATACGGGCCCGGGGATGCTGGCTCTAGTATATATGGGGAAGAAAGGTGATTTATAAAATAAAGTAATTTGTTATATAAATTTTATAATATATATTTTTATATTTTACTTTTAGGAGGAAAAGATGAGAATCGGAGGAGAAATTAAAAAAAATTATAAGAATCCTGAAGAATGGTTGGGGTTGGTAAAGGAACTAAAATATGGAGCGGTCCATGCACCTATAGGATATGATGCTTCATATGAAGAAAAGAAAGCATACTTAGATTGTGCCAAGGAAAATAATATAGTAATCGGTGAAGTAGGAGTATGGAGAAATCCCATATCCCCTAATGAGGCTGAGGCAAAAAAGAATTTGGAATACTGCAAAAAACAGCTGGCCCTGGCAGAGGAATTGGGGGCAAGGTGTTGTGTTAATATAACAGGTTCTAGGGGAGAAATCTGGGACGGCTTTTATAAGGAAAATTATGATGAAGATGTATATACCTTAATTGTGGATACCACCAGGGAGATTATTGACAGTGTAAATCCAAAACGTACCTTTTATACCCTTGAACCTATGCCTTGGATGATACCGGATTCTCCGGATGCATACCTTCAATTAATAAAAGATATTGACCGTAAGGCATTTGCTGTCCATCTGGATTTTACCAATATGATTAACTGTCCCATACGCTTTCTAAAAAGTGATGAATTTATTGAAGAATGTTTTACAAAATTGGGACCTTATACAAAGAGTATCCATGCTAAGGATGTTATAATGGAAAAAGCCTATCCCTGTGTAATTAAAGAAGTTATGCCGGGAAAGGGCATGCTTAACTATAATAAAATTGTACATTTAATTAACCGTCTAGGAGATGATATACCGGTATTTGTTGAGCATCTTAATACCCATGAGGAGTATTTGGAAGCTTCTACATACGTTAGAGATATTGCAGTAAGTGAAGGAATAACAGTTATACAGTAAAGTCATGGTGCCCTAACTAAAAGTAATAATTAAGTTGTATTAATACCTATAAATATAAATACCAATTATGGTTAATAGGAGGATAAGATGAAACTTAATTACAAAAGAACTTTTTTTGTGGGATTTGCATTTTTATCTATTTGTGCATTTTGGGAAGTTTATGAAGGAATTGTTCCTAAAATGTTGGAAGGTACATTTGGACTTGGTGAAACGAAAGTTGGGGCTATCATGGCAATAGACAACGTCCTGGCCTTGTTTTTACTGCCTATTGTGGGAGCTATATCAGATAAGGTTAATACCCGTATCGGTCGACGTATGCCTTTTATACTGGGAGGCACCCTTATGGCAGCTGCTTTTATTCTAATCTTACCCATAGCAGATTATCAGGGGAATTTTATTCTTTTTATGGTAGCTTTAGCAGTAGTATTACTGGCCATGGCCTCTTATAGGTCTCCAGCGGTTGCCTTAATGCCAGATGTTACCCCTAAGCCCCTTAGGAGCAAGGCAAATGCTATTATTAATCTGATGGGAACCTTAGGAGGAGTATATGCATTATTAATGACATTATTGCTATATAAAGATGACGGATCTGTTAACCTTCCTGTTTTTATCAGTGTAGTTGCTATAATGATTTTATCTTTAATATTCCTTATGGTAACAATTAATGAGAATAAGCTGAGTAAAATAGCCAAGGAAGAAGAAAAGGCCTTTTATTTGGAAAATGATATGCTAAAGGAAGGTCTTAAAGAAGAACAAGAATCTAAAGAAGATAGTCATTCTTTAGATTCTTCAGAAGAAAAAATGCCTGCAGATGTAAAAAGAAGCTTTGCTTTTATAATGGCCTCTATTTTCCTATGGTTTTTCGCTTATAATGCTATTAAAACAGCATTTTCAAGGTATGCTGATAGGGTATGGGGGTATTCCGGAGGAACCTATACCTTTCCCCTAATGGTTGCCATGGGAGCAGCCTTAGTAAGTTATTTTCCCATCGGTATTATTTCAAATAAAATAGGCAGAAAGAAAACAATTATAGCAGGTATATTGCTTATGACCTTCTCTTACTTGTGTGGCTTTTTAATTAACCAGGCAACACCCCTAATCAATGTGGTATTTGCTTGTACCGGCATCGGATGGGCTGCAATTAATGTTAATTCCTATCCTATGGTGGTTGAAATGTGTAAATGTGCTGATACCGGAAAATATACCGGATATTATTATACATTTTCCATGTCGGCCCAAATAATAACTCCCATTGTATCTGGATTTTTGATGGAGAAGATAGGAGTTTACACCCTTTTTCCTTATGCTTTGGTATTTTCTATAGCTTCTCTATGTACCATGCTTTTTGTAAAACATGGGGATTCCATTATACAAGTTAAAAAGGAAGAAGAAGCATAAAAGAAAATAGTAAATACATATACAGATTATGGGATAAATAAGGAGTAGCTATATGTTATTGGAACTTGGTATATTTTTGACAGTCTTAATTATACTTTATCTCTTGGCCATAATGCCAAAATTAAAGGAAAATCCAAAAATCAAACCATTTTGCGGATTGTACTATGCCCATCGTGGTTTACATGATAATAAGTCAGAGGCTCCTGAAAATTCCCTGGCAGCATTTAAAAAGGCTGTGGATAATGGTTATGGAATTGAACTTGATGTCCAGATTACTAAGGATATGGTTCCGGTTGTTTTTCATGACAATGATTTAAAGCGGGCCTGTGGTGTGAACAAAAAGATTTCTGAAATAGAATATAAAGATTTAGCTAAGTATAGATTATTTAAATCTAAAGAAAAAATACCCACTTTGCGGGAAGCACTTAACTGTATTGATGGCAAGGTTCCCATTATAATTGAATTGAAAATACCTTGGAATCCTAATAATATATGTATGGCAGTTTCCAAAGAACTGAAAAATTATAAGGGACTCTTCTGTATAGAATCTTTTAATCCTTTTGGACTGGGATGGTATAAAAAGCATTTTCCGGATGTGGTAAGAGGGCAGTTATCCACAGATTTTGCCAAAGAAAAAATAGAAGGCAGCAGGATGCAGTATTTTATTTTAAAACATTTACTATTTAACTTTCATACAAAGCCTGATTTTATTGCCTATGATTATAAGTATAAGAAAGGTCTATCCTTTACTATATGTAGAAAATTATATAAAATAAAGACGGCAGCTTGGACCATACAATCTCAGAAGGATTTAGAGGATAATAAAGAGTATTTTGATATGATTATCTTTGATAGCTTTATACCAAAGAAATAAAGATAAGACTTAAGACCAAAGGTTAATTTAAGGTTAATTTTTGGTCTTAAATTTATTTTGGGGTATATTCTAAAAATACATGGGTATCATTCTGATATATAGATTGAATGGAGATATGATATAAGGATGTTTAAGATGATCTTACTTTGGCTGGGCACTTTTTTGTGGGGACTTTCCAATATGATACTTCGACCAAAAAGACTATCAAGTGGTATGGTATATAAAATGGCGGTAAGAGACGGAAAACTTAATGAGGAAAGGTATAAAAAAATTAAAAAGAAACAGTTTATGGTTCTTTCCGACTACGGTTATAAATTATCCTGTGAACTACTTATACCTGCTTATTGGAATAATAAAAATATCGCCATTCTATGCCATGGGTTTTCTCAGTGCAAATACAAGTCTTTAATATATGCAGAAATCTTTATAAAGATGGGATTTGCTGTTTTGATTTATGACCATAGGAATCATGGTTTAAGCGGAAAGGCATATACATCCATGGGGTATTACGAAAAATATGATTTAAAAAAACTGGTTGATTGGTGCCTAAAGGCCTATGGTTCTGATTGTAAGATTATTACCCATGGGGAATCCATGGGGGCTACTACAGTATTATTGCATTTGGGAATAGATGATAGAGTTATATGTACAATTGCAGATTGTGCATATTCTGATTTAAAAGAATTATTAATTCATCAATTAAAATCCTATTATCATCTGCCTAAACTATTGATACCTATAGAAAGTTTTATTACTTACCTAAGAGCCGGTTTTAGGTATGAAGATGTATCTTGTGAAAGCGTTATCAGGAAAGTAAAGACACCGGTATTATTTATTCATGGTAAGAAGGATAGTTATGTTCCTGCAATAATGTCTAAAAAGATGTATAAAAGTAAAGAAAGAAATAAGGCCTTATATTTAGTGGCCGGAGCCGGACATGGCAAATCATGTATAGTAAATCCAAAAGGTTATGAGGAAAAAGTAGAAAAGTTTGTAAAAAAATACATTGATCAAAACTATATTAGCGAAAAAGCAAGCTCCTTATGTATATAGTATTTTAAATTAAATTTGGTGTATCAACTATATAGTTGATACACCCTTATCTTTATGTATTATAAAATGTGAGCAAATGAAATTAATCTTCTTTCTTCTTGAGAAGAACTGCACCGGTACCAAATGCAGCTGCCCCTAGACCAAAGAATATAGCTGTTGAAACAACCCCTGTCTTAGGAGTGGAATCGCTAGCTGCAGCTTCCGAATCCCCACCAACTGTTAAAAGAACATTTCCGGCTTCATCTTTGAATTCCATTTTTGTAACCTGAAGTGGTCCTTCAGATTTATTCTGTAAGTTAACTACAGCTTCACACCAGCTGGTGCCGTCACCGTTCATTTCAAAATTATAAACTTTCTCACCGTCTACGCTTTCACCCTTTTGCATAACAGGAAGCCAACCGGCATCAGAGTTGTAGATAAACTCTAAATCGAAGGAAGCTTTTCCGGTAATGGTGATATCTACAGATCTTGTTGCATGTGCAATATCAGTATCTCCAAGTACGTTGCCGCCGCCGATAATTTTAACCCAAACATCATTGTCTGTTGCTACACCGGCTTCTTCGGGATAGTCATAAGGAAGTTGGTCAGTACTTGCAAGTGCAGTGCCTACAGTTAATGACAGGCAAATAATCGTAGCAAGAAATCCAGCCAAGATTTTGCTTCTTAATTTCATTATAACTCCTCCTTAATTTTATAAAAAATAATACATGTTAATTTTAACAAATCTACTATTTTTTGTATATTAACAATAAGGATAAGTTTGTTACTATTTTTTGTTAATACTGCACAATTTTTGCATTAAAATCCCTGTTTTAATGCACGAACCATCATAGACAATCCAAAAAGATTTATAAAACCTTCGGCATCTTTATGATTATATAGTTCTCCTGTAGTGAACGATGCAATACTTTCATCATATAAAGAATATAAAGATGTGGTTCCTTGCTTAATTATATTACCTTTATAAAGTAAAAGCTTAACTTCCCCTGTAACATATTCCTGGGTGGAATCAATAAATGCTTGGTAGGCTTTTCTTAAGGGAGCAAACCATTTTCCTTCATATACTAGGGAGGCAAAGCGGTTGGCAATTTCTTTTTTCGCAGATAGGGTATCTCTATCTAAAATCAGTTCCTCCAACTGGGTATGAGCTTCCATAAGTATTGTTCCCCCGGGAGTTTCGTATACTCCTCTGGATTTCATTCCAACAACACGGTTTTCAACTATATCTACAATGCCTATACCATGCTTTCCCCCAATAACATTAAGCTCTTTTATAATATCAGTAGGAGACATGGATTTACCGTTTAAGGCAGTAGGTATTCCCTTTTCGAAGCTAAGACTTATGGTCTCTCCGTTATCCGGTGCCTTCATAGGTGGTACACTAAGCACTAATAAATGATCATAATTAGGTGCTATTGCAGGATCTTCTAGTTCCAGTCCTTCATGACTGATATGCCATAGGTTACGATCTCTCGAATAGCTGTTATCTGCAGAGAAAGGTAGATTTATTCCATGTTTAGCACAGTATTCAATTTCTTCTTCCCTAGAAGATAAATCCCAGATTCTCCAAGGAGCAATTATTTTAAGATGGGGTGCTAAGGCTTTAATAGTAAGCTCAAAACGTAGCTGATCGTTACCTTTTCCTGTGGCCCCATGGCATATGGCAGTGGCCCCTTCCTTTTTTGCAATTTCGACCAGTTTTTTTGCAATAACAGGTCTAGCCATGGCAGTGCCTAGAAGATATTTGTTCTCATATACGGCACCGGCTTTTACACAGGGAAGGATATAGTCTTCTACAAACTCATCTACTACATCTTCAATATATAATTTTTCGGCTCCGGATAGTTTTGCCCTTTCTTCCAGTCCCTCAAGTTCGCTTTCTTGCCCCACATCAACACAAACACAAATTACTTCATAATCATAATTTTCCTTTAACCAAGGAATAATAGCTGTGGTATCTAGACCACCGGAATATGCAAGTATAACTTTTTCTTTCATAGTACTCTCCGTTCCTTTCATTTAAATAATTTTGACATAAGAGAAAATTCTTTTTGTAATATAAAATATATTCTTGTCCTATGTGATTAAATATACAATAATATTTATTAATATGCAATAGAAAAATAAAAAAAGATTATAAAAATACAATAGCAATATACTTTATAATTTTTCTGCTTTACATTTTATGTTATATTATTATAATGAAAAATGATTATTATAGTAACTAACTATAGCTAGCATATGTAACGAGAGGAGAAATTATGTTCAGAATTATACTTGCATCAGCATCCCCTAGAAGAAAAGAAATTTTGGAGCAGATGGGCATTGCTTATGAAGTTATGGCTGCCCAGGTTAAGGAAGAGGTAGAGGAGAAAGAGCCTGCAGCTATGGTAGAAGCTTTAGCTTCTCTCAAGGCTAAGAATGTGGCAGAAGGGATTAAAGATGGACAAGATAACTACATTATTATAGGTGCTGATACTATGGTTTTTCATAAGAATAATGCCCTAGGAAAACCTAAGGATAGGGAAGAAGCTATCAAGATGCTTCAATCTCTTTCTGATGATATTCATGAGGTGTATACAGGAGTCTGCATAATAATAAAACGTAATAATAAGGTTAAGGAATTTAATAAGGAGATAGTTTTTAGTGTAAATACACAGGTAGTAGTTGCTCCTTTAAGTATGGAAGAGATTATTGACTATGTAGACACAGGAGAAGCCTATGATAAAGCCGGTGCTTACGCTATACAGGGGGGATTTGGTATCTATATAAAAGAAATTCATGGGGATTATTATAATGTTGTCGGTTTTCCTATAGCAAAGATATATGAAAAACTGCTTGAGCTTGGAATAAATATAAAAAAATAAAATAGGTGTTGCATAATAATAAATCCTAGTGTATAATTATGAAAAACAATTCACTGTTGATTGAATAATTACATATTATTCATCAAGGATGGAGGAATATTATGAATATAATTACCGGAGGTGTTACATCACCTAAAGGATTTAAGGCAGCAGGAATTTATGCTGGAATAAAGAAAAAAAGAAAAGATATGGCTCTGGTTTATTCTACTGTTCCTGCTAAGGGAGCAGGAACTTTTACTACAAATATAGTTAAGGCAGCTCCTGTATTATGGGATATTAAGCTGACAAAGGAAAGTGAAAATATTCAAGCCCTTGTAATAAATAGTGGAGTTGCCAATGCATGTACCGGCAAAGAAGGGGAGAAAAATAATTTTCTTATGGCTAAGGCAGTGGCTGATGAATTACAGCTTCCTGTTGAAGCTGTATATACGGCATCCACAGGGGTAATCGGAAAACAGCTACCTATTGATATAATAAAAGAGGGTATCCCTAAGCTGGTTAAGGAATTAGAAGATACAAAAGAGGCCGCATCTATGGCGGCAGAGGCTATAATGACAACTGACACATATTCTAAAGAATATGCTGTTACTTTTAATTTAGGCCAAAAACAGGTAACCATAGGTGGAATGGCTAAAGGCTCCGGAATGATACACCCTAATATGGCCACATTGATTGGTGTAATTACAACAGATATAGCAATCAGTAAAGATTTGCTTCAAGAAGCATTGAAGGAAAATGTTAAGCATACCTTTAATATGATTTCTGTGGATCGGGACACCAGTACCAATGATACATTAATTGCCCTAGCCAATGGAATGGCAGGAAATAATACTATTACTGAAAAAAATGAAGATTATGATATATTCTGCAAAGCTCTAAATCTTGTTACAAGTAATTTGGCTAAAATGATAGCAGCTGACGGAGAAGGTGCCACAAAACTTTTAGAAGTTACGGTAAAGTCAGCTAAAACTTGGGAGGAAGCAGTTAATTTAAGCAAATCTATTATAACATCAAACCTGGTTAAAACAGCAATCTTTGGTAATGACGCTAATTGGGGAAGAATATTGTGTGCCATGGGCTATTGCGGAGTGGAATTTGACCCTAACAAGGTGGATATTTTCATAGAGAGCAATGGTGGTAGCCTAAAACTAGTTGAAGATGGAGTAGCAGCAGATTATTCTGAAGAAATGGCTTCAAATATACTATCATCCCAAGAAATAAGGGTAATTGCTGATATAAAACAAGGCTTGGCCCATGCGACTGCATGGGGTTGTGATTTATCCTATGATTATGTAAAAATTAATGCAGAATATCGCTCTTAGTAGATAGTAACTTAAATAATAATCTGAAAGGAATAAAGCATATGGAATACATGGATCAGATTCTACTAAAGGCTCAGACCTTAATTGAGGCCCTGCCATATATTCAAAAATTTAATAATAAAAAAGTTGTAGTAAAATATGGGGGCAGTGCCATGATAGATGAAAATCTCCAGTCAAATGTTATAAAAGATGTGGCGCTGCTTAAACTGGTGGGAATGAAGCCCATAATTGTTCATGGTGGAGGAAAAGAAATAACCTCTTGGTTAAAAAAGCTAGGCCATGAATCTAAATTTGTGGAGGGACTTCGGGTTACCGATGATATGACCATGGAGATTGCCGAAATGGTACTAGGAAAAGTTAATAAGAATCTAGTACAAATGGTTGAAAAACTGGGGGTTAAAGCAGTAGGAATCAGCGGTAAGGACGGAGCTACCCTTAAGGTTGAGAAAAAATTAGTAAATGGAAGGGATATAGGATTAGTAGGTAATATAAAGGAAGTTAATATAGATTTAATAAACACCTTAATTGATAATGATTTTGTTCCTATAATTTCCCCTATAGGATTGGATGATAATTTTGTCAGTTATAATATCAATGCCGATGATGCAGCCTGTGCTGTAGCTACAGCCATAGGAGCAGAGAAACTTGTATTTTTAACCGATATCGAAGGTGTATATGCAGATCCAAATGAGAAAAAAAGCCTTATCTCCGTCCTAACACTAGATAAAGCCGATGAACTTTTGGCCAGTGGATTTGTCGGTGGTGGAATGCTGCCTAAATTAAAAAATTGTGTAGATGCTGTTAGAAATGGAGTATCCCGGGTGCATATTCTAGACGGTAGGATGCCCCATTGTCTCTTGTTGGAGTTTTTTACAAACAAGGGAATAGGAACAGCAATTATACATCAGGAGAATCTTTTTGATAATGAAATAGGCACTTGTTAAGTAATTTAAGGTCTTGGCCATGTCCATATAGGAAGGGGAGATTAATACAATGGATTTAATTGAAAAATGTATTAATGAAGCGGAAAATGTGTTTATAGGTACCTACAATCGTTATCCTGTAGTACTTAATTATGGCAACGGTATGTATTTGTATGATGTTTATGGTAAACAATATCTTGATTTTACATCGGGAATAGGAGTATTTGCCCTAGGGTATGGAAACCGGGAGTATGTTTTGGCCCTAAAAAATCAGATAGACCTGCTACTTCATACATCCAATTACTTTTATAATATTCCTTCTATTGAAGGGGCAAAGAAACTCTCTAAAGCTTCCGGCATGGATAAGGTGTTTTTTACAAACAGTGGAACTGAAGCTGTGGAAGGGGCTATCAAGCTTGCCAGAAAATATCACTATAAAAAGACAGGTAAAACTGGTGGGGAGATAGTTGCCATGGATCATGCTTTTCATGGCAGAACTATGGGTGCTTTAAGCATTACGGGAACAAAAAAATACAGAGAGGCTTTTGAACCCCTAATTGGCGGGGTGAAATTTGCAGAGTTTAACAATTTGGATAGCGTAAAAGTTTCTATAAATGAAAACACATGCGCTGTCATAATGGAGCCGGTCCAGGGGGAAGGGGGTATCTACCCCGCAACGGAGGAATTCATTAAAGGAGTAAGAAAACTTTGCGATGACAAGGGTATATTGCTGATTTTTGATGAAATCCAATGTGGAATGGGTAGAACCGGCTCCATGTTTTCATATCAAGGCTACAAGGTAATGCCTGATATTATGACCAGCGCTAAAGCCTTAGGCTGCGGTGTACCGGTTGGAGCATTTGCGGCAACCAAGGAAGTGGCAGCAGCATTTGAGCCCGGTGATCACGGAACTACCTATGGGGGCAATCCCATGGTGACGGCAGCTGTAAGTAAGGTATTTGACTTATTTGAATACAAAAAAGTCACAGAACATGTTAATATCATGGGACAGTATCTTTATCAAAGACTTAGTGAATTAAAGGATAAACATGATATTATTAAAGAACATCGCGGGATTGGACTTATGCAAGGTTTGGAATTTGAGATTCCTGTTAAGGATATTATATCAGCTGCTTTGGATATGGGACTTATATTAATATCAGCAGGAACCAATGTAATACGTTTTCTGCCACCGCTTATATTGGACCATAAGCATGTGGATGAGATGATATCAATCTTAGAGCAATGTATTGACAAGTTGAACAAATAAAATAGCCGCCATAAAATATCAGTTTACTTATATGCAGATATTTTATGGCGGCTTTTTACTTAAGCAAAAATGGAATGTATTTGTATACTTATAATGAAAACTGGAAATGTTAAAGAAGGATAGTTATTATTAGGAAAGGTTTGATAAGTATGTGGGGTATTATAATTGCCATTGTTTCCGGTGCATTAATGAGTATACAGGGAGTATTTAATACCGGTGTGACAAAACAGACCGGTATTTGGGTTTGTGCAAGTTTTGTACAATTTAGTGCCCTAATAGTCTGTCTTGGGGCATGGTTTTTTACGGGACGTAGTAGCAGCTTTATGGATCTTCTTAAGATAGATAATAAGTATATGCTACTTGGGGGAGCTATAGGGGCATTTATTACCTATACGGTTATAAAAAGTGTGGAAGCCTTAGGCCCTGCCAGAGCAAATATGTTTATTATTACTTCTCAGCTGCTTATAGCATATATAATTGAGCTTTTTGGCATTTTTGGTTCGGAAAAGGTAGACTTTCAGTGGCGTAAGTTAATAGGAATTATAATTATAATTGGAGGAATTATTACTTTTAAATGGGAATAACGATAAAAAAAATTTCAATTAATTTGTTGAAATGCCTATTGTATTAACTTCGCAGTTTAGGTAAAATAAAGATAAGTCATCATAATAAAGTATAGAGGGTACTTTTTAGATCTTTTGATAAAGCCCTAAAACATAGGGGAATCAAAGGAAGATGATGATGAAAAATAAAGGTATAATTATTATAGTATCCTGTTTATATCTTCTTATAGCAGGAATGTGTTATAGTTGCTCATATAGAAAGGATCCCGGGCAGGAGATAATGCTTACATCTTCGGAAAGTAATCAAGATGATGAAAGTATAGATATGGAACCTGGTAGTGAGGACAAGCCATTAATGTATACAGATATACAGCAGGATTATGGGGATGACTCCTTAGACAAAGAGAGTATTGTTTATGCCCATATATGTGGTGCTGTAGTTAATCCCGGAGTATATGAGATAAAGGCAGAATCTAGGCTGGTAGATTTAATTGAACTGGCAGGAGGTTTAAGTGATAATGCTGCCGGTGATTATATAAATCAAGCAGTGATAGTTGAAGATGGCCAAAGAATCTATATTCCCACCAAGGAGGAACTAAAGCAGCTAAGTTTAACAGAGTATATAAATGGCGAAGAAAGCCCTAAGTCAGACAGTAAAAGCATCAATATTAAGGTTAATATTAATAGAGCAGATGAAACAGAACTGATGAGTTTGCCTGGTATCGGTCAGTCAAAAGCAAAAAGTATAGTAGAATATAGGAATAAATACGGCAGTTTTAAGCAAATATCTGATTTAATGATGGTACCGGGAATTAAGGAAGGCTTGTTTAGTAAGGTTAAAGATTTAATTACTGTTAAATAATCGGTAACATAAGAACAGAAATACATTCCGTTATTTGGAAAGTTTAAATTATAAAAAGAATGAGGTGTATCAATGGCAAAGAAAGTACTTGTAGTCGATGATGAAAAGTTAATAGTTAAAGGGATCCGTTTTAGTCTGGAACAAGACGGTATGGAAGTGGATTGCGCTTATGATGGTGAAGAAGCTCTCGAAGCTGCAAGAAAAACGGAATATGATGTAGTACTTCTAGATGTTATGCTTCCAAAGCTAACAGGATTTGAAGTATGTCAACAGATTCGGGAATTTTCCTCCATGCCTATTATTATGCTGACAGCTAAGGGTGATGATATGGACAAGATTCTTGGTCTAGAGTATGGGGCAGACGATTATATTACTAAGCCCTTTAACATCCTGGAAGTAAAAGCTAGAATTAAGGCTATTATGCGCCGCAGTGGAAAAAATACTGTTCCTACAAATGAGCCAAAGACAATCTCATTTAATGACATGAAAATTGACTGTGAAAATAGAAGAGTATATATATCCGATAGTGAAGTTAACTTAACAGTTAAGGAATTTGATTTGCTTGAATTAATGGTATTAAACCCTAACAAGGTATATAGCCGTGAAAACCTCCTAAATATTGTATGGGGATATGATTATCCCGGAGATGTAAGAACTGTGGATGTTCATATCAGAAGGCTTCGCGAAAAAATTGAAAGTAATCCAAGCGAACCAAAATATATACATACAAAATGGGGTGTAGGCTATTATTTCCAAAATCAAGAATAATCTAAAACTATTAAATAGCATGAGGATGCACATGCTGCTTGTTTTTATCATAGTAGGTGTGGTTCCCTTATATATTTTTTCATATACCCTATTAAATAACTATGAGGAAAAAGCATTAAGTAATAAATATAACCAAATGCAGAACCAGATTATCATGCTATCCAATCAGATGATTACCACAGGTTATCTGACACTGGCAGATGTACCGGAAATTGATAGTGAAGTTAAACGACTAGCTGAGTTTTTTCAAGGGAGAATTGTTATTGTTAATAATAATCTTAATATAGTTGAGGATACCTATGGCCTTTATGATAGCAATAAGTATTTAGTATCTAAAGAAGTAATACAGTGCTTTGAAGGAAACAGCAGCAGAGTTCATGATAAAGAAAATAATTATGTTGTATTAACATATCCCATCACCCATACGACCGAGGAAGAAAAGGTTATTGTGGGTGCTGTTGTTATGAATTCATCTACCAAAGACATACAAAGCATATTAAATGGTATGGAACAAAGGGCCATTATATTTACCTTAGCTTTAGCTATTTTTATTGTTATATTTGCCATATATTTTTCTATGCGTTTAACAAAGCCTTTGACCGATATTGTTAATTCAATTGATCATTTAACAGAGGGCTTTATGGAAGAGGGAGTATCAATTAAAGGGTATTATGAAATAGAAAGAATATCCGATTCATTTAACAAAATGATAAATCGGATGAATAAAATAGAAAGTAGTAGGCAGGAGTTTGTATCCAATGTATCCCATGAGTTAAAGACTCCTATTACTTCCATTAAGGTTCTGGCTGAATCTCTTCTTATGCAAGAAGATGCCCCTGTGGAACTTTACCGTGAGTTTTTAGTTGATATATCTGAGGAAATTGAGAGAGAAAATAAAATCATTAATGATTTGCTTTCCTTAGTAAAGCTTAATAAAACTTCCGGTGATTTAAATATTACCAGCGTAAATGTCAATGATCTTTTGGAGCAGATTTTAAAGCGGCTTGGTCCTATTGCAAAGAAGCAAAACATTGAAATAATATATGAAAGCTTTCGGCCGGTAATGGCAGATGTGGATGAAGTAAAGATTTCACTTGCCTTAACCAATCTTATTGAGAATGCTATTAAATACAATGTCCCTGATGGTTGGATAAGGGTATCACTGAATGCAGACCATAAGTATTTCTATGTTAAGGTTGCAGATTCCGGTATAGGTATACCTGAGGATGTACAGGATTTAATCTTTGAACGTTTTTATAGAGTAGATAAGGCCAGATCTAGAGAAACCGGTGGTACAGGATTAGGTCTTGCAATTACTAAGAGTGTAGTACAGATGCATAGGGGTGCTATAAAGATATATAGCCAAGAAGGGGAAGGGACAACCTTTAATGTAAGGATTCCTTTAAACTTTATATCCTAGATTTAAATAGGTAAAATATTATTATATAATTTAAACCTTTTATGAATTTATATGTATAAAGATTTTGTTTTTTAATATATTTTGCGGTAATTTATATAATTATTGCAAAGGAATGAGGTATTAATGAAAAGACTGTTAGTTTTTATCATACTTCCTACGATTTTGATTTTAACTTCTTGCAGTATTAATAAAGATAAATCAGATAAATCAAAAAATGAATATCAGATTTATTGCATAGACAGTAAGTCTTCTGGTATTGTAAGTGAAAGTTATATTCCTAAAGGAAGCAGCAGAAAAGAACTGGTGTCAGAAATTATGGAAGTACTGCAAAAGGAACCTAAAAATGTAACCTATAAAAGGGGCATTCCTGAAGGAGTATCAATTCTAGATTACAAAATTGATAATGATCAGTTAATTATCAATTTTGATTCAAAGTATGGTGAGTTAAAAGGAATACAAGAAATTTTATGTAGAGCCACAATTGTTAAGACTATGTGCCAGATTCCGGGTATAGATTTTGTCTTGTTTAACGTTAACGACCAGCCCCTTGTGGATTCCAATGGCATACAGATTGGCCTAATGACGGCAGAATTTTTTGTTGAAAATACAGGAGCTGAGACCAACTATAATGTAACCTTATATTTTGCCAATGAAGCAGGTAATTTATTAAAGAAGACCACCAGAAATATTTATTATACCGGTACATCTACTATTGAGGAACATGTAATTAACCAGATAATTAACGGACCTACGGAGATTGGCCTATATCCTACAGTTCCTGAAGGAACTACCCTTCTAAATGTTTCAACTAAGGAAAAAATCTGCTATGTAGATTTAAATGAAAAATTCCTAGAGAAGCTGCCGGGCATAACAGAAGAGGTTGCTATATATTCTATTGTAAATTCACTGGTTGAGCTTCCGGGTATAAATAGAGTGCAGTTTAGAATTAACGGTGAGATTGTGGAAACTTACCATAATTTACCCTTCGGAGTTTTGTTTGAAAGAAATCTAGCAATTAATGAAGACAATCAATAGGGGGGAGGTTTAATGAAGTGATTAAGAGACCTTTCCTTTGGGGGATTGGGGCTTTTGTTATGGGAATACTTTTAGCCTGGTATAAAATCCCCCTGATTTTTTTAGTTATACTGGCTTTTGTGGGCTGGTTACTTATATATCTTTTTATGTTTCCTCTTAATAAATTTATTAACCGTAAGGATATATTTTTGTGGAGTCTGCCTTTTCTTATCTTCCTTGGCTATTTTGCCATGGGTGAACAGATGAAGCCTCCTGATATGGATATGGCTTTTAGAGAAAAGGAGGCTTGTAGCCTTACAGGGGAAGTAAATATGATTGTAAAAAAGCCTTCCGGTAATGTATATTATTTAAAAGATAACAAAGTTACATTATTAGAGGGTAGCACATATCTTGTTGAAAATATTTTGGTATATGCTAAAGATTCTTGTGAATATCTAATCGGAAATCAAATTACTGTCTCAGGAACCATCTATAAATTCTCTAAAAACACCAATCCCGGTGGATTTAACGAAAATCTCTATTATAAAATTCAAAATATCGATTATAAAGTCTATGCAAAGGAAATTGACTTAGCAGATGATAATTATTCAAAATATCACTTTATTTTAAATAAAATTAAGAGGGAGCTTATAAATTCCTATGAAAAAATTCTCCCAGAGAAAGAAGCGGGAATCTTAATGGCCATGGTTCTGGGAGAAAAGTATTTGTTGGGGGACGAAATAAACAGCCTATATCAGGAAAATGGAATTTCCCATATCCTTGCTATTTCAGGACTTCATATATCTTTAGTTGGTGCAGCAGTCTACTTTTGTTTAAGAAAATTAAGATTGGGGCTTATAGTATCTACCCTTTTGTCTTTGATTTTTATCTATAGCTACGGAGTGCTTACTAATTTCAGTGTGTCCACCAACAGAGCTGTTGTAATGTATAGTGTAATGCTGATTGCAAAAATTATAGGAAAGACCTTTGATATGCTGTCGGCCCTATCTTTAAGTGCTTTTATAATACTTCTTCAAAATCCTATGGAGATTTTTAATGCCGGTTTTTTATTATCATTTGCTGCTGTTTTTGGAATTGCATTACTTGTACCTTGTTTTAATATTCTCTTTAAGAGTAAAAAAATTCTGCTTCAAAGTCTTTATACAAGTGTCTGTGTTCAAATATTCACTCTTCCGGCAATTCTTTATTTCTTCTTTCAAATCTCAATTTATAGTGTCATTATTAATCTTATAATCTTACCCTTAACATCCTTGCTGCTTTTAACAGCTATAGTAGCAGGTGTCTTTGGCTTCTTGTTTTATCCTATTGCTATGTTTGTGGCAGGAGGAGCTAAGTATATACTAAGCTTCTATGAGTTTGTTTGCACAATTGGAAGCAAGATGCCGGCTAATCTATTAACTGTCGGAAGGCCGGATATAATTCGGATAGTGCTTTATTACTTACTTATTCTTATCTTTATCTATGGAGTTAATAGGTATAAAAAAAGGAGCTTCCTATTAATTCTTTTATTTGCAGTTGGGATTTTGATATTTCCAAAGCAAGGGGAGGGCTTAACTGTTACCATGCTAGATGTGGGACAGGGAGAAGCCATATATATGGAGACAGGGGAAGGCTTGAATTTCCTTATTGATGGGGGCAGTATTGATGTAAATGGGGTGGGCATATATCGTATAAGGCCATTTTTATTATCAAGGGGAATTAATCATATAGATTATGCCATAGTTACCCATGGAGATACGGATCATACTAGCGGCCTTATGGAACTAATGGAAGATGGGAAGATAAAAATAGTAAATCTAATTTTACCTAAGATAGATAGTAGTAATAATAGATGGGATAGGGAAGATATAACTATAAATGATCAGGATGAGTTTAAGGATTTAAAGGAACTGGCTGCTAAATGTAAGGTTAATCTTATGTATATTAAGGCAGGGGATTATATTAGGGAAGGTAAGCTGGATATAACATGTCTACATCCTCTAGAAGGTTATATGTACTCTTCTAGAAATGCTTATTCTACTGTTCTTAGTGTGAAATACGGAGATTTTGATATGCTTCTTACGGGGGATTTGGAAGCAGAGGGGGAGAGAAATATTACAAAAATGCCCTTATCCCAATATGATGTACTTAAGGTAGCACATCATGGATCAAAAAACTCCACTAGTCAGGAATTTCTTAAAATTATTAAACCTAGGTTGTCGCTAATTTCCTGTGGTAAAGATAACCGTTACGGTCACCCTCATGAGGAGCTTCTGGAAAGATTAGATGATATAGGAAGTGAGCTTGTAATAACCTATGAAAGTGGGGCTATTACCATAAAGACAGATGGAAGAAGGGTGTTTATGAAGGGATATATGGATTAGTATATGAGAAAAATATGACTGAAATATCAAAATAATGAAAAAGATTGAAATATGACAATGGAAATGATAAAGTATGGATGTTTAATACTATATAAGGGAATTTGTGTCGATATAGATTAATAACTAAGAAAGTAAATTCTACTGCTATCTTAATGTGCATGTATAGGAAGAAAGAAAAATATCGAAATGCATACTGTACGGTTGCTTTATACTGTATGGTGTGCATTTTTTGTTCTAGGGGTGTTCTCACTCTATTGCTGTAGAAAGGTAACACATTTAACTATTTATAATTAATTCTGACAAAAAGACCAATTTCTTAAGATAATTTACTTGTAATGATATTGTTAATAATGTATAATAATGAAAAATAATGGAAAATGTAAATAACAGGAAAAAGGTGATGTTATGGACAAGCTAGATAAATATGAGTTTTCTACATATAGTGGTGGTGAATATATATATTTTCCTGATTCTAATATAGTTTTAGGAAAAAAGTGGATAGAGGAAGATGAAAAAAGATATAAAGATATAATTAATTTAAGTGGTTTTCAGAAAGAAGAAGATTATAATACAAAATTTAATTATAGCGGAGAAGATATTAAGATAAATTTATTTAAAGCTGGTTTTGTACAATTGGCAATTGAGGTCACTAGTCAATGTAATTTTCGTTGTAAATATTGTGTGTTCTCAGGTCGTTATTCAGGTCAACGGATACATAAAACTGATAATATGAGTTTAGAGACAGCAAAGAAAAGCATAGACCTATATTTAAGATATATAGAAGAAGCCAAAGATTATAATCCTAATCGAAGACCTGTTATATCCTTTTACGGAGGAGAGCCATTACTTAATTTTGATTTAATTAAACAATGTGTAGAATATGCAAAAAGTCTATATGATGAGCAAATTTATTTTTCTGTAACAACAAATGGATCCTTACTAACAGATGATATTATAGACTTTTTGGTAATAGAGAAATTTAGTACTATTGTTAGTTTAGATGGATATAAAGAGAACCATGATAGAAATAGAGTTAATGCATCCGGCCATGGGACTTTTGATTTTGTAATGAAAAATATAAAAAAACTATACGAAAAGCAAAAAACACCGGTATTTCTTAGTACAGTATTTGATTACAAAACAGATTTTCAAAAGATGGAGGAATTTTTTCGTGAAAATTCTCAAGTAGTTGAATTAACAATCAATGGAGTAAATTCCTTTGGTACAGATTATTTTAATCAGTTTACAAAAGAGGATTATATTTCTTTTAATAAAAGTTTAGAAGAATTAAAGGAAAGTTTTATTGTCGATGTTCAAGAGGGTAAAAATCATAACCTAAATTCATTTATGCATAGGGTTTTAGGTGATATTTGTACATCTATATTCATGAAACAAGTAAATTTAAATCCGCAAAATGATAAAGTGATTAAATATACCGGGTCCTGCATCCCGGGAACTAAATTGTTTGTTGATTATCAAGGAGAAATTTATATTTGCGAAAAGGTAAGTCGTGAGGTTAGTATTGGCAATGTTTATAATGGTTTAGATTTTAATAAATGTGCAGATATTGTTAATCAATATAATGAAGTTGTGTCTAAAAAATGTAATAAATGTTTGCTTAGAAATACATGTAAAAGGTGTTTTACATCAATCACCATGAAGAAAGGGGTAGATATTCACCCCGATATATGCAAAGAGAAAATATATGATTTTAAGAAAGATCTCGAATTTGCATATTCAATATTCGAACTTAATCCAACTTGGATTGGAACCTATTTCAATGAATATTACGATAAGATTAAAGAGATGGCGGTGATAATAAAATAATGAAATATTTTAAATTATTGGAAGAATGCTATTTGGTTAGTGGTGAAAAAGAAAGTGCTATATACAATATTTTGAGCGGGGACGTTTTTATAGTTAATTCTGTTGAAAAAGAATTATTAGCACAGACAGAAAGTAATATACCGGTAATAGAGGCTTGTGAAAAAATAGGTTTAAAAATTGAAACTGCTAAAGCTTATTTAAATAATTTAATAGAGGCAAAACTAGGTAAGTATGCTGAAACACCCCTTACTGTAGAGAAGTTAGAATTATTACCAAAATGGATGGAAAAAATATTTTTTAAATTACCTCCTGTTATCAATAGAGCAACTATTGAAATTGGAACTAGGTGCGATTTATCCTGTGATTTTTGTGGTTCAAAAAGTAAAATTAATAAGATGAAATGTCTAAGTTGTAATGGGGATGGAAATAATGAATTTATTGAGCTTAATATGGCCTATGAAATAATCGATATATTGGCCATATATAATTGTAAACAGATATATATAAAAGGTGGAAATTTACTTTTAGATTGGAATAAAGTTAAGAAAATTGTTGAGTATGCAATTAAGACTGGAATTAATAATATAGTACTTAACATAGTATCAAGCATTAAAGACAATGAAATAATAGAGTATATAAAAGAGAAGAAGATTACTCTTATGGTGCAAAAATATATTAAGGAAGACTTTAATATATGGCAGCTATTTGATGAAGTTAAAATATATGAAGGTATAAATGTTACATATTTATTTTTAGCTGATTATAGAATTAAAAATGATGTTTATAATTTATACAAGTCATTAACAGAACATAATTTTCAGAATATTATGTTTGACTTTTTCGTTCCAAATGACAGGGAGTTAGTGCCTAAAGAGTATATAAAAGATCTTAGCAGGTTGCAACGAGTGTCTATGGAGAGTATCTCCATTAGCAAAAAATACAATCCTTGTTTTTTTCAAAGTTGCTTTTTTGATAATGAAGGCAATATATATCCTTGTTCCGGATTAAGGGAATTTATGTATGGTAATATCAATAATATTTCGGCAACTTTTAAGGAAGAGAATTTAAATAAGTATTGGAAATTGAACAAGGACAGTTTAAGTGAATGTAAATCATGTGAGTTGAGATATGCTTGTGATGATTGTAGAGGATTAACATATGCTTTAACCAATGATCTTGATGGAAATATATTTTGTATAAAAAAATAGAGCTTTATTTTTTTATACAAGATTAGTTAAGGAGAGCGTATAAATTGAGTGAAATTATTAGATTTAATAATGTAGTTAAAAAATTTGATGATAAAACAGTTTTAGATGATATCTCTTTTTCTATTGATCAAGGAGATATATTCGGATATTTAGGACCTAATGGAGCAGGTAAGACAACAACTATAAGAATGATGTTAGGTATCTTACAACCTAATGAAGGAAATATTGTGATGTGCAATATGAATAGTAACAGTGCTAAATTAAGAAAAAAAATAGGCTTTTGTCTGGATGATGAAGGACTATATCCAGATCTTACGGCCAATGAGAATATGGAGTTTTATGATAGGATTTATAATTCAGCTAAAGACAGAAAAAAACGTATCTCCAATTTGTTAGAGATGTTTCAAATCGAAGAGTATGGAGATAAACTAGTATCCGAATTCTCAAAAGGAATGAAAAGGCGATTAGGACTAGCGAAAGCATTAATAAATAAACCAGAAATACTAATTTTGGACGAGCCTACCAATGGCTTGGATCCTGATGGACAGTTTTTAATAAAAAAAATTTTTAGAAGTATTGCAAAAGAAACTACTATATTTTTCAGTTCACATAATTTGAGTGATGTAGAAGATATTTGTACTAAGGTAGCAATTATAAAAAGAAAACTTTTGTATTGTGACAAGATATCAAATATATCCAGTGCCACACAGGAGGTAATCATTATCAGTAGTAAGGATAGTGATTATATAAATATATATAAAGAGTTTATCGCTAATTATAAAATAAAAAATTATGAGATAGTTGACAATAAATTAAACATTACAATTACTACAGATCAAAAGGACGAGATGATACGAAATATTCTAAACCAAGGTTTAAATATTGACAGTGTATATCAAATAAAGAATAAAATCGAAAATTTATATTTTGATTTGTTAAAAGGAGAGAGTAAATAGAATGACCAGCTCAGTAAGTGCAATTATTTGGAAAGAACTTAAATCAGCCAAACATAGGAGAAAGCAAATAATTGTAAACTCATGTTCAATATTTGTATTCATTACCATAGTAGCAGTAGCAAGATTATTAGGAATAAAAACTACAGTCGGTATTACCGATACAATGGCAATCAATATGGTAATATACATTTCTGTTACAGGTACCTATATGGGATTGTTGGCACTTTTAAGATTTTGGCAAGAGAAAAGTAATCGTACAATAGAAACATTGTTATCCTTGCCGATTGGTACAATTACTATAATGCTATCAAAGTCTGTGGTTCCAATCTTATTAGGAATTATTATTGGATTAATAGATGCAGTGGCAGCAGCGGTTATTATGAGCATTTTATATAATAAGTTAATTTTATCGGTAGCTATGTTTTTAGCACCGGTCATTTTTGGGATATTTGTAGGTATACCATATTGCTTTATAAACGGATACTCTATGTGGTGTGTTAGCCTTACATACTCAAAGCTTATGCAAGGTATATCTAGTATAGCATATGTGGCATTAATAACTGTAATGTTTACCAACTATAACGTTCATTATATGACAATTTTAAAGGTTGTTATGGGAGGAGCAGGTATTTTATTTTTATTAGCAATATACTTTGCTTATCGTGTAAATAAGGAGAGAATAGTTTTGAATTTATTAGATTAAACAGATATAAGTTCTATAATTTTATAGAATTTATAAAAAAAAGAAAGGAGGATAAAAGTATGAAGCCAATTAATGTAATGAATGGATGGTCTTGGAGTAACTTTATCTGTGGAGCATTTTGTGGTATTACAGGAGGTGCCTGTGCTCTAGCTGGATGTGCAGTAGATGGACCTTCTCCTATAGCTGATGCAACTTTATTGAAGCTAAGTGTTGGTGGTGGTGTTGCTGCATCAGCATTTGTTGGTGGACTTGCAGGCTAATCTATGCATAAGGAAGAAAAGAATAAATAGCTTGAATTTGATTCAAGCTATTTATTCTTTCTAATATATACAAGTAAGTCCTTACCCCATAGATGAAATAAAATCCCTAGGTTTAATTAATTATGGGCATGCAAAAGATAATTTCACCTATTGAGTTTGGTGATTTTTAGAAAGAAGGGTAAAGAGTTAAATGAAAAGAAAACTTAGCATACTTCTAACAGCTATATTTGCTGTGTTGATATATATAATAATTCAGTCAGGGGTTCAATTTATATATACCTTTGTGATATATTTTCAAAATATATCCCATGATACAGAATTGTCAGGGGCTGCTTTAAAAGCAATTTTTAGTATGAAACAGAAGAAGGAGCTATTATCACTGGTTGCTATTATTTTAACTAGCATTATTTTTTATTATAAATACTATAAAGATAATACTATTAGAAAAATTGCGAATATTACTTTAAAAAAATGCGGTATAAAGCAAATCATTCATATGATTATTACAGGTATTTCAGTTACAGTATTATTATACATGATTATGCTATTCTTGTTAGAACAAGTGATGGTTCCAAATGAGGAAATAAACTTAATGGAAATGTCACAATCTAACCTAATATTAGCTGTTATTACTGTAGGAGTTATAGTACCGATTTTTGAAGAATTATTATTCCGTGGATTAGTTTATGGGTCTTTTAAGCACATTTTTAATCCTTGGTTAGCAATTACTATTCAGGGTGCAATTTTTGCATTTATTCATAAAAGTGGAGTACAATGTGTATATACATTTCTTTTGGGCATCATTGTAGCCTTATACTATCATTGGAATAAAAATATGATCTATTGTTTTGTTATACATATTATTTTTAATATATTTGGTACCTATATTTTACCGTATTTCTTTTGGTCAAAAGATAAAATAATATTTTTTACCGTAACTGCATCAATACTATTTATCGTTAGTTTACTATGGCAAAGAAAGTTAATAGATGTAACCCAATGAATTAGAAGTTCTTAATTTTAATAATTATTAATATAGCCTTTTGCTATGAGTTTATATATCAAGGAGGTAGGATAATGGATAATGGTTTTATTTGTAAAGACTGTGGTTCTAATGATAAGAAAGAAGGGCTAATTAGTCGTTCTAATGTTGTATCACTAAAGGCAAAAACAATAACAAATGGATCCATGATAAAAGTTACATTTTGCGCTAAATGCGGCGTGATTCAAAAGATGCAGGTATTGGATGTAGATAAAATCAAATAATTGCTGTTAAAAACTGATACGGACATGGTGCATATCTTAGCACTATGTCCGTATTCATCCTTTGAATATATGTATTATTGCATTTTTTTGCTCGTTGCGCTAAACTATAGATAATAATTGGGGTATGTGTCCCCAAACACATACTTAAGGAAGCCAGAGAAATCTGGCTTTCTTACACAACTCTATTATTCCAAAGATAAAGGATATTGTAAGAGATGAGGAGATTCAGTGCAGAAGAAGTATGATTATTATAAACAATACCCAAAGAGCAGAAGAAATACAGTAATTCTTTCAATCTTATCCATCCTGTTTATTAATCTATGCTTAATCATATCTAATTTTCATATTGGCTTTATGATTTTTGCTCTTGTATTTAATCTTATGTTCATAGGGATAATTTTTAATGTACATAAAAATCAGATTATAATTTTTGATGAGCAGAAGATTACAATTCAATGGTATTCCTTATTTAAAAATATCAATACTACAGTATCAGCCGTCCAGATTAATAAAATACAGTTTAAAGTATTTGTAGATAGAGATAGAAAAAGCTCCATGCATCAGATTATTATAAATATAAAAAATAAAAAGCCTATTAAACTAACTGTTATACCGGCTCAATATTACGATTTAATGGAATACTTTAAGGAGTTTTGTGATACTAATTTTATTAATTTAGTTGGTTATGTAAAAGATGATGATTAAGCTAGTTCCTCCTCTTACATAAGGGTTACCTTTAAATTTTAGAGCATAATCGACTATTTCAGCTCTTATTGATGAGTTATCCTTGCCAGATTTTTTTGATGTTATGGATAGTTTAAGTTTATATTTGTTTTTTATATATTTTAAATTCATACCTACCATCTCCTTCTTATAAATGATAAAATTAAAAGAAACATAAATAGTGTTGATATTATCTTATGAACTTCTACAAAATAAGTTACAAATCGACAATGCACTAAGGAAAGGATTATGTAGAATTAAATTGTTACTTGTTATTGAGCTAGGAGTTTATATTAATTTATATCCTCCAATAATTTGACCCTATCTTTCTTAAATTCGTTGAAGTACAAGTAATAATATGGTAATATGCATTTAAAAACTGCACTAAAATACAAATGCTAGCTGATACTTGTAAATGGATTATAAATTATAAAGGTGGTATATAGATGAGCAAATATGGAATCGTACTAACAACATTTGAAAACGAAGAGCAGGCAAAGCCTATAATATCAGAAATTTTAACTAGTAAACTAGCAGCATGTGTACAGGAAATTAAGATAAAAAGTCACTATACATGGAAGGATGAACTTTGTCATGAAGATGAGCTATTAGTTTTACTTAAGACTAAAAAAGAATTATATCCTCAGTTGGAGAAGAAACTCATAGAAATTCATCCTTATGAGACAGCTGAAATCTTGTTTGTTGATGTAGAAAGTGGAAGTAAAGCATATTTAGCATGGATAGATAAACAAACAAAAGAGATGTAAATGAAGTATTGAAAATACAGACACGGATATGGTGCATTATTGTTGGTACAGTGTCCGTGTTCTTTATTACCAACCAATATTAAAATAATACAGAATAATTGCAAAAAAGTGCTATAATATGCTAAAAAGGGTTACAATTGATACTTGACTTAAAATGTCAAATGACGCAGAATATAGGAATAAAATGCTATATTATGTTGTGATATAAAAATATATAAGAATATAATTTTGGCAGTATAATTCGCTTTATTATAGACTTTATAGATACCTATAACTGTAGAATATTATCCACGGATTTATACAGAAAGTATATTTAAGCTAATATTCTGATATGATCGGTTAACTTCAAACATATTTAAGAAAAGTGAGGTGTGCTATGAAGCCTAGAATAATTGCAAAACTCATATTATATTTTGAGAAAGATTTCGACATTGAGAATATTAATGAACTAGTACAGCTACTTCCATCTGTTTCAAAAAGAATATCTAGCAGCAATTTAAATCCTATTAATAGGATGCATAATAGTGGATTTTTGGAGATTCAATCAGATGAAATTGAAAGCTATGATGTAGTGGATGCTCAAAATGCGTTACTAAGTCTAACTCACAATCATTTGGATAACATAAAACATGCTATCGAAAAGTATGATGGTGAGGCTATTTATAGGTTTTTCATAAGCATAAATGAAGACAATTTTCCGGCACTTATGTTTGATGAAGAATTTTTATCTGATGTTAATTATTTGAATTCTAAATTAGATATAGTATTCACCACATATCAGGGTATCTAAACGAATAAATTATTGATTGTGATATTTCTTTAGAAATGGGAAGGAGAATAATGTAAGTATTTGAAGAATTTAACGGTGAAGCTGATGAGTTTTTAGAAGCAGTAGAAGAGGGTTACCTATAATATATAACTTTTAAAAAAAATTAGGCTGGAGCTTTATAATACTGAATTAGTATTGTTAAAGCTGCGGCTTAATTTATTTTTCTTTACAAAAATCTATTTTAGCCTATAATTAATTATGATTGTTGATATATGTCCTCATGGTTTGACCGGATTTTAAATATATTTTTATAAGACAGATATATTTAGTATAAAGAAAAATATCCTATACATATAGATTCATCAAAAAAAGCATTATTTGCAATAAGCTTAACAGAAAATGCAACAGATTATGTAAATATTGAGAGTATAATAAAGTAAAAACCATAGGAGGATAATTTATGTATTTGAATGAATTATTGGAAAAATTAGAATACACTTGTCTGCAGGGGGATGCACATATTTTGGTCACAGATTTAGTGTATGATTCTAGAAAGGTTAAGAAAGGTTCTGTTTTTGTATGTATTGAAGGTGCCGTAGCCGATGGCCATGATTATATTCCGGACGTAGTAGAAAAAGGTGCAGCAGCCATAGTTATCTCCAAGGATGTTAACTTGCCTAAAAATGTTACGGTTATAAGAGTTGATAATAGCAGGAGGGTCCTGGCTTATATGTCAGCCGCATACTTTGACCATCCTGCAAAGAAGCTTATTACAATCGGTATTACAGGTACCAAGGGCAAGACCACCACAGCCTATATGATTAAGTCAATCTTGGAAAATACGGGAATTAAGACAGGCTTAATAGGTACTATTGAGACTATTATTGGTGATGAGATTATTCCTGCTAATAATACAACTCCGGAATCCTACATTATTCAAGAAACCTTTGCCAAGATGGTGGATAAAGGTATTAAGTGCGTAGTTATGGAGGCTTCCTCCCAAGGGTTAATGCAAAATAGGATGGATGGATTTACCTTTGACTTTGGTGTGTTTACTAATTTAGGATATGACCATATAGGGGCTAATGAACATAAGGACTTTGACGACTATCTTAACTGTAAAAGCAAGTTGTTTAGGCAGTGTAAGATAGGCCTTATTAATATAGATGATAAATATGCTAAGGATATTCTAAAAGATCATACCTGTAAGGTGGAGACTTTCGGATTTTCTGAAAATGCAGATATATATGCCGCTAATGTTGAACTGGTTCACAAGCCCGGATATTTAGGAGTTGCTTATAAAGTTAATGGTCTTATGAATTTTGATGTTGCCATTGATATCCCGGGTAAGTTTAATGTATTAAATTCTTTATGTGCCATAGCTATATGCAGGCATTTTAATGTAAGTGAAGATGATATTGTTAAAGCCTTAAAGAAAATTAAGGTTAGGGGTAGGGTGGAATTGGTTCCCTTACCCGGTAATTATTCAGTGATGATAGATTATGCCCATAATGCCATGAGCTTAAAGAGTCTGCTTACTACCATAAGAGAATATAATCCTAAGCGGTTAGTCTGTGTCTTTGGTTGTGGAGGGAACCGTTCTAAGGATAGAAGATTCCTTATGGGTGAGATTTCATCTAATCTGGCAGACCTTACAGTCGTAACCTCAGATAATCCTAGATTTGAAGAGCCGGAAGATATTATTAAGGATATTGTTACCGGAGTTAAAAAAGGGCCGGGCAAATATGTTACAATAACTGATAGAAGAGAAGCTATCAAGTATTGTATTGATAATGCCATGGAAGGTGATGTTATTATAATTGCCGGAAAGGGTCATGAGGATTATCAGGAAATTAAGGGCGTAAAATACCACATGGATGATAGGGAACTGGTAAAAGAAGCTTACTTTGGTAACAGATAGAATAGTATTTAATTGTACGAAGGAGGACTGCTATGTCTTATCAAAAATTTGCAGATATAATAATTGATATATCCCATGAGGATTTGGACAAGACATATCAGTATGCTATTCCAAAGCAGTACTTATCTTTAGCTGTCATAGGAGCTTTAGTAGTAGTTCCCTTTGGAAATGGTAATCGTACGATTAATGGATATATAGTAGGCTTGTCCCATAAGCCAAAAATCAGTATTGAAAAGATTAAGCCCATATACCAGGTGGTAAAAGATGCCCCGGTAATTGAAAGTCATTTAATTTATCTTGCCTATTGGATGAAGGAAACTTTCGGCGGAACAATGAACGATGCCCTAAAAACTGTTATACCGGTAAAAAAGGCAGTAAAAATAAAGGAAAAAAGACGGATTGTACTGATAAAGCCATATGATGAGCTATATGAAATTTATCAGGAACAAAGCAAAAAAAACAATGTGGCAAGGGTAAGGTTACTTGAAGCCTTGTTAAAGAACAATATACTAGATTATAATGAAGCTATAGATAAGTTGAAAATCAGCAGACCTGTATTAAAGTGGTTTGAAGAAAATCAGCTGATTAAAATAGAAAGCAAACAACTTTACCGTAATCCTATTGAGCAGAAAAATGTTTCTAAGGAACTGGTAATCCTTAATGAAGAACAAAGGTATATTGCCGATTGTATTATTAAGGATTATAATGAAGGCTATCGTTATACTTATTTAATCCATGGGGTTACCGGCAGCGGTAAGACCGAGGTTTATATGGAAATTATATCTCAGGTAATAGCAAGGGGCAGGCAGGTAATTGTTTTAATTCCTGAGATTGCCCTAACTTATCAGACTGTTAACCGATTTTATGACAGATTTGGAGATCGGGTTTCTATCTTAAATTCCAGAATGTCAGATGGAGAACGATACGATCAAAGCCTAAGGGCTAAAAATGGTGAAATAGATATAATTATCGGTCCTAGATCTGCCTTGTTTACCCCTTTTAAAAATCTAGGACTGATAATAATTGATGAAGAGCATGAAGGAAGTTACAAAAGTGAAATTACACCAAAATATCATGCTACTATGGTAGCAAGAAAAAGAGCTGAGCTTAATAATGCCTTTGTAATCCTTGGTTCTGCCACACCATCTTTAGAATCTTATCAGAAGGGAATTTCCGGTGAGTATAAGCTTTTTAGCTTGACTAAGAGGGCAAAGGAAGCAGCTTTGCCCAAGATTTGGATTGTAGATTTGCGAGAAGAGTTAAAAGAAAAGAACAGATCGATTTTTAGCAGGAAGCTAAAAGAATTGATAATGGATAGATTAGAAAAGAAGGAGCAGATTATGCTCTTTATAAATCGCCGGGGATTTTCAGGTTTTGTATCATGCAGAAGCTGTGGCCATGTAATGAAATGTAACCACTGTGATATATCTTTGACCTATCATATACAGGGCAAGCTTCTTTGTCATTACTGTGGATATGAAGAAGCAATGCCAAAGATATGTCCTGCTTGTGGGTCAAAATATATTGCCAGCTTTGGTACAGGAACCCAAAAGGTTGAGGAAATGGTAAGACGGGAGTTTCCAGAAGCCAGAGTGCTTAGGATGGATACGGATACCACAAAAAATAAAGGGGGACATCAAAAGATACTGGAAGCCTTTGCAGAACATAAGGCAGATATTTTGGTGGGAACCCAGATGATTGTTAAGGGACATGATTTTCCCCTAGTATCTTTGGTGGGAATTATTGCTGCTGATTTATCTCTTTATGCAGGAGATTTTAGAGCGGCTGAAAGAACCTTCCAACTTCTATCCCAAGCAGCCGGAAGGGCAGGAAGGGATGCTATACCCGGAGAGGTTGTTATTCAAACATACAATCCTGATCATTATAGTATTACTACGGCAGCAGAAGGAAATTACCAGGAATTTTATGAGCAGGAAATGTTATATAGACAACTTATGCAGTATCCTCCGGCGGCTAATATTCTATTACTTCTTGTTAGCTCAAAGGATGAAGAAAAGGTTGATAAAGCTATTGTCTATGCAGGAGAAGTTTTAAAAGAATATTCAAATCAAAATCAGCACTCTTTTAAAGTGATAGGTCCTGCTCCTGCAACCATAGCAAAAGCTAAGGATATTTACCGCAGGGTTATATATATTAAGGATGAGGATTATAATTTACTTGTAGCTTTAAAAAATTATCTTGAGTTATGCTTTAGTAGCTCTAAGCATTTCCAAGACTGTACTTATCAATTTGATTTTAACCCTATGAGTGTATATTAGGGTTTGCAGTTTTTTAATAATGAAAGGAAGGTTTATGATGGCAATAAGAAAAATAAGAGAAATTGGTGATGACATACTTACAAAGGTAAGTAGGGAAGTAAAGAAAGTAGATCAAAGGTTACAGGTACTAATCGATGATATGCTAGATACCATGTATGATGCAGAAGGTGTTGGTCTTGCGGCTCCTCAAATTGGTGTCTTAAAAAGGGTTGTGGTTATTGATGTATCTGAAGAAAGGGATAATCCTATTATCCTAATCAACCCTGAAATTATTGAGACAGAGGGCTGTCAGATAGGGGATGAGGGCTGTCTTAGTATACCCGGCAAGGTGGGAACTGTCGAACGACCTAATTATGTGAAGGTAAAAGCCTATGACAGGGATATGAAGGAGTTTATTATAGAAGGAACTGAGCTTCTTGCAAGGGCATTATGCCATGAAATTGATCATCTTGACGGAATTTTATATTCAGAAAAGGTACAAGACGGGCTTAGAAGTGTATATGATACCGAAGAAGTAGATGAGGAGTAATGATATAAATATAGTGATAAAAGATATTATGATTTAGTGATATAAAGGTTAAACTTTTCTTAAAAAACCATGAAAATGTAGATTTTATAATAAGCTTTTCGATATAATTAATGAAAATAATAACCATAATAAAGCCATAAATTGTTTTGTATATTGCTAGATTGATAAACTTTGAAAGAAGGGGACTATATAAATGAAAGTATTGTTTATGGGAACACCGGATTTTGCGGTCAGTACCCTAGAAGCAATTATAGACCAAGGTCATGAGCTGGTGGGGGTAGTTACCCAACCGGATAAGGTAAAGGGAAGAGGAGCAAAAATCAGCTTTCCTGCAGTAAAAGAAACAGCTCTGAAATATAATTTACCTGTATATCAGCCTATTAAAGTAAAAGAACCTGAATTTATAGAAACTGTTCGCAATCTTAAGCCGGAGGTTATCGTAGTAGCTGCCTTTGGACAGATTTTGCCCAAAGAACTTTTGGATATACCCCCCTATGGCTGTATTAATGTTCATGCCTCCTTACTTCCTAAATATCGTGGGGCAGCTCCAATACAAGCAGCCATCTTAAACGGTGATGAAGAAACCGGTGTTACCATTATGCATATGGATGTAAAGCTGGATACAGGGGATATGATTTTGCAAGAGAAAATACCGATTTCCCAGGATGAAACCGGCGGAAGTCTTCATGATAAATTGGCTAAACTTGGTGCAGATTTATTGGTGAAAGTTTTAGAACAGTTAAGGGATGGAACTACCAAGAGAGTTCCTCAAGATGATTCTGAGGCCACATATGTGGGTATGCTTAATAAGGAGATGGGTTTGATTGATTTTTCACAGCCTGCTATTAAGATTGAGCGGATGATTCGGGGACTTAATCCATGGCCCAGTGCATACACTAAACTTAATGGAAAGACTCTAAAGCTTTGGGAGGCTCAGGTGATAGAGTATAGCTCAGATGCATTATACGGTCAGGTGGTAGCAGTTAATAAAGATTCATTTGTAGTTATGACTGGAAAGGATGCTTTACTTATTCGTGAACTTCAATTAGAGGGAAAAAAGCGTCTGTCCTGCGAAGCATTTCTTAGGGGTTATCCTATAGAAGTAGGAACTATATTAGGCTAATATATATATAATACAGGCTATATTACATGCAAAATCAAATAGAAATTTAAGATTATATAATATAGCAAATAAATGATAAATGAAAGAAGGTGAATATATGGGACCATATTTTTATTATTATGATCCGACTTATATTCTTGTTTTTATAGGTGTTATTTTGTCTTTACTGGCTTCAGCAAAAGTAAAATCCACTTTTTCAAAGTATTCTAATGTAAGAAGTATGTCCGGTATGACCGGAGCAGAGGCGGCGCAAAAGATTCTTCATAGGGCCGGTATATATGATGTGGGGATTGAGCGTGTACAAGGTCATCTTACTGATCATTACGATCCCAGAAAAAAGGTTCTAAGATTGTCGGATTCAGTTTACGGCAGTAATTCCATTGCGGCTATTGGGGTGGCAGCTCATGAATGTGGCCATGCAATACAGCACCAAGAAGCTTATGCCCCTTTAAGCATCAGAAGTGCCTTGGTACCTGTGGCGAATTTTGGTGCTGCGATTTCTTGGCCTTTAATATTAATCGGCCTTTTTCTGACCGGATCTCAGACACTAATTAATATCGGTATTGCACTGTTTTCTACTGCTGTATTATTTCAGCTTGTAACCCTACCGGTGGAGTTTAATGCTTCCAAAAGAGCAATTCAAAGACTTGGGGATACCGGTATTCTTTATGGTGATGAATTATCCAAAACAAAAAAAGTGTTAAATGCAGCGGCATTAACTTATGTGGCAGCGGCTGCAGCTACAATCCTACAGCTGTTACGTTTGATTATTTTATTCGGAGGACGACGCAGTGACGACTAATAATAAGGGGCGGGAAATTGTGCTGGATATGCTTCTTCAGGTAATAGAAGGAGAAGAATTTGCCCATAGGGTGCTTAGAAGGACTCTAAAAGCCCATCAAGATAAGCCAAAACAGGAAAGGGCTTTTATCACAAGACTTTTTGTAGGTACCATGAAGCATTACCTAACTTTGGACTATATAATTGAACAGTTTTCATCCTTGCCCGTTAAAAAGATGAAACCCTTTATAAGGAATCTTTTAAGAATGAGTGTATATCAGCTTATGTATATGGATTCGATTCCGGATTCTGCTGTTTGCAATGAAGCGGTAAAGTTGGCAAAAAAACGGGGCTTTGGCAAACTTTCAGGATTTGTCAACGGAAATCTTAGAAATATAGCAAGGGCCAGGGCTGATATACAGTACCCCGATAAAGACACTGATTTAAATAGATATTTAAGTATAAGCTATTCTGTTCCAAGCTGGCTTGTTACTATGCTTCTTGAACAATACAAACCGCAGGAAGTAGAAAAGATCTTGGAGGCTTCTTTAAGGGAAAATGAGATTACCATTCGCTGTAACTGTATAAAAACCACTCCCGATAAGCTTGAAGAGTTATTAATCGGTGAAGGGGTTACGGTAATAAGGCATCCCTACCTTAAGGAAGCCTTTATAATTAAAGATTTTGATTACCTGGAGGGATTTTCTACATTTAGGGATGGACTATTTATAATTCAAGATGTAAGCTCAATGCTAGTAAGTGTAGTGGCAAATGCCAAGGAAGATGATTTTGTAGTGGATGTATGTGCTGCACCGGGAGGAAAGGCACTTCATATTGCTGAGAAATGCAAAAAGGTATCAGCCAGGGATTTAACTGAATATAAAATAAATCTGATAAATGAAAATATCCGCCGTATGGGAATTGAAAATATCCATACTAAGGTTTGGGATGCCAATATAACAGATCCTGAAATCTTAGGTAAAGCAGATATTGTAATAGCAGACCTTCCTTGCAGCGGTCTTGGTGTACTGGGAAAAAAATATGATATAAAATATAAAATGACAGAAAAACAGCAAGATGATTTAGTCAAGCTGCAGAGAAATATTCTCCATGTGGTTTCAGAATATGTTAAGCCGGGAGGTATTTTAATCTATAGCACCTGTACTATTAATCACAAGGAAAATATCGGGAATATGGAATGGTTTTTAGATAATCATAATTTTAAGCCTGACAGCTTAAATAACTATTTGCCTGCCCAATTGCATTCCGATACAAGCAAGGCAGGTTATCTGCAGCTACTACAGGGGATTCATCCTACTGATGGTTTTTTTATTTGCAGAATGAGAAAGGAAAGTAGGTAAAAAATTGGACATAAAATCCTTATACATGGATGAATTAGTAGAGACCATGAAAAATATGGGTCAGCCGGCTTTTAGGGCAAAGCAAATTTATAATTGGCTTCATGCTAAATTGGTAGAATCTTATGATGAAATGTTAAATTTGCCAAAAGACCTAAGGAATAACTTAAAAGAACACTACCCTTTAAAAACCCTAGAAGTGGTAGATAAGCTGGTTTCACAAAAGGACGGTACAAGTAAGTATTTGTTTTCCTTAAATGATGATAGGGTAATAGAAAGTGTATTGATGAAATATCATCATGGCAACAGTGTATGTATTTCTTCCCAAGTGGGATGTAGAATGGGATGTACTTTTTGTGCTTCTACCATAGGAGGTAAGGAAAGGGATCTTACCGCCTCTGAAATGCTTGATCAAATTTATAGAATTTCGGTGATGTCCAAAGAAAGGGTAAGCAATGTAGTGGTTATGGGCACCGGGGAGCCCCTGGATAATTATGATAATCTGGTACGATTTATCCGTATCTTAACCGATAGCCAAGGCCTTAATATAAGTGCTAGAAATATTACGGTTTCTACTTGTGGGATACCTGACAAGATATACCGTTTGGCAGATGAGGGACTTCCTATAACCTTGGCCCTGTCATTGCATGCTCCTAATAATGAAATTAGGAAGAAACTAATGCCCATAGCAAGACAATATGAACTTTCTGATGTACTTGAAGCATTTTATTACTATTACGAAAAAACAGGCCGAAGACTTACTTTTGAATATAGTTTAGTTGAAGGAATTAATGATGAAGAGGAGCATGCCCTAGAACTTGGAGAGCTTCTTAAAGGGTATAACTGTCATGTTAATTTAATTCCTGTTAATCCGATTAAGGAAAGAAATTATAGGAAATCAGACGGCCATAAGATACTAAAATTTAAAAATATACTTGAAAAATATAGAATAAATGTTACTATTAGAAGAGAAATGGGCTCAGATATTAATGCTGCCTGTGGACAACTCAGAAAGAGTTATTTAGACAGGGGCAAGTAGAAAAATGTAGGTTATTGTATATTTAAAATTTATTTGGTAAAATAAATTGATGGGATTACCTACGAATTTCTATTGTATCTGGGTGGACGAGGAGGTGCAGGCTTGAAAGCATTTTCAATCACTGATATAGGGGAAAAACGGAGGATAAATCAGGACTATGTCTTTTGCGAGTTAAATCCTATCGGTAATCTGCCTAATTTATTTATTGTTGCAGATGGGATGGGAGGACATAAAGCCGGTGATTATGCTTCAAGGTTCTGCGTTGAATTTTTTACGCAACACATTAGAAATAGTAGTCAAACATCACCGATAGCTTTAATTGAAGAAGCTATAAATGCTACTAACGAAGCAGTATATAAGATGTCAAAGGAACAAGTGGAATTTGAGGGGATGGGAACAACATTTGTTGTGGCGACCATATTTAAAAATGAAATGTATGTAGCAAACATAGGGGATAGCAGACTGTATGTTATTGACAGCCAGATTAGGCAGATAACAGAAGATCATAGCCTGGTGCAGGCCATGGTTAATACAGGGGAGCTAAATAGGGATGAAGCAAGGGCTCATCCTAATAAGAACATAATAACGAGAGCACTCGGAGTTAATGAGATTGCTCAACCGGATTTTTTTGAAGTTGAGTTAAGTAGGGGGGATATTGTTCTGATGTGCTCAGACGGACTGACGAATATGTTGGAAGACGAAAATATAGAGCGTATTATCAGGAAAAATGTAAATGACCCGAAGACTGCAGCTGAAACATTAGTTAAGCAGGCTAATGAAAACGGAGGGAAGGACAACATAGCAGTCATAGTTATTAAAGTATGAAAAAGAGGTGAAAAATCATGTTAAAACCCGGTATGTTTATCAGCGATCGGTATGAGATCATTGATAGTGTCGGTTCAGGCGGTATGGCAGATGTCTATAAGGCAAAAGACCATCGGCTGAACCGTTTTGTTGCAATTAAAGTATTAAAACCGGAATATTCCAGTGACAAAAGTTTTGTTAATAAATTTAGAGGAGAAGCTCAATCAGCGGCAGGATTATCCCATCCTAATATAGTAAATGTTTATGATGTTGGTGATGATGGTGGTCTTTATTATATTGTCATGGAATTGGTTGAAGGTATAACACTAAAAAGGTTCATTGAAAGAAAAGGTAAGCTTGATGTAAAAGAAGCTGTAGGTATAGCCATACAGATCGCACAAGGGTTGGAGGCTGCCCATGATAACAATATTATCCATAGGGATATAAAACCTCAGAACATAATTATATCCAGAGACGGCAAGGTTAAAGTAACAGATTTTGGAATCGCCAAAGCATCAAATTCCAATACAATTACATCAAATGCTATGGGATCTGTTCACTATTTATCTCCGGAACAAGCTAGGGGCGGATATAGTGACGAAAAAAGTGATATCTACTCTCTGGGAGTAACTTTATATGAGATGCTATCAGGGAAGGTTCCCTTTGTGGGAGATAATAATGTTTCAGTGGCATTACTCCATATTCAAGGGGAAGCAGCACCCCTTAGGGAACTAGAGGAAGATATCCCCTTAAGTGTTGATAAGATAGTTCAGAAGTGTATGCAGAAAAAACCTGAGAGAAGATATCACTCTGCCTCTGAATTAATCGTTGATTTAAAGAAATCTTTAACCAATCCGGATGGGGATTTTGTTCAAATTCCGGCATTTGTTACAGACGATTCCCCAACGATTAATATTTCCGATGATTTGAATAAAATAAAAAATGGGTCTTACTATAATAACGATAGTGACTACCTAAGCGCTTATAGTAATAATAATTACAATAATAATCATAATAATAGTGAAATTATCGATGATGATGAGGATGAAGACGAAGAGTTAGATACGGTAGATACAAAGATGGAAAAGATTTTTTCCGTTCTAACTATCGTAGCAATAGTTGTCTTATTTATTGCAATATTGTTTGTGGTTGTACGTTTTATTTTTCCAAAAGGTAGCAAAAAGCCACAGGGTAACCAGACAGCAACAGTGTCTCCTTCCCTTGAACCCACTGAGGAACCTACACCTTCTATAGAAGCGGAACCTACTGTTGAAACTTATCAGTTCCCTTCAGTAATAGGTCATAAATTTGAGGATGCGAAAGCGGCTATTTTAGCTAAAGATCCTGATGCGGTAATAATACCACAAGAGGAGTATTCTTCTGAGTATGAAGCGGGATATGTAGTAAGACAATATCCTCATCCAAATACAGATTTCCCTGTAGGTTCTGAGGTAACCTTATATGTAAGTGTGGGACCTGAAAACTTTGCCCTACCCTCTGTATATAATATGAGCAAAGCTGAAGCAGAGCAGAAATTAAGAGAAAATGGTTTAGTACCTAAGATAGAAAGTATGCACAGCAATGATGTAGAAGAGGGTAAAGTAATCAGAACAGAACCGGCTAAGGATTCCTTAGTAAAAGAAGGAGATACCATAACAGTATATGTAAGTTTAGGACCTGAAATTGTTCTAAAACCTGTTCCAAATCTAATAGGAAAGACTCTTAGGGATGCAGAATCCTTGTTAAGAGAGGCCGGATTACGTGTCGGTAGGGTAAACAAAGAATCTTCTGAAAACTATGCTTCAGGACAGATTATTTATCAGGATACGACGGCAGGAGAATTAGTAGAACAAGGAACCAAGATAAATATTACAGTTAGCACCGGTCCTAAGGCAAAACCTACTCAACCTCCGAAGAAAAAGTATATAGGAACATTAATTATTGATGATATAAATCCTTTGGAACATAAAGAACTTGCTGAAGCAGAAGTAATATTGGAAATGGAACAAGGCGGATACAGTACCGAAATCTACAATAAACGGACATCTGCTTCTGACTTCCCTATAATAGTTCCTAATATTGAAGGAGAAAGTGCCTCAGTAGGAATTGTAAAAATGTATATTGATGGTGAAGTGTTTAGACTAAATGAAGGCGATCAAGCTTATGAATGGTATGTAGAATTTGAAACAGTGGAGGAATAGTTTGAAGGGCAAGATAATCAAAGGTATAGCAGGATTTTACTATGTACATGTGCCACAAGAGGATAAAGTATTTGAATGCAAAGCGAAGGGGATTTTTCGTAATCAAAATATCAAACCCCTTGTGGGTGATGATGTAGAGATTGATACCGATGATCAAGTTGAGGGTAAAGGAACTATTGCCCGTATTCTCCCAAGAAAAAATTGTATACTAAGGCCTGCTGTGGCAAATGTGGATCAAGCTATGGTCATATTTGCAGCAGCAGAGCCTGCTCCTAATTTAAACCTTCTGGATCGTTTCTTAATAATGATGCAGAGGCAAAATGTTGATACTATCGTATGTTTTAATAAAAAAGATATAGTAAGTAAAAATGAAATTAGTTTGTTAATGGATACTTATATGTTATGTGGGTACAGGGTGATTAGTACCAGTGTATTGAAGCAGGATGGGATAAATGCCATAAGCGAGCTTTTAAAAGGAAAAACCACAGTACTTGCAGGTCCATCCGGTGTCGGTAAATCATCCTTAATTAATTATATTAAGCCGGAAGCCCAAATGGAGATAGGAAAAGTCAGTGAGAAGATTAAAAGAGGAAGACATACCACAAGGCATTCCGAACTAATATATATTGATGAATGTACCTATGTTATGGATACACCCGGTTTTAGTTCTCTTTATATTCATGAAATAGAAAAAGAAGAGCTTAAAGTCTATTTTAATGAATTTAAAGATTATGAAAATCATTGTAGATTTATCGGATGCATGCATTTAAATGAGCCCGGTTGTGCAGTTAAAGAGGCGCTAAATCAGGGTAAGATTAGCAGCATCCGATATGATAATTATAAGGCTCTATATGAGGAACTAAAGGCTATTAAAAGGTATTAACATTGTAGGTATTTATTATATACTGGAAATCAGCTACTTGGAGGATACATTAATGATAAAACTAGCACCGTCTATTTTGGCGGCAGATTTTAATATTTTAGGGGAACAAATAAAAATATTAGAAGAGTCAGGAGTACAATATCTTCACGTTGATGTAATGGATGGGAATTTTGTACCCAATATCAGCTTCGGACCTCCCTTGATTAGTTCAATCCGTAAGAATTCGAAGCTGGTTTTTGATGTACATTTAATGGTAGAAGAGCCTATCAGGCTTTTAAATAGCTTTAAAGAATCCGGGGCAGATATTATTACGGTGCATCCTGAGGCCTGTTCGGATCTTATAAAAACCATAAATACAATTAAAGAAATGGGATTAAAAGCAGCGGTATCGTTAAATCCCGAAACCGACCTTAATAAACTGGACCAGGTATTAAAGGATTTGGATATGGTTTTAATTATGAGTGTAAATCCCGGATTTGGCGGACAAAAATTTATGCCGGAAAGCTTACAAAAGATTAGGGATTTGAAGGAAAAAATAAGTAAGGCAGGATTAGCCATAGATATAGAAGTGGACGGAGGCATTAATCATGATAATGTTATGGATGTGATTAGAGCCGGTGCCAATGTAATTGTATCCGGAACCACTGTCTTTTATGGAGATATTAAGGCAAATGTAAATAAATTTGAAGAAATCTTTAATAGGTTTAAAAATGAGGTAGACCATGAATAAGTCAACCGGATTTAATAATCAAAACAAGATATTAATTATTACCGGTGGATGTATATGCGAAGAATTTTTAAAGTCCTTGGTTTTAAATGAGCAGTATACAATTATAATTGTCGCTGATAAAGGTTTATTGGCGGCATACAATCTTGGCTTGGAAGTGGATTTTATATTGGGAGATTTTGATTCGGTTCCGGCTAATCTGTTATCAGAATATAAAAATAGTGCCTCAAAAATATTAAGATTCCCTTCAAAGAAAGATAAAACTGATACGGAGATAGCTTTAGAACTTGCTCTTGAGCAAAAACCCGGGATAATTGATTTAATAGGTGCTACAGGAAGCCGTATGGACCATACTATGGCCAATATACATCTTCTTATGCCGGCACTAGAGCAAAGGGTTAATGCCAAAATTTTAGACCCCAATAATAAGATTTATCTTAAAAATCAAAGTTTTACAATTAAAAAAGATGAGCAATATGGTGATTATATCTCACTTCTTCCTTTTTCATCTAAGATAGAAGAACTGACACTAAGAGGTTTTAAATATCCACTGGATGGTATAACACTTAGGGCCGGAAGCAGTTTAGCTATCAGTAATGAGATAATGGATGAAGTGGCTTATGTAGAATTTAAAGAAGGTATTTTAGTGGTTTTCGAAACAAGGGACTAATAAAATATCATAATAATATAAAAAGAAAAACTAGTGAATATAAGGTATTTACGTAAGGAAGGAATTTGACATGAAATTAGGTATCGTAGGTTTACCCAATGTGGGTAAGAGCACACTTTTTAATTCATTGACAAAGGCGGGGGCTGAATCAGCTAACTATCCCTTTTGTACCATAGATCCCAATGTAGGAATTGTAACCGTGCCGGATGAAAGGCTGCAGGTTCTTGCTGATATATATAATTCAGAAAAAATATTACCGGCTATAATCGAATTTGTAGATATTGCAGGCCTTGTAAAAGGGGCATCAAAAGGTGAAGGCCTTGGTAATCAGTTCCTTTCAAATATTCGTGAAGTTGATGCTATTGTCCATGTGGTTCGCTGTTTTGAAGACTCTAATATAATTCATGTGGAAGGCTCTGTAAATCCCGCTAGGGATATAGAAACCATCAATTTGGAGTTGATTTTTTCTGATATAGAAATATTAGAAAGAAGAATTAGCAAGGTCTCAAGAGGAGCAAAAAATGATAAGGAACTGGCCAGGGAACTGGATTTATTAGAAAGGCTTAAGCAACATTTAGAAGAAGGAAAGATGGCTAAGAATTTCCCTGCAGATGATGAAGAGTTAAATCTGATTTCAACCTATAATCTGCTTACGGACAAGCCTGTAATCTATGCGGCCAATGTTACAGAAGAGGACCTTATAGATGACGGAGAAAGTAACGGTTATGTTAAGGCTGTAAAAGAAATTGCCGCAAAAGAAAATTCCGAGGTTTTTGTTATATCTGCAAAGATTGAACAAGAAATAGCAGAATTTGATGAAGAGGAAAAGAAAATGTTCTTGGAGGATTTGGGGATAAAAGAATCCGGTCTTGAAAAATTAATTAAGGCAGGTTATCGCTTACTGGGCCTGATTAGTTATTTGACCGCCGGACCAAAGGAAACAAGGGCATGGACTATTAAAGAAGGAACAAAAGCACCTCAAGCAGCCGGTAAAATACATTCTGATTTTGAAAGAGGCTTTATCCGTGCCGAAGTTGTACACTATGATCATTTGGTGGAATGCGGCAGTTACAATGGAGCCAGAGAAAAGGGATTGGTTCGCTTAGAAGGTAAAGAATATGTGGTACAGGATGGGGATGTTATTCTGTTCCGCTTCAATGTATAGAAAGATACAAAAAGAAAGTGGTGGATATGAATGGAGGTATTATTAAGTAGTGAAACCTTAACTAATATAAGGTTTCCCAATTTAGGTATTGAACTGAAGAACCTACCCACTGGTATTAACATTTTTGGTTTTAATGTTGCCTTCTATGGAATTTTAATTGGATTAGGAATGTTATGTGGATTGCTAATTACAGAAAGAATGGTCAAAAAGACCGGGCAAGATATGGAGTTATATCTGGATTTTGCCTTAATTGCCATTATTGTGTCAGTGATTTTTACCAGATTGGGCTATGTGTTATTTTCCCTGGATGAATTTAAAGACAATCCCCTAGAAATATTTAATCTTCGAAGTGGGGGCTTAATGATTTATGGGGGTATATTTGGGGCAATCCTAACTGCTGTAATCTTTACAAGGGTTAGAAAATATTCTTTTTGGTTGCTGGCCGATACAGGCTGTATCGGACTTATAGCAGGTCAAATTATAGGACGATGGGGAAATTTCTTTAATAGAGAGGCTTTTGGTAAATATACTGACGGTCTTTTTGCTATGCAGCTGAATATAAATGATGTTTCATATGATTTTAGAAAGCCTATTATAAGACTCCGTGAGCAATTTGGAGGAAAAGAGAGGGCTTTTGAACGAATAATGGAAATTCGAAATAATACCGTATTAATAGATGGAGCTGAGTATATTCAAGTTCATCCCACTTTTCTATATGAATCCCTATGGAATCTGGCAATATTAATATTCTTGCTTTTATATACTAAGCATAAGAAATTTGACGGAGAGATTATGCTTTTATATCTGGCAGGCTATGGACTTGGCCGTGTATGGATAGAGGGACTTAGAACAGATCAGCTCTTTTTATGGGGCACCTCAATACCTATATCTCAACTGCTATCCGCCATGCTAGTAATAGTATCCCTTGGATTAATAATTTACAAAAGAAAAAAGTTACAAAAATCAACCAAATAAAATAACTGACAATTCGGGACTAATTTACTATATTTTATCAATTCAACTATATATAGACATATTTTGTTCGAATTTTGGTTTTACCACAATATGTTGTAAATTTAATTGTAATAAGCACAGAAATTCCAAGAAAATTGGGGTTTCTGTGCTTTTATTTTTTTCTTTTGGTACTTGATAAATTCCCATTTGTATAATAAAATGAACTTATAAGTGGAGTGAAGTGGTGTAAAGTGGTTGAAAAGGCCACAAAAGTGGTACAAGCCATTTTAAAATGGAGTAGGTGCTGCCTATGTTTATGGGTGAATATATCCATACTGTTGATGCAAAAGGAAGAGTTATTATACCATCCAAGTTCAGAGAAGATTTAGGGGAAGAGTTTGTTATTACTCTTGGTCTTGATGGTTGTCTTTTTGCATACCCAAATTCCGAATGGCAGATATTTGTTGAAAAGCTTAAAACACTCCCGGGAACAAAAGATGCCAGGCAACTGCAACGATATTTTATGGCCGGTGCAGCTGCATGCCAAGCAGATAAACAGGGTAGAATATTAATACCTGCCAAACTGAGAGAAAAAGCTGCTTTAGATAAGGACATTGTCTTTGTAGGCGTTCTTAATAAGATTGAAATATGGAATAAAGAACGCTGGGATCAGAATAATACTTATGATGATGTTGATGATATAGCAGAGCATATGTCCCAGTACGGCATTAATTTCTAAGAAAATTCCCAATTGATAAGGAGCCCAAAGATGGCATTTGAACACAAGTCAGTACTTTTAGATGAGGTAATAGAAAACTTTAATATAGATCCGATCGGTATATATGTAGACGGAACTTTAGGAGGAGGCGGCCATTCTTCTGAAATAGCTGCCAGATTAACTTCAGGAAGACTTATAGGTTTGGATCAAGATGAAGCGGCCATAAAAGCTGCAGGAGAACGATTGGCCAAGTTTAAAGATAAAGTTACCATTGTAAGGAGTAACTATAGCCATATAAAAGAAGTATTAGAAAGTATCCATATAGATAAGGTAAATGGAATTCTTCTAGATCTTGGAGTTTCCTCATATCAACTAGATACTCCGGATCGGGGATTTTCTTACCGAGAAGATGCAGCTTTGGATATGAGAATGGACTTAAGAAATCAGCTAACTGCAAAAGATATAGTAAATAATTACAGTGAGATGGAATTATACCGGATTATAAGAGATTACGGTGAAGATAAATTTGCAAAAAATATTGCTAAGCATATTGTAAGGGCCAGGCAAATTAAGCCCATAGAAACCACTTTCGAACTAAATGATATTATAAAGGCAGCCATTCCGGCTAAAGTTCGTGCAGTGGGTGGACATCCTTCAAAGAGAACTTTTCAGGCTATTAGAATAGAGTTAAATAAAGAACTGGATGTTCTAAAAGATAGTCTACAGGATATGATAGATGTTCTTAAACCAGGAGGTAGGCTACTTATAATAACCTTCCATTCTCTTGAGGATAGAATTGTAAAGGAAGCTTTTAGAACCAATGAAAATCCATGTACCTGTCCACCAAGTTTTCCGGTCTGTGTATGTGGTAAGAAAGCAAAAGGAAGAAACATTACCAAGAAACCTATCCAACCCACAGCTAAGGAGTTGGAATTTAATAAAAGAGCGAAAAGTGCAAAACTAAGAATTTTTGAAAAGACATCTTAAGAAAGTATTAAAAAACAAAAGGGTATGAGAAAAAGGGGGGTCATGGCATGGCAAGAAACAACAAATCCTATCGATATCAAACTAGGACAAACTATACCGACGGTAATACAGCCCGTAAGCGAGAATTTAACGTAGATTATGCTATGGGAAATTATAATGCTGTACCGGACAGGCAAACAAGACCTATTCCCGAACCACAAAGAAGGGTAGAAACTAGGCCACAAAGACAGGTAAGAAGACAACCAAGAGAACTATCCGGCATCAGTAAGACTTCTTTGTTTATACTAATCTTAGCCATAGGGGCAACCTTGTATTTTTGCATTGAATTTTTGATGCTACAGAACCAGGTAAGCAAAATGGAAAGAGATATTATATCCATGGAGCGTAATTTGACGGCTATGAAGAACGAAAATGATGCAGCCTATGAGCAGATAGAAAAGGTGTATGATCTTGACTATGTATATAATATTGCTGTAAACGAGCTTGGAATGGTTTATCCTAATAACAATGAAATAATTACTTTTAAAAAAGCTGATGAAAATTATGTAAGGCAGTATGCAGATATACCTGATTAAAGTCAGTAAATAGAACGAGGTTAGTATACTATGCAGAAAACTACAAAAATTAGAAGATTTACATCCAGAATGCAAGCAAGATTATTGCTTGTATTTTGTGTAATTACTTTACTTTCTATAGGCCTTATTGGTAGGCTTATATATATAATGCAAACAGACGGTGAAAGGTATGCTAAGCAGGTTCTTTCTAGGCAGTCCTATGTAAGCGCTGTTCTTCCTTATAAAAGAGGTGAAATTCTTGATAGGGATGGGACAGTTTTGGCAAGAAGCGAACTGAGATATAGATTGATTTTAGATCCCTATAATCTTTTGGAGAATGAAGATAAGATTCCTACTACCCTTGAGGCTTTAAAAAGTCATTATGGTATTGAGGCTGAGACTGTAGATACTATATTGAAAGAAAGCCCAAACAGTAGGTACAAAATATTGCTAGATGACCTACAATTAGCTCAGGTAGAAGATTTTAAAAAGCTTATAAAAGAGGACAAAAAGATAACGGCCCTTTGGTTTGAAGAAAAATATGTAAGAACCTATCCTTATAATACACTTGCCTGTGATGTTCTTGGATTTACATCTGCAGATAACAAGGGATACTGGGGAATAGAAGAGTATTATAATGAGGAATTAAACGGTATTAATGGCCGAGAATATGGTTATTATGATTCTTCATTAAATATTGAGAGGATTGTTAAAAAACCGCAAAACGGTAATAGTGTTGTAACAACTATTGATATTAATGCCCAAAGAATTATTCAAAAACATATAAAAAGGTTTAATGAGGAAACCGGAAGTCTTAATATAGGCGTACTTATTATGGATCCTAACAATGGGGATATAATTGCCATGGCTTCCAACGAGGAATATGATTTAAATTCTCCCAGAGATTTATCGGGTATATATAGTGAAGAAGAACTTTCTAATATGACTCTGGAAGAAAAGATTGAAGCCATGAATAAGATTTGGAAAAATGATATAATAAGTTCAGGATTTGAGCCCGGTTCTACTTTTAAGCCTTTTACAGTGGCAATTGGCCTTGAAGAAGCCATTATTTCTAAAGACAGTACATATTATTGTGACGGAAAAGAGCGTGTGGGAGGATGGGATATCCGTTGTAGTGCCAGACATGGCCATGGAGAATTAACTTTGGCCGAAACCTTAATGAAGTCCTGTAACGATGCCATGATGCAGATTGCCGAGGCAGAAGGAAGAGACCTGTTTTATCAATATCAAAAATATTTTTCCTTTGGTCAAAAAACCGGTATAGACCTGCCCGGTGAAGAGAGCGGACTTATAAAGACAGTGGAAGAGCTAAATGCTGCTGAACTTGCAACCAGTAGTTTTGGTCAGACACTTACAACAACAATGCTTCAGATGGCAGCAGGGTATGCTTCTTTAGTAAATGGAGGTTATTACTATCAACCCCGTGTGGTAAAGGAGATTCTAAATGACCAGAATGCAACAGTTAAGAAAATTGAGCCTCTTCTTATAAGACGTACTGTATCTGAAGAAACATCTGAGTTTATTAAGGAGGCAATGTATCAAACAGTTGAACTTGGAACTGCAAAGTATGCCAAGGTTGAAGGTTATACAATCGGAGGAAAGACAGGTACTGCTGAAAAAATTCCCAGAAATCAAGGTAATTATGTGGTATCCTTCCTAGGTTCAGTACCTGCTATGGATCCCAGTATTGTAATATATGTAGTTATAGATGAACCACAAAATGTACCAAGGCAGGATAACAGCTCAATCGCAACTAAGTTTACCGCCGAAATAATGAAGGAACTACTTCCTGCACTGGGCATATATCCAGAAGGGGAGATTGATTATCTGCTCCCTGATCCGGATGATATTACAGATGATAATACAAATGAAGAAACTGATGAAGACACCAATGAAGACACTAATACTGACAATAATGTAAATGATGACCAAACAACTAATACAGAGGAAACTACAAGAGAAGACATAAATTCTGAAGTAAATGACGATAATCAAGAGGGACAAAATGAAGAAGCCGGGGAAGAAGCAGCCGGAGAAGAATAAGTCAAGTTAAGTAAAAGCCTTTAAGCAATGAATAAAGCTGTATCATCAGTAATAAAATTAAACGATAAGATCTTCAGGATGGATGATATGGCAAGATGCAGAACATATAACAAAAGGAATATCCTGATAATTGTAATAGCTATCCTATTAGGAACCCTAATCTTGACCGGAAGACTGGTATACTTAATGATTTTTAAATCGGAGTATTATTCGGCCCGTGCCAAGGCACTTCATGAAAGGGAAAGACCTATTAAGGCCAAGAGGGGCAATATCTATGATATTAATGGAGTAAGAATAGCTGCTAATAAACCGGTTTGTACGATTTCGGTTATTCATAGTCAGATAAAAGATCCCGAGAAGGTTATCAAGGTACTGTCAGAAGAATTAGGTATTAGTGAGGAAACCGTAAGAAAGAGAGTAGAGAAGGTTACATCCATTGAAAGGATTAAATCCAATGTTGATAAGGAGATTGCAGATAGAATTAGGGAATATAAGCTAGAGGGTGTTATGGTTGATGAGGATTATAAGCGTTATTATCCTTATGACAGCCTAGCTTCTAAGGTAATAGGATTTACCGGCAGTGACAATCAAGGTGTAATAGGCTTAGAGGTAAAATATGAGAATTACCTAAAAGGAATTGACGGAACCATACTTACTCTGACAACGGCCCATGGAATTGAGATAGAAAATGCCGCAGAAAGTAGAATAGAACCTCAGCCGGGAAATGATTTATATATAAGCCTTGATATAAACATACAAGAGTATGCACAGCAGGCAGCTTATAAAGTAATGGAAGCTAAAAGTGCCAATAATGTTAAGCTTATTGTTATGGATCCCAGAGACGGTAAGATTTATGCAATGGTAAATGCACCGGAGTTTAATCTAAATGATCCCTATACTTTAATCAATGAAATTGCCAAAGATTATGTGGATGAAACCTTAAGTTCAGAAAAACTAAACGAACTGCTAAACGGAATGTGGCGTAATGCCTGTATCAGTGATACATATGAGCCCGGCTCTGCCTTTAAGATTGTAACGGCTGCAGCTGCATTAGAGGAAAAGTTAGTAAAGCTTGATGATAAATTTTTCTGCCCCGGATATAAGAAGGTGGAAGACAGAACCATCCGCTGTCACAAAGCCGGCGGACATGGAAGCCAGACTTTTATTGACGGTATAAAAAATTCCTGTAATCCGGTTTTTATGGAAATAGGAGCCAGGTTAGGGGTTGAGAAAACATATGAATATTATAAAAAGTTAGGACTTTTTAACAGAACCGGTGTGGATATACCGGGAGAGGCCAACTCCATTATGCATAATATGGATGTTGTTGGTGCTGTAGAACTTGCCACCATGTCTTTTGGCCAATCCTTTCAGATAACCCCCCTACAGTTACTTGTAGCTACCAGTGCTATAATTAACGGTGGGAAGCTAATAACTCCCCATTTTGGACTTGAAGTAAAAGCTGCTGACGGAAGGATTGTAAAAACATTGGAATATAAAACTTCCGATAATGGTGTATCTAAGGAAACTTCAAAGATAATGAAGGAACTTTTAGAAGCAGTAGTTTCCGACGGTACAGGTAAAAGAGCTTATCTTCCCGGTTTTCGTATAGGGGGAAAGACAGCTACTTCCGAAAAACTGCCAAGAAGAAGCGGAAAATATATATCATCATTTATCGGCTTTGCTCCGGCAGATGATCCCCAGGTAATAGCCCTGGTCTTAATTGATGAGCCGGTTGGAATTTACTATGGAGGAACTATAGCCGCTCCGGTTATTGCAGAATTATTTGATAATATACTTCCCTATATGGGGATTGAAGAAAGATATACTGAGAAAGAAGAGGAAGAATTTAAAGTAGGTACTTTTCTAGTACCGGATTTTATCGGAAAAACTAAGCAGGAAATGAAAGACCTATTAAAGATTTATGACTTTGGGGAAATCTATACCCTTGGAGAGGGAGAGGTTGTAACAGAGCAGTTCCCCCTTCCCGGTGAAAATGTAAACAGAAATAGTCCCCTAGTACTTTATTACTAATGTGATTTTTTATAATGATTCAGTCCCATATAATATTGTTATTTTTAAGGTTATAAAGTATAATAGCCTAGTTCATAATAGAACAATAGATTAAATACATAAGAATTAAGCCTTTAAGTAGGCGGATAGGAGTAATCATGAACTTTTCAGATTTTCAGGTTATATTACCGGTTATAATATCGTTTGGAGTCTGTGTGGTATTTTGTCCTATTTTAATACCCTTTTTAAAACGTTTGAAATTTGGCCAGTATGTAAGACAGGATGGGCCGGAATCTCATTTAAAGAAATCAGGAACACCGACTATGGGTGGAATAATAATTGTACTTAGTATTTCTATTACCTGTCTTTTCTATTTGAAGGATAACAAGGAAATCATACCGGTCTTATTTGCCACTATTGGTTTTGGTATCATTGGTTTTTTAGATGACTACATAAAAGTGGTAATGAAACGTTCCATGGGTCTAAAGCCTTGGCAGAAATTAATAGGGCAGATTCTTGTAACTGCGGTATTTGGTATTTATCTGGTAAATTCTGTAGAGGACGTTACTTTAATGCTGATACCATTTTCAGGAGGAAAGTATGTAGATATTTCTTACTTATTTCTCCCCATGATGTTTATAGTAGTACTGGGTACAGTTAACGGCTCCAATTTTACCGATGGACTAGACGGATTAGAATCTAGTGTTACGGTTTTAATTGCCACCTTTTTTACCGTAGTGGCTATAGGTATGAAGAGTGGACTTTCTCCAATCTGTGGAGCAGTGGCAGGCAGCCTACTGGCCTTCTTGCTTTATAATGTATATCCTGCTAAAGTGTTTATGGGAGATACAGGATCACTGGCCCTAGGTGGATTTGTAGCCTCAACGGCATATATGCTTAGGATGCCCTTATTTATTGTACTTGTGGCATTTATATATTTAGCAGAGGTAATCTCTGTTATGCTACAGGTAGGATATTTTAAATTAACCGGTGGAAAAAGGCTGTTTAAGATGGCTCCACTCCATCATCATTTTGAATTAATGGGCTGGTCAGAGACTAGGATAGTTGCCGTATTTTCTATTATAACTACTATATTATGCCTAATAGCTCTGATGGGAATTAATTAATACGGCAGCATGGAGGTATGTATGAAGCTTAAGGATAAGAAGGTTCTGGTATTTGGTGCAGGCAAAAGCGGAATATCAGCAGCAAGACTGTTACAAAAACTTGAAGCATATGTTGTATTATATGACGGTAAGAAGGATGTTGATACCGGTACCTTTAAGGATAAAATAGATACAAGTAAGAACTGGGAAGCTTATTTCGGAGAATTTCCCATGGATAAATTAGATCAGATTGACTTAATGATAATAAGCCCCGGTATAGCCATAGATCATCCTTTTGTGGAGGCTGTAAAAGAAAAAGCTATACCCATATGGGGAGAAATTGAATTGGCTTACCGCCATTCTAAGGGAAAAATTATAGCAGTTACAGGAACAAACGGTAAAACCACCACTACTTCTTTAATAGGAGAAATAATGAATACATATTTTAAGCAGGTTTTTGTGGTGGGTAATATAGGTAATCCCTATACAGATATCGCCCTAGATACCACTGAGGATTCTGTAACTATAATTGAGCTTAGTAGTTTTCAATTAGAAACTATCCATGAGTTTTGCCCAGATGTAAGTGCTATATTAAATATCACACCGGATCATCTAAACAGGCATCATACCATGGAAAATTATATAAATCTTAAAAAAAGCATAGCAAAAAACCAAAGTATAAAAAATTTATGTGTCCTTAATTATGAGGATGTCCATACCCGTAAGATAGGTAATGAGCTAGATACAAGGATTGTATATTTTTCCAGTGAAACTAAGCTGGATAATGGACTATACTTAGATGGGGATGACATAATATATAGTAAAGAAGAAATAAAAGAAAAAATATGCAATGTAAATGAACTTCAAATTTTAGGAAAACACTCATATGAAAATGTTATGGCAGCTGTGGCAGTAGCCATAGAGATGGGAATTCCCATGGACCTTATTTACCAGGCTATAAGATCCTTTAAGGCAGTAGAACATAGGATAGAATATGTTGATACTATAAAAGGTGTAAGTTATTATAACGACTCTAAAGGTACCAACCCCGATGCTTCAATTAAAGCAGTTATGGCCATGAAAAAACCTACCATACTAATTGGGGGAGGCTATGATAAAGGCTCATCCTTTGATGAATGGATCTTGTCTTTTAAGGGTAAGGTAAAAACCTTGGTACTGATGGGAGAGACCAAGGAAAAAATTGCTGCTACAGCAAAAAAATATAATTTTAATAATATTATTATGGTTGAAGACCTAAAAGAAGCAGTACTGGTAAGTGCCAGGGAGGCTAAGGAAGGTGACGTGGTACTTTTGTCTCCTGCCTGTGCCAGCTGGGGCATGTTCGATAATTACGAACAGCGTGGAAGAATGTTTAAGAAATATGTAAAAGAATTGTTGTAATATAGATGGGGGAGCAAATGGCAAGAACAGCAGGTGAAGTAAACAGAAAAAAAGTACATAGCTATTATGATTATAGTCTACTATTCCTAATACTTTTTCTTGTGTGCTTTGGCTTAGTCATGATATATAGTACATCTTCCTATAATGCTCAGAAATTTTATGGGGATGCAGCTTATTATTTGACAAGGCAAGCACTCTTTGCCGGAGCAGGAATATTAATTATGCTATTTGTGTCCAAAATTGATTATAGATTATATACTAAAAAGCTCCCCATAATAAAACTAAGGCCTATAACCATATTATATTTCTTGTGTGCCTTACTTCAAACCTATGTTATTATATTTGGTAATGAGGTTAAAGGTGCAAAGCGATGGATTAAATTAGGGTCTTTGGGTACCTTCCAGCCTTCTGAACTTTCAAAGATAGCAGTTATTCTTGGAACTGCATTTATAGTAAATTTGGCACCGAGAAAGTTGGATAAAATATGGGGCTTTTTACGGGTATTACTGTTTATGGGCCCACTTTTGGGATTAATTGTTGCGGAGAACTTTTCAACGGGATTAATTATTGGTCTAATTATAGTTGCAATCAGTTTTGTAGCCAGTAAGAAAAAGGCTTATTTTATAATATCAGGAGCAGCTTTAGCCGGGTTAGCATCATTGTTGATAATTTTTGTTGACTTTAGAACTACCCGATTTGAAGCCTGGAGAAATGTAGAGACCCATGAGAAAGGTTATCAAATTCTACAGGGCTTATATGCCATTGCCTCAGGAGGGGTATTTGGCAAAGGCTTGGGAGAGAGTATGCAAAAGTTAGGCTTCATACCGGAATCCCATAACGATATGATTTTTTCAGTTGTTTGTGAGGAGCTGGGTCTATTTGGCGCAGTAACCTTAATACTGTTATTTATACTTTTACTTTGGCGTATTTTTATTATTGCCATTAACGCACCGGATTTATACGGAGGACTTATTGCAACCGGTGTACTGGTACATATAGCTTCCCAAGTTTTAATTAATATTGCTGTAGTAACCAGTACTATACCACCGACCGGAATTCCCCTGCCCTTTATCAGTTATGGTGGAAGTTCCTTGATGGTTATTCTGTTTGAAATGGGGATTGTACTTAGCATCTCCAATCAGATTAAGGTTCAAAGAAGTAGATAGCCATAAAATCACGGGGACAAAGGAGATATCATATAGTATATTATATTTCCTTCATGTCTGAGGTGTGCTATGTCGAGTATTATGGTTATCGGCGGCAGCAAGTTAAATGGTGAAATAAAAATACAAGGTTCAAAAAATGCAGCATTACCAATTATTGCTGCTACTATTTTGAATAAAGGTATAACTGTACTAAAGAATTGTCCGAAAATACTGGATGTATTTCACATGATAAAAGTACTGAAGGAATTAGGGTGTGTGGCCATTTGGGAAGGTAGTACTCTTATTATAGATACCACTACCGTTAATTCCCCTAAGGTATCCGAAGATTCAGTACAAAAGATGAGAAGTTCAATTTTGTTTTTAGGAGCTTTACTGGGAAGATGTCATGAAGTATCTATTGCTTATCCGGGAGGTTGTTTAATTGGTAAACGGCCTATTGATTATCATTTAGATTCTATTAAGAAGATGAATGTAAATCAGGTATTTCTCGGAGAAGATAAGGATATAATTCATTGCTTTACAGATAAAATAGTCGGTACTGATATTTTCCTTAAGTTCCCCAGTGTGGGAGCTACCCAAAATATTATACTGGCAGCAGTGCTTTCAGAAGGAGTTACCCGTATATTTAACGCCGCACGGGAACCGGAAGTAGTGGAGTTATGTAACTTTTTATTAGAAGCCGGAGCCAGAATCTGCGGAAAAGGTACTGCTTTTATTGAAATCGAAGGAGTAAAGCAGCTTCATGATGTTGAATTTACACTTTCATCTGACAGAATAGTAACAGGAACATATATGGCAGCCGTAGCCGCTGCAGGAGGTAATGTTATTTTACATGACGTGCCTATAAGACACATAGAATCTGTTATTAGGGTACTTGATAAAGTGGGGTGTAATATTAATCCAAAAGGTAACAGCCTAAAAATAAGCTGTGATAAGCGGCCAAATCCTTATGAACTTCTTAAGACAAAGCCCTATCCAGGATTTCCCACGGATATGCAGTCTCAGCTAATGACAGTACTTAGTATTGCAGATGGGGAAAGTACAATAGTAGAAAAAATATTTGAATCACGGTATCAAAATGTAAATGAGCTAAAGAAAATGGGAGCAAATATTACTGTTATAAATTCGGAAAATAAAGCCCTTATATCAGGAGTAAAGCAGTTAAAATCAGCTGTGGTAAAAGCACATGACCTACGGGCAGGTGCTGCCCTGGTGATTGCAGGCCTTGTGGCAGAAGGAAGAACAATTGTCAAAAATTCAGCCAGTATTGAGCGGGGGTACGAAGATATCTGTAGAGATTTAAGTAATCTAGGGGCAAATATAAAGTTTTGCAGCGGAAATATTTTATAGCAGATATAGGAGTAAAATATGGGGAAAAAGTTGCAAAGGAAAAAAAATAGTGTACTTAAAAGGTTAAGCTTACATCTTCTGAAAATAATTGTTATTTTAGTTATACCGGTAGTAGCTTTTGTCTATTCTTTTCAATTGAAAAATATTACGGTAACCGGTTCAGATAGGTATAGCCGGGAAGAAATTATTGACTGGCTGATAAGTTCAGAAGTAGACCATAACACCCTTATATGCTATTTTAAGTACAAATACTTTACGGGTATCAGAATTCCCTTTGTAGAGAAACTGTCCTTTGAATTGGTGGATAGAAATTCCATCAATATCAGAGTATATGATAAGAAAGTAATAGGATGTATAGAATTTATGGGTGATTATCTTTACTTTGATAAAGATGGGATAATTGTGGAGAGTTCATCTGCAAGATTAAATGATATACCCCTAATCAAAGGACTGAAATACCAAAAAATAGTCTTGAATGAAAAACTGGAGGTGCAGAAAGAAGAACTATATGATGTGATACTTAATCTTACTCAGCAAATAGAAAAAAATGAACTTAAGGTAAGCACCATCAGCTTCAACAGTAACTATGAGGTGACAGTTGATTGTGGAAATATCAAGGCCATGCTTGGAAAGAGAAGTACTTATGATGAAACTTTAGCAAAATTAAAAAACATACTTGCAGAAGCGGAAGGTATGAATTTAACCATCGATATGCGAGGGGAAAATGATTATTTCATTGCAAAACCGGAAATATCGTCAGATTAGATAAAAAAATATCAAAGAATTCTAAAAATTATTAAAATAAGCTTGATTATTTGGGAATTAAAAGATATTATATAATATAAGATGTGTATACCATAAGTAGTATCAAAAAAGAAGTTTAACCCATGATAATGTGGTTTTTATTGGTAGATTTATAGTTTATCTAATAGAGAGTATATAGTTCAAATTTTGAAGAATACGATGAAGGAGGAATTGACCTTGCTTGAAATAAGAACTAATGAGGCGGATCATACTGCGAAAATACTTGTAATTGGGGTAGGAGGAGCAGGGAATAACGCCGTTAATAGAATGATAGAAGAAAATATCAAGGGAGTTGAATTTGTCTGTATTAACACTGACAAACAACACCTGAAAAATTGCAAGGCTCCTGTATGCATTCAAATCGGTGAAAAGCTCACAAAGGGACTTGGTGCCGGTGCTGTGCCGGAGATTGGTCAGAAAGCTGCCGAAGAAAGCAGAGAACAATTAACTGAACTTGTTAAGGGAGCTGACATGGTATTTGTTACCTGTGGTATGGGAGGAGGAACCGGAACCGGTGCCGCCCCCGTAGTTGCACAGATTGCTAAAGAGATGGAAATCCTTACGGTAGGTATAGTAACTAAGCCTTTCAAATTTGAGGCTAAGACCCGTATGACCAATGCAATAGCCGGTATAGAACGTTTGAAGGAAAATGTAGATACCTTAATCGTTATTCCAAATGATAAACTTTTAGAAATCGTTGATCGTCGGACAACCATGCCCGATGCCCTAAGAAAGGCAGATGAGGTATTACAACAAGGTGTTCAAGGTATAACGGACCTTATAAATGTACCGGGTCTTATTAATCTGGACTTTGCCGATGTTAAGACGGTTATGAAAGATAAGGGAATTGCCCATATAGGAATCGGTACCGGTTCTGGAGATGATAAGTGTATAGAGGCTGTTAAGCAGGCTATTACAAGTCCTCTCTTAGAGACAACCATACAGGGTGCTAGCCATGTTATTATAAATATTTCCGGTGATATCAGTCTTATTGAAGCAAATGATGCCGCCACAATGGTTCAGGAATTAGCAGGTGAATCAGCAAATATTATTTTTGGTGCTATGTATGATGATTCTAATCCGGATACAGCAGCTATAACTGTTATAGCAACCGGTTTAGATACAAAGTCTGAAGTAGTTAAGACACCTGACTTTTTAAGGCGATCCACTTCCACTTCATCATTACATAATGTAATTAAACCGGAGACAAGCATAAATAATAATGGGTATACAAAACCTAGTCCCAACCCATATGCTCCACCAAAGCAAAGTATTTTTAATACAGATCCTAATCGTAGACCAATCAGCCAGCAGGCTAAACCCCTATCCGGTTCAAATTTGGATACCAGTGGTATTAAGATACCTGAATTTTTACAGAAAAATCGTCCTAATAAATAAAAAGATAATTTAATAGAAATTAGATATTATATATAAGATTTAGGCTGTCAGATTATTTGTAAAAGAATAATCTGGCAGCTTTTGTTGTATAGAAAGGGAGAAAAGAAAAGGTAGCTGTAAAAATAAGTAAATGAAAACTTGAAAAACCCTTCCATAAAATGACAAATTTTAAAAGCAAAACATTATATAATCAGAATGTACATAAGAAAGCAGGTGTGGAGGTGAATATTGTATTTAGAGGTTTATCCGGATATTGTCTTTATACTTAACTTTTTCATTGATATAATCCTTATTTTTCTACTAAAAAAGGTAAATAAGAAAAAAAGCAACATACCAAGGATGATTTTAGCAGCCATCTTAGGAGCCACAACAGCTGCAATAGTAAGTATATTTCCATGGATGAATGAAGCTTTCAAGTTTGCAATAATGTATGTAGCTGCTTCTATTTTGATGATAGTTATAGCATTTGGTAAGTTAAAGCTTTTAGAACTTGTAAAGCAATGGCTTGTATTTATTATGATTACATATTTTGTCGGTGGATTAATGAATTCTATTTATTATTATACAAATATTAGGTTAATTCTAATCCATCTAGGCAACGGAAATATCTTCAGCAATATATCAGTAGTTTATATTATTGCTTCAATCTCTGCCATAACCGTATTCTCATTAATTATTATTTGGTTTCTAAGACTTTATCATCTTCACAAGCCTTTAATATATGATGTGGAGCTGGTTTTAAAAGATCGTAAAGTAAAAACCAAGGGACTTATGGATACGGGAAATTGCTTATATGATCCCATTGGCAGAAAGCCTGTAATGGTTATAGAAAATAACTTAATAGAGGAACTTTTAACACCGGATATTAAGCATGATATGGAATTAGCTAAGGATTATTTAGAGGGGAAAACAGATGAGATACCTTTAGAACATTATGATAAAGTATTTAATTTTAGCTTTATTCCATATAGAAGTGTAGGAAAAACCGGTATGCTTTTAGGAATTAGGTTGGATAAAGTTATGATCTATACAGAAAAGGAAAGTATATGCAATGAAAAAGTTACAGCTGCAATCTGTGATAACCCTCTGACAGATAAGAAAGATTACCAAGTTATTTTACATAAGGAACTATTGTAAAAATACTTTTAGTAAGTAGTGATAATTATTGGGAGGTTGTATATGCTTTTAAAGTTGTCAATACAAAATAAGTTTCAGTTCCGGATGATTCCAGACATAAGAACTATTATTTTTGGGCAAAGAGGTGAAATACATTACATAGGTGGAGCAGAGATACTGCCGCCGCCCTTGGATTCTGTTCGTGAAGCTGAAGTTATTAATGGACTAGGTACTGAACGGGATGCAGAAATGAAAGCAATACTGGTGGAGCATAATCTGAGATTGGTGGTATACATAGCTAAAAAATTTGATAATACCGGAGTAGGTGTGGAGGACTTGATTTCTATCGGAACCATAGGCCTTATTAAGGCGATAAATACCTTTAACCCAGAAAAAAATATTAAGCTGGCCACATATGCCTCCCGTTGTATAGAGAATGAAATACTTATGTATCTAAGACGTAATAATAAAACTAAACTGGAAGTTTCTATTGATGAGCCTTTAAATGTGGATTGGGACGGAAATGAACTTTTATTATCAGACATCCTAGGAACAGAAGAAGATGTTATATATCGCAATATAGAGGAGGAAGTTGATCGTAAGCTCCTAAGAAAAGCCTTATCTAAATTATCTGAGAGGGAGAGAATAATAGTAGATTTAAGATTTGGCCTAGGTACTGATGACGGTAATGAAAAGACCCAGAAAGAAGTGGCAGACCTTCTTGGAATTTCCCAATCCTATATATCCAGACTAGAGAAAAAAATCATAAAAAGATTAAAAAAAGAAATGGTTAGATTCGAATAAGTTAATGGAAATTATTTCAATGTTAAATATCGTATAAAGAGCCTTCAAATAGTGAATCATTATTGTTAGCAAACATCAACATGCAGGTAGTATTTTACTTTCTAAGCCTTCATGGATAAGAATATAATGACATAGTTTTCGGAGGTATCGTATGGCTCTTTATAAGGTAGAAATATGTGGCGTAAATACATCGAAGTTGCCATTACTAAAAAACAGTGAAAAAGAGGAATTATTTCAAAGAATTTTAAAGGGCGACAAGGAGGCGAGGGAGCTCTATATTAGGGGAAATTTACGTCTTGTACTATCCATTATCCAGCGGTTCTCCAATAGTAATGAAAATGTGGATGACTTATTTCAGATTGGCTGCATCGGACTGATGAAGGCCATAGATAATTTTGATATTACACAGAATGTTAAATTTTCTACCTATGCTGTTCCCATGATAATCGGTGAAATTCGCCGGTACCTTAGAGATAATAATGCTATACGTGTAAGCAGATCATTACGGGATACGGCTTATAAGGCAATATACGCCAAGGAAGCCTTAACTAAGAAGAATGATAAGGAACCCACTATCAGCGAGATAGCCCAGGAAATTGGCATTAGCAAAGAAGATATAGTATATGCCCTTGATGCAATTCAAAGTCCTGTATCTTTGTATGATCCTGTTTATGTTGAGGGAGGAGATGCCCTATATATTATGGACCAGGTCAGTGATAAAAAGAACAAAGAGGAAAATTGGATTGAGGCTATATCACTAAAGGAGGCAATGAGCAAACTTCCCCCAAGGGAGTACAATATAATTAAATTACGATTTTTTGAAGGTAAAACTCAGATGGAGGTAGCAAAAGAAATTAATATTTCTCAAGCACAAGTAAGCCGTTTGGAGAAATCTGCACTGAAAAATATGAGAAATTATTTAACCGGATAAATAATATTAAAACGATATTAATAACTTATCTATAAAAGATTAAAAGGGCCGTTGTATAAATACAGCGGCTTTTATTATATTTGAAAAATTTTACCTGCTCTTGGCAATAATAAATAAATCGTGTATTATATTAATACTTAAGGACGGATATCTAAATAGTAATAAACATAAAGTTAAAGGTTAGAAAGGTCTATGAGGTGATAGATATGAAAGCTAAGTTTAAGGAAAGTGCTGTAAAACAACTTAAGATACAGGATGTAACTTATGAGTACTATAATCTGGAATCCTTAGAGAAATACGGTTATGATATAAAACATCTGCCATTTTCCATTAAGGTATTACTTGAATCTGTTCTTAGACAATGGGACGGAATTGCTATTAACGATGATCACATTAAAGATTTGGCCCAATGGACTAAGCATAGGGGAGGAAGGGGAGAAGTACCCTTTAAGCCGGCTAGAGTTATCCTACAGGACTTTACCGGTGTGCCGTCTGTACTAGATCTTGCTTCCATGAGGGAGGCAATAGCTTCTATGATTGAGGAAGGAAAGACAAGTAAAGATATAGAAGAAATGATAAAAAGAATTAATCCCGAAGTACCGGTGGATCTTATTATCGATCATTCTGTTCAGGTGGATTATTACGGTATGGAGGAGGCTCTTAGTGAGAATGTAAAGAGGGAATTTGAAAGAAATAAAGAAAGATATCAATTCCTTAACTGGGCCCAGAAGGCTTTTAATAATTTTACTGTGGTTCCTCCTTCTACAGGAATTGTCCATCAGGTGAACTTAGAATACTTGGCCAAGGTGGTAATAGATAAGGAAGTAAAGGGCAAGAAAATTTTATATCCCGATACCTTAGTAGGAACCGATTCCCATACCACTATGATTAATGGTCTGGGAGTCCTTGGATGGGGTGTTGGAGGAATTGAAGCTGAGGCAGGAATGCTGGGACAAGCCTCATATTTTCCTGTACCTGAAGTTATAGGAGTACGTATGGTTGGAAAGCTTCCTATGGGGGCTACAGCAACGGATTTGGCTCTTAGAATAACCAAGCTACTTAGAGACAGAGGAGTTGTGGGTAAATTCGTTGAATATTTCGGTGAAGGTCTTAAAACATTAAGTTTGGCTGACAGGGCTACTATAGCCAATATGGCTCCCGAATATGGAGCTACCTGTGGCTTCTTCCCTGTGGATGAAGAAACTTTGGACTATCTGCTTCTAACCGGAAGAAGTAAGGAGCATGTTAATATAGTTAAAAATTATCTGAAGGCCAATATGATGTTCTATGAAAATGATATGGAAGAGCCGGTTTATACAGAAATAATTGAGCTTGATTTATCCACCGTAGAAACTGCCCTATCAGGACCAAAACGACCACAGGATTTAATTCCCCTGGGTAAAATGAAAGAAGAATTTATAAAAAGTGTTACAGCCCCGTTAGGAAACCATGGCCATGGTTTAACTAAGAAAGAGTTTGAAAAGAAAGTGGAAGTTAGCTTATCTGATGGCAGAAAGGCTACTATGGAGACAGGGGCAGTTGTAATTGCTTCCATAACATCATGTACCAATACATCTAATCCTTCAGTTATGCTGGGTGCGGGACTTTTAGCTAAGAAAGCTGTAGAAAAGGGATTAAAGGTTCCTGCCTATGTTAAGACCTCCCTTGCTCCCGGTTCAAAGGTTGTTAGGGAGTATTTGGAGGCAGCAGGCCTTTTGCCTTATCTGGCTGCCTTAGGTTTTCATATTGTAGGTTATGGATGTGCTACATGTATAGGTAATTCGGGACCTTTACTTCCTGAAATTACCCAGGCAATTAGTGATAATGATTTATTGGTGACTTCAGTATTATCCGGTAACAGAAATTTTGAAGGAAGAATTCACTCCCTGGTAAAGGCAAATTATCTGGCCTCTCCTCCTTTAGTAGTTGCCTATGCCCTTGCGGGAACCACTAATATTGATTTGACATCAGACCCCATAGGTTTAGATAAAGAAGGCAAGAAGGTATATCTAAAGGATATCTGGCCTTCATCGGAGGAAATTTTAAGGGCTGTTATGGACTATGTACAACCTGAAATGTTTAAAAAGGAATATAGCTTAGTCTATGAGAATAATGAATTATGGAATGAAATTAAAATTAATGAGGGAAGTTTATACGAATTTGATAAGGAGTCCACTTATATAAGAAAACCCCCATTTTTCGAGCAACTTTCTATGGAACCTGAAGATCTAAAACCTTTAAAGGGTCTTAGGGTAATTGCAAGTTTAGGTGATTCGGTGACCACAGATCATATTTCACCGGCCGGAGCCATCGGAAAAAATACTCCCGCCGGAAGATATCTTATGGACCATGGCATAGAACCTAAAGATTTCAATACTTACGGCTCTAGAAGAGGAAATCATGAGGTAATGATGCGGGGAACCTTTGCCAATATCCGTATCCGTAACCGTCTTGCCGGGGGAATAGAGGGCGGATATACCACTTATTTACCTACCGGTGAACTTATGTCAATCTACGAGGCCTGCATGAAATATAAAGAAGATGATACAGGCTTGGTAGTCTTGGCAGGAAAGGATTATGGTATGGGTTCATCCAGGGACTGGGCAGCAAAAGGTCCCAGTTTACTTGGGGTAAAAGCTGTTATTGCAGAAAGTTTCGAAAGAATCCATAGATCTAATCTGGTTATGATGGGAGTTTTACCCTTGCAGTTTATGGAGGGGGAATCAGCAGATAGTCTGGGATTTTCCGGTAAAGAAACAATAGATATTATAATCGGTGATAATATAAAACCTGGTGACTTGGCCGAAGTTGTGGCCAGATCAGATGAGGGCTCCACTATCCGCTTTAAGGCAAAAATCAGATTTGAATCTCTGGTGGATATGGAATATTACCGTCATGGTGGAATTCTTCAGATGGTACTGCGTCAAAAGATGGCACAGTAAGAAGAATAACCAAGTCGATAATTTAAGTTTTAATATGATGAAGGTGATAAGTTGTTTTTTATATTTGCTATATCAAATGGTGAGAAACAGCTGGATTTTAATCAAACCATGATTTGTTCCCATTGCGGACAATTTGGAAGGTTTAATGCATATATGACCTATATGTATTTCAGTTTGTTTTTTATTCCCTTGATATTTTGGAACAGGAAGTACTATATTAAAAGTACCTGTTGTAATACCGTATATTCCCTGAATCCGGATATAGGTAAAAAAATCCGAAGAGGTGAAGAGGTAAGTCTTTCTGAAAATGATATGGAGCCTTTATTTGGCAGTGGACAAGGAGCTAAAAAACATTGTGCAGCTTGCGGCTACTTGGCAGAAGCGGACTTTGATTACTGTCCTAAGTGTGGCAGCAGACTTTAGTTTTTAACATATACGATAAATTCCTGCATATTTTATTAATAAGATACTTTTTGAAAGGCTTAGTTATGGAAGAAGTAAGCAGGAGCATATATGGGATAGAGGAGCGTATATACCAAAGAGCCGGTACATACGTTTCCTATCCTATTATTGTATCGGGAGGTCTAAGTTATAATAGAGATTTGATAAATAATATAATCCTTGAAGATATCAATAATATTTTGAGAATATATTCTGCCGACGCATTTTCAGAATTAAAAGAAAATCCCTATTTACCGGATACATTGAATATTAATTATGATATAAAACGCAACAATGGCCATTTTCTTAGTATTTTTTATAGGGCAGATTTTTTTAGCCCCTATGGGGCTCATCCTACCCAATTGGTATATACAACCAATATAGATTTAGTAAATTTAAGACGTATAAAACTTTCGGATATAGTTCAGGTGGATAATGATTTAGTTGATGATTTTTATTCTTGGGAATTGGTGACTGACCAAAAGTTGGGTAAAGATTACAAGGAAGCAATAAATGAATATATTATAGGACTTGGCAGAAACATTTTATTGATGGGATTTAAAACTGCCGATATAATAGGATCTGATAATCTGCTTGGAATATTTACTTACCTGACACCGGATAGAATAGGAATCAGTATATCGGTACCCAATTATCTAGGTGATCATGTGGAATATGAAAAAGTAAAAGATATTAATAATTTGGCATAAAAAATGACTGCCTAAGGCAATCTTATGCATGTAAGACTGCTTACGGCAGCTTACATTATACATAAGTTTGCTGCCTTAGGCAGTCAAGCATTTATGTCAATATGGGGATAATGTCAGCTATCTAATATCTTCTTTAATTCGTTCATAAAAGTGTTAACATCTTTGAATTCACGGTAAACAGAAGCAAATCTAACATATGCTACCGCATCTAAATCTTTTAACTTATCCATTAGGATTTCTCCTATTATGTGACTTGGAATTTCCTTATCTTCCATATTAAATATCGTGGTTTCCACCTCATCCACTAGGGCAGTAATCTGATCAACCGATATGGGTCTTTTGTGGCAGGAGCGAAACACTCCGGCTTCAATTTTTGCACGATCATAAGGTTCACGGTTATTATCCTTTTTTATAACTACAAGGGGTATAGACTCAACCTTTTCATATGTAGTAAATCTTCTATGGCAGTCGTCACACTGACGCCTTCTGCGAATGGAAGTATTATCGTCTGCAGGCCTAGAGTCAATAACTCTAGTATTAACCTTATTGCAAAAAGGGCATTTCATATTAACAATCCTCCGAAGCTATCTTATGTACAATAAATTATACAAAAGCACTTTATATACATGATATTGAAATGATTAGTATCATAAACACTATAAATTGATTATATTTAAAATTTGTCAATCGGTCAAGCTAATAATTGTAAATAATTGAAATTTATGCAGATTGTTTATAAAAGTACAAGATACCATTGGTCAATTTAAGTAAAATGAAAGATTAGTCACATTTAACAAGGCATTTTTCAATATCCACATCCACTAAAATTATATCTGCTCCTATTTGCTTAATATTGCAGCTACTGATTACATATTCATGTTCCCTTCCTAATATACCAAAAATTTTACATGGTCCCGGTACTATAATATGGGTGATACATCCGGTGCAAATATCAAATTCTATATCGGAGACATAGCCTAGCCTTTTGCAGTCTCTACAGTTTATAACTTCTTTTTCTCTTAAATCACACATTCGCATAAAATCACCTTAATCTATCTTTGATTCATTATATGCTAATGGGTTTGCATGTTTATTAAACTGTAGTTATAATACTATTACTATATTAAATTAAACTAATGAAAAAAATATTTAAAGGAAGGTAAGAAGTATGCAAGCATTTAACCCATATTTACCCAGTTACGAATATATACCTGACGGAGAACCTTATGTGTTCGGAGACAGATTATATGTTTACGGATCTCATGATGCTTTTAACGGAAAAGAATTTTGTCAAAACGACTATGTATGCTGGTCGGCTCCTATTGATGATTTAGGAAATTGGCGCTATGAAGGTGTTATATATAAGAAGATACAGGATCCTCATAATAAAGACGGCTCTAGACGTTTGTTTGCCCCGGATGTTCAGTTAGGGATAGATGGCAGGTATTATTTATATTATGCATTAGATAGCCACGGAATAATGTCTGTAGCTGTCTGTGATGAGCCTGCAGGTAAGTATGAATATTACGGCACTGTTCATTATCCGGACGGGAAAGCAGTAGGTTATGATAAAGGAGATATTTATCAGTTTGATCCCGGAGTTTTTATAGACGATGACAAAAGGGTATTTCTTTATACGGGATTTGCTCCAAGGGATGGTCAGTTTCCCGATGACAGTTTTGGTTACAGAAGAATAGAAGGAGCTTATTGTATTGAACTAGAACAGGATATGGTTACTGTTAAAGCCGGTCCAAAGCTTATTCTACCTAAAGCAGGATATGCTAAGGGAACAAGTTTTGAAGGTCATGAATTTTTTGAAGCCAGTTCCATGAGAAAAATAAATGGAAAGTACTATTTGGTTTATTCCTCCATTAATGCCCATGAATTATGCTATGCAATAAGTGACAGACCGGACGGTGGATTTACTTTCGGTGGCACAATTGTCAGTAACGGTGATGTTTTTTATAAGGGCAGGGAATTAAAGGATTGTGTAAATTATTTGGGTAATAATCATGGAGGTCTGGTTCAAATTAAAGATCAGTGGTATGTATTTTATCACAGACAAACTAACCGCCATAGCTATTCCAGACAGGGATGTGCTGAGAAAATATATATTAATGAGGATGGTCACATACCACAAGTGGAGATTACCAGTTGTGGACTAAATAATGGTCCCTTAGTAGGACAGGGAAGATATGAGTCTTATATCGCATGTCATCTTACTTCAAAATGGGGAGCCGGATTTTATACCAATAATATGGAGGATTATAAAGATCATCCATATTTTACACAAAGTGGACAAGACAGAGAAAGTAATCCCGATCAATATATTGCAAATATACAGGATGGGGGGATTGCCGGCTTTAAATATTTTGACTTAAGTAATACAAATAGTATTGCAATTGAGGTTAGAGGTGAAGGAGAAGGGGAAGTTATAGTAACCGATGGAATAGAAGGAGAGATATTAACTAAGATCCCTGTAAGGCAAAACAAAGATTATCAAATATTTAAGAACAGCATATCTAAAGGTGAGAAAAAATCTGCCTTATATTTTAAATATACAGGCAGAGGATATATAGATTTTAAGGCCTTCTATTTGGAGTAAATAAAATTTGTAAAGGGCTAACGACAGAGTTAGAAAAACATTGCAATAAATTACAGAATTTGTTATACTGAGGCTAGCAAATGATTCCTTCATTGTGGGAGAGACAATGAAAGGAGCTATATATGTTTAGTAAGGCTTATAGTGCCACAATCCAAGGGATTGATGGTATTATAGTTTCTGTGGAAGCAGATGTAAGTGATGGGCTTCCCTTATTTGATATGGTTGGATTACTTAACTCGGAAGTTAAGGAAGCTAGAGAACGAGTCAGGATAGCCTTAAAAAATTCAGGCTATATGCTGCCCGCCAAACGAATTACTGTCAATCTATCACCGGCAGATATAAGAAAAGAAGGAACAGTTTTTGATCTGCCGGTGGCTATTGCAATTCTTGCGGCCTTTGGCCATGTTCTAGAGGAGAATCTTATTAATACCCTGATTATCGGTGAATTAAGCCTAAACGGTAAAGTAGCTAAAGTAAACGGTGTCCTGCCCCTTGTATACTCGGCAATGGAAAGGGGCTTTAAAAGATGTATTGTTCCAAAGGAGAATGCGGGGGAGGGGGCTGTGGTTTCCGGTATAAAGACCTATGGGGTAAGCAGCTTAAAAGAAGCAGTTACCCTTCTTAATGATTTTAAGAGCAAAGAGCCTGAAACTATAGATATAAAAAATCTTTTTGATAATAGCTACAAAGAAGATGATTTGGATTTTTCTGATGTAGCCGGCCAGTTTGCGGTTAAAAGAGCTATAGAAATCGCAGTATCCGGTATGCATAATATTCTAATGATAGGGCCTCCCGGAACAGGTAAAACCATGCTGGCTAAAAGAATACCTACCATTATGCCAAAATTGACTTTTGAGGAAAGTATGGAGATATCAAAGATTTACAGCGTGGCCGGGCTTCTTGACAGACAGGCTCTTATTACCAAGCGCCCCTTTAGGTCTCCCCATCATACCATTACAAGCACCGCCCTTATCGGTGGCGGTGCCATACCTAAGCCGGGGGAAATCAGTTTAGCCCATTTAGGTGTCCTATTCTTAGATGAGTTGGCAGAGTTTAAGAAAAATACCATTGAAGTTTTACGCCAGCCCCTAGAAGAAAAAGTTGTTAACATATCAAGGCTTAATGCCTCTTTTTCTTATCCGGCTGGTTTTATGCTGGTCTCATCCATTAACCCCTGCCCCTGTGGATATTTCCCGGACCGTAATAAATGTAACTGCTCTCTTAATATGGTTAAGCGCTACCTTGGTAAGATATCTAAGCCTTTATTGGATCGTTTTGATATTTGTATTGAAACTATGCAGATTGATTATAAAGAACTTCAGGCTAAGAAAAAAGAAGAAAGCTCTGCCCAAATAAGAAAAAGAATTTATGGTGCCCGTCAGATTCAGATGGAAAGATATAAAGGGCAGGATATCTGGTTTAACTCACAGCTGACTCCCAGAAGGATTAAAAAATACTGTATCCTGGATGAGGGGGTAGAAGATTTACTGGAGCAGGCATTTGTCAAAATGAATTTATCTGCTAGGGCTTATCATCGTATCTTGAAGGTGGCTCGAACTATTGCTGATTTGGATCAAAGTAAAAAGATAAGTAAGAAGCATATCAGTGAAGCCATTTGTTATCGGAGTTTAGATGCAAAGTATTGGGGTGAGTAAGATGAATACAAAATCAGATCAAGAAATATATAATTATTGGATAGGTGGTTTTTTTAATTTTAGTGCAAAAAAAATCTTGGCAATTCTTAATTTATTCGGATCTTCCAAGGAATTATTTTATGCTTCAGATAAAGCAATGGAAGAAATGTGTAATATATGTAGTAAGAAAGGTGTCCGTATAACTAAAAGGGATATGGAATTGTTAAAATCCCGCCGGGATATAAATTTACTGATGAAAAGTCTTGAGTATCTTAAAGAACATAGTATAGATTATGTAACCTTGCTTGATAATACTTATCCGGATAAATTAAGGCATATTTATAATCCCCCCTTTTTACTCTATCTAAAGGGTAATCCCTTTCCGGTTCATAAGAAAGCTATAGCCATAATAGGGGCAAGAGAGTGTTCGGCATATGGAAAAGAGATAGCAAGAAACTTAGCAGGGGCCCTAGCTAGGGAGGATATTGTTATAATCAGCGGACTTGCAAGGGGAGTGGACTCTTATGCCCATCAGGGATGTCTTTTAGTTGAAGGAAGTACCTATGGAATTTTAGGTTGCGGTATTGACATTTGCTATCCTAAGGAGAATATTAATATTTATATGGATATGCAAAAGAAGGGAGGAGTTATATCGGAATATGGACCGGGTATAAAGCCTTTGGCTTATAATTTTCCCATGCGTAATCGTATTATTAGTGCTTTAAGTGATGGAATAGTAATAATTGAAGCCAGAGAAAAAAGCGGTTCCCTAATAACTGTAGATATGGGCCTTGATCAGGGTAAGAATATCTATGCTGTACCCGGCAGAATTACAGATAAACTAAGCATGGGTTGTAATAATTTAATTAAGATGGGTGCAAAAGTGGTCACTTCCCCCCAGGATATTTTAGAAGACTTTAGCTACTATTGCTCTAGAGCTAAGTCAGATGAGAAAGATTTGAATATAATACTAAATAAAGAAGAAGAAGCTATATATAATCTTCTAAGCCTTAATCCTAGACATATTGATCAGCTGGTGGATTTATCCGGCATTTCTATAGACAAACTGATGGAGTATCTACTTTCATTGGAATTAAAAAATTTTGTAGATCAACCCAGGAAAAATTATTACATAAGAAAAGAGGTATGGTAATTTTAGCTGTCATTATATGCAATAAACAGCATAATATATGGTAAACCCTATAGAATATACACTTTATAAGATAAAATAAAATAATTATTTACTTGAAACGCTCTGAAAAATAGTGTATGCTTGTTTAAGCTTTGACTCAGAAAGGTAAATTCTGTGGTATAATATTTACTTATATTTTATTTAAAAAAATATATCAGAAAATAAACATTATAATTAAAAATTGTTTCAATATTTAATATTTAATTTTGCATTAACATAAATTAAAGATTATAGATAGAAGGTTATTTACACATAGAAAGAGGAGTTTGATTATGCCAAGATATCTTGTGATTGTGGAATCTCCGGCAAAAGCGAAGACCATAAAAAAGTTTTTGGGAAGTAATTATGAAGTAGTTGCATCTAACGGTCATGTAAGAGACTTACCTAAAAGCCAGATGGGCATTGATATAGCTAATGATTATGAACCTAAATATATAACCATTCGGGGGAAAGGTGAATTACTGGCTAAACTTCGTAAAGAGGTAAAAAAGGCTGATAAAGTATATCTTGCAACTGACCCGGACCGAGAAGGAGAAGCTATTTCATGGCATCTGTCCCATGCTTTAAAGCTGGATAATAATATTGCAAATAGAATTGTCTTTAATGAGATTACAAAAAATGCTGTAAAAGCTTCTATAAAACAAGCCAGAAAGTTAGATATGAATCTTGTGGATGCCCAGCAGGCTAGAAGAGTCCTAGACCGTATGGTGGGATATACCATAAGTCCTCTTTTGTGGACTAAAATTAAAAGGGGCTTAAGTGCCGGAAGAGTTCAATCTGTAGCCTTAAGAATAATATGCGATAGAGAACAAGAGATTAACTCTTTTATTCCGGAGGAATACTGGAATTTGGAGGCTGAGTTTGCCTTAGGAGGAAAAAAACGTCCCCTTATAGCAAAATATATCGGTAAGGATAAAGTTAAAACTACAATCCGTACAGAAGCAGAAGCTACTAATATAGTAGATGACTTACAAGATGCCCAATTTATCATAAAGGAGATAAAAAGGGGAGAACGAATAAGAAAAGCCCCCTTACCATTTACTACCAGCACCTTGCAGCAGGAAGCGGCAAAGACATTGAACTTTTCTACAAAAAAGACAATGCAGCTGGCTCAGCAATTGTACGAGGGAATCAGTATTAAAGGCCATGGTAGTGTGGGTTTAATTACTTATCTGCGTACGGATTCCATTCGTATTAGTGATGAGGCTGATTTGGCAGCTAAGCAATATATAGAAGAAAAATATGGGAAGGAATTTGTGGCTGATAAGGCTAATAACGGCCGCTCGGGTAAAAAAATACAAGATGCTCATGAAGCAATTCGTCCTACCAATATGGAGTTTGAGCCATCTGAAATTAAAGAATCCCTTACAAGGGATCAGTTCCGTTTGTATCAGCTTATTTGGAGACGTTTTATTGCCAGTAGAATGCAGCCTGCCAAGTATGAGACAACTTCTATTAAGATAGAAGGAAAGGGGCATTGGTTTTCTACAGCTGCCTCCAGGCTTTTGTTTGAAGGTTTTTTAAGTGTCTATCAGCAAGAGGATACTGAAGATACCATAAAGGCTTCTTATGAGACTCTAAATGAAGGTGATATCCTTAAATTAAAAGAACTTAAGAAAAGCCAGCATTTTACCCAGCCTCCGGCTCATTATACTGAAGCCTCCTTAGTTAAGACCTTAGAGGAATTGGGAATTGGTAGACCCAGTACTTATTCACCAACCATCAGTACAATTATTGCAAGAAGGTATGTTATAAAAGAAAATAAAAATCTATATGTTACTGAACTTGGTGAGGCAGTAAACAATATTATGGTGGAAGCATTTCCTAGCATTGTGGATGTGAATTTCACCGCTAATATGGAATCATTATTAGATAGTGTAGAGGATGGGACTATAGCTTGGAAAACCATTATAAGGAATTTTTATCCCGATTTAGAAGAGGCAGTAAATAAAGCCAATGAAGAGCTGGATAAAATTAAGATTGAAGATGAAGTTACAGATGAAATCTGTGACTTATGTGGTAGAAATATGGTCATAAAATATGGACCCCATGGTAAGTTCTTGGCATGTCCAGGTTTTCCTGACTGTAGGAATACTAAACCTTATCTTGAAAAGATTGGTGTGGAATGTCCTGTTTGTGGCGGAGATGTGGTTATAAGAAAGACTAAAAAGGGTAGAAGGTATTTTGGCTGCAGCAATCATCCGGAATGTACCTTTATGACCTGGCAGAAGCCTTCAAAGGAAAAATGTCCCAAATGTGAAAGCGTATTGCTTGAAAAAGGAAATAAATTAGCATGTAGTAATGAAACTTGTGGTTATGTAATAGCTAATAAAAATTCTGATATAGATTAATAGAATATATAATTGCCTCAATATTCCTAATAATTATGACACAATATTACAAAATTGGATATAAAAATAAAAAATAATGGGTAAATGTGTGTCAAAAACAAGAAAAAAAGTGTTGTTTTTTAAAATAATATATGATAAAATGAAAAAGGTAATACAATTAGAAAAAATCTAATGTATTACCTAATTTAGTTACTTGTTCTTGTTATTTGCTTCATAACTTTGTAAGGGTATTGTTTGGATTAGGAAATAAATCGGAGGAACTGATTAATGAGTGTACAATTACTTGACAAGACAAGGAAGATTAATAATCTTCTACATAATAATAATTCCCACAAAGTAGTTTTTAATGACATTTGTGTTGTGCTAAGCGATATATTAAATTCTAATGTATTGGTTATCAGTCGAAAAGGCAAGGTTCTTGGTGTTAATAACAGACCGGATATTGCTGAAATTCAGGAACTGATTAAGGATACAGTTGGCAGGTATATTGATAGCTTATTAAATGAGAGACTTCTTAATATTTTGTCAACAAAGGAGAATGTGAATCTGGCTACCTTGGGATTTGAATTTGATGAAGTTAATTCTTATCAAGCCATTATTACCCCCATAGATATAGCCGGTGAGCGGTTGGGAACCTTATTTATATACAGAATAGGTGAGTCCTACAATATAGATGATATAATTCTTAGTGAATATGGCACTACAGTTGTAGGCCTTGAGATGATGCGTTCGGTTAATGAAGAAAATGCGGAAGAAAATCGTAAGATTCAAATTGTAAGATCCGCAATCAGTACTTTATCATTTTCAGAGCTTGAAGCAATACAGCATATTTTTAATGAATTAAAAGGAAATGAAGGTATTCTTGTGGCAAGTAGAATTGCCGACCGTGTAGGAATAACCAGATCTGTTATTGTCAATGCTTTGAGAAAATTTGAAAGTGCGGGAGTTATAGAATCCCGTTCTTCAGGAATGAAAGGAACATATATAAAAGTGTTAAATGATGTAGTATTCGAAGAGTTAAAAAATTTGCAAAATTAATATTAATTGCCAGCAAAAGGATTTGTGGGGATATCTCATAAGTCCTTTTTGTGGTTTTTTTTGGGGATTAATAGTAAAAAAAGTAGACAGGATAATACAATATGTGGTACTAATCTACTATATTTTTAATTATATCTTGTGTTTTTTGCAATATTTAATATAATGTTTTTATGGAGGTAATTAAATGATTGGATCGAATGCTTTTAACTATATTAATGTATTGAATAAGGCTGCCAGTGCCAGCTGGAAGAGGAATGAAGTAATAGCCAATAATATTGCAAATGTAGACACTCCGGGATATAAAAGAAAAGATGTACAATTTGAAACTTTTTTAATGAGTGCTCTTACAGGTGATAGTTCTTTAGATAAGCGTGTATCTAATATCCGATTAGATAGTTTAAATCCCCAAGTATATACGGATTATTCCAATCTCAGTTATCGGCTAGACGGTAATAATGTAGATATTGATACAGAATCTGCTAATTTGGCAGAAAATCAAATTAGATACTATGCACTGATGGATTCCATGACTCAGGAATTTAATAGATTAAAGATGGTGCTTCAGAATAAATAGTGTATGGGAGGAGTATAAATGTCTGCTTTTAGCGGGATGAATATTAGCGCCAGCGGGATGAGTGCCCAAAGGTTGCGAATGGATGTTATATCACAAAATATTGCCAATGTAAATACTACCAGGGATAAGAACGGAGAAGCATACAGACGTAAGGCAGTGGTGTTTTCTGAAAAGAATACCACCCCCTTTCAAGAGGTGTTTATGAAAACAGCAGGGCTTGCCGGTAATGGTGTAAAAGTAACCAAGATTATTGAAGATGATATAAGTGATTTACGTAAGGTTTATGATCCGACTCATCCGGATGCAGATGAGGAGGGATATGTATCTTATCCCAATGTTAACATAGTCCAAGAAATGACGGATTTGATTGATGCAACAAGATCCTATGAGGCTAATGTAACAGCCTTTAATGCCACAAAGAACATGGCTCTAAAGGGATTGGAAGTAGGCAAATAGGAGGATATAGATAGACTATGGATATTACAAGTATAGGTAGTTTAAATGAGCTTAGTAAGTATGGCATAAAATCAGCCACTACAGCCAAGGAAAATCGAAACGCAGCTTTCGAGACATTGTTTGAAGCGGCAGCGGGTATGATAAAAGAAACTAATCGTTATACCAATGAAGCGGAGGAAGCAGAGATGGCCTTTGCCCTCGGTCTTATGGATAATACCCATGATTTGCAGATAGCACAGCAGAAAGCTAACTTGGCATTGCAATACACAATTGCAGTCCGAAATCAGGTTTTAGATGCATATAAAGAAATAATGAATCTGCAATTTTAATAAATGTGTTTAAGCCGCATTACCAAAGATATTGTGACTTAGTACACAAGAAAAGCAGACATTCTGCTTGTGCTTTTTTTTGTGTGTTATAGTCATGTTTATCACTTTTAAAAAAAATCTTAGGAGTAGGGATAATGGCAGAGAGGCTGAAACAAATACCAAAACAACTATTGGAAATTTGGAACAAATATACAGCAAAACAAAAGACAATTTTAATCAGTGTGATTAGTGCAATTTTTATAGCGTTTTTAGTATTAGTTTATGTAACTAATAAAGTTGAATACGAAGAATTAACTATTACCGAAACAACTAAAGAGGCTAGTGAAGTTATAGAATTGTTAAAGTCAGAAGGTATTAAATATAAATTAGGTTCTGACCGCTTAACTGTCGCGGTAGATTTAAAAAGATATTCTGATGCGGTGTTATTGCTCGCCAGTAATGATATGCCTTCTACAGGTCTATCCCTAGACGAGCTATTAAATAACAGTCTTAGTACGACAAATAGTGATCGTAATCTTAAATTAAATCTCTATTTACAAAATCAATTAAAAAAATATATAGAGAGCATGGAAGGAGTTCAGGATGCAGAGGTTTATTATATACCGGTGGACGACAGTAATTCCATATTAACCACCCAGAGAGAAACCAGTGCCAGTGTACTCCTTAAAGTTGATAAAAATTTTAAGCCAGAGACTGCTGAAACCATTGCGGAAGTAGTGGCTGCGGTAATTGGAAATAGTACTACGGATAATATAAAGGTTGCAGATCAAAACGGTAACTTACATTTTGGTGGTGCCAAGGACTTATATACTGGAAATGCATCATCTAAGGAAGAGTACCGGGAAATGCTTCGTAATACCTTTATTAATAATTTATATATGGGCTTAATCAAACGGGGATTTGATGATGTGGTTATTATGCCCAATCTATCATTAGATTTTAAGAAGGTTCAGGAATTATACACTGAATATCTGCCGGCAGAAGGCCAAGATCAAGGTGTATACAGTCATAGCTATACCTATAATTCGGAAAATGCCGGATCATATGGTGCAGGTGTTCCGGGGACTTCTTCCAATGATGAAACGGATTATATGATAGAGGATTCATCAAACACCTCAGGTAATGTAAAAATTGAAGAATTTGATTATTTACCCAATGAAAGGGTAACCAATATCGAATATGAAGTAGGTGCAATTATACCGGAGGAATCTTCCGTAAGTATTTTGCTTCGTAAGATTGTCACCCGTACCGAAGAGGATTTAGAGTCTGAGGGACTACTAGATGAAATGAGTTTTGATGAATATGTCAGATTAAATAGTGAAGGAAGAAAACTAGAGCTAGATCCGGATATTGTATCTATGGTATCCATGGCAACAGGTATATCGGAAAATAATATACAGATAACGGCTATCGAACAACCGGTATATGTACCAAAGGTGATTGAATACAGAGAATGGACCGATTATCTACAGATTATACTGGCGGTGTTAATAGTAGCCTTATTACTATTTGTAGTAATTAAGGCTCTGAAACCGGTTGAGGTTACTGAGCTTGAGCCGGAGTTGTCAGTTGAAGAACTTCTGGCTACCACCAAGGAGGCTCAGCCTATTGACGATATTGAATTTAATGAGGTTTCTGAGGTACGTAAGGTAATTGAGAAATTTGTTGATGAGAAGCCGGATGCGGTGGCACAACTACTTCGCAACTGGTTAAATGAGGATTGGGAGTAAGGAGGAAGTATTTGATGGCAAAGGTTGGCGCAAGTGATATATCAGGAGTTCAAAAAGCAGCTATTTTACTAATCTCCTTAGGACCGGAGCGTTCGGCCAATATATTTAAACATTTAAAAGAAGAAGAGATAGAAACCTTGACATTAGAAATAGCCAATACCCGCAGTGTTTCACCGACTACTAAGGATTTGGTATTAGATGAATTCTATGAAATTTGTCTTGCTCAGCAATATATTGCTGAGGGAGGTATTGCATATGCTAAAGAATTATTAGAAAAGGCCCTAGGGGTGGATAAGGCTAAAGAAGTTATAGGAAAACTTACAGCTTCTTTACAGGTACGGCCTTTTGAATTTGTGCGAAAGACAGATGCCACTCAGTTATTAAACTTTATACAGGATGAGCATCCACAGACTATAGCACTTATTCTTTCCTATCTGTCTCCCTCACAAGCATCTGCAATCATATCTTCTCTGGCTCCGGACAAACAGGCAGATGTGGCCAAGCGTATAGCTATGATGGATAGAACATCACCGGATGTAATTAAAGAAGTGGAAAAAATATTGGAACGGAAGCTGGCTTCCTTAGTGAACCAAGATTACACCATTGTTGGCGGTGTAGATTCAATCGTAGAAATCTTAAATACGGTTGATAGGGGAACAGAGAAGCATATTATGGAGACTTTGGAAATAGAAGAGCCCGAGCTTGCTGATGAAATTCGTAAGAAGATGTTTGTATTTGAAGATATCCTAAGCTTAGATGATAAATCCATTCAAAGAGTTCTTAGGGAAGTTGATAATAACGAACTTGCTGTTGCTCTTAAAGGTGCTACTGAAGAGGTACAAAATGTTATATTTAATAACCTATCAAAACGTCTTGCGGCAATGATAAAAGAGGATATGGAATATATGGGTCCTGTCCGCTTAAAGGATGTAGAAGAAGCACAGCAAAGAATTGTTAATGTGGTTAGAAAACTTGAGGATTCTTCCGAGATTATCATCTCCAGAGGCGGAGGTGACGAGATAATTGTCTAATGTAATTAAAGCTTACAGTGTTCGTTATGAAACAAACAGTAAGATGACAATAGATTATAGCAATAAGGATATTGAGATTTTGGCCAAACGAGAAAGCATGGCTTCACAAACTAAAGATGAACAAGGATTTGAAGTGGGGCTGCAAGCAGTTGTTGTAGATTCTATTGAAGGGGATAAGCATCTTAAAGAAGAGGCAAGTAAGATAATTGAAAATGCCAAGAAAGAAGCTGCAATTATACTAGAAAAGGCCAATGAGGAAGCAAGAAGTATTAAAGAAGATAGCTATAAACAATCAGAAAAGCTAGGATATGAAGAAGGAATAAAAAAAGCAAGCCTAGAAATTCAGCATATAAAAGAAGAATTAGCTGCAGAAAAAGCCAGGCAGATTCAGGAATATAAAAATATGCTTTCCGGTATAGAGGGACAATTAGCTGAGGTTATAGCTTCTTTAGTGACAAAGCTTACCGGTATCCTAGTAGAAGATAAGAAGGATATTATTCTTTATCTGCTTGAGCAGGCTCTATTTGATTGCAATAGAAATGAAACTTATACCATACGTGTAGGTAAGGGGGACTATGATTTATTATTATCAAAAAAGTCTTACCTTGAAGAAAAAACAGGTTGCAATTTACAGATATCACTGGATAGCCAACTGGAGCAGAAACAGTGTTTGATTGAAACTGAAAGCAAAGTGATTGATTGTAGTTTAGATGTGCAGTTGGATAATTTAGTGAAAGATATAAAAATGCTGTCTAGTTTAAATTAATATTTGAAATTTTTAAATTTAATAAATTAAATTAAAGAAAGCAGGAATAAATGAAAGAAATAAACCTCGATAAATATAGACGATTATCAGATAAAAACTATTGTAAAGAATATGGTAAAGTAGTTAAGATGGTCGGCTTAACTATAGAGGCGACAGGACCTACTTCTAATTTGAATGATGTTTGCTATATAACAAGTAATGTTAGTAGCAAGGATAAAAAACTGGCAGAAGTAGTAGGTTTCCAGGAAAACAGAATACTTCTTATGCCCTATGATGATATGACCGGTATAGGCATAGGAAGTTTGGTGGAAAACCTGGGAACATCCTTTAAGGTTCCTGTGGGAGAGGAACTTTTAGGCAGGACCCTTGACGGACTGGGCAATCCCATAGACGGTGCCGATATATCTTGTAGGGAGTTTTATAATGCAGAGGCAGAAGCTCCGGATCCCATGAAGAGAAAACTAATAGATGAAGTGCTTCCCCTAGGTGTAAAGGCTGTGGATGCCATGATTACCGTAGGAAAAGGCCAAAGAATTGGAATATTTGCAGGTAGCGGTGTAGGTAAGAGTACACTTTTAGGCATGTTTGCCAGAAACACAAAGGCAGATATTAATGTTATTGCCTTAATTGGAGAACGAGGCAGGGAAGTTAGGGAGTTTATTGAAAGGGATTTAGGAGAAGAGGGATTAAAAAGATCTGTTGTGGTTGTGGCAACCTCAGATAAACCGGCCTTAATTCGTAAAAAAGCAGCAAAGACAGCAACTGCCATTGCTGAGTATTTCAGAGATCAGGGAAAGGATGTCCTATTGATGATGGATTCATTAACCCGATTTTGTATGGCTCAAAGAGAGATTGGACTAGCTTCAGGGGAGCCACCTGTATCTAGAGGATATCCACCTAGTGTTTACTCAGAAATGCCTAAGTTATTGGAAAGGGCAGGTAATTCCGATAAGGGTTCTATTACAGGGTTATATACTGTATTAGTAGACGGTGATGACTTTAATGAACCGATTACTGATACAGCCAGAAGTATCTTAGATGGCCATATTATGTTGTCTAGAAAATTAGGTCATAAAAACCATTATCCTGCCATTGATATTTTACAGAGTATTTCCCGTGTTATGAGTCAAATCGTAACCGATGACCATAAAAGATTAGCAGGAAAGTTAAAGAATGTTCTGGCCACTTATCAGGAAGCTGAAGATTTGATAAATATTGGGGCATATAAAAAGGGTTCCAATCCTGATATAGATTATGCAATCTCTCAAATACAGCAAATTAATGAATTTTTGATGCAGCCGGTAGATCAAAAGCTGGACTTTAATGAAGAGATTGCCATGTTAAAGGAGATTTTTGAATAAATATGAAAAAATTCCGTTATAGCATGGAAAGTATACTTAATATAAAGTTCAAGCTTGAGGATCAGGCAAAGCTGGCATATGCTGAAGCAAGAAATCGCCTAAGCATGGAAGAAGAAAAGCTTCAAAAAATGGAGCAAAAGAAATTATTCTATGAAGAAGAGCAGCGTAAATTTAGCAACAGTAAGCTTAATCTTATAACAATGAAGCAGCTTTCTGAAGCTATAGAAATTATGAGCTTTAATATTGAAAACCAGAAAGTAGTTGTAAATGCAGCTGCCAAACGTCTAGAGATTGCCAGAATCCGATTAAATGAAGCCATGATTGAAAGAAAGACCCATGAAAAGTTAAAAGAAAAGGCATGGCAGGAGTATTTGATGGAATATGAAGCCCAAGAGCAGAAAGAGATAGATGAGCGCAATAGCTTTAATCATAGAAGTTTTCTGCTATATGAGGAGGATAGATAATGGCAAAAAAAAATAATGCCGATGGGATGGATAAGGAAGGCGGTAAGATATTAACTGTCTTAATAGCCCTTCTGATTGCCATCATATGGTTTGCTATATTTGGAATTTTAATTAAATTTGACGTAGGAGGCTTCGGCTCCGGTGTTTTGAGACCAATTATAAAAGATGTTCCCCTAATTAACAAAATTCTTCCGGACATATCTGAAGAAGAATTAGCTAATGAAAAGGATTATGATTATACTTCCTTAGCAGAGGCAGTGGCTAAAATTAAAGACTTAGAAGCACAGATTGATAAGATGGAAGAAAGTAAAAAAGAAGATAGTGACAAGATAGATGAATTGACGGCTGAATTGGAGAGGCTTAGGATATTTGAAAAAAATCAAGAAGAATTTGAAAAAAGACAGCTGGAGTTTGACAAAAAGGTAGTTTTTGCCGAGGGGGCTCCGGATTTAAAGGAGTACAAGCAGTTTTATGAAGATATTAATCCTGCCAATGCAGAATTAATCTACAGGCAGGTAGTAGAACAGCTGCAATATTCTGAGGCAATTAAAGAAAAGGCTGAAATTTATAGAAAGATGGAACCTAAAGCCGCAGCCAAGATTTTGGAAACAATGACTGCCGATATTGAATCCGTGGCAAAGATCTTATTGGCCATGAGGCCAAAGGAAAGTGCAGATATTCTTGCTGAAATGGATTATGTACTGGCAGCAAAGATTACAAAGAAAATGCTTGATATGGATGAAGAAAGACTGGCACAATAGGTCACACCAGGGAGACAATTACTTGTATCCCTGTTGTAGATAAAAACAAGAATGAACAAATTAGTGTAATAAAAGAAAGGAGGGATAAAAGATGGTGATGCAAAAGCTAGTGGCACATAACTTTCAGGTAACAGCAGGCTCGGGGGATTTTGCTACTAATGGTATAAAGACAAAAGGAAATGACTTTGATATCTTCCTTGAAAATAGCATGCTTAAAGAAGACAAAAAAATCTCTGATAGCAGGGAAACACCTGCCACAAAAGAGACAAACAACCCCTTGCCTAAAGAAAAGCAGTTATTAGATTCAAAAGAGGAAAAAATCACAAAAGTACAAACCCACAAGCAGAATAAGCCAAATAAAGATTCTGTAGAAGAGACAGCTTTTGAAGGACAAGTTCTAGCTATGTTTGAGCAAATTCGCAGTGCAATTATGGAGGCGCTTAATCTAACTTCTGAAGAATTGGATCAGATGATGGAAGATATGGGACTAAATACAATGGACTTATTAGATCCTAATACAATCATGGAGTTAGTGCTTAATAAGTACGGTGCTACAGATTCTACAGCAATGCTTTTAAATGAGCAGTTGGCAGATACCTTCAAAAATTTATTAATGGCTGTTGATGACATTAAAAAAGATGTTTTTCAGGATATAAGCCATGATGAGATTAAGCTTATGTTAGAAGATAGCACAGACTCTAAGAGTGATGAAGAAATTTTAATTTCGGACCTTAATACAAATAAGACTTCTGATAGCCAAGCAGATAAAACTGGTGAAAAACAAGAAGATACAAATAAGTCCCAGCTTAATAATAATCATAATCAAGATGAGACAAAAGCAGTGGACAAATTAAAGCAAGACCGTAGGATGGCAAATCAATTAGAAGCTGATCAAGAAGTAGCTAGCACAGATGGATTTGAGGTTTTTCTTGATAATTTAAGTAACAACTATGAAAAGCCTACAGCTTTATTTACCCAAGATACGGCTAGGTTAGTAGACATTAAAGAAATTGCACAAGAAATTATAGAAAGTGTACGGGTAATGGCAAAACCCGGACAGACCACTATGGAACTTCAATTATATCCTGAGCATCTAGGTAAGGTTAATATAACATTAACTTCAAATAATGAAGGTCTTATGACAGCCCATTTTGTAGTTGAGAACAAGCTGGCTAAGGAAGCTGTTGAAGGACAGATGTTTACACTTAAGGAAAACCTGGCAGAACAAGGAATTAAGGTTGAAAATATCGAAGTTACCATTGCCGAGTATTCTTTTGATCAGAACAGTCAGTTCGAAAACGACAATAGTATGATGCGAAAGAAAAGTAATAATACCAATAAAATCACCTTCGAAGAAGCTGTGGCCATGAATGAAGAAACCCAGGAAGCAGCGGATAATAACTATATTGCAGGAGTTATGGGTTCAAACATTGATTATACGGCATAGCTTAAACAGCAAAAATCAAGGAGGAAAGCCATGAGTGAATTAATAAAACCGGTTAAGAATGGCGTGATTGAACAGGCAAATCGGACCAGTACTGAAAGTAAAGCAAAAAATGAACTTGGCAAAGATGCTTTTTTGCAATTGCTTGTTACACAGATGAAGTATCAAGACCCATTAAACCCCAGTTCAAATACGGAATACATAGCCCAGCTGGCAACATTTTCCCAATTGGAACAGATGCAAAACATCAGTGCTATGACCTCTACTTCCCAGGCTCTTAGCCTAGTAGGAAAGAATGTTATAGTAAAGACCAAAAGTGATTCGGGAGCTATAAATTATATCAGCGGTAAAGTGGATTTTGTAAATATGTCAAGCGGTAAGGCTCGTATTTCCATTAACGGTAATCTGTATTCTATCGATGATTTGGACAGTGTTATAGATGAGACTTATATTTTAGAGCAAGGAAGACCAGGTATAAAACAAAAGGTGGATTTGGAATATGACGCAGAAAAGCCAGAAGATCTTGTTTTTGAAGTATACATGGGTGAAGGTGATTCTGTGGCCAGTGATTTAGCTGTAATAGTGGATCAAACCTTGCTAGATTCTTCAGTGGTTAGTGTAAAAGACAACAAGGTAATCATCGATAAATCTGTATTTGAAAAGGCGCCAAACGGCATATACAATGTAAGTGTGATGTTTAATGACGTCCTCTTTACGGTAGTAAAAGATATGGTTACCGTAACAGTCAAAAATTCTACAATTGCAAAAGAGGATACACCTGAAGAAGCTAAAGAACCTGAAGGAGTAGATGATTTAGAATTTGTGGATAATGACGGTAATGAAGAAGAAGGTGCTATTTATGCAACTTAAAAAAGTGAGTGGTTATTATGAGTAACATTCCAATTAACAAAATACCTTCCAGTCTGCCAGTGGCAAATAGAATAGGCAAAGGTAAAAATACCATCACTGGTGGCAGTATACCAAATGCAGGAGTCCCTTTCCATGAGATATTAAAAGAAAAGCAAGCCGACATTAGGGGGGAAGAACTGAAGTTTTCCAAGCATGCCAATGAACGGCTGACCAGTAGAAATATAGATCTTACGGATGAGCAGTATAGAAGGCTTCAAATAGGAGCTCATAAAGCATCCTTGAAAGGGATAAGAGAATCTTTGGTATTGGTAGACGATCTGGCATTTATCGTAAACATTAAAAATAATACAGTAATTACAGCGGTAAATGACGGGGAAGAAAAAATTTTTACTAATATTGATGGTGCAGTAATCATTTAAAGCCGGACCTTTTGGAGGCTTTCGTATCCATGACTGACAGATTGGATATTTAAGATTACGAAGCATATTTAGGAGGTCATTTATTATGATGAGATCATTGTTTTCCGGTGTTTCCGGTTTAAAGGTACACCAGACTAAAATGGATGTAATAGGTAATAATATATCAAATGTAAATACAATAGGTTTTAAATCCAGTTCGGTTACATTTTCAGACGTTTTTTATCAGACAATTCAAGGGGCAACCGGGCCTAATGCGGCAACCGGTACTACAGGAAGAAATGCCATGCAAATTGGTTTAGGAACAAATGTGGCTTCCATTACTACCTCAGTGGGAGTAACCGGTGCCTCACAAAGAACCGATAATCCTTTTGATGTTATGATTGAAGGGGACGGATTCTTTATAGTTAACTATGGGGGAACAAATTACTTTACCAAAGCAGGATCCTTTGATGTAGATGCCAGCGGAACCTTATCTACACCTGCCGGTGCCGCTGTTATGGGATGGCAGGTTGACCCTAATGATCCCACTAAAACCGTAGCAGATACAGTCTCTCCTCTACAGATTATGTCTCCTGAAAACCTCTATGCAAATCCTGAAGCCACTACAGCGGCTTATATAACAGGTAATATAGACAGTAAGGATTCCCAGATTGCATATAATGCTACCGGTAAAATGGTTAGCTTAAGTTTTTATGATAATATGGGACATAGCTATAAAGCCGATATCAGGGTTAGACAGACTGAAGATGGAGGTACTAATGTATACGGGGTAGATATTTTAGATATTAAAGATGAGACAGGTAAATCCATATTCGTTGTAGAAGAAATAGATGAAGACGGTAATATTACTTACGAGGCTTCAGGAATCACCCGTTTTAATTTTGGTAATGCCCAATATACTGCAGAAGTGAATGAACAAACAGGTGAGGTAACATTAGAAGCCACAGATACCGTGCTACTTACCTTTAACGGTTCTACCGGTGCTTTTGTTAGTGTGGGAGATACAGGTGCAGACAGTGCCAGTAATAGTGTTACACTTTCAATTGTTGCAGACGGTGGTGGGGCCAATCCATTTAGACCTATAGATGTGGATTTTTCAAAGATTACCATGTTCTCTAATAGCGGTAATTCTTCTTTAGAAGCCTTTAGGGGAAGTTTAGATGGTATCGGCGCAGGAAAAAAGGTAGGTAATATGACCGGTGTAAGTATTGACGCTTCCGGTAAAATATACGGCAGATATGATAACGGTGACAGCAGGCTTTTAGGACAGATTGCGGTGGCAACCTTTGCTAATCCGGCAGGTTTAGAAGCAGTGGGCAACAGTATGTTTGCAGCCACCCAAAACTCCGGTGATTTTGATGGAATCGGTCAAGATCCTGCCCAGGGTGGCGGAAGTCTAACAACCGGTGTATTAGAAATGTCTAACGTAGACCTGTCCCAACAATTTACCGACATGATTACCACCCAAAGAGGTTTCCAGGCAAACTCAAGAATTATTACTACATCAGACTCCCTTTTGGAAGAGCTTATTAATCTTAAGAGATAAGGTATAAAAATTTAATATATCTATGCCATAAATCAATAATGATGGGTGGCAGATTGGCTGCCACCCATTTTTAAAAGAGAGGATGGGGTATCCTGTGATTGAGGTTACAAGATTAAACGGAAAAAAATTAACCGTAAATGCAGAATTGATTGAACGGGTGGAGGAATTACCGGATACAGTAATAACATTTACAACGGGAAATAAAATTATCGTAAAAGAAAGTAGACAAGAGGTAAAAAATTTAGTAATATTATACAAAAAGGAAGTTTTGTGTAGAGAATTGTAGAACAAAATAGATAATAAATATCTTTATTATAGATATAGCATAGGATATTCGTAAATTACAAGGATGGAAGGTGGCAGATTTGGATTTAGCGTCCATTTTAGGATTAGTATTATGTGCAGTAATAGTTATATTCGGTATTCTATGGGGGCAAGATGGACTGGCGGTTTTAGGTAATTTCTATGATGTTCCATCAATTTTAATTACCTTTGGTGGTGCCTTATGTTGTGTGCTTATTATGGCTCCCGATTTGAAGACTTATCTAAGATACCTAAAAAGTTTTACTTTAATTTTAAAGGTACAGCTTTCTAATGAAGAAGAAACCATAAGGGAAATTATATCATTATCCAATATAGCCAGAAAAGAAGGACTTTTGGCACTGGAGGAAGCGGCCAATGGTATTGATGATGAATTTTTAAAAAAGGGAATTTTATTGATTGTAGACGGTACAGATCCCGAGTTGGTAAGAAGTATTTTGGAAACAGAGTTAAATTGTATTGAAGATAGACATGCAGATGTGGTGGGTTTTTGGGATTCTTTAGCTTCTATGGGACCTGCTTGGGGTATGATTGGTACCTTGATTGGTCTGATTAATATGCTTAAAGTTATGGATGACCCTAGTTCAATCGGACCTGCTATGGCAGTAGCCCTTATCACCACTTTCTATGGATCTATTTTAGCTAACTGGATATGTATTCCTATAGCAACAAAACTAAAATCCAAAAATGCCAGTGAAATTATGATAAAAGAACTAATGGTAGAAGGACTTTTATCTATTCAGGCAGGAGAAAACCCCAGAGTTATTGAAGAAAAATTAAAATCATTCTTATCTCCGTCACGTAGGGAAGCTTTTAAAGAAGAAGGCGGTGAGGAGATTGGCTAGAAAAAGAAGGGAGGAAGCTCCCAGCGGGGGTAATGCTCCATGGCTTGCTACCTTTGCGGATTTGATGAATCTGCTGTTATGTTTTTTTGTAATGTTATTTGCAATGTCTGACTTAAATGCTGAGAAGTTCCAAAACATAGCCATTTCTATGTCTAATTCCTTCGGCATATTTGACGGTGGTGGCAGTGCCTTAGATGAAGGACCCTTGATTTCATCCGGTATGTCCCAGCTTAGTAATTTGGGTGAATATTTTACCGGCACCTCATCTGAAGAAGTCCAGTATGAAGGAGACTTGACAGAGGCTTATGAGCTTCTTAAGGAAAAAATGCAGGAAGTCTCCGGTGATATGTACAAGACCTTGGAAGAGTTACAGGGGCAATATAATTTAGGAGACTATGTGGAGCTTAGTATAGATCCGGAATTTAGATATGTCCAATTATCTATGAAAGGGTCTGTGCTTTTTGAATCAGGCAAGGCTGATATTTTAGATGAAGCTAAGCCGGTTCTTGGAAAAATCGGAGATATCCTTAAAAATTTTGAAGGCTATATTATAGAAATAATCGGACATACAGATAATGTGCCTATGGCTAGTCCGACTTTTAAGGATAATAATTGGCTTTCATCAGCCAGAGCCTTAAATGCCGCAGAATTTTTAATTAAAAATAATAAGCTTGATCCCAAGCTGGTTAAATATTCAGGAAGAGGAGAATACGAACCGATTGCCGATAATAATACCGAAGAGGGAAGAGCAAAAAATCGTAGAATAGAAATAAGAGTTTATAATGAATACAGTGGAAGATAGACTAACCCAAAGAAAAGGGGAGAACTAAATGAAGAAAAATATTTTAACAATTGTAATATTGGCTATGTGTTTTGTTAATATAGTTCTTTCAGCTATATTAATATTCGTCATGATACCTACTGCTAACAAATCAATAAGGCTGGTTAATAAAGTAGCCCAGATTATTGATTTAGAATTGGAATCCCCGGAAACCTCCATGGAAAGTATTGATGTATCAGACATTGAAACATATATTTTTGAGGATAAACTGACATGTAGGCTTGCAAATAGCGGTGGTAAAGATTATTATGCAGTAATATATCTGACATTATCATTAAATAAAACCCATGATGATTATTCAAAGCTTCAACCATATATATCACAATATGAAGGCTATATTAAAGAAATTGTTACCGATGAATTTGCTAAGGTTACTAAGGATGAAGTCATGATTATGAAAGATAAGGTAAGAGACCAAGTTTTACTGCGACTTCATGATCTTTTTCAATCAGACTTTATATTAAATATTTCTTTTGGTAATATTGTAACAGGTACTTATTAATTTCTTGTTAATTAGTTATGAAGAAAAATGATGATTTTATTAAGAATTTGTGTTATTATGGGTGTAGAAGCTAGGAGGTATGAACATGGGCGATGTCTTATCCCAAAATGAGATAGATAATCTGCTGGCTGCATTAAGTAGTGGCGAATTAGATGCAGAAGAGTTTAAGCGAACTAACGAGAAACATATAAAAACATATGATTTTGCAAGACCGTCCAAGTTTTCGAAAGAACACCTAAGGACACTTAACATAATATTTGAACATTATGGAAGGCTTTTGTCCACTAATCTTCCGGCATATCTTAGGAAGAATGTGCAAGTAGAGGTTATTAATTCAGAAGCGGTCACATATTCGGAGTTTACTAACGCCCTATCAAATCCGGTATTATTGGGCATAATAGATTTTTCACCCTTAGATGGAAATATAATTATTGAAATGTCTAATAATCTTGGTTATGCTATAATTGATAGGATGCTTGGAGGTGGAGGATATCCACTGGAAAAAAATCGGGACTTTTCTGAGATTGAACTTACCTTAATCGAACGGATATTTAATGTATGTACTAACTTGCTTAGGGAACCTTGGGCCAATGTAATAGGAATTGAACCAAGACTTATTCGAATTGAGACTAATTCACAGTTTGCACAGATTATATCTCCAAGTGAGATGATTTCTATAGTGACATTAATGATAAAAATTGGTGGCATTGAAGGGATGATGAATATATGTCTCCCCTATGTATGCTTAGAAAAGGTAATTGATAAACTTAATACCAAGTATTGGTATTCGACAATGAAATCAAGCGACAATTCAACCTATAAAGATCTAATAGAAGTCGCAATATCTAAAGCAAATATTCCGCTAAGAGCTGTATTGGGAAAAAGTACAATATCAGTCAGTGATTTTATGAACATGCAACGGGGTGATATCATTAAGCTTGATTCTAAAGTAGATGATGAAATAACCGTTTATGTAGGAAACTTAAATAAATTCACTGCACTTCCTGGAGCTTATTCGGGTTCATATGCGGTTAAAATTTCATCAATTATTCGAGGAGAGGAGTAACAGGCTATGGATGGAATGTTATCCCAAGAAGAGATAAATGCCCTACTGAGAGATTTAGGAGCAGATGGAGCAGATAATCAAGAGAATGTGATTACAGAGCATTTAACAGATGCTGAAAAAGATGCAATAGGTGAAATATCAAATATCAGTATGGGAACAGCCGCAACAACTCTTTTTTCCTTAGTAAATCAAAAAGTCGTTATAACCACTCCTGTTGTAGAATATGCCACGTGGGAGGACATCACTAAAAGTTATGACAGGCCCTGTGTTTTTATTCAAATTTATTATTCAGATGGTTTAGACGGCAATAATATATTGATATTAAAGGAAAAGGATGTAAAGGTTATTACTGATTTAATGATGGGTGGTGATGGTACCAATATTGACGGGAAATTATCAGACCTTCACTTAAGTGCTATAAGCGAAGCAATGAACCAGATGATGGGGTCGGCAGCCACTTCAATTTCATCAATGTTAAATAAGAGAGTAAATATTTCACCTCCTTCAGCTAACATTGTAGAAATGAATGAAAATATAAATGGTGAAAATATAGCAGAGTTTCTAAAACAACCTTTTGTTAAAGTATCTTTTAATATGGTGATAGGGGATTTGGTAGATAGCGTTCTAATGCAGTTGTATCCCTTTGAGTTTGCAAGAAATCTATATAAGGAATTTATCAGTGCCAATTCCATGGAAACAGAAGCTGAACCTATAGAAACAGATACAGAAACTGTAACTGTTCAGAGGGAAGAACCTAGGGAAGAACCTAATGCAGCAACATCATTTGCCGGCGAAACACCTCAAAACATGCAGACAAATATACCATATATGAATCAAAATCAATCAAATATGAATTCGAACTCTCCATATATGCGGCAACTGGTTCAAGATATAAACGTACAGCCTGCGCAGTTTGCTCCATTTACACCATTAACACAAAGCAGTGTTACGCCTGAGAATATAGATTTACTTATGGATGTACCTTTAGAGGTTACAGTAGAACTTGGTAGGACAAGCAAATCTATAAAAGAAATTCTTGACTTTGCACCGGGAACTATAATAGAGCTAAATAGAATGGCTGGAGAACCTATAGATGTCCTAGTCAACGGTAAATTCGTTGCAAAGGGTGAAGTTGTAGTAATGGAAGAAGCCTTTGGCATCAGGGTTACAGAAATCATTAAGCAAAAACAGTAAAATAATACATTATGATAGGAGATATGATATGGCGAAAAGTATATTAATCTGTGATGATGCAGCATTTATGAGAATGATGATTAAAGATATTTTAGTGAAAAATGGTTATAGTATTGCAGGAGAAGCCGAAAACGGTCTTAAGGCTATTGATAAGTATACTGAAACGAAACCTGATTTAGTTATGATGGACATAACTATGCCTGAAATGGACGGTATACAAGCACTGAAAAAAATAAAGGAACTTGATCCATCCGCTAATGTAATTATGTGTTCAGCGATGGGACAGCAGGCAATGGTAATAGAGTCTATTCAATCAGGAGCTAAGGACTTTATTGTAAAGCCATTCCAAGCTGAAAGAGTACTTGAGGCGGTTAAGAAGGTTGTAGGTTAATTAGAATGCTGATCAAGAAAATGGTCGTCGTATTGCAAAGTACCTCAGATGAAGAAATAATAAATATGATTAATAATACCACAAGCAAGGCCATGCCCGAGAAACATTCCACCTTGGATAATTTTTTGCAATTGCTTGGCCTATGCTTGTTATTAGTGATTATTTTGCTTGCTGCTTATTTTACATCCCGCCTTGTTGGAAAATACAAGCTAGGGCAATTAAAAAATAGTAATTTTGAAATTATCGAAGTTTATAGAATTAGCACTAATAAGATGTTGCAATTAGTTAAGATTGGCAGCAAATATGTAGTTTTAGGTATTTCCAAAGATCAAATCACCTATATTACAGAACTGGAAGAAGATGATGTCTTATTCCAGGAAATTAGGGAGATAGACAAGCAAAGTTTCTCTCAAATATTACAAAAATTTAAGGGCAATAAAGAGTAAAGGTTGGTATCCATGATTGCATCAGAATTAAAAGGTATTGGGATAAGAATGGCTATTGCTTTGGTTTTATTTGTTAGCGGAGTGGTGTTCTTATCCAATGTAAAAGAGGTATCGGCTGCAAATATTGGGGATACCATTACAACTGATGATACAGAAAAAGAGGTTCAAGAAGGTAATAATATAAGCGGCACATTAGGGCCTTTGGAATTTACCCTTAGTACAGATGAGGATGAGAAAAGTCTATCATCTACTTTGCAAATTCTTATGGTTTTAACCGTAATTACTTTAGCTCCTTCTATCTTAATTATGGTAACCTCTTTTACAAGGATTATTATAGTACTACATTTTGTAAGGTCGGCCCTAGGTACTCAGTCGACGCCGCCGAACCAGATTCTTGTTAGTCTGGCATTATTTTTAACATTTTTCATTATGTCTCCGGTAATAACTAAGGTAAATACACAGGCTATACAGCCCCTATCCCGGGGAGAAATTTCACAGAAAGAAGCCTTTGAAACCGGAGTTGCCCCTATTAGGACTTTTATGTTGGAACAAACTGATGTTAAGGATTTAAGATTATTTATGGATATTGCAGGAATTGATACGGTTGATACCGTTGAGGAAATACCCTTAACTGTCATAATACCCTCCTTTATCATCAGTGAACTTCGTAAAGCATTTATAATAGGTTTTTTAATATATATACCATTTATAGTTATAGATATGGTAGTAGCATCTACCTTAATGTCCATGGGTATGATGATGCTGCCACCTACAATGATTTCTATGCCCTTTAAAATACTGTTATTTATTATAGCAGATGGCTGGAATCTAATTATAGGGCAATTGGTTAAGACATTCTATTAGCAAGCAGACATTGAAGGGAGATTAGCAATGAGTGAAAATATTGTAATAGATATTGCCAGGGAAGCTATATTTTTAATTATTAAGGTAGCAGCCCCAGTGTTGATAGTCTCCTTAGTGGTAGGTCTGGTTGTAAGTATATTGCAGACAGTGACATCTATTCAGGAACAAACCCTCACATTTGTACCTAAACTGATTGCAATTCTTCTGGTTACCTTGTTATTTGGTAATTGGATGCTTACATCTATCAAAGAATTTATGCAGGAACTATTTATGAATTTTAGTTATTATATTAAGGCCATATGACATTCAAATTAGAAAATTTTGAAATATTTTATTTAATACTTGTGAGGATCAGTGGATTTATCTACACGGCGCCCTTATTTTCATTAAGGAATATTCCATTTAGGGTCAAGGCAGGGCTCTCCATATTTATATCATTTATATTATTTTTTACTTTACCGGTATCTGCACCAGAGTATAATGGGGTCATTGAATTTGCAATACTAGTTGTTAAAGAAGCAATAGCCGGTGCCCTAATGGGTCTTTTTTCTAATATTGCTTACCATATTTTGTCCTTTGCGGGGCAGATTATAGATATGGAAATCGGTTTTTCGATGATAAATCAACTAGATCCCTTAACAAATGTCAGTACTACTATTACAGCTAATTTATATGGATATCTGGTTCTGCTTATGATGGTTGCTACTAATCTGCACCATTATATTATTAAGGCGGTTGTAGATTCATATAAAGTAATAGGCTTAGGCCAGGCTGTATTTCAAGCTGATATGTATCGACTGATGCTGCGTTTTATAATAGACTATTTTATTATAGGAATGAGGATTGTGCTTCCTATATTTGCAGCTATATTGGTTGTTAATACGGTTTTAGGTATATTGGCAAAGGCAGCACCTCAGATGAATATGTTTGTTATCGGTATGCAACTAAAGGTATTAGTCGGACTTTTCGTTTTATACTTAATAATGGCTTTTGTACCCTCGGTTGCAGACTATATATTTAATGAAATGATGGAACTGCTTAGGGCAGTAATTGGTATGATGCAATGATAGGGATGGATTGGGAGGATTCTTTGAAGCAGGATTGGAATAAAGACAAAGAAGGGCAGGGTTACTTGCTTCCTTATCGCCTACAATTTTTTGCTGAAGGGGCTGATAAGACAGAACAACCCACTGCAAAGAAGCTTAGAGATGCAAGGAAAGAAGGACAAGTAGCAAGAAGTAAGGAACTTACTACTGCCACTGAATTAGTAGCTTTATTCTTAGCTTTAAAAGTTTTCGTATCTTATATGGGAGAAAAATTTATTGAAAATTTTAAAAGGTCATTTCAGAATATAGAAAAAATGTTGGAGGGGGAGTTTACCCCTATGATGGCGGAAGGAATTCTAAGAGATTCTATTATAAGAATAATAGTGATTTGCCTTCCCATATTTGCTATAGCAGTGACAGTGGCCTTTACAGTAGTTTTATATCAGGTAAAATGGAAAGTTTCAGGCCAAATTATAAAACCAAAATTTAGTAAACTAAATCCGGTTAGTGGTTTTAAAAAGATTTTTTCAAAGGATAAAGTATTTGATTTGTTTGTGGAAGTTATAAAAATAGTTTTAATTGCTTATACAGCCTATAATACACTGAAATCCGAATGGAATACTCTTTTTATTTTATACGATATAAGCCTGTTTCAGGCAGTTGGTCTGATTGGCAAGCTGGTAATTGATCTGGGACTAAAAATCAGTATGATTTTTTTAATTATAGGTCTCGGAGATTATATGTATCAGAAATTTAAATTTAAAAAAGATATGATGATGACTAAACAAGAAGTTAAGGATGAATTTAAACAGTCTGAAGGGGATCCCCAGGTTAAAAGAAAAATTCGAAGTAAGATGATGGAGGTATCCCAAAGAAGAATGATGCAACAACTTCCCCAGGCTGATGTTGTTATAACAAACCCTACACACTTAGCAGCGGCTATCAAGTATGATAAGGAGACTTCTGAGGCTCCAATTCTTTTAGCTAAAGGTGCCGACTATATAGCTATTAAAATTAAAGAAGTTGCTAAGGAACACCAGATTGAGATTGTAGAAAATAAGCCTTTAGCAAGAATGCTGTATTATAATGTAGAGGTAGGTTCAGAAATTCCTCCTGAGTTGTATCAGATGACAGCAGAAGTCCTTGCTTATGTATATAAGCTTAAAGGTAAAATATAAACAAGTTATATAAAATAAATAATTATAATAAATTTAAACTTTAATAAAGAAATTACTGCTGAAATAATTTCGGCTTTGATTAATAGACAAATTATTAGCAGAAAGGTATGGGAGACTTGAAATGAAGAAAAATGATATAGCTGTAGGACTTTTTATATTAGTAGCGATCATGTTTTTAATCATACCTATGAGTCCCCATTTATTGGACTTCTTTCTGGCCTTAAATATTTCTATATCATTGGTTATATTGTTTAATGCCATGTTTACCAAGGAAGTCCTTAATATGTCGGCATTTCCGACTATTCTGCTTTTTACAACGATTTTTCGTATAGCTTTAAATGTATCCAGTACAAGACTTATATTATCAACCGGTGACCCAGGTAAGGTTGTACGTACCTTTGGTGAATTCGTTGGTGGCGGCGATATGGTTATCGGTATTATCATATTTATTGTACTGATAATGATTCAATTTATTGTAATAAATAAAGGATCAGAAAGAGTGGCAGAGGTTACTGCCAGATTCACATTAGATGCTATGCCCGGTAAGCAGATGGCTATTGATGCAGACTTAAATGCCGGGGTAATAACTGATGCACAAGCGGTTGAACGAAGACAGAGAATTCAAGATGAAGCTGCATTTTTTGGTTCCATGGATGGTGCAACTAAGTATGTTAAAGGTGATGCGGTAGCCGGACTTATAATAACTATTATCAACATAGTAGGCGGTACAGTTACCGGTATGCTAAATGGCGGTATGTCAGCTTCCCAAGCATTTCAGGAATATATTATACTTACCATCGGTGACGGACTGGTATCTCAAATTCCATCACTTATGATTTCCTTGGCCACCGGTATATTGGTTACAAAAGTATCTAAGGAAGCAGATTTTGGTGATTTATTAATAGGGCAGCTATTTTCCATACCCAAGGTCTTATATATTGTAGGTACCAGTATGATAGTACTAGGACTAGTAACTCCCTTGAATGTATTACTATTTTCAGGTTATGGTTTAGCTTTTATCTTATCCGGTAGATCCATAGCGGAAAAAATCGAAACAGCAGCTATTGAACAAGAGGTATCCTCAGATGAGGCTGAAGCAGATGAGATACGAAAGCCGGAAAATGTATCTGCACTTTTGCAGGTTGATCCCATAGAATTGGAATTTGGTTATGGAATAATACCACTGGCAGATGTAAACCAAGGAGGAGATCTCCTTGATCGTGTAGTCCTTATTAGAAGGCAGATAGCCTTAGAGTTGGGAACAGTGGTACCAATGATTAGGCTTCGTGATAATATTCAGCTTAACCCTAATCAATATATAATAAAAATAAAAGGCATACGGGTAAGTGAAGGAGAAATTCTTTTTGACCATTATATGGCCATGAATCCAGGTTACGTTGAAGAGGAGATTACCGGTATACCAACCAGAGAGCCTTCCTTCAATTTACCGGCCATATGGATAACAGAAAGCCAAAGAGAAAGGGCAGAATCTTTAGGATATACGGTTGTTGATCCCCCATCCATTATTGCAACTCATTTAACAGAGGTTATTAGAAGCCATATCCATGAGTTGCTTACAAGGCAGGATGTTCAAAATCTCATAGATAATATACAAGAAGCTCATCAGGTTTTAATATCAGAGTTAGTACCTAAACTACTTAGTATTGGTGAAATACAGAAGGTTCTGCAGAATCTTCTTAGGGAGCAAATCTCAATCAGGGATCTTGTCAGTATCCTTGAAACCTTAGCAGACTATGCCCCCTCCACTAGGGATGTTGATGTACTTACTGAATATGTAAGACAAAATTTAAAGAGAGCTATTTCCAGCAAATATTTCCCTGAAGGGGAGATGACCAGTGTTGTAACCTTAGATCCTAAGGTGGAACAGGAGATTATGGATTCGGTTAAGCAAACAGAGCAAGGGGCTTACATGACCTTAGACCCAGAAATAACCAGAGAGATTATTAATTCTGTTCAGACAGAGATTCAAAAACTTGAGGAACTGGGCAAGAATCCAATTATTATAACATCTCCTATAGTGCGTATGTATTTTAAGAGATTGACCCAGGATTATTTTAAAGATTTGATAGTAATATCATATAATGAGATAGATTCCAATGTAGAATTACAGTCAGTAGGGATGGTGACAGTTTAGTGATTATCAAGAAGTTCCAAGCAAATACCGAGACCGATGCAATTATGCTTGCTAAGGAAGAACTAGGCAAGGATGCAATCGTTATGAATATAAAAACCATATCACCTAAAGGGATTTACCGCTTGTTTAGGAAACCTCTTGTAGAAATTACAGCTGCCATTGATGATACTAGCACATATAAAAATGATAAGACAGCTCAGGTAAAAAAACAAAAATTTCCTGATATTATATATGATGCTTCACAGGTAGAAACTGTCACTAAACAAAGTGATTTACAGACTAGTAAAATGTATGGTACAAGAGAAACTTCAGCCATAGAGGAAAAACTTAATAATCTTCAAAGTCTTTTAGAAAAACAAATGCTTGAAAATGAAGAAAATAATAAAGAAGATAATAGTCCTCTAAACAAAAATCTGACTTGCATACAACTAATTTATAATCAGCTAGTTCGTAATGAGGTGGACGAAAAGTATGCTAATCAGATTATCAGTGAAATAGAAGGTACCCTTAAAAGGGATGCCTCCATGGATAATATATTATCCAGTATGTATCAAAAAATTGTCCTTAAACTAGGACAGCCTAAAACTATTAATATTGAGCAAGATAGGCCAAAATTTATATTTTTTATAGGTCCTACGGGAGTTGGTAAGACAACTACCATAGCTAAGATAGCCTCTAAGTTTAAGATTGAAAAAAAGGCAAAGGTTGCCTTTATTACAGCAGATACATATCGTATTGCTGCTGTTGAACAACTTAGAACTTATGCTAATATCCTTGGAATTCCTCTAAAAGTTGTATATAATGTAGATGAGCTTGAAAATTCAAAAGAAGAATTTGCCGATTATGATATTATATTTGTTGATACAGCAGGTCGTTCCCACAAGAATGAGAATCAGAGACAAGATATAGAAAGGCTAGTTGATACAATTGCTGAAAATGAAAGAGAAATTTATCTGGTTCTTAGTGCCACTACAAAATATAGGGATCTGGTAAGTATTACAGAGGCATATAGTGAAATAGCTAATTACAACTTAATTTTTACAAAATTAGATGAAACTAATTGTGTAGGTAATATATTTAATATAAAAATGTTGACTAATGCACCCCTATCATATGCTACTTTCGGGCAGAATGTCCCGGATGATATTGACCAGATAGATCCGCAAAGTATAGCAAAGCAGTTGCTAAGGGGGCAATAAGATGGACCAGGCAGAAAAACTAAGGAAATTGGTTAAGGAGCAAAATTCTCCCAAACCTACATCAAGAGTTATTACAGTTACAAGTGGCAAAGGTGGAGTAGGAAAGTCAAGTATTTCTGTAAATTTAGCATTAGCTTTAAGCCGTTTGGGAAAAAAAGTCCTTATATTGGACGCTGATTTTGGATTGGCTAATATAGAGGTTATGTTAGGGATTCGTCCTAAATATAATTTGGCTGATTTGATGTTTAAAGGTAAAAATCTTCCAGATATTATAACCAATGGACCTGAGAATATAGGTTTTATTTCCGGCGGTTCCGGAATACAGGAGCTTACCAATTTAACCAAAGATCAGATTATCTATCTTATAAATAAATTAGTGGAACTGGATCAAACAGTAGATATTATTATTATAGATACAGGGGCAGGGATTACAGATTCTGTATTACAATTTGCAACCGCCAGTTCAGAAATTCTATTAGTGACTACACCGGAGCCTACTTCCATAACAGATGCTTACGCATTACTAAAGACTCTGAACAAAAAAGCAAATTTTTCTGTTGAAGATACTGCTATTCGGTTGATTGCAAATCGTGTAACACTAGATGAAAAAGCAGACGATATATACGAAAAACTAAAAACGGTTGCATCCAAATTTTTAAATCTTAATCTAGACTACCTAGGCTATATACCTTTAGATAATACTGTATCAAAAGCAGTAATTAGACAACAACCTGTTATTAGTGTATATCCAAACTCTAGTTTTGCAAAACAGATTAATAGTTTTGCTATGAAACTATGTGATACAGATATGGAAATCAATCAAAGAAAGAAGGGTATTACTCAGGTGTTTTTAAAGCTGTTAAGATCTAGAATCCAAAAGTAATAGGGGTGAATAGATGCTTAGTGAGATTGTACAAGTTGGAGATAAAATTGAAATAAAACAATTGGATCATAATGGAGAATTAATTAATAATTCAAAAGTGTATGTGAGCCAGTTAGTAGATTATATAGATGATGAGAAAATAAGCATAGCAGCTCCTATAAAGAATGGAAGGATAATACTTTTAGAAAAGGGGTCAAATTATAGACTTTATTTTTACACCGCTAAAGGTCTGTATCAAACAACTTGTACTTTGATACAGACATATCGGGAAAATAATATGATAATATCTTTAGTAAAGCTAAACTCTGATTTGGAAAAAATACAAAGAAGGCAGTATTACCGCCTTGAATGTATTCATGATATTGATTATAGGCTTATAAGTGAAGAAGAAATAAGACTTGAAGAAAAACTTAGTCAAGGAAATTATGCCAGTGAGGATGAAAAAATAGATATAAAAAATAGATTGAATAAGTTAAATAATGAGTGGGTTCATGGTATCATAACTGATATTAGTGGGGGAGGTTGCAGGTTTAATTCTGAACAAGAGTTAAAAGCAGGGGACAGAGTTAGGATAAGATTTAATTATACATTAATGGGCCAGTTAAAAGAACTAGATATTATTTCACATATAATTGCCTCACAAAAAATAATGGGGCAAATTAGGACATATGAGCATAGGGCTGAATTTTATACAATAAGTAATAAAGAGAGGGAGGATTTAATAAAATACATATTTGAACAAGAACGAAAACGTATGAGATTCGATATGAAATAAAAATATTTTTTCTAATTCTATTACAGAAAGGTCACGGTATGAAGGAAAAGAATATTTTAATAATAGATGACTCTGCACTCATGAGAAGGGTGCTATCTGATATAATTAAATCAGATAAAAGATTTAAAGTTTTAGGAGCAGCAATTAACGGCCTTGATGGTTTAAATATGCTTCAAGAAAATGTGGATAAAGTAGATGCAGTTCTTTTAGACATTAATATGCCGCTGATGAATGGTATAGAAATGCTGACAGAAATGAAAAAACAAAATATTGAAACAAGAGTAATTGTAGTAAGTGCTATTACAACCAAGGATGCAAAGGAAACCATACTTGCTCTTGAGTTGGGAGCCTTTGATTTTATTACAAAGCCTGAAAGCTTGGAGACACTTAAAAGTGATGAGTTTTCTATGCAGCTTCTTGATTGTCTTGCTGTGGCTACAGAGTTTATGCCGGCTCAAATACTAAGTCAAACAACATCTGAAAAGGAAGAGCCGCCCTTAAAACATACTTCAAAGCCAGTAACTAAAGTCGGTGTTAAAAAGTTAGTAACTATTGCATGTTCTACTGGCGGACCTAAAGCACTTCATACTATCCTTCCTAAGATTCCTAAGCAATTGGATGCAGGAGTCCTTATTGTTCAACATATGCCAGAGGGGTTTACTAAATCCTTGGCGGAAAGACTAAATTCCCTATGCCAGATTCCTGTAAAAGAAGCAGAGGATAATGAAGTAATACAGAAGGGATGGGTATATATAGCCAAAGGAGGCAGACAGCTGAGGGTTGTTAAGGATAAAGAAGGAAATCATCGGATTAGTCTGTCACTGGAAGCACCTAGAAAAGGACTGTTGCCCTGTGCAGATGTGATGTTTGAATCCCTAGTAAATACTGATTATGATGAAATCACCTGTGTTGTACTTACCGGTATGGGGAGTGATGGTTCCGATGGAATTACAACACTAAGTAACAAAAAAAGAATTCATGTGATAGCTCAGGACAGTAAAACAAGTGTTGTATATGGAATGCCAAAGATGATAAAGAAAACAGGGCTTGTAAATGAAGTTGTACCGCTTCAAGAGGTTTCAGATGCTATCATAAAGAATGTGGGGGTGTACTAATATGGACGTAAGTCAATATCTTGAGATTTTCATCGAAGAAACAAAGGAACACTTGCAAAGTCTAAATGAACATATCTTGATTTTGGAAAAAGAGCCTGAAAATGAAGAAACCATCAATGAAATATTCCGTGCAGCCCATTCCTTAAAAGGAATGTCAGGAACCATGGGTTACAAAAAGATGCAGCGGTTAACCCATGATATGGAAAATGTATTTTCAGAAATCCGAAATGGCAAGATGAAAGCGACATCAGAATTAGTTGATATTTTATTTAAAGGAATAGATGTATTAGAAGCTTATCTAGAAAATGTTCAAACAGACGGTACTGAAGGGGATTTAGAGTGCGATGATTTAATCAAAGCCTTGAACCAGATTTTAGTAAGCGGTACAAGCAAAGCCGATACATCATCCGAACAATCATCCAAACAATCATCCGAACAGAAAAAGAAAAAGGACGAAACAAAGGTTGCAGCTACGGAAGTATCGACAAAATCCTCAGTCGGTGAAAAACATAAATACAAATCAGTAAAGTTAGAAGATCATGAGAAAAAGGCAATTGCAAAAGCCACCTCTCTAAATTTAAACGTAATAGGTATGACTATATACATACAGGAATACTGTGTTCTTAAGGGTGCCAGAGCCTTTATGGTAAATAGAACCATAGAGGAATATGGAGAGATAATAAAATTAAATCCTAGTGCCGAGGATTTAGAAGATGAAAAGTATGATTTTGATTACTCGGCTTTTGTGATTACCAAGAGGACTCCCGAAGAAATGATTAAATTCATAATGGGTGTTTCTGAGGTTAAAGAAGTAGTTGCCGGTTATATAAAATTAGAAGAAGCTGAGTTAAAATCTTATCTTGATATTCTAAAACAAGAAGAGCTAAATATATCTTTACCTAAACTAGCTAAGGAGCAAAAAGGATTGCAGACCGGCAGCCCTGTAAGGCAGAAAAAGCCTGCTAAGCCCATTGCTAATCGTTCAGTACGTGTGGATATTGAAAAATTAGATGTTTTAATGAATCTGGCAAGTGAGCTGATTATTGTTAAAAACAGTTTGGTATCCTCTAGCAGTGATTTACAACATCAATTAGATCTTGCATTTTATGATAACATTGAATATCTTGAGAGGATTTCCACAAATCTTCACGAATCTGTAATGAAGGTTAGAATGGTTCCTATTGAAAGTGTAGTAAACCGCTTCCCAAGAATGGTTCGTGATTTATCCAAAAAATTGGACAAGCAGATGGAACTTTATATGGACGGGGAAGATACTGAACTAGACCGTACAGTTATAGATGAAATTGGCGATCCCCTTATGCATTTGATTCGTAATGCCGCTGACCATGGCCTAGAGAGAAGTGAGGAAAGGGAAAAGCTGGGTAAAAACCCTGTGGGATCTATATTCTTAGACGCTTATCAAGCGGGCAATAATGTTATTATTGAAGTAAGAGATGACGGACGGGGAATTGATGTAGATAAAATTAAAGAAAAAGCAATTGCTAGGGGTGTTGTTTCTGAAGAACAAGCAGCTAGAATGTCAGATAAGGAAATTATAGATATCTTGTTTATGCCTAGCTTCTCTACTTCTAAAGAGGTTACTGACATCTCCGGAAGAGGCGTAGGTCTTGATGTGGTTAAAACTAAAATCGAAGCTCTTGGTGGCGATATAGAGGCAAGAACAAAGTTAGGAGAAGGTTCAAACTTTATTATTAGACTTCCGCTTACTTTGGCAATTATGCAAGCTTTGATGGTAAAATTATCATCGGAAAAATATGCGTTACCTCTTGGAAATATACAGACTGTGGAAAATGTAGATAGAACAGATATAAAGACAGTTTCCGGAAAAGAAGTTCTATATCTTAGAGGTGATGTAATACCTATTATCCGTCTGGCTGATGTTTTAGATTGCAAAAAGAGTGAAGAAGAAGAAGACCAGGTTCTTGTAGTAGTAGTTAAAAAGGGCGAGAAACTGGCAGGTATGGTTGTTGACGAGCTTATAGGACAACAGGAAATTGTTATAAAATCTATAGGTGAGTATATTAATAATCATAAAGTTATCAGCGGTGCAACCATACTCGGTAACGGTGAAGTAGCATTAATACTGGATGTTAATCCGTTAATATAGCTTTTAAGCTTTGAAATTGGAGGTCGTAAATATGGGAGATGTTAGTTCAAAGCAATATATTGATGTCAGACTGGGAAGTAATTTATATGGTATAGATATAAAATATATTGATAATATTATTGTAATGCATAATATTACCAGGGTGCCTAAATCACAGCCATATTTTCTTGGTGTAATTAACTTAAGGGGAGAGATAATTCCCATTATGAGCTTAAGAAGAAAACTGGGGCTAGAAGATGATGAATTTACTGAAAGTACTAGAATTATGATTATTAAGCCCGAGCCTTCTGCAGCCCCTGTAGGACTTATTGTTGATGAGGTAAATGAGGTTATAACTCTTGAAGAAGAGAATATAGAAAAGTTTAATTATACTGACGAGACTAAGGCCGATTATAGTGAAGGCATAGGTAAACATGGGGATGATTTAATAAATATATTAAATATACTTGAATTAATTTATGAAAAGAATGAATAAAGAATAATAGGGGAGGTGCAGTAGTGTCAGATATTGATTTAAATAAAATGAATAATATGCAGTATGATGTGCTACGAGAAATTGGTAATATAGGTGCCGGAAATGCAACTACAGCACTTTCCCAAATGATTAACTCCAGGATTGAGATGAAGGTACCTAAAGTAGAAATATTAGAGTTTAGTGAAATAGCTGAAATTGTCGGTGGACCAGAAAAAATTGTTGTGGGTATCTTATTTACCCTTGGTGGAGATATAGATGGAATGATGATTTTCATGACGGATAAACCGGCTTCCATGCACATGGTTAATATTCTTCTTGGAAATCAGAAGCAAACTAAAATTGCTGATGACTATGAATTTAATGAGATGGAGTTGTCAGCCCTTAGTGAAATCGGTAATATAATAGCCGGTGCTTATTTGTCATCTTTATCTACCCTAACTAATTTAAAGATACTCCCCAGCATACCTTATTTGGCAATTGATATGGCAGGTGCCATACTTAGTGTACCGGCCATTGAGTTTGGAAAAATCGGGGACAAGGGCCTTTTGATTGAAACTGAATTTGGTGATAAGGATAAGGCGGTAAACGGTTATTTTATCCTTATCCCATCATTGGATTCATATGCAGCCATACTAAAATCTTTGGAGTTATAGGAGAATACATGAACAACAATATGATAAAAGTAGGCATGGCTGATGCCAATGTATGTGTTCCACCGAATACAATTACGACTCTAGGACTGGGTTCCTGTGTAGGTATTGTTTTATATGATCCGGTTAAGAAAATTGCAGGATTGGCACACATCATGCTACCAGATAGTACAAAAATAATGAATAATTCTAATAAATATAAATTTGCTGATACAGCTATAGATGCCCTTATTATAGAAATGGAAAAAATAGGTGCAGACAAAAGAAGTTTAATTGCAAAAATCGCTGGAGGAGCACAGATGTTCAGCTTTGGTAACAATGTAGACATGATGCGAATAGGCGATAGAAATGTAGAAGCTACGAGAGACAGACTGTATAAATTGGGGATTCCAATTCTTGCAGAGGATACAGGTTCCAATTATGGTAGAACTATAGAATTTAATCCCAAAACAGGTTTACTACACATCAAATCTGTTGGCATGAAGGAAAAAATCATTTAAAAATCCCCATAGAAAACTGATGGAAGGTGAAAGGATGCGTGACAGGTTAATACCGCCTCTAGTTACACTGACAGCGGGTGCAATAACCTGCATAGTTGATATATACCATAAGGCTGAACTAATACCAAGCTTAAAGCGGCTATTATTAGTCCTTATTATTTTTTATATTATTGGCCTTATTGCAAAGGCTATTATAGTAAAGACTTTGCAGCAAAAATCAAAAAACGATGACCAAGTAAATGATGATATAATGGCCGATGATAATCATAATAATGATAATCATAATAATGATAATTATAATGATGATAATTATATAAAGAATGAATGATAATAAAGAAGGCAAAGTAAAAGAATAGGAATGGCTAATAAAGAGAAAATTAAACTTAGGATATATAGCTTAAGATTTCCGGTTAATTAGGAGGCAGTATGGATACTGATAACAAGCAGAAACTTTGGGAGGAATATTCCAAGAACAAGACTTTTGAACTTCGAGAAAGAATAATTATTGAATATGCTGGATTGGTTAAGCTTGTTGCAGGTCGCCTTAGTATGTATTTTGGATATAATGTGGAGTATGAAGATTTAGTCAGCTATGGCATTTTTGGTTTAATCGATGCCATTGATAAGTTTGATTATAGTAAAGGTTATAAATTTGAGACTTATGCATCCTTAAGAATTCGTGGGGCAATTTTAGACCAGATACGTAAGTTGGATTGGATTCCCAGAAGCATACGTCAAAAAAAGCGAAAACTAGATAAAGCATATCAAACTCTTGAGGCAAGATATGGCAGAAATATTAGTGATGAAGATTTAGCAAAGGAGCTGGATATTTCTCTAAAAGAATTAGAAGACTGGCAAAATCAAACTAAGATTACAAATCTTATATCCTTAGAAGAATTTTTAGATCAAGGTAGTGAAGCTAAAACTGAACAGTATTTTGCCAATACCTTTGAACAACCGGAAAGAATAGTGGAACAACAAGAGCTTAAGGAAATACTTGCCAAAACATTAGATGCATTAACTGAAAAGGAAAAAAAGGTTATAGTGCTTTACTATTATGAGGACTTGACCTTGAAGGAAATAAGTAAGATCATGGGAGTTTCTGAATCTAGGGTATCACAATTGCATACAAAAGCATTGCAAAAAATGAAAGTAAAATTAGGAGTGAATATGGATGTCCTTACTAGCTATTAAAAAGTTTGGACCTCATATTCACAAATTATTATTAAGGAATATTATATCACGGATTATAGTCTATCTGTGATTATATATAAGGCTCTGAAGGGAGGCAATAATGAGGGCTAAAAATGCTTATTTCCAATTGACAACAAAAGAAGATGGAACATATTTGAAACTTTATAGTTCTGAACCTGGTGGACAGGAAATAAATTACGATGAATTGAGGAACTATTTAATAGATAAAAAAATATACGAGTTTGATAAAAAAGCTTTAGGAAAGGCTCTTGTAAACTTAAAAAATGAGACTGAAGTAAAGCTGACATCAGCCATGCTTCCTCCTCAGGATGAGGCAATGAAAGTTATAATTGATAAGGGAGGAATGTATGCAGGATGTAGGTTTTATCCTCCCAGTAATAATGGAAAGCTTCTAACAAAAGATGATATTATATCCAACTTGTCCAGTTATGGAGTTAAATATGGAATTGATGAGACCAACATTGTAAAATTCCTAAATGATCGCAGATACTGCACCGATTATATTATTGCTAAAGCCACCCCTCCTATACAAGGCCGTGACGCTGTTGTTAAATATCACTTTAATACGGATTTTACCTTGAAACCTAAGACAAATGAAGATGGTTCAGTTGACTTTCATCAACTAGATATTATTAGTCATTGTAAAAAAGGAGATATTCTTGCCAGCTTAACACCTGCAGATTATGGAAAACCCGGAATGGATGTATATGGAAAAGTCTTGCCACCTAATAAGGTTAATAATAAGGTACTTAAGTATGGTAATAAGGTTAAAATATCTGAGGACGGCCTAACCCTATACTCAGAGGTTGACGGTCATGTTACTTTAATAGATGGTAGGGTTTTTGTATCTGATACCTTTGAAATACCTAAAAATGTTGATACATCCACCGGCGATATAGATTATGACGGTAATGTAATTATAAAAGGTAATGTTATTACAGGATTTACTGTTAAAGCCAAAGGTGATATTGAAGTTTATGGCGTAGTAGAAGGGGCCTATATTGAGGCAGGGGGCCATGTTATCTTAAGACGGGGCATGCAGGGAATGAATAAAGGTATTTTAAAAGCCCAAGGTAATATTATAACAAAGTTTATTGAAAATGCTGAGGTAATAGCCGGAGGTTATATAAATACTAACTCCATCTTACATAGTAAAGTATCGGCAAAAGGAGATATTATCGTATCCGGAAGAAGGGGATTTGTAACCGGCGGTATGATCCGGTCTGGAACTTTAATATCTGTAAAAACAGCCGGTTCTCATATGGGGACAAATACAATACTGGAGGTTGGAGTTGATCCTAAAGTTTTGGATGAATTTAGGGAACTGGAGAAAAAAATAGCTACTATTGAATCGGAGAAGGAAAAGGTTGCCAAGGCTGTTGAAACTATACGAAAAAGAATACAATCCGGTGCGGACATTAATTATGATAGATTAGACAAGCTCAAAAAATTAACTCAGACCAGCCTTATATTAAATGCTCAGCTTAAGGAAGTAAAATCCAAATATGATATTCTTAAGTTAGAGATAGAGGCTAATGAGCAGGGAATGATTAGTATTTCCGACACTGTATATCCCGGAACCAAAATAGTAATATCAAATACTATATATCACGTTAAAGAAAAAATTCATAATAGTAAGTTTATCCTTGATAGAGCAGATATAAAAGTAATACCATTATATTAATATTTAGGCATAATAATTTGACATCCCCGGTAATTCATAATAAATTCTTTTAAAGGGGGAATGAAAATGCCAATAAGGCCTATTGATATTGTCAGATCTCATGAGGCTTCCCAGTATAAGCAAGTTCAAAATCAGAAAGTATTGCATGAACAGGTGCAGATAGAAAAAAACTTTCAAAATATGATACAAGAAAAGGCCTCAAAGCCTGTGGAAACTACTAAAAGTGATAATAAAGAATTTAGGTATGATGCTAAAGAAGAAAGTAGGAATAAATATAAAGGTTCAGACAATAAAAGAAATAAAAGCCGGGATACTAACAAAAGTAAGGAGACTATTAATAAAGCAAAACCCGGAGGTATTGATATACTAATCTGAGTAATTTACCTATTATAAAAATAACTTGAATGTGAATGGAGTAAGTTATGGATCTATTAGAAATCGTAATGTTACTTATAGGAATACTTATGATTATTTTAAGTTGCACCTTAATTAAAGAACCAGAAAAAAAAGGGGAAACAGGTTCCTATGAGATAAATACCAAGGATAATATATTTAGTCAGGAAGAATTCGACCAGATCAAACAGCATCATACCGATAAATTATCCTTAATAAGCGAAGAGATTATTGAAAAGACTGAAGATTATCTAAATAAGCTGTCTAATGAAAAGATTATGGCTGTCAGTGAATATTCAGATCAGATTCTTGATAAAATTAATCGAAATCATGAAGAAGTAATATTTCTTTATAATATGCTTAATAATAAGGAAAAAGAGATGAAGGAAACAGCAATAAGGGAAACAGTCAGCAGCAAAAAAAGCGATGTAGAAGAAAAAAAAGTTCCTGTAAAGGCAAAGAAAAAGCAGGTATCACAAGGTGAAGATAGCCGGCCTGTTTCTCTTAATAACACAGAGATTTTAGAGCTTTATTCTAAAGGCAAATCCATCATGGATATTTCTAGGCAGCTGGGAGTAGGTCAAGGAGAGGTTAAGCTTATAATTGACCTGTTTAAAGATAAATAATAAAAAGCCTGTGGCATTGAAGAAGGACGTGGATATCAAAATGAAGCTTAAGTATTATTTAAGAGGTATTGGTGTCGGGATTCTTATAACTACAATTGTTTTTTCATTTAGTAATAAATTTAATAAGAAAGATAAAATCACCCAAGAGGAAAACATTACAAATGAAAATCAAAATGAGAATCAAAAAGATAATTTAGAAGAACTTATAGAAAAATCCTTAAATTCCTCGGATAAGGATAATTCAGATATAGATACTGCCCACAAAGGAGAAAACTTAAATAATTCCAATCAGACAAAACAAGAGGAAGCAAATCAGAGTCCCGCAGATGATGATATGCAGATGTCTAATGAAGAACATGATACTAATCTTCAACAGGAAGAAGGGGAAACTGATAAAGAGATAGATTATATAACATTTTCAATTGAAAGTGGAATGTCCTCCCGTGAGGTTGCTAAGCTTCTTTATCAGAACGGTTTAATCGAGGATGTAAAGGATTTCAATGATTATATTATAGAAAATGGTAAGGCAGAAGTTATCCGTATTGGTACTTATACTTTGCCAAAAAATGCTGATTATAAGTTAATACTAGATACAATAACATAAAATATCCTTTACATAATTAATTTATTATGGTATAATCACAACGTTAAAATAACACGTATACTGATTTCATGGTTGGTGCCGGATACCGGTCTACATGAAAAATGATGTGTACGGATGATATTAACCAAATGGAGGTAAATTATGAGTATTATTTCAATGAAGCAATTATTAGAAGCTGGTGTACATTTTGGACATCAGACAAGAAGATGGAATCCTAAAATGGCGGAGTACATCTACACAGAGAGAAACGGAATCTACATCATTGACTTACAAAAGTCAGTTGTTAAAGTAGATGAGGCTTATGCAGCTATTAAACAGATTGTAGCAGATGGCGGAACAATTCTCTTTGTAGGTACAAAGAAGCAGGCACAGGATGCTATTAAAGCAGAAGCAGAGCGCTGCGGTATGTACTATGTAAATGAAAGATGGTTAGGTGGTATGTTAACCAACTTTAAGACCATCAAGAGTAGAATTGACAGATTAAGAGAAATTGAAAAAATGGCTGAAGACGGTACATTTGATATCCTTCCTAAGAAGGAAGTTATTCAGATAAAGAAAGAATGGGAAAAGCTTGAGAAGAACCTTGGCGGTATCAAGAACATGAAGAAACTTCCCGATGCTATATTCGTAGTAGATCCTAAGAAGGAAAGAATCTGTGTTCAGGAAGCACATACCCTTGGAATTCCTCTAATCGGTATCGCAGATACTAACTGTGATCCTGAAGAGCTTGATTATGTAATCCCTGGTAACGACGATGCAATTCGTGCAGTTAAGTTAATAGTTTCTAAGATGGCTGATGCTGTTATTGAAGCTAATCAGGGAGTACAACTAACAGATACAACTGAAGAAGCTGAAGAAGCATCTGCTGAATTAGAAGCTAATAAGGATGCTGAAGAAGTAGTAGAAGCAGTTACAGAATAATGTGTGGATGGGTCTGTTGCAGATGTAGGCTTACCTTTTGGTTAGTATCAGACATAACAACAGTCCCATTTTTTAAAATATAATCATTTTGGAGGTAAATAATGAATATAACAGCTAGTATGGTAAAAGAGTTAAGAGAAATGACCGGTGCAGGTATGATGGATTGTAAAAAAGCACTATCAGAGACTGGCGGCGATATGGACAAAGCTGTTGAGTTTTTAAGAGAAAAGGGTCTTGCTGCTGCAGAGAAGAAGGCAGGAAGAATTGCTGCAGAAGGTGTTATTGATACAAATGTTAGCGAGGACGGAAAAGTTGCTTCTATCGTAGAAGTAAACAGTGAAACAGACTTTGTAGCTAAGAACGATAAGTTTAAAGAATATGTTGCGGCTGTTGCTGCTCAGGCAGCTAAGACAAATGCTTCAAATATTGATGAATTTCTTGAAGAAAAGTGGGAATTAGATCCTACTAAGACTGTTAAGGAAGAGCTTTCTTCTATGATAGCTATTATCGGTGAGAATATGAATATCAGAAGATTCGAAAAGCTTGTTTCTGAGAACGGATTTATAACTTCCTATATTCATGGGGGCGGCAGAATTGGTATATTAGTAGAGCTAGAATCTGATGTGGTAAATGAGGAAGTTAAAGAAGCTGGTAAAAACATAGCTATGCAGATTGCAGCTATGTCACCTAAATATATTAGCAGAAATGATGTTGCAGAAGATTTTATTGCCCATGAGAAAGAAATTATAAAGGCTCAAATAAAGAATGATCCTGCTAATGCAAGCAAGCCTGAGAATATTATTGAGAAGATGATTGAAGGCAGACTTAATAAAGAACTAAAGGAAATCTGCTTACTAGACCAGGTATATGTTAAAGATGGAGATATGAACGTTGCTAAGTATCTTGAGTCTGTATCTAAGCAAGTAGGTACCACAATCACCGTAAAACATTTTGTACGTTTTGAAACAGGTGAAGGCCTTGAGAAGAAAACAGAAGATTTCGCTGCTGAAGTAGCTAAACAGATGGGACTGTAGATATCAGATACCGTATATATTGACAATATAATATAAGCATATAATGTACTGAAGAGATTATCCTTAAGGATATAGACCGGGGTCTTGGCAATGTGTGCCTAACCCCGGTTTTTTCAACACGGAGGGAGAGAGGATAAATTGGTTACATCAGAGCAAAAAAAGGTCTATAAGAGTATACTAAAAGAAAAAAAAGCTATTCTAAACAGCGCCACTAGAAAAAGTAAGCTGACCTATTTTGTAACTTTGTTATCCGGGGCTGTTCTAGGCATATCCCTAGTAATAATCGGATTTATCCTAGAGGAAAATAAAATTATAAGGCATGGTTATTTTAAATATTATACTTTGTTGGGGTTTGCACTATTATACCTTTTCTTTTTTCTACATATTATCATACATGAGGCAGGACATTTGGTTTTTGGTTTAATAAGCGGATATCGTTTTCTATCTTTTCGTATATTCTCTATAATATTTGTAAAGGTAGACGGCCATATTGTAAGAAAAAGATATTCTTTAAGAGGAACAGCAGGACAATGCCTTATGTATCCCCCTAAAAGAGAGTATGACGGAAGCTTTCCATTTATACTTTATAATTTAGGGGGCAGTATAGCAAACCTAATATTTTCAGTGGTCTTTATAATTCCGATAATTATCACAGACAATGCAATAGCCCGTACCATATATATTGCTTTTTCCATGGCAGGCATCTTAACAGCTGCTACCAATTTACTTCCGATGAATCTTGGGGTTCAAAATGATGGCATGAATCTGAGGCGTCTTTTAAAAGATAAATATTCACAGGAATGTTTTTATCTTCAACTAAAGATTAATGCAGATCTAAGTGATGGTAAATCAATAACAGATTATAGTTTGGATACCTTTAGTATACCTGAAGAAGCGGATGAAAAAGATTTGATTGTGGCAAGTAATTATTTTTATTCATATTATTGGCTTTTAGCCAAGCAATATTATGAGTCAGCATATAGATATCTATTAGATATGTCAGAAAGATTATCAAGGTTTCCTGTGGCTGCAGTAAATATGATATATGCTGAGCAGTTGTTTTTTGCGGTTCTGAAACGTAAGCCGGTTGAGGAGATTGCTGCTCTTTATAGCATGGTAAGGTTTCTGTTTGCTGGAGGAAAAGACAATGTTGCCATTAGAAGGATTCATTATATTTATGAAGCCTTATTAAGCGAGGATGAAAAGCAAGATATAATGACATTAATCGGTAGGAAAGGATTAATGAGATGGAAGCAAACCGATAGGGAGAAGCTATACGGAGACTTTGTGGAAACAGTAAGAAATCATCCGGTTTTGGGAGAAGCAGAAATGCACATGTCCATTGTTAATTATTGTATGGAAAACTATATAAAGAAAAGTTATTAATAAAATATGCCTCAATAGATAATTGCTATCTATTGAGGTAATTTTATTGATTATTTTATTGAAAGATTTTGATTAAAGGTGTATTTTCCAATCAGTTTATGCTACAATAAAGAGAAGAAAAATAGTCGGTGAGGGTGAAAAAATGCAGGAAAACATGGATAAATCAACGTATAGGATAAATATAATACCTGAGGATATTAAGGAAAGAAAGAGAAAGACTGCATTGATTGTGATATTATTGTTACTTACCCTAATACCCACCATATTATGTATTATATTAGGAATACGTTTAGGCAAATTGAATAATCAGGTTGAGAAACTAGTATATAATAATAAATATAAATTTGAGCAATATGCAAATGCTTCAGGCACTACTAATAGTAATAGCGAACTTTTAAATTTTGTAAAAAAGATTCTTGGTAAAGATAGTAATATTGCCTACGTAGATGAATTTGACATAGGAAGGATTCCTAATCATTCTGAAATATCTGATAAAGATAATGTATCTTCAGATCAAGAAGGTAAGACGGAGAAGGATAATACATATAAGGACAGCGATAAAGAGCCTGATAATAAGAATAATATAAATAAAGATAAGGATAATAAAAGCTCTGACAGCAAAAAAAGCAATAATGAAGATGCCGATACTAAGGATGCAAAGAAGGATAAGTCTGATATCAAAGAGAAGGATTCTGATAAGGATATAACACAAAAGCCCCCTGAAAAAACTGATAATAAAGATCAGAAAAAGGAAGAGTCCAATAAAGATAATAAGGATAAAAAGGATAAAGAAGACATTTCCAAAGAGGAAAAAGAATCGGAAGCTAATTTTAAAAATAAAAAGGTATACTTAACTTTTGATGACGGTCCAACTTATAACACAGATAAAATTCTTGATATCTTAGCTGAATATAATGTTAAGGCTACTTTTTTTGTTATCGGTAGTACTGATGAAGTGGATAAGGAGAGATATAGAAGGATTGTAAATGAAGGACACACCCTTGGTATGCATTCTTATTCCCACGATTATAATAAGATATATAATTCTTTAGAAGATTTTGATAAAGACTTTACAAAACTAATGAAATTGTTATATGATACTACTGGATATACACCCACTATATACCGCTTCCCCGGAGGCAGCTTAAACCATGTCAGTAAAAGTGATATGAAAATATTTATTAAATACTTGATTGAAAAAGAAATGAACTATTATGACTGGAATGTAGTAAATGGGGATGCAGAAGGTGTAGATTATACAGAGGAAGAAATGATTGATAAAGTATTAGAAGGAGTGGCAAGTAAAAAGACTTCCATTGTACTTATGCATGATGGCCATGGTAAAGAAAAGACTGTAGCTTCTTTGCCAAAGCTATTGGAGGCACTTATATCCAGAGGAGCCGAGATTTTACCTATGGATGAAAATGTTCCGCTTATTCAACAGATCAAGGTTAGCAGCGTAGATTAATACATAAGGAGGTTTTGAACTGATGGCTTCTTTCAAGAATTTCAAGGAGGATTTTACGAAAGCAGTTAATCAACTAATTCCGGAAGATAACGATGAAAGTACTGCTAAAGATTATATGGTAGATACCTTGGATGATAAAAAGAAGTATAATATGGTACAGGATACAGTTCAAGATAAAGATAGCGGGACAAAAGAGGGTACCGGTTATGATGGTGTAGAAGAAAAATCAGAAGGATTTATGGAGGGCAATGAAGTAGATATGGAAGAAAACGTGGATCTAGAATTATTAGATGCTTTAAATGCCAATACTTCTGAAGAAAATGTAAGTGCAGCCTCTGTAGGTGATGAAAGTGAGACAACTATAATTTGCAAAGGCACTACTATCAACGGTGATATATCAACCGATGGTTCTCTAGAAATTATGGGTAGTATTACCGGTGATGTGGAATGTCAAGGAAGATTATCAATTAGCGGTAAGGTTATAGGTAATTGTACTGCTAATGAAGTTTATCTAAGTACAGAACGGCTAGAAGGCAGTGTTAAGAGTGAAAGTAGCATAAAGGTTGGATTAGGTACTGTTGTTGTAGGTGATATTGTAGGTACATCTGCTGTAATTGAAGGGGCAGTCAAAGGTGAGATTGACATTAAGGGTCCTATAATTATTGACTCCACTGCAGTTATAAAAGGAAATATCAAAGCAAAATCAATACAGATTAATAACGGTGCAGTAATCGAAGGATTCTGTTCACTTAGCAACTCTGATATTGAAATAGATAATGTTTTTGAATAACTTGCTAATTCCGGTTTATTGTGATAGATTAATATCGGTATAGTTAAAGCTAATAATATCTTAAAAAGACGTTTGATATGGAGGCATACTTTTTATGAAAAAATTTAACCGGGTTTTATTAAAGCTTTCAGGTGAGGCATTAGCCGGAGAAAGAAAAACTGGCTTTGATGAAGATACTTGTATCAGAGTCGCTAAACAGGTTAAGACACTGGTGGATGAAGGTATTGAAGTAAGCATAGTAATTGGCGGGGGTAATTTCTGGAGAGGAAGAAGCAGTGAGACTATCGACAGAACCAAGGCAGATCAGATTGGTATGCTTGCCACTGTTATGAATTGCATCTATGTATCTGAGATTTTCCGCTATGTAGGAATGAATACAAAGATTTTTACACCCTTTTCTTGTGGTAGCATGACGGAGCTATTTTCTAAGGATGAGGCTCTTGCGTGCATGAGAAACAAAGGGGTAGCCTTCTTAGCCGGAGGGACAGGGCATCCCTATTTTTCTACGGATACTGCAACTGTACTTCGGGCAATTGAACTAGATTGTGACATTATCTTAATGGCAAAAGAAATTGACGGAGTCTATGACAGTGATCCCAAATTAAATCCGGAAGCGAAAAAGTATGATGTAATTTCAACACAAGAGTTACTGGATAAAAAACTGGGTGTCATTGATCTTACGGCTGCTGTTCTTAGCATTGATAATAAGATGCCCATGCTCTTATTTGGGCTTTCCGAAGAAGATAGTATTATTAAGGCAGCCCAGGGAAATTCAAATGGTACAATAGTTACTGTTTAAAACAACTTGCATATAAGATAAAATAATATAGGGGATACAATATACGAATTAGGAGGGATCATATAATGGATAAAAGACTTGAGCAATATAATACTAAAATGAAAAAGACAATAGAAAACTTGAAAGAAGAGTATATGACAATCCGTGCAGGAAGGGCTAATCCTCGCCTTTTAGATAAGCTAAGAGTGGATTATTATGGACAGCCTTCACCCTTGCAGGCGGTTGCCAATATCTCTGTTCCGGAAGCTAGAGTAATCCAGATTCAACCTTGGGAGTCTAAAATGATTAAGGAGATTGAAAAGGTAATTTTAGCATCAGATTTGGGAGTTACTCCTTCCAATGACGGTCAAGTAATTCGACTGGTATTTCCTGAACTGACAGAGGAAAGAAGAAAAGAACTTGTTAAGGATGTTAAGAAAAGGGCTGAAAATGCAAAGATAGCTATCAGAAATATCCGTAGGGATGCCAATGATTCTTTCAAAAAAATGAATAAGGCCAGTGAGATTTCAGAAGATGAATGGAAGTCACTGGAGGATGAATGTCAAAAGTTGACTGATTCCTTTATTGATGAAATTGATAAAATATTGGATGAAAAAACAAAAGAAGTTCTTACTGTATAAAATTGCAGCAGTTTATGTAATAGCATGATGTAACTAGGGTGTCCACAAAAGTATAATATATAACCCTTTTGGGACACCCTTATTCAATGGTTATAAAGTAGGTGTATGTATGAGTGAAAATAATCTAAATATTCCAAATCATGTTGCCATAATCCTTGATGGCAACGGAAGATGGGCTAAGAAAAGATTTATGCCTAGAAATTATGGGCATTCTCAAGGAAGTAAGGTAGTAGAAAAAATCTGTGAGGATGCTTATAAAATAGGAATAAAATATCTGACAGTTTATGCGTTTTCTACCGAGAATTGGAAGAGACCTAAAGAGGAAGTAGATGCTTTGATGAAGCTTCTAAAAAGTTACTTAGAAACCAGTATTAAAACCAGTAAGAAGAATAATATGCGAGTTAGGATTATTGGTGATATTACAGTTCTTTCTAAGGAGTTTCAAGAAAAAATAAAGGAACTTGAAGAGGCTTCCAAGATGAATACCGGCCTGAATTTTCAGGTTGCAATAAATTATGGAAGCAGAGATGAGATAATTCGTGCTGTTAAGACCCTATCAAAGGATGTAAAAGAGAATAGGTTGGCACTTGATGATATAAATGAAGACTTGTTTTCTCAGTATTTAGATACCAAAGGGATTCCCGAACCGGATCTTTTAATAAGAACCAGCGGTGAACAGAGGCTGTCTAATTTCTTATTATGGCAGATGGCTTATACTGAGTTTTATTTTACTGATGTTCTTTGGCCTGATTTTAATAAGGAAGAATTATTAAAAGCTATCCAGTATTATTCACAAAGAAATCGAAAATTTGGTGGTATATCATAAAATACTATTTTAAACAAATGAAAAGAATATACAATATACGTGGGTTAAAATAATCCATATTGGAGGTAGACTATGTTCATGACAAGATTAATTAGTAGTATTATCCTTATGGCCATTACCATAACGGTTGTAGTACTAGGAAATGACCTGCTGTTTACTACGATTCTTGCTATTTCCTTAATAGGCATGACAGAATTGTATAAAATCATGAAGATCGAAAAGGCTTTACTTGGGATAATAGGATATTTGGCTGCAATCCTTTATTATGGTCTGATATATTTTAAACTTCAGGAATATATGATGGTATTGATCATAGGCTTCCTCCTGTTACTTATGATATCCTATGTAATAACTTATCCCAGCTATAGAATTGAACAGGTAGTTATTGCTTTCTTTGGCTTATTTTATGTCAGTGTCATGTTGTCCTATATATATCAAGTTCGTATTATGGAGGACGGTGCCATTTTAGTCTGGCTAATTTTTATAGGAGCTTGGGGATCTGATACCTGTGCTTACTGTGTAGGTATGCTTATTGGAAAACATAAGATAGTGCCGAGACTTAGTCCAAAAAAATCCTTAGAAGGCTCAATAGGTGGAGTAGTAGGTGCAGCCTTAATAGGATATATATATGCATTGGCTTTAGGAAGTAAAGTTACCGGTATCGATAATCCCCGCCTATTATTTGCCATTATAGGTGCGGCCTCTAGTGTTATATCACAAATCGGGGATTGGGCAGCCTCTGCTATAAAAAGAAATTATAATATTAAGGATTATGGTAATTTGATTCCCGGTCATGGTGGTATCTTAGACCGATTTGACAGTATGATATTTACAGCCCCTATTGTTTATTACTTAGCTGAATTTTTTTAGAATCCTATAGAATTATTTATAAATTAAACTGATTATACAAATAATCACAAAATGAACATAATTACATGATAAAATCACATGGTATTTATATGTGTAAATTACATGGAGGCAATAATGAAGAAGATAGCAATACTTGGTTCTACAGGCTCCATAGGCATTCAGACCTTGGAGGTTGCAAGAGAACATAAGGATGAAATAAAGGTAGTCTCCCTTGTGGCTCATTCCAATATAGACTTACTGGAGCAGCAGATAAGGGAATTTATGCCTGAACTTGTATGTGTATATGATGAAAACAAGGCAAAGCAGCTTAGAGAAAACATTAAAGATTTACAGGTTCCTGTTGAAACCGGGATGGATGGGATTATTGCCTGTGCCAGCTTAAGTTCTGCCGATACGGTTGTGGCTGCATTAGTTGGCATGATTGGTATATTGCCCACTATAGAAGCAATAAAAGCCGGTAAGAACATAGCCTTGGCTAACAAGGAAACCTTGGTTACAGCAGGGCATCTTATTATGCCCTTGTGCAAGGAAAAAGGTGTTAAACTACTGCCTGTAGATAGTGAACATTCAGCTATTTTTCAGGCTCTTAATGGTGAAAGCAAAAAAAACATCCATAAAATTATACTGACAGCCTCCGGCGGACCCTTTCGTGGACTGAATATTTCATCTTTAAAAAATATTACTCCCCAGGACGCCTTAAAACATCCTAATTGGAGTATGGGTAATAAGATTACAATAGATTCTGCCACCTTGATTAATAAAGCCTTAGAGGTTATGGAAGCGGCCTGGCTTTTTGGAGTGCCTATTTCTCAAGTGCAGGTTCTTGTTCATCCCCAGAGTATTATCCACTCAATGGTGGAATACTTAGATGGCAGTGTTATAGCTCAGATGGGCTTACCTGACATGAGGCTTCCTATCCAATATGCCCTTTTTTATCCCGACAGAAAGGAAATGAAGTTGGGAGAAAGGTTGGATTTGACTAAGATAAATCAGCTTACTTTTGAAGAAGCTGATATGGAGACATTTTACGGACTAAAATTAGGACTTGAGGCAGGAAAACTGGGAGGAAGTATGCCTACGGTATTTAATGCAGCTAATGAATGGGCAGTGGCTAGATTTTTGGAAGGTAAGATTGGGTTTTTGGATATTCCCAAACTTATTTCTAAAGCTATGGAGAATCATATTATAATTACATCTCCTTCCTTAAATGAAATTCTTAACACAGAACAAGAGACATATGATTTTATAGAAGGAATTGTAGATACCGTTAGGTAATTTATTTATCTAATTGAGAAAGGATTATGCTTATGAATATATTAATAGCAATTCTAATTTTGGGATTAATTATTTTTATCCATGAACTGGGACATTTTCTTCTTGCTAAGAAAAACGGTATAACAGTAACGGAGTTTTCCTTAGGCATGGGCCCAAGATTAGCCAGTTTTGAAAAAAACGGAACAAGATACTCCCTAAAACTTTTACCTATCGGCGGATCTTGCATGATGTTAGGTGAGGATGAAGATCTTAATGAGGAAGGAGCTTTCCATACTAAGGGAGTATGGGCCAGATTTTCTGTAATATTTGCCGGTGCTTTTTTTAATTTTATCCTTGCAATTGTTCTGGCTTTAGTAGTAATCGGAGCGGTGGGAGTTGATAAGCCTGAAGTGTTACAGGTTAAGGAAGATTCTCCCGTATATGAAGCTGGGATAAGAGAAGGAGATATGATAAAGAAGATTAACGGTAAGAGAATACATTTTGGAAAAGAAATCGATTTGTACTTATTCTTTAATCCTATTAGCAAAGAAGCAATTGATATTACTTATGAAAGAGATAATAAGGATTATAAAACAACTGTATATCCTAAGTTACGACCGCCTTTTTATAAATTAGGAATTGAATATAGCGGTGAAACTGAAAATGCTGTACTGCTTGGGCTTGAACTGGGCTTTCCTGTTTATGAAGCAGGCTTAGTACCTGGGGATATTATTACCGGAATTAATGGAACTGCTATTGAAACCGGCAAAGATATGGTAGAGTATTTTCAGGCAAATCCTATAACCGATGCCCCCCTAGATATTACCTATCTTCATGGAAACGAAGAAAAGACTGCTAAAATAACCCCAAAACTTGTGGAAGACAGTTATGAACTGGGGCTACATTATAATTTGTATAGGGAAAAGGTATCACCTTTTGAGGTGGTAAAAAATAGTTTCTTTGAACTGAAATATAGTATTGATTATGTTATAAGCAGTCTTAAATATATGGTATCCGGTAAGGCCAGTATAAATGAAATCAGCGGCCCTGTGGGCATAGTCTCAATGGTAGATAATATAGTGGATCAGACTTCCGATGAAGGTGCCGGTATAGTCTTTCTTAGTCTTGCAAACTTTGCAATTTTACTAAGTGCTAACTTAGGTGTTGTTAATCTGCTGCCTTTACCTGCACTGGATGGTGGAAGATTAGTCTTTCTTATTATTGAAGCTATCAGAAAAAAACCTATTCCTAAAGAAAAAGAAGCCATGGTGCACTTTATAGGATTAACACTTCTTATGCTGCTGATGATTGTAGTAGTATTTAATGATTTCCGTAGAATTTTCGGATAAGAAAATATGAATGAAGAATTATAATTTGCGATTAATTATATTAATTTAGCCGCATAAGAATTTAGAGAGGCTGTGAAATATGTTTAGAGATAATACCAAGGTGATTAAGATTGGTAATAGGGTAATAGGAGGAGGAAATCCTATCCTAATCCAGTCTATGACAAATACAAAAACAGAAGATGTAAAAGCCACTGTAGATCAAATACAAAGGCTTACCAAGGTAGGCTGTGATATTATTCGCTGTGCGGTACCTAATATGGAAGCAGCTAAGGCATTAAAAGACATTAAGAAGCATATTAGTATACCCCTGGTGGCTGATATTCATTTTGATTACAGGCTGGCCATTGCCGCCATGGAAAACGGAGCGGATAAAATCCGTATCAACCCAGGCAATATAGGTGATGATGAAAAGCTAGGGGCTGTAGTTAAGGTGGCAAAAGAAAGAAAGATACCTATCCGGGTAGGGGTAAACAGCGGCTCTCTTGAAAAAGATATATTGGCAAAGCATGGCCGGGTAAATGCAGAGGGACTGGTAGAAAGTGCCCTAAATAATGTTAAGAGAATAGAGGATATGGGCTATGATAATCTTGTTATCAGCATTAAATCCTCCGATGTAATTATGTGCATTAAGGCCCATGAGCTTATTGCCAAAGAAGCTAACTACCCCCTGCATGTGGGTATTACTGAAGCCGGTACTGTTAATGCCGGTAATATAAAATCCTCCGTGGGACTTGGAATTATTCTTTATCAAGGTATAGGTGATACCATAAGAGTATCCTTAACCGGAGATCCCGTTGAAGAGATAAAATCAGCGAAACTTATCTTAAAAACCCTAGGCTACCGAAGGGGAGGAATTGATGTGGTATCTTGTCCTACCTGTGGAAGGACACAGATAAATCTAATTAAGCTGGCCGGGGAAGTTGAAAAGCTGACAGCAGAGTTTGACCATTTAAATATTAAGGTTGCAGTGATGGGTTGTGCCGTAAACGGTCCCGGAGAAGCTAGGGAGGCAGATATAGGCATAGCCGGAGGTAATGGTGTAGGCCTGCTGATAAAAAAAGGTGAGATTGTCCGTAAGGTTGCGGAAGATGAGCTTCTTGATACACTTCGTTATGAACTGGAGAATTGGAAATAATATTTTAATAATATTTTTAAGATAAGCAGATTAGTCTATGGAATTCTAATCTGCTTATCTGTTATAATAGAAAATAATTAATATAAATGATGATTAGAATGGGAGAATAAGTCATGTTATTTTTTGAAGCTTTTGAAGGATTGACCTGTGATGACAAATTAATAGATCTTTACAGCCAGGCTGAAGTTGTAAGGGTGGTTGCATCCAGGAAAAACAGGACCATTCAAATTCATATTAAAAGTAATAGATTGATTCATAGTAAAAACATAAAAAGGATGGAAGAACTGCTTAATCGGCAGCTTTTTTTACATACCGGAAATAAAGCATACATTAAACCGTATTTTGAGCTTAATAGTGATTATAATCTGGAAAAGCTTTTTTCTATATATCGTGACTGTATCTTAGAGGAACTAAAAGAGGAAAGTATTGTTACTTATCATATTTTGACACAGGCAGAGACTAAAATCGAAGAAAACAAAATTATTATTAAGTCAACTGAAAGCTGTGTGGTTAAGGATAAACTAGAAAAGCTTAAGGATTATCTTATAGATTTGTTTAAGGAACGTTTCGGTTATGATATAAATGTAGCCTTTGAATATGTAAAGCCTAAGGAAGAAAAAAAGGTTAAATTGCCTGCTTTTTTAAGACAGGATGATGAGGAGGATTACGACGATGATGAGGAGTATGCAAATCATCATTATGAATTTGTTAAAGCAGAAAGTATAAGAGTAGATAATCTTACAGAAGATGCTGGAGTTAAGGAACCTTCTAATTATGCTATAGATAATAAGGAGGTAAGTAATACCATAGAAACACCTGTACCCAGTGATAATAAAAGTGGAAATGGTAATGCTAATAAATCTAAAAAATCCACATATTATAGATTACCTAAAGATCCTTCCGTAGTATATGGCAGGAATTTTGAAGGAAATGTAATATCTATCAGTGATATTATCGGTGAAATCGGTGAAGTAGTAATCCGGGGAATGGTCAGGAAGTTAGAGACAAGACCCATAGGTAATGAGAAAAGCTTAATTACCTTTGTCTTAACGGATTTTACTGATTCTATAAAGGTAAAGCTGTATGCAAAAACTATTCAAGTAGATGAAATCCTAGATAGTATTAAAGAAGGTTCCTTTTATATGTTAAAGGGAATTGCCATGGCAGATACTTATGAGAGGGATATTACCATAGGATCTGTGGTAGGTATTAAGACCATCGAGGATTTTAGAAGCAAAAGAATTGACAGGGCCCCTAAAAAGCGTGTGGAGTTACATGCCCATACCATGATGAGTGATATGGATGCAGTAGTGGATGTAAAAAAATTGGTTCGCCGTGCTTTTGAATGGGGACATCCTGCAGTGGCAATAACAGACCATGGTGTAGTACAAGCCTTCCCCGATGCAAATCATGCCCTAAATCCAAAGGCATTTTCTGATCCTAAGGAGCAGGAAAGAGCTAAGGCTTTTAAGGTTATTTATGGTATGGAAGCATACCTAGTAGATGATATTAAGGAAGTGGTAGTAGGTGGGCAGGGTCAAAGCCTTATAGATAATGATTTTGTTGTATTTGACATTGAGACCACCGGTTTTAGTAAGGTAAATGATAAAATTATTGAAATTGGAGCGGTGAAGATATCAAAAGGGGAAATTACCGAAAGATATAGTACATTTGTAAATCCTCAGATACCAATTCCTTATGAGATTACCCAGTTGACTACCATTAATGATGATATGGTTGCCCAGGCCCCTGTCATAGAAGAGGTTCTTCCGGAGTTTTTGGAATTTTGTAAGGGTGCCGTATTAGTGGCCCATAATGCAGCCTTTGATATGGGCTTTATTATAAGAAATGCTCAGATACTCGGTTTAAATCATAAATTTACCTATATTGATACCGTCGGTTTATCAAGAATCCTGCTTCCTAATTTAAGCAGACATAAGCTAAACAATGTAGCAAAGGCACTAGGGGTATCATTAGAAAATCATCATAGGGCAGTAGATGATGCCGGTGCTACCGCTGAGATTTTTGTTAAGTTTATAGATATGCTAAAAGAAAGAAATGTTGATAATGTAAATGAAATCGATAAGCTGGGAAGGCTTCCTGCAGAGTCTATTCGTAAGCTTCCTGCTTATCATGCCATACTACTGGCCAAAAATGATCTGGGACGGGTTAATTTATATAAGATGGTTTCCATGTCCCATATAGAATATTATAATAAGAGGCCTAAAATACCCAAGAGTCTTTTAATGGAATGCAGGGAGGGTATCCTAGTAGGGTCTGCCTGTGAAGCCGGTGAGATATATAGGGCATTACTTTCTAATCAATCAGATGAACAGATTGAAAGACTGGTTAATTTCTATGACTATCTGGAAATACAGCCACTGGCTAATAATGAATTTTTAATCCACAGTGAGAGAAGCGATGAAAGAAATATCCATTCCAAGGAAGATTTGATAAAGATTAATCAAAGGATTGTAGAGCTTGGAGAGATATATAATAAGCCTGTTGTCGCCACCTGTGATGTGCATTTTCTTGATCCTGAGGATGAGGTGTACCGCAGAATCATAATGGCCGGTAAGGGCTTTAAGGATGCAGACAATCAGCCTCCCCTGTATTTTAGGACTACCGAGGAGATGCTGGAGGAGTTTTCATATTTGGGTAGCAAAAAGGCAGAAGAGGTGGTTATCACCAATACTAACCTGATATGTGATCAAATCGAAAAGATATCACCGGTGCGGCCGGATAAATGTCCTCCTGTACTTCCAAATTCCGATGAAAACCTAAGAAAAATCTGCTATGATAAAGCCCATGCTATTTATGGTAAAGAGCTTCCGTCCCAGGTTAAAGAAAGGCTGGAACATGAGCTTACATCCATTATATCCAACGGATTTGCGGTTATGTATATAATTGCTCAGAAGCTGGTATGGAAGTCCAATGAGGACGGGTATCTGGTAGGTTCCCGTGGCTCTGTGGGATCTTCTTTTGTAGCTACCATGGCAGGAATTACGGAAGTTAATCCTTTACCCCCTCATTATTACTGCAGTAGCTGTAATTATAGTGATTTTGATTCTGAGGAAGTAAAGAAGTTTGCAGGAAGTTCCGGATGCGACATGCCGGATAAGAATTGTCCTGTATGCGGCAAACCCTTAGAAAAAGACGGCCATGATATACCCTTTGAAACCTTCCTCGGTTTTGATGGGGATAAGGAGCCGGATATAGACTTAAACTTTTCCGGTGAATATCAAAGCAGGGCCCATGAATATACGGAGGAAATATTCGGCGAAGGCCATACTTTCCGTGCCGGTACTATCGGAACCTTAGCTGATAAGACTGCCTTTGGTTTTGTAAAAAATTATTTTGAGGAACGGGGCATACACAAGAGAAATGTTGAGATAGAACGTTTGATTGAGGGCTGTGTAGGAGTAAGACGAACCACCGGTCAGCATCCCGGTGGTATAGTGGTATTACCCCATGGAGAAGAAATATATTCATTTACCCCTGTTCAGCGTCCTGCTAACGATATGAATTCCAAGACCATTACCACACATTTTGATTATCACTCCATAGACCATAACTTATTAAAGTTAGATATACTGGGCCACGATGATCCTACCATGATTCGTATGCTGGAGGATCTTACAGGAGTAGATGCCAAGACTATTAGGCTTGATGAGAAGAAGGTATTATCTTTGTTTAGTGATACCAGTGCCCTTGGTATAACTCCCGATGATATTGGGGGATGTGAGCTAGGCTGTCTTGGTGTTCCCGAATTTGGAACGGATTTCGTTATGCAGATGGTTAAGGAAGCGCAACCAAAGACTTTCTCAGACTTGGTCCGTATATCGGGACTTAGCCATGGTACTGACGTGTGGCTAAATAATGCTCAGCTACTTATTAAAGAAGGAACCTGTACCTTGTCTACCTGTATCTGTACCCGTGATGATATAATGACTTATCTAATTAATGCAGGAATGGAGCCGGGGCTTTCCTTTAAGATTATGGAAAGTGTAAGAAAGGGTAAAGGCTTAACTGCTGAAATGGAAGAAGCCATGCTGGCAGCAGGAATTCCTGAATGGTATATCAGATCCTGTAAAACCATAAAGTATATGTTCCCCAAAGCCCATGCGGCGGCATATGTTATGATGGCCTTTCGTATAGCTTACTTTAAGGTATATTATCCCTTAGCTTACTACTGTGCCTATTTTTCTATCCGTGCATCGGCATTTAACTATGAGCTGATGTGCCAGGGAAGGGAACATCTAGAACAGGTAATGGCTGACTACAAACGTAGATATAGTACCCTGACTAAGAAAGAACAGGATACATATCGAGATATGCGTATAGTTCAAGAGATGTATGCTAGAGGATTTGACTTTGTACCCATAGATGTGTATAAAGCACAAGCCCATAGATTCCAGATTGTAGGAGATAAGCTTATGCCTTCCTTAAGTTCCATAGACGGAATGGGAGATACGGCAGCTAAAGGGGTAGTAGAGGCTGCAAAACAAGGGAAATTTTTATCCAGAGACGATTTTAAGATACGTAGTAAGGTAAGCTCTACGGTGGTTGATACTATGGCAAGACTGGGGCTTTTAGGAGATCTTCCCCAGTCCAATCAGATGTCTTTGATGGATTTTTTATAAAATTTACAAAATGTTTCAATTAATAAAACAATTTAAAAAATTAAAAATAAAGCTTGCATTTTATCGAGGAATAGTATATTATATATATTGTTCCAAGGCTCGTTGGTCAAGGGGTCAAGACGCCGCCCTCTCACGGCGGAAACAGGGGTTCGATTCCCCTACGAGCTGTTAATTGATAAAAGCCAGTAAATATGCCACTTCCAGAAATTTGGAAGTGGCTTTTTGTTTGCCTTATTTGACGTTTTTTCAACGGAATTTTCAAAGTATTAGATATTGTACTCCTTTTCCAAGGGGTGGATTCGATGTATATGTGTATGCAATATATTTGCTATTTTGACACATTAGTATTCATGGTAACTGTCACAATTATAAATTCTCATTCTTCAGTGCATCTAATATATTTTCTTTTCTAATCTTTTTCATGGAATACATCATAGATATAAAGACCACCAAAAATATACTGAGTATGCTAATGAGAATGCTATGTGCCGGCATGTAGAAACTGGTCTCTACACCTTCATCTATGCTTAAATATATCAAATAGGTTATAAATATAGAAGTCGGTATTCCATATATGAGGGCTTTTAACCCGTAGAAGATACATTCATAATTAAGCATTTTGTTAAATCCTTTACCTGTAATTCCAACAGATTTTAACATTGCAAATTCTCTTCGGCGTAAATTAATATTTGTAGTTATGGTGTTAAATACATTTGTCACAGAAATCAATGACATTAATATAATAAAACCATACGCAAAAACTTTTATTATAAGAATAATATTACGTTCATACTCTACATCCTCTGCTATATTATAGAGATTACCACTATCGAGCCCGGCATCATTTAGTATTTTTACTATTTGATGTTCTACATCAAAAGGTTTTTTTGCACTAAAGAACATATAAAACATATGAAACCAATCGAAATCCTTTAAAATATCCTCGTCTATAAGTAACGTAATACTATAGTCATAGCTATATTCAGGAATACCTATAGGAACTGTATCTGCATATGCTCCTAAAACAATAGAAGTGGATATAGTATCACCATCATCATTATTTAGATCGATAGTTATGTGGGTATCAGGCTTAACCTTTAGTAACTTGGTATTTTTAAATCGTTCTTCCTTATCGTCATAATAATGTTGTCTGTCGATTGCTATTGCAGTAATTTCTTCGGTGTTTTGGAACTTATCTTTTTTTAAGCCTAATTTTTCAATGTAATTGATAAATGTTTCATGATCAACTTTATATATATCTACATGTAGTGGTATATCATCTCCATCATTTATGGAACCATTCTCTATCATATCCGAGTAATAGAAAGCTTCTAATTGTTCTTTTTTTAGATATGCTGTACCATATATTTTTTTTATTATAGAACTATCATAAATGCCATCCAAGTTGCGAATGTTTTCATAAGCTACTAAATATTCCTCACTTATATCTGTTGTTCCGCTAACGGCATATCTAAAATCATAATTGTATTTATCATATACATTTTCCACACTATCTGTTAAATACATGGAAAATGATGAGGCAGTTATAAATAACAAGACAGATATAAATAGGGAAAAGACTGTGCTGCGATAACGTTTTTTGTTCCGTTTTAAGTTCTTAAGTGCCAAATCCCCCTCAATACCAAAGATTTTTCTGGTTAACTTAGAAGTCTTAACTTTTTTATATGTTAGCTTTATATCAGCTGTTTGTCTTACAGCGTCTATTGCAGATATTTTCTTAGTTCGCCTTGCAGGTATATATGCAGAGATTAATATAGTAATCAAACTAAAAATAACAGCTGCAATTACAGAGGGTACCGATACATTTAAAGTTAATTCAACGGGAATTCTTTCACCAAGCATTATAATAAAATTATCCCTAAGTTGATGTAAGGTTATGCCTATTCCCAGGATGCCTGAGCATATACCTAAGGGGATGCCAATAACAGCAATAAATAAGGATTCAAAAAATACAGAGTTCATTAATTGTTTTCTTGTAGCACCAACACTAGACAGGAGACCAAATTGCTTCCTTCTTTCACTTACAGAGATAGAAAAGGAGTTATAGATTAATGCTACGGAGCCAATTATAATTATGGTCATAATGATTCCCGATAGACCATAAATTACAGCGTTAAAACCTGATATATCACTTGAACCTTCTAACTGCAAGATATCATAATTTATAGAATCAATATGATAATCATGATCTTGATAATTATCTATATAATTAAAAGCTTTTCTAGGATTTTTAAAATTAATGTATATATATAGGTCCGAATCTTCCAAAGAAGTCAGGGAGGAATCATCTAAACATGTTAATATACTGTATCCGGGAGCTGCGAAATTTTCAATTTCAGTAGGAAAACGTTCAAAAAAACCCACAACGGTAAATGACCTAGTACCACTTGCAATAAATTCTTCAGTTTCACCGGTATCTATATGATGGAAAGAATTTTGTTGGTCTAATTTATAACCGTCACTATAACGGGCTCCAACTTCAAGACTTATTTCTTGTCCTAGTTTAAACTCAACCCCTCCATTGTATAGGATGTGTTCTGAGAGCAGTACTTCCTTGCTGTTTTTAGGTAGGCGACCCTGTGTTATGTGAATAGGCAATGTATCAAAGGCTTTATTATCCAATTCCATAATATAAAGATAGGGTTTATATTCATTTTTTGAACCTACTAGGGGGGCATAACCTCCGTCTTTTACCACAGAATATTTCTTTATCTGATTGTCTTCTATAATATCTTGATATTCATCTATGGTGCGGGTTTTAATTCTTATATGCCAATTACCGATACCATATGTTGTATAATTTATTAAAAAATGTTGAAGGCTTGAAGCAAATGATGTGACAGCTGTAATCATAGCTGTTGATAATATTACGCCAATAATAGTAACAATAGTTCTTGTTTTATTCTTTTTTAAACCTTTTAAAGTGATTCGATTCATTATATTCATGATCTTATCACCTCATCTTTAGAGATTTTTCCATCCTCTATGCTTATAATCCGGTCTGCTTGAAGTGCAATTTTTTCATCATGGGTTATGAGAATTAAGGTCTGATTATACATTTGATTATAGAGTTTTAATAAATTTACTATCTCTTCACTATTTTTACTATCAAGATTACCTGTAGGTTCATCGGCCAGAACCAGGGCCGGATTATTAACTAAGGCACGGCCTATGGATACTCTTTGCTGCTGGCCGCCGGATAATTGATTAGGTAGGTGCTTTAGCCTTCCTTCTAAGCCTAGGGTTGAAATTAGCTCATTTAAATGTTCCTTATCTACAGAACCTCCATCTAAAAGCTGGGGTAGGGTTATATTTTCTTCTACATTTAATATAGGTATTAGATTATAGAATTGATAAATTAGACCAATTTGTCTTCGTCTAAAGATAGCTAATTGGGTTTCATTTAGATTATAGATATCAGTACCATCTATAAATACTTTTCCGGAAGAGGGAAAGTCTACTCCCCCTATTATATGAAGTAAAGTGGATTTACCTGAACCGGAAGGTCCTATAACAGCCACAAACTCCCCTTTATTTACACTGAAAGAAACATTATCTAGAGCAGTAACGGCAGTATTACCTTTTCCGTAGGTTTTAGTAAGATTTTCAACTCTTAATATTTCCATTTTATAATCCTCCTCATACTTATAAATCATATCTAATCACATCTGATATAGATTTTAGATAATACTACCATTGTAAGATGACTTTTAAGTGACTGGAATTATTACAAAATTGTCACTTTTAAGAAAGAGGGGACTTCTATACATTTTCTTAAATAACAGATTTATATAATTTAATATTAAATATGCTTCCTTTACCTTCCCTACTATCTACAGTGATATCCCCCCCTTGACCTCGTATTATACTTTTAGACATTGACAAACCGATTCCCACACTGTCTTTTGAGGAATTTTTCCCCCTATAAAATCTTGTGAAAATATGAGGTAAATCTGCTTTGGAGATTCCTATCCCCGTATCTTTAATAATAATTTCGGAATACAAGGGATTATCATTAATTTCAATAAAAAGCTGCCCACCGAAGGGGGTATGTTCCATACAGTTTTTAAGTATGTTAATTATAGCTTCCCTGGTCCAGTGCAAATCACAATAAAGATAATTGTCCCCTCCTTTAATATGGTAGCTAATATCTTTAATCTCAAGAGGAATTAAAAGCGGTTCAATAGCTGACCTAATTAAGTCATAGGCCTTGGTTTTTACGGGTTTCATTTCAAGAACACCGGCATCCAGTTTAGAAATTGTAAGAAGAGAAGTAACTAACCATTTTATTCGCTCCAATTGAGAATATATATTTGAAACAAATTGATCATACTTATCTTTTGGTAGATTCCTATCTTTTAATAAATCAACAGTGACCAACATTGATGTCAAGGGAGTTTTTAACTGATGAGATATATCAGCCATATGATCAGCCAGGAGGATTTTATCTTTTTTTAATTTCTCATTATATTCCGATAACATACTTGTGACCTTATATATTTCATTTTTTAAAATACTAAGTTCCCCTTCTACATTATCTCTTATATCAAGGGAATGTTCTCCTTGGCGAATTCTTCTTAAATATGTAGATAGTTTTTTGATATTTCTATAACGATATAAGGTAAATGAAAAGAAAAGAAAAATTAATAGTATACCTTGTAAAACTAATAAAAGTGCTACTTCTACACTTATCCATAATCCAAGCAATGTAAATATAAGTACGGATGTTATGGATAGAATTAATATATTTCGCAATTCCTTATTTCTTAAAGACAACATAACATAACCATGCCTTTCTTACGACTTTATAAGCTTTCATTTCCTTGTACCTGATATCCTAAACCTCTTACAGTTTTAATAATTGTCGGATTTTGAGGATCATCTTCAATCTTATCCCTTAATCTCTTTATATAAACAGTTAAGGTATTATCATTTACAAAATCTCCGGACACATCCCAAATACTTTCTAAAAGCTGGCTTCTTGTTAGGACCCTGCCTTTATTTTGGCATAAGGTTAGAAAGAGACGATACTCAAGGGCAGTTAAAAATATAATATTTCCATTTTTTCTTACGTTACCTTCTTTTAGGTTGATTTCAATATTGCCAAAGGTTAAAATATCTTCGCTATTATTGTCTTTTCCTTTACCATATCTTCTTAAAACACTTTTTATTCTAGAGTGAAGTTCCCTTATTCGAAATGGTTTTGTAATATAATCATCAGCACCCATATCAAGTCCCATAACTGTACTTCCTTCATCATCCCTGGCGGTTAAAAATATTATAGGGATATCGTTCGTATTTTTAATTTTTAAGCAAATATCATATCCGCTGCCATCAGGTAAGGATAAATCTAAAATAGCAATATCAAAGGTGTTTTTTTCAAGTATTTCCATAGTAGATGCCATATCATAACAACAGGTAACTTGAAAGCCTTCCTGGCTTAGATAATATTCCAGTCCTTCCACTATGGATTTATCATCTTCAACCAGTAAAAGCTTATATCCATGCAAGGGTTCTTGATTTATAGAACTCATATAAAACGACCTCCCCCTGTTATAAAAGTTAAATTTTATAATTACATATATAGTTATAGTATTCTAAATTAATAAAACAAGCAATAAGAAATATAATAAAGGATACGATTTATAACTAATATTAATAAAACCCATAAGAATAAACGGGGTATGATTCTATTGACAATAGGCAATAAATAATATAACTTTAAACCATAAAACTAAAGCAGGTGCAAATATTAGGGAAAGAGGGATTGTTATGAAACTTGTATATAAAGGAAAAACCAAGGACGTATATGAACTAGAAGACGGAAATTATTTGCTAAAATTTAAAGATGATGTAACCGGAGAAGACGGAGTATTTGATCCCGGTGCCAACTCGGTAGGATTAACCATAGAGGGAATGGGTAGATCAGGATTAAAGCTTACCAAATTATTTTTTGAGAAAATCAATGAAAAAGGAATACCTACTCACTATATAGATTGTGATATCGATGCAGCCACTATGACTGTCAAACCGGCAACCATGTTTGGTAAAGGCATTGAGGTTATCTGTAGGTATAGAGCGGTGGGAAGTTTTATTCGCCGTTACGGACTCTATGCCAAGGAAGGAATGCCCTTGGATGCATATGTAGAAGTAACCTTAAAAGATGATGAAAGACAAGATCCACTGATAAACGAAGATGCTCTTCATATGCTTGGCATCCTTACCAGAGAAGAATATGCAATATTAAAAGATTTAACTGTTAAAATATCAAATATCGTGAAAGAAGAACTGGAGAAAAAAGGAATTGAATTGTACGATATTAAGCTGGAATTTGGACGTATCGGTGAAGATAAGCATATTGCACTGATAGACGAAATATCCGGTGGTAATATGAGAGCATATAAAGACGGACAATATATCAAACCCTTGGACTTAGAGAAGGTGTTGCTGTAAAAATAAAGGTACCGTAAAAGGTACCTTTTTAAGATACTTTTAAGATTTTCATCTACTGGTATTTAAGATTCCCCTACTAGTATAATAATATCGGTAAAAGAGGAGGTTAAGCCGGATATGGAAACTGCAAAAATTTTAGTGGCTGATGATGACAAAGAGATTGCGGGGGCAATCGAAAAACTTCTGAAAATGGAAGGATACGAAGTTATTAAAGCCTATAATGGTATGGAGGCACTTGATGCTTTGGTATCTAATCAAGTTCAGCTTATTATATTGGATATTATGATGCCTAAGCTAGATGGTCTATCTACCATGATGAAGATAAGGGATAGCAAGAATATCCCAATTATATTACTGTCAGCCAAATCAGAGGATTCGGATAAAATACTGGGTCTTTCTATGGGAGCAGATGATTATGTGACTAAACCTTTTAATCCCCAGGAGCTACTGGCTAGGGTAAAAAGTCAGCTTCGCAGGTATCTGCAGCTTGGAGATAAGGACAGTAATAATTCTGCCAATAAAATTGTAATAGGTGGCATATGTATGGATGTAGAAAAGGTGGAGTTAACCGTAGATGGTGAACCTGTTAAGCTGACTGCAAAGGAGTTTAAGATTTTAGAGTTTCTTATGAGAAATGCAGGTTGTGTGTTTTCAGCAGAGCAAATTTATGAGAGAGTGTGGCAGGAAACTGCATATTCTGTTGAAAATACTGTTATGGTCCATATCAGGCGAATTCGTGAAAAGATCGAAATTAATCCTAAGGAGCCGAAATATTTAAAGGTGGTGTGGGGAATTGGTTACAAAATTGAGAAGATTTAGTAGAAAGAAAGGTTTGAAAATTTTCTCATTTGCTCTTACAGTGTTTCTTTTGGTAAGCGCTATTATACAAACCTATTATATTTTTTATGCTAGTAATTTAAATATTGAGTCTTTGTTTGTAAAAGATTATGTGGAAAGTGATGGCTTTCGATATGGGGAGATAACACCGGCAATCAATGATGTTCTCAATAAAATTACAGTCGGCAAAAAGTTAGATTATATACCAAAATATTTTTATTATTATACTGACGGTGAAAAATATTATAATAATATTACACTTAGTGAAATAATTAAACTTAAATATCATTATGAATATGATGGGGAGATATGGTTTCCTAAAGAAAAACCAGATGATTATAATTCAAGTGACAAAAATGATTCTGATTACTTAGAGGCTTATTATTTGGTTGGTTCAGATCACATTTATGATATAAGTCACAATGAAGCTCAAGATGGTGAAATGAAAAATTATACCTTATATATAGGTTTTTCAGAGGAACATATGCAGCAAAAGCAGCAGGAATGGAATTCTGACAGGTCAGAGGTTCTTTCTAAGGTAAAATTATTAGTACTATCCCTTGTTATGTCCTTAATATGTATTATTCACCTTATTACTGTAACAGGCCGAAATCCTGAGGATGATAAGGTTCATCTAACTCCTTACATGGACAGAATTTATACTGATATACAATTTTTACTTATAATACTTACCCTAGTTATATGGTTTGGTGGTATAAACAATCAGATGAATTATACAAGCGATCCCAGTGATGTTCTAAGTATGGACCAAATTGTAATGATGATTTACCTGGGAATTTTATCAGGAATTGCCCTAATTATATGCGGAGTTCTTTTTCTTAGCATGGTACGTAAGTTAAAGGCAAGGAAGTTGTTGAAGCATAGTTTGATGTATGCAATCGGGAGCGGTATTAATAAATATATCCGGAGTTTATTTGATATTAAAAGATTTGAGAATTATCCTCTTACAGATTCTTTAAATCGAAGACAGATTATATTTACAGTGGCCAGCGGATTATTAGTATTTCTATTCACTATATTTTCACTTTTAAGCACTATATTATGGATCTTTCCATTAATGTTAGAAGCTGTAGTAATATATTGGTATTTTTACGAAAATAGAAAAACTTTTGAAGAAATCAATCTGGGCTTTCAAGAGAGTTTAAAAGAGCAAATGAAGTCAGAGAGGATGAAGGTGGATCTTATCACTAACGTATCCCATGATTTAAAGACTCCATTAACTTCCATAATTAGTTATGTGGAGTTACTATCTAAGGAAGAGTTGCCGGAAGCGGCCAGGGATTATGTAAATATTTTAGCTGATAAATCCGGAAGGTTAAAAAATATTGTATCTGATCTTTTTGATCTGGCTAAAAGTACCAGCGGAAACCTTCCCCTTAATATGGAAAATCTAGATTTAAAGAAGCTGATTGAGCAGACTTTAGGGGATATGGAGGATGAGATTGAAAAGTCAAATATACGTATAAAAACCACTCTGACAGAGTCACCGGTATATATATATTCTGACGGAAAGAAGCTATATAGGGTATTTCAAAATATAATTGGAAATGCATTAAAATATTCACTTCAAGGTACTAGGATCTTTATTGATATGGAGGTTGATAATAAAATTGTAAATGTAGTAATAAAAAATACAGCATCATATGATATGGATTTTACAGCTGAAGAAATACTACAAAGATTTAATAGGGGAGATAAATCAAGGACAACTGAGGGAAGCGGACTAGGTTTATCCATAGCTGAAAGTTTTACCAGGGCATGTGGAGGAAACTTCAAAGTAGAAATAGACGGAGATCAGTTTAAAGTTAAGTTAAGATTTACAATATCAGGGGTAGTTCCACTTCCTGAAATGGATAATTAATTGTGTCAATTTAATGGTGTCAGGTACTGTTAATAAAACATTAGCAAATTATGAACAATGTATGAATGAAAGAGGATTTGTTTATAATTTGTTAACAGTACCTGACACTTTTTATGAAATATGATATAATTACGTCGTAAAGGAGGAAAATCTATGCAATCTATGGATGATACAATAAAGATGCAGCTTAACCACCGTACTATAAGAGAATTTACTGATAAAGCAATTTCAGATGAAATTATATCTCGGTTAGTTCAAGTGGCAGAACGTACTGCTACTTCCAATGGTTTGCAGGCCTGTTCAATAATAAGGATAAGTGACCAAGCTATAAAAAATGAGCTGGCTGATATCTGTAAGCAGGAGTACGTGGCAAGAATGCCTGAGCTATGGATTTTTATAGTGGACCAATACCGTAATGGTCAGATAGCCAAGGAGAAGAACTGCCATGAGGAAAGTATTGGGGATATGGACCGCTTCTTTCAAGGTTTTACCGATGCCTGCCTGATGGCTCAAAATGTGGTAACCGCGGCAGAAAGTATAGGACTTGGGACTGTATATTTAGGTAGTATACTAAATGATCCCAGTAGGACTGTGAAACTGCTTAAGCTGCCTAAACTGACATTTCCTGCCCTGGGTCTTGGATTTGGATACCCAAATCAGAATCCAAAGTTAAAGCCTAGGATGGATATGAAGCTTCGAATGTTTGAAAATAGCTATAAATGTTTTGATAATTATAGTGATTTGATAAAAGAATATGATCAAATTATGAAGACTTATTATGATTTGAGGGATACTAACAATAGGGTTGATAGTTTCAGCAATCAGCTGATTACTAAGCTTAAAAATATTAATCCCATAAGGCAGAAGATAATTAATGTCATTGCCGAACAGGGTTTTGATTTAATGATATCTGATAAATAAATAATAGGAGGGAATAGCCCTATGAAAGGTATTATTTTAGCCGGCGGATCCGGCACACGGTTATATCCGATTACTATGGTGACATCTAAACAGCTTCTGCCTGTATATGATAAACCAATGATTTACTATCCTTTATCTACCCTAATGCTGGCGGGTATTCAGGATATTCTTATTATATCGACTCCAACTGATCTTCCAAACTTTGAAAGGCTACTGGGTGACGGTTCAAATTATGGTATTAATCTAAGTTATGAGGTTCAGCCATCTCCGGACGGTTTGGCACAGGCCTTTCTAATCGGTGAAAGATTTATTGATGGCGATTCTTGTGCTATGATTTTAGGGGATAATATATTCTATGGAAATGGTCTTACAAGGCATCTTAGGGAAGCAGCTGCCAGAAAGCAGGGGGCTACCGTATTTGGTTACTATGTAGAGGATCCTGAAAGATTCGGTATAATTGAATTTGATGAGGAGGGCAAGGCTATATCCATAGAAGAAAAGCCTAAGAATCCCAAATCTAATTATTGTGTAACCGGATTGTATTTTTATGATAATAGAGTCTGTGATTTTGCAAAAATGATAAAGCCTTCCCCCAGGGGTGAGCTTGAAATTACAGATCTTAATAGGATCTATCTAGAGGATGGAAGTTTAAATGTAGTAACCCTTGGTAGGGGTTATGCTTGGTTAGATACGGGCACTGTAGACTCTCTTAATGAAGCTTCGGAATTTGTTAGAGTTATTGAGAGTCGCCAGGGTATACAGATAGCAGCCCTTGAAGAAATTGCATATATAAATGATTGGATTACCAAGGAAAAATTACTTGAGGCAGCAGAGCGTTATGGAAAATCAAATTATGGTGAACATTTAATGAAGGTCGCCCAAGGTAAAATCCTTTATTAACCCCAAGTACCAATACGATACAAAGGAGCTTATTTTATGGATATTATTAAGACAAGTATACAGGATTTATATATAATCCAACCCCAGGTTTTTGGCGACAGCAGGGGATGGTTTACTGAAAGCTGGTCAAAAAAAGCATTTGAAGAGGCGGGACTTTATTATGATTTTGTTCAGGACAATCATTCATTTTCTGCAAATAAGGGAGTCCTTAGGGGCCTGCATTATCAAAAAGGGGAGGCGGCTCAGGCAAAACTGGTTCGCTGTACTAGGGGGGCCGTTCTAGATGTGGTAGTAGATATGAGAAAAGGTTCTCCTACTTATATGAAATGGGAAGCCGTGGAGCTATCTTGTCAAAACCATCGCCAGCTGCTTATTCCAAGGGGCTTTTTGCATGGTTTCTTGACTTTAACTGATAACGTTGAATTTCAATATAAGGTAGATAATTACTATAACCAAGAGGCAGACAGAAGTATACGGTGGGATGATCCGGAAATTAATATAGATTGGGGAGTTAAAGACCCCATACTATCAGATAAGGATAAGAATGCTCCCTTTTTAAGAGATAGTGATATAGATTTTTACTATTAGTTAATAAATATAAGTAATATTTTTACAATTATATTAAAAATTTTAGTTTTATACCAAAAAACACTAAAAATATGTTATTATAATATTAAGATATTATTAATATTGATAAATTTAACATAAACTAAAGTTTTTTGATAATCTTAAGAACGATTTTACAAACCATAATATTTTACTAAAATAAAAACTATAACATAGAAAACGAGGTAAGAGTGAATATGAAAATTATCGTTACCGGTGGAGCCGGATTTATCGGAGGAAATTTTGTTCATTATATGTTAGAAGAATATCCTGAAGATCAAATTATATGTTTAGATAAACTTACCTATGCCGGAAATATAGAAACCCTTGAGCCGGTTATGAATAATGAAAATTTTAAATTTGTGAAGGGAGATATAGCTGATAGAAGCTTTGTATATAAATTGTTTGAGGATGAAAAGCCCGATGTGGTAATTAATTTTGCCGCAGAAAGCCATGTGGACAGGTCAATTACCGATCCTGATGTATTCTTAAAAACCAATATTATGGGTACCGGTGTACTTCTTGATGCATGTAGAAAGTATGGAATAGAAAGATTTCATCAGGTATCTACAGATGAAGTTTATGGTGATTTACCCTTAGACAGGCCGGATTTGTTTTTTACAGAGGAAACACCCCTTACTACCTCAAGTCCATATTCTGCATCCAAGGCTTCCTCAGATTTGCTGGTACAGGCTTATCATCGTACTTATAAATTGCCGGTAACTATATCTCGTTGTTCCAATAATTATGGACCTTATCAATTTCCCGAGAAACTTATTCCCTTAATTATTGCCAATGCCCTAAATGACAAGCCCCTTCCGGTATATGGCAAAGGAGATAATGTTAGGGATTGGCTATATGTAATAGACCATTGTAAGGCTATTGACTTAATAGTAAGGAAGGGAACTGTAGGAGAAGTCTATAATATAGGGGGACATAATGAAAAGACCAATCTAGAAGTGGTGAAGATTATTTTAAAAGAGCTTGGTAAGAGTGAGGACTTAATCCAATTTGTCAAAGACCGTCCGGGCCATGACAGAAGATATGCCATTGACCCTACAAAGATTAGAAGGGAACTAGGTTGGGAACCTACCACTTTCTTTGATGAAGGAATAAAGAAAACAATTAAGTGGTATCTAGATAACAAGACCTGGTGGGAAAACATAATCAGCGGAGAATATCAAACCTATTATGAAAAAATGTATGGCAACCGATAAATACTATAAGATAAATTGTAAATTTTGACAGTTAAAATTATTGGCAGCACTTATTTGCAACTTTTTACAAGGTTTACATTCATTATACCAAAGAGTATAATGAATGTTGCCAACATTCTAATGGAAGGATGTCATAACATGCTAAGAATCTTTATCTGTCCAAAATGTTATAATTTTAGAATAGTATCAAGAAATCCTGATGCTATTTGCTTCCATTGTGGTGCAAAATTACATAAAAGCGACCTGGATTACGTGGAATTTATTGATATGAATGAACAGGAACGCATGAAATATAAAGAAAATTTCATTAAACGAATGAAAATGTTCCAAAACGAAGTTGACAGTATACTTGTAGAACAAGAAGTAAACAAGTTAGGATAATAATGATGACTAAAATCAATAAAAGTAAATAGTCATTTAGAAGATTTTATTTAATATTGTGGGATATGGCAGTAATCTTTGTAGCAAGTGCTTCTAGATTACTGCTTCCTTATGATTCCACATTTTCTAAGGTGGATATGAGATTTAATATGATATCCACCTTGATTATATTTTATGTATCTTTATAAGTGTTTTATCTGCATCTTTTGGAGAGCTAATATAGCCAGTGGCAGATATTTTACTGAGTGTATGGTATTATCTCAAGAAAATCGCACAAGCTAAAAGATATCATTATATTTATACATTACAGCAGACAGGAGAATTGTATGTCAATTTCAGGTATACTTATTTATCAAATTGCAGTTATATTTATCATAATTATAATCGGTGTAATATGCTATAAAACTAACTTAATTGATGATGCTACTAATAGTAAATTATCCAATATATTATTGACCCTGGTTAATCCCATAGTTATCTTTGTATCATATCAAAGAGATTTTTCTTATGATTTATTAGAGGGACTTCTCATATCTCTTTTACTTTCCATAATAACTCATATTGTCGGTATCATTATATCCTATACATTGATAAGAAGAAAAAGGAGAAAGATTGTAACAATAGATGGCAGTACTACTAAAAGCTATGTGGAAAATGAAAATGTAGAGGTTGAGCGTTTACAAAGTATCTATTCCAATTTGGGTTTTATGGGGATACCTTTAGTTAACAGTATCTTTGGAAGTGAAGGAGTATTTTATGTTACGGCTTCCATTACCATATTTAATATTTTTATATGGACCCATGGTGTAATATTGATGTCCGGAGCTGAGAATCTAAAATTCAAGGACATTATAGAAAAACTAATATCTCCTACTATTTTTGCAATTATTATTGGTCTTTTATTCTTTATCTTTCAGATTAGGGTTCCGGATGTAGTGTATGAGGCACTTGATTATATAGCAGATCTTAATACACCTTTTGCCATGTTAATAGCAGGTGTAACCATAGGAAAGACCAATATTATTAAGTTATTTACCAAAAATCTTAGGACTTATTATATAGCCTTTATAAGACTTATCATAATACCTTTTGTATTGTTGCTTCTATATATATGGTTACCTATAAATGAGATGGTTAAGATAGTTGCTATTATAATGGCTTCCTCACCTACGGCAGCTTCCGGTGCCCTATTTGCCATAAAATTTAATAAAAACTCTGTATATGCCGCAGAAATATTTACTGTATCAACTTTATTTTGCATTCTAACTATTCCGTTAATTGTAAAAATTGCAGAACTTTTAGCTTAAAAAATAAGACCTTATTCCAATGAGCTATATAGCCATCTTGGAATAGGTCTTATATTATTTAGCTATCCCGATCTTTCATAATAAGATCTAACAAGTCTTCACCGAGATTTTCAAGAGTCCTTCCTTCTAATCTAAGATCGCGGCCTAAAGCGGCGGATGCAATATTAATTAAAGCTGTACATATAGGTGTTGCTATCTTATACTTTAAACCCAGAGATTCTAAAAGAACCAGCCCTTGAGGTACATCTTCAGATATGTATCTTGAATCTACTTTAGTTGGGCCTTTAGCCCGTGTAGGCATATCTGCATACCAGAAAAATACTTCTTTAGCATCCCTTTCATCATCTAGGGTATTTCTGAATTTGCATGCTTCCACATAGGGCAGCCGTTCACAGCCCATTTTCTCCATTACATCCATTTTTTCTTTATCCAGTGCCTCTAAGATATTCCATACACTGGGGGTAAATACTTCATGATACATGCAGTATTCGCCTTTGGTTTTTTCAATGCGAGGAATACTCATAATTGCACCTACTGTATGGATTATTAGATTGGGATTATGTAGTCCTGCCTCTATTACAGAGGGCAGGTATACGAAGGGAAATCCAAGATGATCCAGTTTTTCTTTACCATATTCCAAATGTTTTTTAGGATATATTCCCAGAGGATTACGTACATTACGAAAACCAACTTTTATAGTTCCCGGTTCATTTATCCTGCAGTCAATAAATGAACTTTGGGCTTCGCAAATGGTAAGATCTATATCTTTACAATGCCTTAGGACATAAGTAGTTGATAGATAACCTGGGTTAATTAATAGGACTTGCCCATCTTTTAGGTAAGGCTTTATCCTTTTAATCAAGTTTTCATGATAATTTGTCTGTATATATATAATTACAACTTCACTTTCACTAAGTTTTGAAAGATCCCTTGTTATTTGCTTGATTTTAGCAACCTTTGTTTCGCCGTTTTCTATCAGTTTAACAGTACCCTCATTCTTTATAAGATATTCGAAATTTTGATCATGGAGGGCATGGGAAGTTTTTATTAAAGTAACATCATGACCTCTTAAACTTAAATCTGCTGCTACAGCTGTACCGCCGTTACCGGCACCTAATACTGAAATATTCATCTTAATTCCTCCTTATGAAAATTAGTTTATAGCTACATTTGTGGCAACCATTGTCTCTTCTAAAAAGATTTCATTTAAGACGCTTTCTGTAAGATCCCCAAAAAGCGGTCCACAGCTGACTTGATTCATACCGGGAGCCCCGTTGTATTCGATTAAAACCGGATCTCCCACTTCATCTATTGAGAAATCCCAGCCGATAATGCGAAAATGAGGGATATCTTTATGGGCTCTTTTTATAGCATCAAGCACTTTCACGTAAGATGGAATTGTAATCTCACTAAAGACGGTACCGCCCGGATGACTGCTTACCCATTGAGACTTTCTATTAATAGCATTATCACTTAGTCTGCCATCGTTCTTAATTGGACAAGCCAGACCACCGGCTGAAACATTATCAAGACGAGAGCCTCCAACACCCATACGCAGTATAGCAGAAGATATATAGACTTCACCTTGGAACAAAAATGATATTACCCGAATGGTATTTAGGGATTTAGGGTGTATGTCTGCCAAGGTTTTATGTTGGGATACAATGTCTTGAACGATATAATCGGAATTATATAATTTCAATAAATTATCAAAATCAATATCCATATGTTCTTCTTTATCATAAAAGAATATATCTACTCCCTCGCCGCTATATATTGCCGGCTTTAAAACAAACTGTTTCTCAGATTCTAAAATAGCTTTGGCTTGTGCAAAGCTTATAATATTTCCTAAGCCGTCATAAAAGCAATTATTACTGTTTCTAAGAATTGTTCGAGGCTGCTTCAAATAAGGGAATAGCTGTTTATAAAAGCATTTATCTGTATATGCATGGCGAAAACTAGTTTTATTAAGGGTCGGATAAATTATTCTCCAGTATATATCTTCCGGGATATATCTAGGATCATATTCCTTATCCTTATAGCAATAAAGGTCATACCACATTTTTTTGGGCTTTATATTGTACCTGCTCCAAAATGAAAGTACTTGCTGGCGAAAAAGCTTGTTACTTCCTCTAAAGCCCCCCTTGATAGTAGCCAGACTACGTCTGCAATTTTTCTGTGCCTTTTTTGCTTCTGCATAAAGATCAACACTTTGATAGATAGTTTTACAAAATTTTTCCCATCTGCCAGCCTGATTAATTCCCATATGCACAACAGCCTCCGAACACCAGACCTAAATCGGTGTATTCTGTCTTAAAACAAAAATTATGCATCTTATCATCCCTTTCTATAAATATTATTATTTTATTTGATTTTGACAGTATAAGAAATAAAGCTGAAGAAAGCTTCAACCTATTAAATAAATGTATTGATTAGCAATACTTTTTGTGAATTAATGATATGTTGTAGAAAATTTAAGAAACTGTTTGATTAATTAAAAAATAGATTGCAATTAATTCCAAAAGGAAAGGTTATTATTAAAAATAAAGTTTATTTGGGGCATTATTTGTATTATAGCATAAATTAAAAATTATTTCAGACAATTATTCTAGTTTTTAAAAATTTAATAAATATAAAATGAATTTAATCAAATTATTATGTTTTAGAATCCATTTATTAAAAAATCTTGATATCGCAATTGGTAAATGGTATACTGTTATGGAAATAAAACAACTATAAAACAGGAAATTTTTAAGGTTAAAGATGGATGTAAATTAAAATTATTTAAAATAGAATTTTGTATCAAAAGGAAGCAAAATAAATGACTTTAAACTGTACATTATATTAGACTACAAAAGATAGGAGAAGATATAGATTATGAAGTTAAACAGCATAAGTAAAAAAATGTATTTAATAGTATCGATGATAGTAATTACATCATTAATTAGCATTTCGGTGATAAATTACACTATTTCCAAGGGGGAATTATCCCGTTCCAATCAACTTATTTTAAAAAATGCCATCGAATCTACCATGGTAGAAATCAACAAGAATTATCGTAATTCTATTAATAATTCAGAGTGGATGAACGAGGAAAGTGCAAAGGCTGCATCTTTAGCCTATATAGGGGATTTAACAAAAAGCCAGATGGATGAAACATCCGGGGCTACAATTAAAGAAACCGATGCTAACAGTTCAGCAACTCATAACAGTATATTTGCAGAACATAAAATTGATTTAGGTGAATCAGGCTACTTTTTTATAATAGATTCTGAGGGAAATATTATTTCCCATCCTTTTCTTACTGACAATATTTACAATCTGAAATCCCGGGATGGACGAAATATTACCAAGGAACTAATTGATACAGCCAAATCCGGTGGAGGTATGCTCAATTATGCCTTGGAGGAAGGCAGTAGTAAAATTACTGGCAGTAAAACAGTATATTCCAAATATTTTCCCCATTGGGATTGGGTGGTAAGTGCCGTTATATATGATACGGAACTGGCAAGAGGAGCTAATATTATATTAAAAAGCAATATTCGCAATCTTATCTTAGTCTTGGCCCTATCAATGGTTATAACAATTATATTCACCCGTATGATAATCAATCCTATTAAGAAAATAAGTAAAGCATTAGTTGGAATATCTGAAGGGGATTTAACGGTTGATAGGATTGATATTAGAACAAAGGATGAGATGAAGCTATTAGGGGATTCAGTAAATCGATTAATTGATAACCTAAATAAGGTTATTAAGGCGATACAGACTTCTAATGATAGGCTTAATCAATATGCAGGAAGACTTAGTGAATCTTCCGGATATGTATCTGAAGCTACCTCAGAAGTAGCTAATGCCATTTCACATATGGCCGGTCAGACCGATGAACAACACAGACAAACAGTTGACAGTGTAGAAAAGGTAACTTTACTTGGAGAGAATATAAAAGAAACAGCTGAGGCCAGTTCTAAGATCGGCACTATAGTAGATAAGAATATAGAATTAAAAGAACTTGGCTTATCCTCTGTTGGGCAGTTAAAGGCAGCTGCCATAGAGAATAACGAGAATACAGATATAGTAGAGGAACTGGTACATAGAATTAATGATCATTCTTCTGATATAGGTGAAATAACTACTATTATATCTAATATAGCAAAACAAACCAATCTCTTAGCCTTAAATGCCAGTATAGAAGCTGCAAGGGCTGGGGAGCATGGTTCGGGTTTCGCTGTGGTTGCAGATGAAATCCGTAAACTGGCCAATGAAACAGCCATAGCAGTTGATGATATTCATCAAAAGATAGAACAGATGCAGGATCAATCTGCTAGAGCGATGAACTTTATATCTAGAAATCGTGAAGGTGCCGATAAGATTAACTTATCTGTTAATAAGACAGAAGAGATAATCGGTATGATTTCTGACGGATTACAGGCTTTAATAGAGAGTATAAAGGTTATTGTTAATCACAATCAGGTAATCAACCAGAAGAAGGATGAAATACTTGAAATGCTTGGCCATGTATCAGAACTAGCGCAGGATAACTCTGCATCAATAGAAGAAATCTCAGCAACAGCACAAGAACAGTCAGTTACAGTACTAGAGATTAATGAAAGTATAAACCAGCTTAATGAAATGGTAAGTGATTTGAATACTTTAATTAAGGAGTTTAAGGTAAATTAACCGGTAATTGCATAAAATAATGACAAATGTAAGCCACAAAGCTTTATATAATATGTATAAAGTTTTGTGGCTTATTTAAAAATTTAATCTTGCATTATTTGCGCTGTCGTGGTAGCATGGTAAAGTGATAATTAACTAAACAATAGGGAGGCTTCATATGAAAAAAGCAGTAATTGGTTTAATTATGTTGACTTTGCTGATGTTTGCCTTGACAGCCTGCGACTCCAAAGATGGTGGGAATGATGTGTCAAAGCAGGAGGCCACAGGTAATGATAACAAAGATACAGCAAACAAGGAAGAAGCAGATCAGTCAGAGGATAATAATCAGACTGATACTTCATTAGAATATGTGAAGAATAAAGGTAAGTTAATTCTTGGCCTGGATGATTCATTTCCACCCATGGGATTTCGTGATGATGCAGGTAATATTGTAGGTTTTGATATTGACCTTGCAGAAGCAGTATGCAAAAAGCTGGGAGTGGAGCTGGTAGTTGAACCTATTAAATGGATTGCTAAGGAACATGAATTAAATACCAAGAGTATTGATTGTATCTGGAATGGTTTTTCTGTTACACCGGATAGGGTGGAGCAACTTTCAATGTCTATACCATATATGGAGAATAAATTAGCCATTGTTGTAAAAAATGGTAGCGGTATAGAGTCCAAAGAGGACTTGGCCGGCAAACGATTGGCTGTACAAGGCGGTTCCTCAGCAGAGGAAGCCCTAAATACAGAAGAAAACAAGGAATTTAGAGAGTCTCTTGGGGAGATTAACAGCAGCTTTAAAGATTATGTAACAGCAGTAATGGATCTTGAGACCGGAAATTCCGATGCTGTACTTATGGATTCTGTAGTTGCTACATATATGATTCATGAAGTCGGCAAGGACTTTGTAATACTTGACGATTACCTTCTGGCTGAAGAATATGCTATCGGTTTTCGTAAAGGTGAAGAGGCCCTGGTTAATGCAGTAAATGAGGCTTTAAGAGAATTAAAAGCAGACCAAACGGTGGCCGAAATTTCAGAGAAATGGTTTGGTTCTGATATAACAATTATTGAATAGAATAAATCTTATATGTAAAGGCAAGAAGGTTTCGCTATCTTCCAAGAGGAAGATAGTGAAACCTTCTTTTGGACTGCCAAGTAAATCTTTAGTGTAAAACCTGGTGTAAATTATAGGGGTCAAATAGATAAAATATATGGGGATGGTTATATTATGACTAATATTTGGATAAAAGTCAACTATTTTTATGCAAAAAATTACAAACAAGTGTAAAAATTAGGGATTTAGTATTATTTCATACGAAAAATGAGCAATTACAACAAGAAAATAAGATTGAAATCCTCACATCATTATGGTAGTATGGTAAAGTGCTAACAGACAATATTATTTTGAAAGGCTTGGTTGACTATGGTAATCGATAAAGTACCGATAGACTTGCTTGTAAAGAATATGATCTTTGCAACCGGAACAGTTCTAAAGATTTTTTTTCTAACCATTTTGCTATCAATACCTTTGGGATTTTTGGTAGCCTTAGCAAGAGGAAGTCGGTATAAAATAATTAGTGTACCTACAAGGATATATCAGCTGATATTCCGAGGAACACCTCTTATGTTACAGCTGTTTTTTTTCATGTATGCCCCTTATTATATATTTGATACGGGCTTTGAACGATTTACAGCATGTATTATAGCTTTTGTAATAAATTATGCTGCATATTTTGGAGAAATCTTCAGAGGAGGAATTGCAGCCATTCCCAAGGGACAATATGAAGCAGCCAAGGTATTGGGATATAGTAAATTACAGACATTTACAAGGATTATTTTGCCCCAGGTAATAAAGCATGTTATACCTGCTACAGGTAATGAGTTTATGACCTTAGTTAAAGATACATCCCTTGCTCAGGTTATTTCCGTAAAAGAAATTTATGATGTAGCCAGCAATGCCGGTTCAAGATATTTTTCAACTATACCTTTGGTTGTAGCAGGGGTATTTTATCTAGTAATGAATACTGTAATAGAGTTTATTTTTAAGTATATTGAAAAGAAACTTAATTATTATAAGACTTGATTTAATTTAAAGGGGAATTACATATGCTACTTAAGGCTGAAAATATAAAAAAGAAATTTAATAAGGAAAATGTTCTTAAAGATATATCTTTGGAAGTCAAAAAGGGAGAAGTAGTGGCAATCATAGGACCATCCGGCTCCGGTAAATCCACATTACTTCGCTGTCTGACACAGCTTGAACAGGTGGATGGGGGCCGAATTGAGATTGACGGCAAGCTTATGGTTGATACTGTAGACGGTAAAGCGGTATATTCCGATGCTAAAACTCTTCATGAAATACAAGTAAATGTAGGATTAGTATTTCAAAATTTTAATTTATTTCCCCATTATTCTGTGCTAAAAAATATAACCGATGCCCAGATTAGGGTGCTTAAAAGAGATAAAAAAGAAGCTAAAGTTATAGCTATGGATTTACTTTCAAAAATGAATCTCTCTGATAGATGGGCTGCTTACCCTTGTGAGCTGTCCGGGGGACAGCAGCAGAGAATAGCCATAGCAAGAGCCCTAGCTCTAAATCCTAAAATTCTTTTCTTTGATGAGCCAACATCAGCCTTAGATCCGGAATTGACAGGAGAAATTCTTAAAGTTATAAAAAATCTGGCAAAGGAAAAGATGACCATGGTTATAGTAACCCATGAGATGGCATTTGCAAAAGAAGTGGCTGATAAAGTTATATTTATGGATAATGGTGTTATTATTGAACAGGGTACTCCGGGAGAAGTTTTTTCCAATACAAAAAATCAAAGAACTAAGGAGTTTCTGCAAAGATATTCTGAAAAATAACCCTTGCAAATATTACCTATATTTGATATAATAACATGTGTGCAAAATGATAAGACTAATTAAGAGTGGGCGTGAGTCCACTCTTATATTTTGTGAACAGACATTTTTTTATTCAAAGAAAGTAGGGTTTAAGATGGCAAAGCACGAAGTTTATGAACAAAAGACAGAGAAATTATTGGAGCCTATTTTGGCAGAGCATCATTTTGAATTATATGATGTGGAATATGTAAAAGAAGGCAGCAATTGGTATCTACGGGCTTTTATTGATAAGGAAGGTGGTATTACTGTAGATGATTGTGAGCTGGTAAGTAGGAAGCTAAGTGATTTGCTAGATAAAGAGGATTTTATTTCTGAGTCTTATATTCTTGAAGTTAGTTCACCGGGTCTTGGCAGGCAGTTGAAAAAAGACAAACACTTTGATCGTAGTATTGGTGAGGAAGTTGAAATTAAGTTATATAAGGCCATTGATAAACAAAAAGAATGGATAGGTATATTAAAAGACTATAATGCAGAAGTCATTAAAATCCAGCTAGATGATGAGACAGAGATGGAATTTCCAAGATCTAATGTAGCAGTGGTTCGTTTGACCATTGATTTTTAATAGTAAATTTGATGTGATTTATTATAGTATATAAAGTTAGTGGAACATGTAGTTTGTTGAAGGGAGAAAAATTCTCCCTATGTAGTTAATGGAACGTGTTAGTTTATTGAAGGGAGAAAAATTCTCCCTATGTAGTTAGTGGAACTCGTTAGTTTATTGAAGGGAGAAAAATTCTCCCTATGTAGTTAGTGGAACT